>Ga0079222_10000049_pt1 | contig 18647 bp, 18 predicted proteins | sample GAPlitter_FD_75070 | JGI IMG/M metagenome (GOLD analysis project Ga0079222, IMG submission 75070) | Agricultural soil microbial communities from Georgia to study Nitrogen management - GA Plitter | ecosystem: Environmental > Terrestrial > Soil > Agricultural land | place: USA: Georgia...
ATCAACTGGAACATCCGCCGACGACAGGAGTCTTATTGCCGACAGCAAGCGTAGGGTGCGTATTACTGCGCGGCGCGGCGGAAGGATGCTTGTGCAACGGGCGGGCCTCCGTTCGTCGAGACCGTACTAGAAAACGACTGCCCGTCGGACGACAGCACGCCAGTCATTGCGCGGCGAGTGCCGGCCTCATTCCACGTGAGCGTGAGTTCCGGTGGGGCGGCGTTACCTGTCACCAGATACACCAGGCCACGTCCGAAATTGGCACTGTTGAATGAATACTCACCACAGAGCGCCGTTCCGTGCTGCTCGAGGTCCAATTCTCACGCATGAACCGAGGCATGTGTCCGCGATCGCTTACACTTCCTGAACCGTCCGCGGCCATGCCGGGGTCACTCGGTGCTATCGGCTGTCCCGTGAGCGATCGTATGTTACGGCTCCCCGCAAGGAGGACCGGTGCGACTTTCCTCGACCTCAATCGTGCTGCTGTGTGCAGGCGGCATCGCCTGCGCCGGCTCGCGTCAGCTTTCGCCGACCAGCGCAACGGTCGCGGCGATCACGACGACCGATCTCCAGCACCGCCTCGAGATCATCGCCGACGACTCGATGATGGGGCGCGAGAGTGGGAGCGAAGGTGACTTCAAGACGGCCGAGTACGTTGCCGCGGAATTTCGCCGGCTCGGACTCGAGCCAGCGGGGGAGAACGGTACTTACTTCCAGACCGTACCGTTCTGGACGACCGCAGCCGATCCCGGATCGCAGCTCCAGGTCAGCGGCACCATGCTCAAGTTCGGCCGCGATTTTCTTCCGGGCTCACCCGTCGCGGCGCCGCGTCAGCTCGCCGACGCCGAGGTGGTGTACGGTGGCGCGTTAGGCAGCGACGCACTGATCGGCGGCGATCAGGCGGCGGATCGGATCGTCGTGCTGACGCCGCGCGACAACTCGCTGCGCGGTCTTCGTCTCGATCCGGCGCGATTCGGGCGCGCCAAAGCGGTGGCGATCGTCATGCTCGACAATCTCCCGCCGGAGATGGTCGCGCGTCTCCGCGATGGACGGCCTGTCGCCGACACGAGCACGAACCCGGGGGCGATGCCCATTCTATGGATATCACGATCGGCGGCGACGACGCTCCTCGGTGCCGCGACCGAGACGATGACGCAGGGAACGACCGGTCGTCGCGCCAACGGCTCCTTCGGATTTGTCCACACGCCCGTCAGATTCCCGGCGCGCAATGTCGTCGCGATCCTGCGCGGCAGTGACCCGGTGCTCCGCGGCGAGTACATCTCGCTCACCGCGCATAACGATCACGTCGGATTCGATCACGCGCCCGTCGACCATGATTCGCTGCGCGCCTTCAATCGCGTTATCCGACCGATGGGCGCCGACTCGCCACTCCGCGAGCCGACGAGCGCCGAGTGGACGCGGATTCACGCGATCCTCGACAGCCTCCGCCGCGTGCACAAGCCTCGCCTCGACTCGATTCGCAATGGCGCGGACGACGACGGCACCGGTACGGTGAGCATTCTCGAAATCGCCGAAGCGATGTCGCTCGGCGCTCGTCCGCGGCGATCGATTCTATTCGTCAGCCACACCGGCGAGGAAGCGGGACTGCTTGGGTCGCGCTGGTTTACCGATCATCCCACGGTCCCGCTCGACTCGGTGGTGGCGGAGATCGATGAGGACATGATCGGACGAGCACTTCCGACTGATTTCCCACACGACGGCACCGGCGCGGGGAGCCCGACCTACCTCGAGGTCGTTGGCGCGAAGCGTTTGTCACGGCAGTTCGGCGAGGCACTCGATTCAGCGAACGCTCATCAGCCGGTGCCGTTCGTCTTCAACCTCGAGTACGACCAGCCGGGCCATCCGCTTCAGTATTATTGCCGCGCCGATCACTACAGCTATGCGCGTTACGGCATTCCGTCGCTGGCGCTCTCGCGCGGCGAGCACCTGGACTATCACCAGGTGACCGACGAGGCGCAGTACATCGACTATCCGGACATGTTACGGGTATCGAAGCTCGTGTACGACACGGCGATGCTGCTCGCGAACGCGCCCTCGCGTCCCGCGCTCGACGTACCGAAGCCCGCGGATCCTCATGGGCAGTGCAGGCAATGAGTTTGTCATCCTGAGCGCAGCGAAGGATCTAGCACTCTTTGTTAGTGGCAGCAGGAGAACGACTGGTCACTGAAACCGCTGACAGCGGAGCGACCGCGCGCCACTTAGCGCCTACATATGCCGTAACGCGTCCACGGGATCGACTCTGGACGTCCGCCGCGCCGCGACGTAGCACGCGGTCACCGCCACGCCAGCGAATAGCAACGGTACAGTCGCGAACGTCGTCGCGTCGGTCGGCGTTATCCCGTACAGCAGATGCGACATCACCCGTGTGAGGCCGGTTGACGCCGCGAGGCCGATTACGATGCCGACCAATGGCATACGCATCCCCTCGCGCATGACGAGCGCGAGCACGGTGACGGCCGTCGCGCCGAGCGCCATGCGAATTCCCATCTCGCGCGTCCGCTCAGCGACGGCGTAATGCACGAGACCGAAGATCCCGACCGCTGCAAGGGCGAGTGCAACGCCGGCGAACGCTGTAAGCAGCCACGTCTGCAGCCGCCGCTGGGCGCTGAAGTCGCCGAGTTGTGCATCGGCTGTCCCAACGCTGGCGACGACGACCGACGGAAAAAGGCGCGCGATCTCCTGGCGGAGCGCCGGCACGGACGCAAATGGATCACCGGCCGTACGCACGACGAGGTCCGCCCTCCCGTTAGGCGACGGAAAATACGGCCCGAAGTACTCGGGGATGGCCTCGTGGTCGAGACCCTGCCGATGCATGTCGCCAATGACGCCGACAACGACGTACCAGTATGTCTTGGTCGTCGGATCGATACAGAAGCGCTTGCCGATCGGATCCTCGTTAGGGAAGAAGCGCCGCACGAAGGCTTCGTTCACCACGACCGGCTCCGGAATTGCCCGGCGCTCCTTCTCGGCGAGTGGAAGGTCAGTGGCGACGAGCGACCAGAGCGCCTGGATCTTCTGCGTTGCATCGTCGCGCGTGAAGTCGCGGCCGTGCACGATCGGGACGCGCAGCGCCGAGAAGAGTCCTGGCGTCGCCGAACCGTCATTGAGCTCGCCCCCCACGACCATGGCACGTCCGGGGATGGTGATCGAACTGTGGCCCTGACCGCCAATGAACAGATCATCGATGAAGCCGACGCCGCTGACGCCGGGTAGCGTCGCGAGTCGTTTCAGCAGGTCGTGCATCGTTTGCTCGCGCGCGCGTGCGCGCCCCGACTCGGTGCGCGACGTCTGTGTGCGTTGCTCGGCAGTGACGCTTCCCTCGGATGGGAACTCGAGGCGCATCGTGAGGACGTTTTGTGGATCGAAGCCCGGCCGCACCGCGTGAAGCCGATCGAGGCTGCGGAGCAGGAGGCCGGCGCCGGCCAGGAGCACGATCGCGAGCGAGCACTCGGCGACGAGCAGCAGCCCGCGACTCTTGCGCAGGCGCAGGCTCGCGGTACCGCGGCCACTCTCCTTCAACGACTCGTTAGGGTTGACCGCGGAAAGCCGCAGCGCGGGCACAATGCCGAAGAGCAGCGCCGCGACCAGCGATGCCGCGAACGCGAAGATCAGCACGCGCCCGTCGACGGAGATCTCATCGATACGCGGTACATATCGCGATGCGGCCGTGCTCAGAACGCGAGTTCCCCACGTCGCCATCGCAATCGCGGGCAGCGCGCCGGCGCCGGCGAGTACGACATTCTCCGCGGCGAGCTGGCGCAGCAGTCGGCCGCGGCCGCCGCCGAGGGCGCGTCGCACGGCGAACTCTTGCTGACGAGAGCTCCCGCGTGCGAGCAGAAGGTTGGCGACGTTTACGCACGCGACGAGCAAAACCACGGCGGTGGCGCCGAAGAGAAGCCAGAGCGCTGACTGAAGACCAGTCCCCGCGATGGCATCGAGCACGGGCAGGACCGTCGTGCCGAAGCCGGGAAAGTCCGCGATGTCGCTCGGGTGCATCGTGGTCAGGTACCGGCCGACGCGCGCGAGGTCGGTACGGGCGTTGGCGATGTCGACATGCGGCGCGAGCCGCGCGACCACCGTCCAGCGTCGCGACCAATCATGGAATCGCTCGGTGCTCTCGCGAGTGAAGCGCCAGTACGTCGTCGCCGGAGTCCACATGTCGGTGATCTTGTCGGGAAAGTAGAAGCCCGCCGGCATGACGCCGACGACAGTCAGCTTCCGCACTTCGCCTCTCGAGGCGTCGTCGATCGTTAGGCTCTTGCCAATGACGTCGGGCGCGCCGGCGAACCAGCGTTGCCAGAACGAGTGGCTGATGACGATCACCGGCGCGCGCTCGTCCTCGTCGGCGCGCGTCAACGGCCGCCCGAGCAGGGGCGAGACACCGAGCACGGCGAAGATGTTCGCGGACACGAGGCCACTGCGGGCGCGCCCGCGTCCTCCCGCGGGATCGTTCGTCATCGGCGCGACGCGCTGGGTCGTGAAGAATGCGAGATCGTAAAAGACGCGATTCTCGGATGCCCAGTCGGTGATCGTGCGGTATGCAGTGCCCTCGCGGTGCAGGCCACGACGTGTGTCGTCGGTCCAGATGAGGACGAGATGGCTCGGATCGCGGTAGGGCAGGGGACGCAGCATCACCGCGTTCACCACGCTGAACATCGCCGTGTTTGCGCCGATGCCGAGCGCCAGCGTCAACACGGCAATCGCGGTGAAGGCCGGATTGCGCCGCAGGCCACGCACTGCATAACGAACGTCCTGCCAGACCGTCTCGACGCCGAACTCCCAGCCGCTCTCGCGAACATGCTCCTTCGTCGCGTCGATGCTCCCTAACTCGAGCCGGACGGCGCGCTCAGCGGCCTCGCGCGACAATCCCTCGCGTATCTTCTCCTGCGTCGCGCGCTCGACGTAATCACGGAGCTCGTCGTCGAGCTCTCGCGCGACGACTTCTTTCCTGGCCAGTGCGCGTATCCCAGCGCGCAGCGTGCGAAGCAGCGACAGCGACATGGGGCATGCTCCCCTTGACGTTCAAGAGTAGGGTGGCGGATCTCCTCTTGATTGTCAAGAGTGACGGGATAGTCCATCGCCAAACGAGTCGGCTCGGTGCATTTTAGTGCCATGCACTGCGCCTTGCGCCTCGTCCTGCCCTTGCTCGTCACCTCCAGCACCGCAATCGCGCAGACGCAATCTGGCGCGCGCTCGGTCGCCTCCACGTCCGCGCTCACGGCGCGAACCGGGACGCCAACTGTCGTCCAGCAAGCGCCAGTTGTCGACGGACGGCTCGACGAGATCGTCTGGCGCGACGCGTCCATCTACGATGGGTTCGTGCAACGCGAGCTGCGCGAGGGTGAGCCGGTCAGTGAGCGCACCGAAGTTCGCATTCTCACCGACGGCGAAGCGCTGTACATCGGCGCGTGGCTCTACGATCGCGACGCGAAGGGCATCGTCCCCGGCGAGAAGATTCGTGATGGGTCGCTCGACAACAGCGACTATTTCGCGATCATTCTGGACACTTACCTTGACCGGCAGAATGGATTCGTGTTCGCGACGACGCCCGCGGGGATCGAGTACGACGGCCAGGTCGTGAAGGAAGGGGAGGGCGGTGGAATCACCGTCACCGGCCAGACGCGCGCGCAGTCTGGCTCCATGGGGGGTTTCAACCTGAATTGGGATGGAAGCTGGACCGTGCGTACGTCGAGCGACTCGGTCGGCTGGTACGCCGAGTTTCGCATCCCCTTCTCGACGCTGCGGTATGGCTCGAGCGCAACGCAGGCGTGGGGATTGAACCTTGCGCGTGGCATTCGCCGCAAGGGCGAAGACGCGTACTGGTCGTTCATTCCGCGTCAGTTCAATCTGTACCGTCTGTCGCGCGCGGGGACGCTCGTGAACGTTCGGGTCCCGAGTCAGCGGCTGGCGACGATCACACCGTACGTTCTCGGGGGCACGCGACGGGACTTCGCCTTCGACTCGAGGTTTCATCGTACAAGCGAGGTCGGCGGCGACGCCAAGTACGGGCTGACGCCGAGCCTAACGCTGGACCTCACGTACAACACCGACTTCGCGCAAGTCGAGGTCGACGAGCAGCGGACGAACCTGACTCGGTTTTCGCTCTTCTTTCCCGAGAAGCGTCCCTTCTTTCTCGAGAACGCCGGCGTCTTCTCGGCGGGGACGCCGCAGGCGGTCGAGCTTTTCTTCACGCGCCGGATCGGAATCGATACCCTCGGCACGCCCGTGCCGATCCAGGGCGGTGGGCGCCTGACGGGGCGCGCTCTCGGATTAACGTTAGGCGCGCTGGAGATCGTGACCGAGGAGCAGGCAGACCGCCAGCCGGGGAATAGCTATTCCGTGGTGCGCGCCGTGCGCGAGCTACCGTCGCGTTCGCGTATCGGCGTGCTGGCCGTCGAGCGCTTGGCGACGAAGAACACGGCGGACCGGAATGGCACATACGCGATCGACGGACGCGTCGGTGCCGGCGATGCCTGGACATTGGATTGGTGGGGCGCGAAGACCTCCACGCCGACGCGGACAGGCGATGACCTCGGCTACAGCGTGCGTGGCGCGTACGCGACCGCCGACTGGAACAACAATCTTCGCGTCGTATCAGTGGGGAGCAATCTCAACCCGGAAGTTGGATTCCTGAATCGCACGGGCGGATACCGCTATTACGAAGTCCAGGCGATGCGCTTCGTGCGGAAGGCCGAGTGGAAGTGGCTCAAGGATTGGGATCCGCACGTGAGCTATCGCGGCTACTACGGGTTGGACGGCTCGTGGCAGAACGGCCAGGTGCATATCGACGTGACGGAGATCGAGCTCGCCGACGGCGGCAAGTTCGGTCCTGAGATCAATGTCTGGCACGAGGGCCTAACGACCCCGTTCGAGATCGCTCCCAACGTGACACTCCCTGTCGGCTCCTACGACTACACTGTTTACGGGCTCGATTGGACGTTGAATCCGAGCGCGCCATTCTCGTTCGTTCTGCGCGGCGACTTCGGCCCCTTCTATAATGGAACGCGGAATGGCGGCAATGTGACCTTCACCTTCCGCCGTGGGGCAACCTTGTCGTCGTCATTGCTGTTCGATTACAACGACGTGCATCTCGACCAGGGTAACTTCACGCGTCAGCTCATTGGGACACGCCTCGCCTACTTCTTCACGCCGCGGATCTTCGCGCAGACGCTCGTGCAGTTCAACAATCAGGATCGAGTGTGGACCGCGAACGCGCGCTTCGGCTGGTTAGGCACGGCGGGGACGGGGCTGTTCGTCGTGTTCAACGATGGCGAGGGGGCGGACGGCTATTTCCGCTGGACGCGTCCGCAGACGCGGTCGTTCATCGTGAAGTTCACGCGCCAGCTCGGGACGTAGTAGCCTCGTCGTCATCCTGGTCACGCTTCGGCGAAGCGCTTGAATGCTTCCATGTGCCGGCGATGCGCCTTGTGGATGGCGGCGCGCCCGAGGAAGCCGACGACTTTGCCGACCAATCCCTTGAAGGTGAACACCTCCTCGGAGACGAGTCGAGAGCGTTTGGCGGCGATTGCGACGTACCGGGCGGTGATGGCAACCGTCACGTGCCCGGCGTCGAGGCGGAGGCGTGATTCGTTAGGTAGGTCGTTCGCGATCACGGTTGCTACGAAGACCATGTCCCCTTTCCTGGGAACGAGTCGGTACGTGGAGCCGGGCGCGCCGGGTTGACCGCCGATGGGTTCGTAGCGCTCAATGTCGTCCATCCACTTCGTGCTGAGTGTCGGATCGGCGAAGAGTGCCGCGAGCCGTTCTCGCGGCACATCGATGTCGACCTGCACCAGGCTCTTCACGCCGAAGAGATCCGCTCAGCCAACGACGGCGTGCGCCGCGTTGTCGACAATTGTGTCTGCTCCCTTGGCATGGGCACAGTGTGCACAGCAGAAGAACGTGCCGTTCGCCTCGATGCCATGCCCGATAATCTTGCAGCCGCAGTGACTGCAAATCGGCGCGAGCTTCTGGATTGCGCACTCGAAGCTGTCGAAGGTGTGTGTGACTCCAGCGGCAACGATCTGGAACGCCAGGTAGTAGTCGTTGCCGCAAACTTCGCAGATCGCCATAAGGTCTCCCAGTTGAGGTGACCGAGTACTAGACGGCTTCGTTAAGCAGGCATGCATTTTCCGGACGCGGCCCAGCAGCGAGTCCCTATCGGGCCATCACGTCCGATCCCCGAGGAGGCAATGGCTTTCCGGCCATGCTTCGCCTGGTGCGCCAAGCGCATAGCCAAGCTCCTCTTGTTTGTTCGAATCGAGAAAGGCCATTCGACCGCTTTCGACCGTCACGCACCAACCAATGACATCATGCTGCCAAAGTCGCGGTTTCCACAATTGATGTAAGTTGCGAAACTGCTTATCGGTGGGCAGCACGATCGTGGCGCGAACGGTGTCGGGTTCACCGGGCGCCTGCTCCACCCACTGTATGATCAGGCGAGGACGCATGAAGTCGCCGTCCGGTCCGTGCAGCGGCCCGATCTCTGTCAGAATCAGGCGAAACACGCCGCTACTCGCGCCACGCGACCAGTGACCACCGCTCACGAGTGTGGGTTGTTTCGCCGAGGAACAGACAGTTCGCGCACGGTTCTCCCAGTGATAGTCCTGGCACACGACGCTGTCGGACTTGGCCGCGTCGCGGCCGAGCCACAGCTGGCCGTCGTACGCGACATGGAATGCGGAGTCCGCGGGCGCTGCGCAGACGTGATAGGAGTTTGCAAAATGCTCAAAGGCGGGAAAGAGTAGAATGCCGCGGCGCTCGACGAAGGTCGAGTCGAGGACGAACCGGCCCATCGAATCGGCGGTCACGCGCGTGCTCGCGTGAGCGCAACTCGAGTCGCCTTGGTGTGACGTGACGGCCAGGCGCGCACGGCTGGCCGGGGAGCCGTCGGCGCGGCGATACACGCCGATGAGTTTTGGCGATGCCGGCTCTGTGTATTTGACGGGGAGATAGCAGGCCGCAAGAGCCGGCGACAAGAGTGTAGCGACGATCGCGATGCTTCCGCGCATTGTTCAACCTCCTATCTGCGACACGTGCCCGCCCGCCACGCGCCAGGCGCCGTCTTCGCCGCGCGCCCACACGCGAGTGTACCGGTATGTGCCGGAGGACAGCTGACCATTCACTTCGACCGAGAGCCGGGCGCGCAGCGCGGCGATTGCGACATCGGCACCCACTTTCCGAACGCGCAGCTCCTCGGGCTTGTGCTCGCGAAAACGCACGACGCCGGAGCCGTGCGCAGCGAGATCGTCCGCCTCGCTGGCGAGCTCTCCGTCCGGTCCCGTGAACAGCAAATCATCCGCAATGAGTGCGCCGAGCGTTACGACGTCGGCCGATAGTTGCGCCGCTCGCAGCTTTGCTTCGGCGGCGACGATAGCTGGATCAGCGTCCTGCGCCGCGATCGCGTGCATCGGTGCTATTACGGAATCGTCGATCATCGCGTCACCAAACATCACAGCGTCGGGTCATGCTCAGGTGCCAGCCGTGCGCGAAGATCCGAACTTCGGGTACCGGCCGAAGTGAGTATTTGCTCTCCGGTATCTTCTCGGCGGTGCGAATGACGTAATCGCGTATCTGTGCGAAGTCGCGGCGGCCTTCGTCGGTGAACAGGTTTGCCTGGCCGCGCAGGGAGGTCGGCCACAAAAGCGCGACGAAGACGACGACGCGGATGAACATAATCGCCTCGACGGGTGATCGTGACACAGCCGATGGTCGGTCGCGCCTGGTTACCTTTTGGTATCATCCCTCCGCCCAGGAGTGCACCAACTGTGTCGACTTCCAAGGATAGGCTTCGCCCTCCTCCGGCGGAACGGTTCGCCGGTCCCGAACACAGGCTGGACCTCGGAACAGCACTCGAGGCGCTTCGTCGAGAGCCGCACGAGGGCACGGAGAAGCACCGCCAGATCAGCCTCTTCCACAAAGGGCCGCTCCGCATAGTCCTCTTCGCGTTGGAGACCGGGGGCGGCCTACCGGCGCATCGCGCGCCAGGATTCGTAGTAATTCACACACTGCGCGGCCGCATCAGTGTGAAGACGCTCAACGAGACGCACGACCTGCCGACGGGACAGATGGTGATGCTGGATCCGGAGGTCGTGCACGACGTGACGGCGACAGAGGAATCCGACATGCTGCTCACGATTGCAATCAGTTGAGTCGTCGTAGCATGCAACAAAGCCCGATGCGCCGGTGGCTACTTCGTCGTGTCGCAATCGTCTGGTCTGGGCGCGCGCAACTCGACGATCTCGTCCACAATGAGCAGGTAGGCGGCGCCGCCTTGATAGCCATAAACGCCAGGTCCCTCGAGCACGCCTTCCCAACGGACGAACACTGTCGGGTGAGGGATGTTATCTGTATACGTGGGCCACTTGATTTGCCGTTGGTCCACGTTAGGTGCGAAGCGAATCCACGCGCGGCGTCGCCAGGGCCTCTGGCTATCAGAGGCGATTGGGAATCCCCCGCAGGGAACAAAATCGCCCGTCGCCGCGCCCGTGGTATAGTGACCATAAAACTCATGACGCAGCGCCTCCCGCGCCGCCGCGGTGAGCAGTACGGGTTTCGTCTCTAGGCAGTTCCCGGTCGGCGCGCGGACGACGAGTTCCGTGTCATTCACCACGAGGAAGCTGAGTTGCTGCCACCAGATCTTCGGCCCGAGAGGTTGACGCCAAGTCGGGCACGTGCTCGTCAGAGAGCCCTCGCGCTCGACGCCGCGGATGATTGCTCGTCCCCGTTCATCAGTGCGCGTCAGTGGCGTGTGTGGCAAGGTCTGTAGAACTCGCATCCGCGATCGGTTTTCCGGAAGCCGAGTCGAGCACCCGAACGCGCAGCACGACCGTCGAATCGATCTGGCTGACGTTGACGCTTCTGCCCTGTACGATGACCGCGAGCTCGTCGTTGCCCGCGGGTGGTCGGCGCACGACGATGAATCGGTAACCGGCGCGCACGTGATCGGCGCGCCTGACTTGGCAGCTCGTGTCTCCGTAGGCGGGCTCGCGCCCGCAGACATTTCGGGCGGCGACACGCGCGGCGTCTTGAACGGTCGGGCGAGCGAACAGAGCGCAATCGCACACCAACACGGTTGACAGCGCCATCAAAGCGCGACAAACGCTTTGTATCAGAATTCTCTCAACTTGACAGGCCAACGGCACCAGCGACGCGCACGTCTACACCACAATTCAATCACCTAATCGATACCGTAGCTGAATCGTCGACTATCTGTTAGGGAACACTAAACCGCAGGAGATGCCCGGTCGGGTCGCGTCGGTGCAGGCGGCACGAGCGCGGCATCTCGCCGGACTCGCGCGAGAATCATCGTACCCCACACACCATTCACCAAAGCGCCGAGAATGATGACGGTCCAAAGCGCCCCCGCGTAGAGCGGAGCGCCCCCGAGAAGCCAGTCGGCGAGCTTCGTGAGAATCGCCAGGCAGAGAACGAGAATCGCCGCAACGCGGCTGCCTTTGCGCATTTGCTCCGTCGCGAACAAGAGTCCGGCGGCGATGATGAGGAAAACAATGGTCGAGGCCCAGCTTGGTCCACCGCGATTGAGGAGCGGCACAAGGGAAAGGACGACAAAGATCACTGCGTAGAGGCGCCCCGCCCACACGGCCGACTTGATGCGCCATTGTGCTTCGGCCTCGCGGCCACGAAGTTCGGCGCGGCGCCGGGTGTCACTGAGTTCAGTAGCCATGCAAGTCGAAGGAGTTGAGGCGCGCTTAACGATCGCCGTGGTAGGCCTTGCTCGTGCGCGCCACCTGGGCCGGAGGCTTCCACCGCCCCGACTCGTAGTCCATCCAGCGCTCGAACAACGCGTCACCATACTCGGCCATGATCTTCTGACCGTCGGGCTGTTTGCGCACCGTCTCGGTGAGCACTTGCGGATATGTCGCGCGCGCGGCGCCCACGAGCGCGATCACGCCATCGTACGCCGCGCGGAAGTCGGGGGCCGTGAAGGTCACCGTCTCGTTGGCATAGTTGATCCCTGGAACGCCATTGAGTGACGCGAGGCTTGCCGGCGGGACAGCGTGCAGCCCCGCTTGCATCGGCGTCGAGAGCTTCATGATCTGCGCTTTGCCGATGTTGCGCACCGCGCGCGCTGCCTTCTCGCGCATCTCGGCGTGCACTTCCTCGACTGGGCGCAGCTCGACCGTGGAGGCGCTCGTCGCTTTCTTCGTGACGACGAACTCGATCCACGGCATCACCTCGAGATCCTTCTTCAGGTGGTCATCACCCGATACGAAGATCATCGGCACGCCGACTCGCCCCCACGAGTAGCCGACGATCTCGCTCTCCGTGATCGACTTGCCATTGAGGAGCATGTCCATGCCTAACGTGATCGTGTGCGAAGCGAAGCCTTTGCTCCCCGTCTTCGCGTGCATCGCCACCGCGACGACCGCGTCGTAGGTATTCGGCTCGGTGATGTCGACGTATGGGTCGAAGGGCTTGTCGCGGAAGACCTGTTTCGCGCGCGGATCGAGGAGGTCGCGCCTGACGTCGGGGTCCGGGTTGCCGCTCCCATGCGCGTCGACGACGTCGACGGAGGTCGCACCGCCGGCGAAGAGGCCGTCGATCACGGCATTGAGGTCCGCGGCGAGCATCTTCTGTCCCTCGGGATACTTCTCGGGGTGACTGAAGAGGAAGGTGCGCCAGTCGTCCTGGCCGGCGAGTCCCTCCATATCGTGGTAAACGAGAATGCGGATTGGGGCGCCGAGCGCACGTCCGGCTGGTGTCGGCGCGCGGGAGCTCATCGCTGCCGCGGTGAAGACTAGAATGAGAAAATGCGCCGCGGCGCTCGATAAACGCGACTTTGTCATGGTCGGTCCAAGCTCGAGTTGTGCGGGAATGTGGGACAATCTGCATCAAAGCTCCAGCCTCTTTCCACCCGCTGTCCAAGCGCAGCGCCAGGGAGCACCAGTTTCCGGCCGCACCGGAGCGGGCGGCCGCCGTCCTGGACCGAGCTGCTTGCTACCTATGTAGCAACACTACATATATACGTCATGCCGACTGACGCTCGTCCTCTTTCGCCCGCCGCCGTTGCCGTGCTCCAGGCGGTCATCGGTGGTGCACGCCATGGATTCGACATCATGGACACGGCCGCACTTCCCAGCGGCACCGTCTACCCGATTCTCGGCCGACTCGAGCGCGCCGGCTTCGTGCGCTCCCGGTGGGAGTCACCGACCATCGCGCAACGCGAGAAGCGGCCGCCGCGGCGCTATTACGAGATCTCCGCGGCCGGCACCCAGGCGCTGGCGCTGTCCGTCGAACACTATCGCCGCTTGGGGCGCGGCGGACGTGGAACGCCAGGTCTCACGCCGAGACCACAGCGCCCGTGAGTGCCCGGCGCCGCAGGTGCCTAACGATGTACCGTGGTCGCCGCCCGCCGAGGCGACCTGGCAGCGGTGCCGTGCCCTCGTTCGGCTCGCGTCGCCGCTCGTTCCCCGTCATCGACGCGAGGACTGGCAAGCCGAGTGGTTCGGCGAGCTGCACTACCGGCTACTTGCCCTCGACGGCGCCGGCGTCCTGAACGCCCAGGCGCGACGCGACCTGCTCGTTCGCACGCTCGGCGCGATCCCGCATGCGCTCTGGGTCCGCCAGAGCGAATGGAGACTCGACATGTTACTCCAGGACCTTGCCTTTGCGCTGCGCGTGAATTGGAAGCGCCCCGCCTTCTCGTTGCTCGTGATCACGACGTTAGGCATCGGCATCGGCGCCAACAGCGCGATGTTCAGCATCGTGAACGCGGTGCTCATCCGGGCGCTTCCGTTCCCGCGCGCCGAACAATTGGTGTATGCGTTCGGGTCCTTCAAGGGCGGCAATCAGGCGTCGGTTTCACCGCCGGATTATCTCGATTATCGCGCGCAGACGCGTGCGTTTTCGTCCTTCGCCGGGCGCACGCCATTCGGTACCGCCGTCCTCTCGAGTGGTGATGACCCCGAGCGCGTCGCGGCGCCTCGCGTGACGGCAAACTTCTTCGGTACGCTCGGCGTCCGGCCGCTCTATGGCCGAGGCTCTCTTCCCGAAGAAGAACAGGGCGAGCACAAGGTTGTCGTGCTGTCGTACGGTGTGTGGCAGCGTCGGTTCGCGCGCGATCCACGCGTCATCGGCACGACGACGTCGATCGACGGAGAGCAGTACACGATTGTCGGCGTCATGCCCGACGTCATGAGCGAGATCTTCTCTGATCAGCTCTGGCTACCGATGCCCTTTCACACCGAAGAGTCATCGGTGCGTCGCTTCCATATGTTGCGCGGGATCGGTCGGCTGCGAGATGGCGTGACGCTCGTGCAGGCACAGACTGATATGGATGCGATCGCGCGACGACTCGAGGCCATCTACCCCGAGAACGCGACATGGCATCTTCGCTTGATTCCGTATCGTGATCTGATCGTTGGCGGCAGTGCGCCGATCCTGCTCGTCCTGCTCGGCGCCGTTGGACTCGTACTTCTCATCGCCTGCGGCAATGTCGCCAGTCTGATGCTCGCCCGCGCGACGTCCCGCCAGTCGGAGATCGCCGTGCGCGGCGCGTTGGGGGCCTCGCGCGGTCAGATCGTTAGGCAGCTTCTCACGGAGAGTCTGCTCCTCGGCGCGGCAGCCGGCGTCGTCGGGTTGATCCTGGCGGTGTTTCTCGTGCGCGGTGTCCGCGCCGTCGCGGTGGATCTGCTCCCGCGCGTTGACGCGATTCAGCTCGACGGGACGGCGGTTGCGTTCACGATCGCAGTGGCGATGCTGACCGGAATCATCTTCGGTCTCGCGCCGGCGCTCCATGCCGCGCGTCAGGACGTCGCCGCCGCGATGCGAAGCCTGGGACGGTCGACCGGCGCCGGGCAGACGCTGCGGCTGCGCGATACGCTCGTCGTCGGGCAGGTTGCGCTCTCCCTCCTGCTGCTCGTCGGCGCCGGGCTTCTGCTGCGGAGCCTCTGGCTCGTGCAACGCGTCGAGCCTGGATTCGATCCGCGCGGCGTGGTCGGCGCGCAGATCTCGCTTCCGGCGGATCAATTCAGAAAGCGCGAGGCTATCGATCAGTTCTGGACGGTGTTTCTGGATCGAGTGCGCGCCATTCCGGGCGTCGAGCGCGCGGCCGCAACGACGATGTTGCCGCTCGTCGGCGGCGGCGACACGTACTACTACGTCGACGGTCGTCCACCGGCGTCCGATGCTGACAAGCGGACGGCGCTGGTGAGCGTGTCGAGCGAAGACTACTTCGCGACGATGCGCATCCCGATCGTCGAGGGTCGCGCGCTCGGCATCGAGGATCGTTCGTTAGGCAATGACAGCCTCGGCCATGGGACGGTCGTCATCAGTGAGGGCATAGCCGCGCAGCTCTTTCCGCGTGGAGACGCGCTGGGCTCGCGCCTCGTTGTCGATCTGGGCAAGCCCTTCCGTGCCGAGATCGTCGGCATCGCCGGAGACGTCCATGCGTACGGGCAGGACATTCAGTCCCCGGACATCATGTACTTCTCGCAACACCAGATCTCCAGATTCACCGACGCCCGCAGAATGAGCGTGGTCGTTCGGGGTCGTGGAGACGGACTGCTATTGGCGGCGCCGATTCGCACCGTGCTGCGCGGTCTCGTCGCCGGCGTCCCGCTCGCCAATGTCGCGTCGATGGATCAGCTGCTGCAACGGGCGCTCGCAACGGCGTCATTTCGCAGTCGTCTGCTCGCGGCGTTCGCGGTCATTGCGTTGGTGCTCGCGGTCGTCGGTCTGTACGGCGTGCTGGCATACACGGTTACCCAACGGACGCGCGAGATCGGCGTGCGCATTGCGCTCGGCGCGGGCGGCAGAGCCGTGGTCGGCATTGTCGTCAAACATGGCATGCGTCTCGTCACACTAGGCATCGTGCTCGGCTTGCTCGGTGCTGTTGCGGCGACGCGGCTCATTCAGGGAATGCTATTCGAGGTTGGCACGCTCGACCCGCTCGTGTTCGGTGTCGTCGTGGCGCTCCTCGTCGCTGGCGGACTCGCCGCGTGTCTGATCCCCGCGCGCCGCGCGACGCGCATCTCTCCGATGGAGGCGTTGCGCGAGGAGTGATGTTGTGCGCGGGCGCGCCCGCGCGTACTCTGAAGCGGTCGGTAGTGTCCGCTTCGGAGGGAAACCATGTCTCGCTCGTCGATCATCGCTCGCGCGTCTTGTGTGGTGCTGTGCGCGTTTTCCCTCAGGAAGCTCGGCGCGCAGGAGCCGGCGGGCGGCGGGCGAGCGGTGCTGCATTCGGCGACCTATCAGATCGCCGCGGCGGTGACACCGCTTCCCGAAGAGATGCGTGCTGGCGCCGCGGTGCTCGGCTACACAGCGATCGGCAAGGCGCCGATGGTATTGCGTGAGGGCAAGAACGACATGATCTGTCTCCTGCCCGATCCCCAATCGACGGCATTTCACGCCGCCTGCTATCACAAGGCGATGGAGCCGTTCATGGCGCGGGGGCGTGCCCTTCGCGCGTCGGGCGTGACCGGTGGCCAGGTCGACAGCGTGCGATTCGCGGAAGTGAAGGCGGGGAAATTGAGCGTGCCGACGCAACCGTCGATGCTCTATCAGATCTTCGGCGGCACCTTCGACTCTGTTACAGCGAAGGCGAGCGGAGGCAATTCACTTTTCGTCACGTACATCCCGTTCGCGACACCGCAGACGACGGGAATCTCCGCGCGTCCAAGCGCGACGTCGCCGTGGATCATGTTCCCGGGCACGCCGAAGGCGCACATTATGTACGCGGGAACGAGAATGTAATTTGCGCAGAGCGCAGAGCGTTGTGCGCAGCGTTAGGTGTTACGGCGTCGACAGCGAGAATCCGGCGAGCTGGCGCCCGTTTCGGCGATCGAGGAAGGGGGCGATGGTCGTGTGTAGCATCTGATCATTGAACAGGCGCGCATCGCGGCCGGCAGTGAGCCAGCCGTATGCCCACACCAACCCCGCGCTGACATACGCGATCGTCGCGATCGAGTGCTGGCCGTTGTGGCTGGCGGGCACTCCGACGCCTATCGCGGCGACCGTCCCACCAAGGACGCCCGCTGCCTTGCCATACCGCTCCGTGTAGAACTGGCCGCCACCGGGAACCAGGAATCCGACGACGGTCGCGACCGTGGGATCCTTGTGTGGGATGCGCTTCGCGTTGGCCGTCGACGTCCGCTGCGCTCGCGCGAGTGACGTCGGCACGACACAGGCCGACAGCATCACAGACAATGAAAGTTTTCTAATCGATATACCGGCGACCATTGGGCACCATCGTGCGGTTCCCTATGGAATCTCAACGGCCGGCCACCGGACTCACATTGGCCCAACGGGCAGCGTGTGGACCGTCTCGGCGAACCGCCGGAGCTCGTCGACCTGCGGGTCCTCGCGCCAGAAGCGGAGGATTAAGCGTGTGCTCGGAATGAAGGTGAAGCCAGCGCCGAGTCCGTCGATGTGGTGACGCAATCGCACGCGAATAGGGCGCGCGTTCACCCAGCGGCTCTGGCGAACCGACTCGATGTCGCGCGGCAGGATTTCCCACTCACGGAAGAAATTCGACACATAGAGTCGGCCGTCGCGCAACTCTACGCGCTTGAGTGAAATGTTGAATCGAACGATGGCCGTGGCAGCGATGATCCAGATCGCGGGGAAGAGCCATCGCAGCGCGGGAGGAGGCGGCGGAACGAACACGCTCGGATTGGCGGCCAGCATCATCGCCGGGATAGCGACCAGCACAATCCATAGCGGGCCGAAGATGTACTTGACGAAAAAGGTCCAGGGCGAGGAGAGCATCTGTTTGCCGTCAGTACCGCCAACTCGTTAGGTCGACTCCCTTTGGTGCCGTCTTCAGGATGCGCTGCTCGAGCTGGCGGAGCCAGTATGCGGTGTCGTGCCCGCTCCAGCAGTGCGGCTTGCGGTCGCCGTACTCGACCACGGCGTTGGCCGGCGGATTCTTCGCCTTCTTGAGAAACTCTTCCATGAGATAGACGGCGTTGTTCAGGTGCCAGGTATCCATGGTGCCGACGTAAAGGTGGATCTTCCCCGTGAGCTTCGGGCCTAGCGTCCCCCAATCGCGCTCGAGGATGTAGCGAAGATCGTAATGATCGCGCCAGTACTCCGCGACTTTGTGATCGATCACGCCAGTCATCGGGTCCCAGATGTACCGTGGATAGCCGTCCGTGCCGACGGGACTGTACACCGCTTGCCAGATGTTCCACTGATCGCCCGACCGGCCGTGGGTGCCGAGGACGAGCTCCCAGTGCACGTCCTCCTCCGTCACGGCGAGGAGATGATCGTAGTAGTCGCGGCCGTCGGCGTGCGGCGTCTTCTTCCAGTCGCCGTTGTTGTAGAAGGCATTCTTGTCGTCGTAGATGTTGATGACTTCATACATCCTGAAGTCGATGGCATCGGGGCAGGCGGCCCACGTGCCGTTGTAGTCGTCGGGATAGAACATCTGCGTCGCCAACGCCTCCCAGCCGCCGGTCGAGCCGCCGATCAGCCCGCGCGCCCAACCCTGACTGATGCCGCGGAAGCGTTGCTCGAGATACGGAATCAGCTCCTTGTTGATCGCGTCACCATACGGCCCGACGTTCTCGGAGTTCACCGCGTAAGAATCGTCGTAGAACGGATTGGCGTGCTGGATGACGACGAGCAGCATGCGTGGGAAGCCAGGCGAGATCCACTGTTTG
>Ga0079222_10000051_pt1 | contig 18606 bp, 14 predicted proteins | sample GAPlitter_FD_75070 | JGI IMG/M metagenome (GOLD analysis project Ga0079222, IMG submission 75070) | Agricultural soil microbial communities from Georgia to study Nitrogen management - GA Plitter | ecosystem: Environmental > Terrestrial > Soil > Agricultural land | place: USA: Georgia...
GCGAGCGAGAGCTGCGAGCGCGATTCGTCCACCCGCTGCTGCGCCGACTCCAGGTCCGCGGGGGAAATGAGGTTCTGGCTGCGCAGCTGCTGCTGACGGGCGAGCTCGCGCTCCAGGTTCTTGAGCTCGATCTGGCGCAGCTCCTCGGTGCGGCGCAGCTCCACGATCTCGAGCGGCGTCGGGTTGGGCGCGATCTCGAGCAGCGGCTGACCCTTCTTGACCCAGTCGCCGACGCCCGCGAAGCGTTGCCGCACCACCCCGGCGAGGATCGACTTGATGCTCACCTCCACCCGGGGCTGAATCGTGCCCACCGCGAGCGCCTTATCGACCAGCGAGCCTCGGACGACGGCCACGGCTTTGGGGCCGTCCTTCTTCCTGCCGGTGAGTCCCCCCACCGCGGCCATGGCGCCGAGGCCCAGCACGCCGACCGCGACCGAGAGGACGATCATCTTGCTGCGCTTCATTTTGGGACGGCTCCGATCTATCCGAGCTGGGGGATGAGACGCACTCGGACCGCCTTACGTAAGCCGGCCCCGATCGGTTGCGGACTTAGTCCGCCGCCTGCTGCCGGGGGGGCTCTTCGTCCGAGAGCAGCCGGAATGACTTTACCGCCCCCGTGAGCTTGTCCGCGGCGTCGGCAAGCTGGTTCGCGGACGAGGCAATCTCTTCTGTAGATGCGCTCTGCTCCTGGCTCGACGCGGCGATCTCCTGCGCCGACGCGAGCAGGGTTTCTGTCCCCGCGGCGACCGTCGTGAGCCGCGCCCCGATCTCCTCGACCAGCCGCCGCATCTCCGCCGCCATCTTCGCGATCTCACGGCTCCACACGTCGTTGGCTTCCGCCTCGGCTGCCACGGACCCCAGCCCTGAGGCGGCGGTTTGCGCCGCCTCCCGGGCCGCGCCCGCGCCCTGGGCGATGTGCGCCAGGCGGTCGCGGGTGCCCTCGACGCGCGCCAACACACCGCGCACCGTGTCGGCGGTGTCGGTCGCGGCGGCGGCGGCCACCGAGGCGAGCTTGCGGACCTCGTCGGCCACCACCGCGAACCCCCGTCCCTGAGGCCCGGCGCGTGCCGCTTCGATCGCCGCGTTGAGGGCGAGCATGTTGGTCTGCGTCGCCACGGCCTTCGCCTGCGCGACGAACTTCTGAATGTCGGCGGACGCGCGCGCCAACGCGTCCGCTTCGGCGGCGCCGCGCGTCACCTCTTCTACCAGCGTCGCGAGCTGGGCGGTGCTCTGGTCCAACACCGCCTTGTGCACCTTGGCCACCTCCGCGACCTGCGCGTTGCGTCGCACCGAGTCCTCGGCGCCCGCGGCCAGGACGGTGGCGATCTGGAGGATCTGGGCAGCGTCGTCCGCCGCGGCCCGCACCAGCTGCGCCTGCTCCGCCGTACGCCGGGTGAGGTCCTGGCAGGTGGCGGACATTTGCTCGGTGGAGGCGCTCATCTCCTCAGTCGAGGCGGAGATCTCGGTCGCCATCGCCGCCGCTTCGTCCGCAGCGGTGCGGATCGCCCCCACCAGCCGCCGCAGCGCCACCACCATCGAATGCACCGACGAGAGGGGGTCGCCCACCTCCGCGGCCTCCGTCCGCTCGGTTACGACGGTCACCGACAGATCGCCGCCCGCCACCCGACTCGCGATCGCGCCCGCTGCGCGCACGGGCTGGGTGACCCGGCGGTTGAGCCGGCGCCAGAAGGCCAACAGCAATGCGAGCGTGGCGCCGAACAGCACCACCGCCCACAGCACGATGTTGGCCGCCGTGGTACGCGCGGCAGCGTAGGCCACCGCTTGGGGCTCCCGAAACACCACCCACCACTTGTCGTCGGCCGTGGGCGCCGTCACCACGAGCTGATCGCGCACCAACGCGGTGGCGGGACGCGACTGGCGCGGGATGTCCGCCGCTTCAGGCAGCGGGCGCAGCAGGTCGCCGGCCTGCGGCGTGACGATCAGCCGGCCCTGTGCGTCCACCACATCGATGCGAGCGCCGCCTCCCACCTCGTCGGCGCTGAGCAGCTTGGAGAGCCGGTCCAGCGGGAACACCGCCTTGAGGACGCCCACGGGACGGGTGCCGGTTGCCGCACGGATCGCGACGTCGTACTCGACGGCGACGACCGCGGCCGACGAGTCGTACTGCGGGGCACCCTGGTACGCTCCGTCCGCCATGGCCCGCCGCCACCACTGCTCGTCCGACTGAACGAAGTCCGACGTCCGATGTGAGGCGAGCACGGTGTAGCCGTGGCTCTCGGTGAAGAACAGCTCGGCGAAATTGGAGTGCTGCGGGTAATCGCGGAGGTAGGCGGCCAGGGCCGGGTCGCCGCCGAGCTGGCGGCGCTGCGCGAACAGGCGCTCGAGCGTGGGTATGTCCAGCTGGGGCAGCCGCTGGCGGACCGCGTTCGGCGCCGCCTCCACTGCCGCCTGGACGATCGCCGGCGAGCGGGCCAGCGCCTCGGCTTCGTTCCGGCGTTCCTGCAGGTACAGCTCGACCAGCGAGGCGAGGTGCGTTGCGATATCGCGGCCCCGCTCGTGCGCCTGGCGCTCCACGGCACGCGTGGCGCTGCGGCTCGAAAGCAGCGCGAACCCCGTCACCAGGACGAGGGCCACGGCGGCTCCCGTCACCAGGAAGCTCTGCCGGAGCTGCGGTGTGCGGCTGGACATGACGCGGGTCGGAAGCGAAGCTACGCAGGGTTACCCGACTGAGCAAGCCTGTTTAATTTCATGGACTTATGAGTCAGGTGCCGACGTACGACCCGCAGCAGATCGAGGCCAAGTGGCAGGAGCGGTGGGCGCGCGAGCGAACCAACGAGCCCGACCTCGATCGCCCGCGCCGGCCGTTCTACAACCTGATGATGTTTCCGTACCCGTCGGCCGAAGGCCTGCACGTCGGCAACATGTTCGCGTTCACGGGCGCCGACATCCACGGGCGGTTCCGGCGGCTCCAGGGGTACGAGGTGTTCGAGCCGATTGGGTTCGACGCGTTCGGCATCCACTCCGAGAACTACGCGCTCTCGGTAGGTATCAATCCGGCGCAGCTCATTCCCAAGAACATCGAGACGTTCCGGCGCCAGCTGCGGCGGTTCGGCGGCATGTACGACTGGCGCCACGAGCTTTCGACCACCGACCCGCGCTACTACAAGTGGACCCAGTGGATCTTCTTGCAGCTCTTCACGGCGGGGCTCGCGTTCCGCAAGAAGGCGGCCGTCAACTGGTGTCCCAAGGACATGAGCGTCGTCGCCAACGAGCAGGTGATCAACGGCTACTGCGAGCGGCACCCCGACACCCGGGTGGAGCAGCGCTTCCTCGAACAGTGGTTCTTCAACATCACGCGCTATGCCGAGCGGCTGCTGCAGAATCTCGACACGCTCGATTGGTCCGATTCGACGCGCACGCTGCAGCGCAACTGGATCGGGAAGAGCGAGGGGGCCGAGCTGATCTTCGAGACGCCGGCCGGCAGAAAGATCGTCGTGTTCACCACCCGCCCCGACACCGTGTTCGGCGCGACTTACCTCGTACTCGCGCCCGAGCATCCGCTCGTAGATCAGCTCACCGCCAGCGAGCAGCGGCCCAACGTCAAGGCGTACCGCCGGGAGGTGCAGAACAAGGACGTCGTGTCTCGCAAGGTGGGTGAGAAGGAGAAGACGGGGGTGTTTCTTGGCTCCTACGCGCGCAACCCCGCCACCGGCGAGGCCATTCCCATTTGGACGGCCGACTACGTCCTCATGGAGTACGGCACGGGGGCGATCATGGCCGTCCCTGCGCACGATCGGCGCGACTTCGAGTTCGCCACGCACTTCGGCCTGCCGATCCGCGAGGTCGTGCGCACCGGCGAGCCGTTGCCCAGCGTGAGCGAAGACGGCGTGCTCGTCAACTCGGCGCAGTTCGATGGGACGCGCTGCCGTGAGGCGCAGCGCACCATCGTCGCCTGGCTCGTAGAGAAGGGGGTCGCCACGCCCCAGGTGCAGTACCGCTTGCACGACTGGTGCATCTCACGGCAGCGGTATTGGGGACCACCGATCCCGATCATCTACTGCGATGCCTGCGGCCCCGTGGGCGTGCCCGAGCAGGATCTCCCCGTCGAGCTGCCGTTCATCGAGGATTTCCGCCCCGACAAGAGCGGCGTGAGCCCGCTGGCGCGCCATAAGGAGTGGTACTTCGTGAAGTGCCCGCGCTGCGGCGCCCAGGGACGGCGCGAGACCGACGTCTCCGACACGTTCCTCGACTCCGCCTGGTACTTCCTGCGCTACCCCTCGACCGAGTTCGACGACCGGCCATGGGACGCCGCCCGCACCAAGACCTGGCTGCCCGTCACCACCTACATCGGCGGGAACGAGCACGCCGTGCTGCACCTGTTATACTCGCGCTTCATCACGATGGTGTTGAACGAGCTCGGCAAGGTGCACTTCGAGGAGCCGTTCCCCAAGCTTCGGGCGCATGGCCTGATCATCAAGGACGGCGCGAAGATGTCCAAGTCGCGCGGCAACGTGGTGATCCCGGACGCCTACATCCAGAAATGGGGCGCCGACACGCTGCGCATGTACCTGATGTTCCTCGGACCCTTTCAGGAGGGCGGGGACTTTCGCGACACGAGCATCGTGGGCGTGCGGCGCTTCCTCGACAAGCTCTGGACCACCGCGCACGAAGCCGCCTCACTCGCCCAGGGCGCCAGTGCGGGGTTGCCGCCGGCCGTCGAGCGGAAGCTCCATCAGACGATCAAGAAGGTGACGACCGACACCGAGCGGCTCGATTACAACACCGCGATCTCGGCGATGATGGAGTATCTGAACACGGTCCGCGAAGAGCGAGCCGGAACGCGCGCCGCCGTCGAGCCGCTGATCGTCATGGTCGCCCCGTACGCACCCCACCTCGCCGAGGAGCTGTGGGCGACCCTCGGCCACGACCGGTCGATCTTCCATGCGACCTGGCCGAGCTACGATGCGGCGCTCGCCGCCGCCGAAGCGGTGGAGGTGGTGGTGCAGGTGAACGGCAAGGTGCGCGGGCGGGTGACCGTGAGCCGCGGCGCGAGCGAGGCCGAGGTCAAGGAGCTCGCCCTGCGAGACGCAGCCGTGAGCAAGTTCGTGGACGGCAAGGCGGTGAGAAAGACGATCTACGTGCAGGATCGGCTGCTGAATCTGGTCGTCTAACGGCGGTTCACAGCACCTTCGCGATCAGGTCTCCCACCAGATATCCCACCGCCGCGACCCCCAGCCCCACCACGAACATGTCGACGCCGCTGCGAATCACGCCGCGTCCCGTGAAGAAGCTGCGCGCGGCGCCGACGGCGAAGTGCGACAACATCGCGATGGCGAATGCGAGCCACGCCGCCGCCCGGCCGGACGCGGCCAGGAACGGCGCCACCGGGATCAGCGCGCCCACCGCCGTGGCGGCCCCGGTCACCCATCCCTCCTTGAACGGCGTCGAGTGCGCCTCGCCGATCTTGAGCTCCTCGCGAACCTGCTCGTCCAGCGCGCGCTGGGAGTCCCGCATCACTTCGGCGGCCATCTTGCGGGCGATACCGGCGTCGATCCCCTTGGTCTGATAGACCAGCGCGAGCTCCTCTTCTTCCACCTCGGGCATGATCCGAATCTCCTCCTTTTCCATGGCGATCTCGTGCGCGTACACCTCCTGCTCGCTCTTGGCCGCGAGGTAGCCCGAGGCTCCCATCGACAGCGCGTCCGCGATCATCCCTGCGAGGCCCGATAGCAGCACGATGTGCGGCGCCACCTCGGCGCCGATCACGCCCGCCACCAGCCCGAAATTGGCCGTCAGGCCGTCGTTGAATCCGTAGACGACGTTCCGGAGGAAGCCGCCGGACCCGGTGTTGTGCCACGGCTCCGCCGCGCGGCCCGCCAGATGGGCCAGCGTCTCCGCATGCGCCGCGGACTCCTTGGCGAGTTTGAGCGAAACCTCCCGCGCGTCGTCGAACCCCGCCTGCTTGTGGAGGTCCATGTACCCCTTCACCTCCTGCCCCTCCTCGCGCAGCAGCAGGGGCAGCAGGTACCCCGACCCAAAGCGGCGCCCGAACCAGGCCCGCAGCCGGGCGTTCAGCGACGGCTGTGGCCGGCCCACGGCATGCCCGTGCTCGGCCAACAGCTTCTCCCACATCTGGACGTGGCGCTCCTCCACGCCCGCCAGCTTGATGTAGACGTCCTTGCGCTTGGCGTCGCGCTCCTGGCCGGCGAGCACCAGATACAGGTAGGCCGCGTCGTATTCGTCCTGCCAGTGGTGCAGCCAGGTGTGCAGGGTGGCGGGGTCGAGCGGCATACTGGAAAATAGCCGCAACTTGCAGAATAGCAATCGGTTAGACGGCGTGCCCAAACGAGTGGAGCGACCCTGTCGTGCGGACGACGTCGCGACGGCGTACACGGGACGCCGTTGCTTGCCGCCTTCGCCTGACGCCGTTGCGCGACGTCTTGCGTACGTGACGCATCTTAGTTTTTCAGGAGATGACCATCTCACTCGCCGTTCCCGACCTTCTCGTTGCCCGGGCGAAGTCAGGCGACCTGGAAGCGCTCGAGGCGCTGTACCGGGCGTTCGAGACGCCCGTCTACAACCTCGCGCTGCGCATGTTGCGGAGCCCGGAGGATGCGGAGGACGTGCTCCAGGAGACGTTCCTCGAGGTGGTGCGCAGCATCAAGCAGTACCGGGGCGAGGGGCACCTGTGGGGCTGGATCCGGCAGATCGCCGCGTCGAAAGCCCTGATGCGCATTCGGCGCAATCAGGTGCGGGCGACGGAAGAGCTCCATGAGGAATCGGCGAGCGGGACGGGCACGTGGGGCGTGCCGGCGCGGATCGACCTGGAGCGCGCGTTCGAACGGTTGAGCGAGACGTCGCGCGCGGTGGTGTGGCTGCACGACGTCGAGGGTTACACGCATGAGGAGATCGCGGAGCAGATGGGCAAGACGGTGAGCTTTTCCAAGTCGCAGCTGGCACGCGCACACGCGCGGCTGCGGCGCATGCTGGATGAGGCGGGAGCGGCGACATGATGCACTGTACGATGGAAGACCTGCTGGCCCTGCGGGCCGGTGACGCGACGAGCTGGGCGCGCCGCCACGCGGCGGAGTGCCCCGCGTGCCGGGCGGAGCTCGAGGCGTTGTACCAGCGCGTGGCGCAGCTCAAGGCACTGCCGGCGCGGCGCGCCGCACGCGACCGCTGGCCCGTGGTGCGAGAGGCCGTGCTGGCCGAGCGGCGCCGGCGCCACGGTCGCTGGGGAATGTGGAGCATGGCCGCGGCGGCCACCGTGGCCGCGCTGCTCGTGGTCCGGCCGTTCGGCGGCGGGCAGGCCAATGCGGCCGATCTCGCATCGATCAAGCAGGAATCGGCGACGCTCGAGCAGCAGTTGCGGGCGGTGGACCCCGACGCGCGCGTGATGAGTGGCCGCACCGCTGCACTCGCGGCCGCGCTCGAAGACCGCATCGCCGTCATCGATGGCGAGCTGGCGCGGGTCGGAGTGGGGAGTGCGACACCGGCCCCTGACGAGCTCGTCAAACTGTGGCAGCAACGAGTGGATCTCATGCAGCAGCTCGTGGGCGTTCACGTCACACGAGCCGCTTACGTAGGGCTGTGAAGGCCCTGGAGGCATCGCATATGCAACGTCAGTGGTTGGTCATCGCCGCCGTCTCCGCTCTGTGTACGGCTGCCGTGACGGCGCAGGAGCCCACGGCCCCCACCCCTGCCCCCGCTCCCCGTGCTCCCCGTGCTCCCCGTCCCCCGCGGGCGGCACGCGCACCGAACGCCTTCGCCTTCGCGTGGAGCGACCACCACGGTCGGATCGGAGTCGTGGTGCGCACCGACGCGAACACGGAGAGCGACAAGGTCGGGGCCAAGGTCGAGGGCGTGACCCCCGGCGGCCCGGCCGACAAGGCAGGCCTCAAGGTGGGAGACATCATCAGCAAGTTCGCGGGCACCTCACTCGGCGGCCTCCAGGCCGAAGACGAAGACGAGTCCGGCCCGGGACACAAGCTGATTGCGCTCGCCCGCAAGCTCGAGCCGGGCGACACGGTGCGGCTCGAGTATCGCCGCGGGAGCGACACCAAGCAGGCGACCCTGGTTGCCGAGGATCTGGACGGCAGCGTTCGCATGGAAGTACCTGGACCGATGGTCGCGATGCCCCGGATGCCGGGCATGGACTTCGAGTGGTCCTTTGGGGAGCCGTGGGGCGACCTGGATCTGGTGAGCCTGAACCCGGATCTAGGGGAGTACTTCGGCACGAAGGACGGCATCCTGGTAGTGAAGGCCCCGGCCGACTCGAGCCTGCCGCTCAAGGGCGGGGACGTGATCCTGTCGATCGGCGGGCGGAAACCCACCAGCCAGTCCCACGCGATGCGTATCCTGCGATCCTACGAGGCCGGTGAATCCGTCTCCATCGATATCATGCGCAAGCAGAAGCGCATGACGCTGACCTGGAGGGTGCCGGAGGGGCCGGAGCGCCGCATGCGCCACGAGATGGAACGTAAGGAGCGCGAGGAGGAGAGCAGCTTGCGGCGGCTGTGGCAACAGCAGCGGCAGGACGTGGAACGGCTGGCGCGGGAGGAGCAAGCCCATATCCAGCGGCTGTTGCAAGAGAAGCAGGTCGAAATGCGCCGGCTGCTCCGGCGGGCGACCCACCTGCAGCAGGTGTAGCGGCTAGCTGGCGCGGCGCGCCGGCAGGACCTGATCGAAGGCGGCGAACTCGAACGGCTTGGGCACGCACGGCCGTCCCGTGGACGCCAAGAAGTTCCGCACGCTGTCGTCCACCAGCTGCCCGGTCGTGAAAATCACCCGCTCGGCGTACGACGGATCTCGCGCCTTGAGCTCCCCGAACAACTGCTCTCCCGACAAGTCCGGCATGCGCATGTCGATGATGACTGCGTCGAAGGCATCCTCGCGCATGCGCGCCAGGGCCTCCTTGCCGCTCGCGGTGGTCTCCACCTCGTGCCCGCGACTCGACAGGTAGCGCTGCAGGGCGACCCGCACCGACGCCTCGTCGTCCACCACCAGCACGTGCAGGCGGTCCGTGATGGGTTGGGCCAGCGGCGTCGTGGGCGACTCACCGGTGCCGCGCGGGGCGACGATCGGCAGCTCGATCACGAAGCGGGCTCCGCCTTGCGCGGCGTTCTCCGCCCAGATGCGTCCCTCGTGCTCGCGCACGATGCCGAGTGAGATGGAGAGGCCGAGTCCCGTGCCCGAGCCTGTCGGCTTGGTGGTGAAGAATGGGTTGAAGATTCGCTCGAGCAGGTTGGGCGGGATGCCCGGCCCGGTGTCTTCCACCTCGATGCGGATCAGTCCACCCGCACGGCGGGTGCGCACCGTGAGGCGCTGCTGGTCCCGCTCGGCGCGCTCCATCGCCTGCTCGGCGTTGGTGATCAGGTTCAGGAACACCTGCTGGAGCTGGTGCGCGTCGGCCATGGTCTCGGGGACCTGGTCGTCGTAGTCGCGCTGCACGTCGATGCCGCGCACGCGCAGCTCGTAGCCGCGCAGCTCGAGCGTGTCGTCCAGCACTTGGTTCACCGAGGTGGGTGTCCGCTCGGGCTTATGCTGGCGCGCGAACGTCAGCAGGTTCTGCACGATGCGCGAGGCGCGGCGCGCCTCGGCGTAGATCATCTCCGCCGCGGTCCGCTGATCGGGCGGGAAGCGTTTCTCCGACAGCAGCAGCTGCGCGAACGCCGAGATCCCGGCGAGGGGGTTATTCAGCTCGTGCGCCACGCCCGACACGAGCTGCCCGATCGCAGACATCTTCTCCGACTGAATCAGCTGCTCCTGCAGCATCTTCTGGTCGGTCACGTCGCGGATCACGCACAGCACCTCCTCGTCGAGCTGCGGCGTCGAGTACGTGACCTGAATGGTGCGGACGTTCGCGTCCTTGGCGTAGAAGCTGGTCTCGAACAGGCCCGTCTCGCCGGCGAGCGCTTTCTGGAAGTGCGCCAGCGCCTTGGGGAGCTCGTCGTCGGGGAGCATGGGGGCGAACCACTGTCCCACGAGCTCTTCGCGGCGATACCCCGAGATGATCTCCGCGGCGTGATTGAACGTGGTGAACCGGCCGTTCGCGTCCAGCGTGACGATCGCATCGGACGCGGACTCGAACAGGTTGCGATAGCGCGCCTCCGACCGGGCCAGGGTTTCCTGCGCGCGCTTCTGCTCGGTGACATCACGCAGCGTCGCCACCGTTCCGATCAGGTCGCCGTCGACCACCAGCGGTGTCGTGGACACGGCGACCACGCGCTCGTCGCCGCTCGTGCTCACGATCTTGGTCTCGTAGTGCTGCTCTTCGCCCTCGAACGCCAGGTGCTCCCGCTCGGCCACGTGCTCGCGCTCGGTGGGGTCGACCACGTCGTTGATGGGCGTTCCGGGCAGGTCGTCGAGCGGCCGGCCGAACAGGGCGGCGGCCGCGCGGTTGGCGGTGACGATGCGCCGGTCGAGGCCGGTGACGACCACAGCGTCCGCCAGCGCGGCCACGATCTCCGCGGCCACGCGCTGGGAGTCCAACGGGCGCCTCAGTCCCGGCTTGGGAGGCTGTGCGGGCGAGCGCACGCCGCGCGCGGGCGTCGCGCGCCGACCCTTACTGCTCATGAGTCGTACGAAGCCACCATCGCGTCTTTCATCAAGTCGAGGCTCTTGAGCGCCGCGTCCGTCACGGCGCGCGGGCCCTCACCGCGCTTGACGCACCCCTTGATGATCTCGAGCGCGTGGATGGGATGCTCATCGTCATACTTGGCGTGCTCCTCGAGCCACCAGCGCCCGCGCGGCCCGATCTTCTCGTTCTTGGCCAAGCCGCGCAGTGCTTTCTCGGAGATCTTCTGCGCCACCCCTTCCACCGCGTAATTCGTCGCCGATACGGCGGCGCCGAACGTCGCGCTGCGGCACATGTCCGTCAGATAAGCGTGGAACGACTTCACGGGGGGCAGCATCGGCTCGGGAACCTGGAAACGCTCTTTGGGGACGTTAAACCCGTCACCCATCGCTCGCCACATGGCGTCGTGCCGCTTCTCGACGCGGATGTTGTCCCGGAAAAAGGCCTTCCCGTCCTCCGGCGAGCGATCCAACAGCAGCTGTAGCCACTGCGGGAAATCGCGGATGATCGGATAGAACGCCACGAGAAAGTTCTGGATCCTGCCGTCGATCAGCTCGTTCTCAGACGCGTGCACGATCACCCGCGTGTCGAGAATCGCTTCGCGGCTGGGATCCAGCGCGGCATCCAAATCCGCCACCCATGAGGGGTGGGGGGTAACCTGCACAGCCATCTGATCTCCTTCCGGGCGCTCTGGCTAGATGAATCAGGGGAAACGCGGGCTCCAAATGTATCACCCGCTTCCCTCCGCACAAGTTCATGCGGCCTTAGAACTTGTGACATCGGCGGCAGGGGCGATGTGAGCGCAGTTACGAGAGATTGACACGATATATCGTACCGACATATCTTCACGTTACATCGCGAGCCAACGAGGAGACAATGACGCGACAGTTCGGATGGGACAGCTTCGCTTTCGGCTTTGGGCCGCGCGGATTCTTCTTTGGCGGTCCTCGCGGCAGGCGGCGCCGGCAGTGGTTTGAATCGGGCGACATGAAGTACGTGATCCTCAAGCTGCTCAAGGACAAGCCGCGCCACGGCTACGAAGTGATGAAGGAGCTGGAGGAGCAACTGCACGGCTGCTACTCGCCGTCGCCGGGCACGGTCTACCCGACGCTGCAATGGCTCGAAGACGAGGGCCTAGTGGTCGCCAAGGACGTCGAGGGGAAGAAGGTCTACGAGATCACCGACGCCGGACGTGCCTTTCTGGAAGAGCACCGCGACGTGGTCGACGACATCTTCGATCGTGTGCGCGACGCTGTGGACCGCGCGCTGGGCGGCGGCATGGCGGATGTGAACCGCGGCGTGGGACGCCTGGTGCGTGCGGTGTATCGCGCCGGCTGGAAGGCCCGCGACGAGGCGGACCGGCGCCGGCTGGTCGAGCTGGTCGAAAAGATGGTGGCCGACGTGGAAGGGCTGTCGAACTAAGCGCGGCGCTGGCGCAGCTCGGCGAGCGCGCGGGTGACGTACACGCGCGTCATCTGTTTGCGCCACGACAGCTCAAAATCGGTGTTGTCGAGGGGTTTGGCGGGGCGATACGCGGCGTCGGCGGCCGCCGCGATCGCCTCGTCCGACAAATCGGTGCCCACGAGCGCTGCCCCCGCCTCAGGCACCTCCTGGGGCCAACTCGCCACTCCGCCCAGGACAATCCTCGCCTCCGCAACCGTTCCGAGTTCCCACCTGACCCACGCCGCCACGCCGAGCACCGGGAAATCGAACGAGTCCCGGCGGCGCAGCTTATGGTAGACGGCGTCCCACCCGTTGGGTGTCGGTAGCCGCACCTCGGCCAGGATCTCGTCGGGCTGCTTCGTCAGGTAGTTGATGCCGTCGTTGTGGTAGACGCGAGCGGCGGGCACCACGCGCTCGCCGCCGGGCCCGGCCAGCAGATACTCCGCGCCCAACGCCACCATCACCGGCGCCACGTCGGACGAGCTCACTGCCCAGCAGCGGGGGCTCGAGGGCGCGACCCAGCAGATGTGCCCGTCCTTTTTCATACAGAAGTCGATCGCCTTACGCCATTCGTACGACTGGTCGTAGTAGTTGCAGCGCGTGTCGAGGCAGAGATTGCCGCCGAGCGTGCCCATGTTGCGGAGCAGGGGCGTAGAGACGAGGGCGGCGGCGACGGCGACGACTGGGGCTGACTGCCGCACCGGCGGACTCGCGGACAGATCTGACAAGGTGACGCAGGATCCGAGCACGAGCCCGCCGTCCGCCGTTCCGCCCGACCGCCCGACCGCTCGCAACTCCGGAATCGCCATCAGCGAGATGACCACCCGCGGCTCCTGCTGCCGCCGTTTCATATTCGGGTAGAGGTCGGTCCCTCCAGCAACGTACGAACCCTCCGGTCCTGCGTCCGTCTTCATCGCGAGCGCTTCCTGCAGCGTCGCAGGTTGCAGGTACTTGAACGACGGCAGTCTGAGCATTAGTGCCTCGCCGCCTTTTCCACCTTCTGCCGTCCTCTACCGCCATCTATCGCCGTCCCATCCCCTCCGTCCCACGGCGGTGGCACCCGCGTCGGCGCGGGCCAGGGGATGTCTGGAAACGCCTTGGGTCCCACCCTTCCAGGTTCTCCCTTTGCTTTGGCCTTCAGCGCCTTGAAGACCTTCTCCGGAGTGATCGGCACTTCGTCGATCCGCACGCCGACGGCGTCGTACACGGCGTTGGCGACGGCCGGGGGCACAGGCAGCAGCGGGCCCTGGCCGCACTCCTTGGCGCCGAACGGGCCGTTGGGATCCGGGTCTTCCACGAGATATGTGACGACGTCGCACATCTCCAGCGTGGTGGGGCTCTTGTACTCGAGCAGGCTGGGAATCTTGTGCATCACGTTGCGATTGCCGCGGTAGGCCATCTCTTCCATGAGTGCTTCGCCCAGGCCCATGTACACCGAGCCTTCGACCTGGCCCATCACCGTCGCCGCATTGATCGCCCGTCCCACGTCGTGCGCGATCCATATCTTCGGCACGCGCACGACACCGGTGCTCGCGTCCACGTCCACCTCCGCGACGCAGGCACTGTAGGAATATGCGGGCGACGGGCCGACGCCTGAGCCACGGTACTTGCCGGGGGATGGGGGCGGGGTATACGAGCCCACGGTGCCCACGGTCCCTTCCGCCGCTTCCGCGAGCCGCACCGCCTCGCCAAACGAGAGCCCGCGGTCGGGGCGCTCGACGTCAAACACACGGCCAGCCGAGAATCCGACGTGCTCGACGGGCACCGCGAGCTTCGCGGCCGCGTGGCGCGCGATGATCGCACGGGCGCGCTCGGCTGCCTGAATCGCGGCGTTGCCGGTCATGAGCGTGACCCGGCTCGAGTAGCTGCCCAGGTCGACCGGTGTCAGGTCGGTGTCGCCCGTGACCACCGCGATGTCGAACGGGTCGAGGCCGAGCACTTCGGCGACGATCGCGGCGAGGATCGAGTCGGAGCCCTGTCCGATTTCGGTCGAGCCGCAGAACACGGTCACGCCACCGCCACGGTCGCACTTGAGCTGCACGCCCGAATGGGGCATCGCATTCCAGTAGATCGGCAGTCCGGCTCCCGTGATGTAGGACGAGCAGGCGAGGCCGATGCCTTTCCCGGGCGGGAGCTTACGGAACTTCCCCTTCCAACCGGAGCCGTCGATCACCTTGCGGATGCATTCGCCCAGGCCCATCGAGCCGATCTTGAGCCAATTCGCGGTGAGCGAGTCGCGGGGGACGAGATGCTTCAGCCGCAGCTCCGCCGGATCCAACCCGAGCTGCTCGGCCAGCTTGTCGATGTGGACCTCCAGCGCGAAGCGCGGCTGGGGTGTGCCGTGGCCGCGCTTTGGCCCGCACGGAGGCTTGTTGGTAAACGCCCGTGCACCCTGGAACTTGTAACGTGGAACGGGATATGTGACCGTCTGCAACGCCCCTGTGTAATACGTGCTCGCCACGCCGTAGGAGCCGTACCCGCCGCCGTCTAGTAGCGACCGGAAATGCATGGCGGTGATCTCGCCGTCCTTGGTGACGCCGGTCCTCACCCACATCAGCGTCGGGTGCCGCCCGCGATGGCAGTAGAACACCTCCTCGCGCGTGAGGGTGATCTTCACGGGGCGGCCGGTGATTATGGCCAGCTTCGCGGCGACGAGCTCGTGACTGAACGGATCGCTCTTGCCACCGAACCCTCCGCCGTTGGGGCACGCGATCACCCGGATGCGCGCCGCGGGGAGCTCGAGCACTGTAGCCAGCGCGCGGTGGACGTAATGGGGCGTCTGCGTCGAACTCCACAAGGTGAGCTTGCCATCGGGAGACCAGTCGGCGACGGCGGCGTGCTGCTCCATGGGCAGGTGCGTGCTGCCCTCGAAGAAAAAGGTGTCCTCCCGCACCAGGTCCGCTGCGGCGAACCCCGCGTCCACGTCACCGAATTCCAGGTCGATGAGCTTGTGGAGATTCCCGCGGTCGGCGTAGTCGTGGATTTGCGGCTCGGGGTGCTGCACCGAATCGAGCGCGTCCGGAAAGGCGCGCAGCGGCTCGTAGCGCACGGCGATGTGGTCGAGGGCTGCCGTCGCCGCTTCCTCCGTCGTGGCCGCCACGGCGGCGACCGGATCGCCTACGAAGCGAACTTTGTCGAGGGCCAGCGCGTGCTCGTCCTGGCTCACGGGCAGGATCCCGAACGGGATCGGGAGATCCCGTCCCGTGAGCACGGCCTTCACCCCCGGGACTGCCAGCGCCTGTGATGTTTCGATCGAGACGATGCGGGCGTGGGGATGCGGGCTGCGCAGCAGCTTGGCGTACAGCATGCGCGGCAAGAACAGGTCGTCCGCGAACTTCGTGACGCCGGTGACCTTGGCCGTGGCGTCGACCTTGCGGAGCGCCTTACCGACGACTGCAAAAGCGGCGGTCGGGCGGTCAGGCGGTCGGGCGGTTCGTCTCTTACCGGACGCCATACAACGTCTCCGGTCGTGGCGTCGCTGGTTCACCGCGCAGGCGCGCCGCGGCCAGTTCGACCGCTTCGTAGATCTTGATGTAGCCGGTGCAGCGGCACAGGTTGCCCGACAGTGCCTGCTTGATGTCGTCTCGAGTCGGCTGCGGATTGGATACGAGCAATGCCTCGGCAGCGAGCAGAAACGCCGGCGTGCAGTAGCCGCACTGCGCCGCGCCGAGCTCCGCGAACGCGTCCTGCAGCGGGTGCAGCCTGCCGCCGGCGGCCATTCCCTCGACCGTCTTCACACGGCGGCCGGTGCAGGCGAGGCCCAGCACCAGACACGACAGCACCGCGGTGCCGTCGAGCAACACGGTGCAGGTGCCGCACTCTCCCAGCTCGCAGCCGTGCTTCGTGCCCGTGAGGCTCAGGTCCTCGCGCAGCACCTCGAGCAACGTTTTGTGCGGCGCGAAGGCGACTTCGATGGGCTCGCCATTGAGCTCGAAGGCGATCTTCGTCTTGGCGTCGGGCATGTATCCGTAATCTTGATAAGCGGGGGAGGTGGCGCCAGCTTTTGTGCCCAAGCCCTCATGGCGGAGCAAAGATGCAGGCGGTTAGACGGTTAGGCGGTTGGACGGTTAGTGCTGTCGTGATCTTCCTAGCCGGATATCCGTCTAACCGGCTATCCGCCCAGGATTACCGCGCCCAAGCCCTGCGTATCCTCAAGACCGTCCCGCTGATCGACGGCCACAACGACATTCCCGACGCGATCTGGGAGCGCGGCGGACTCGATTCCGTGGACTTTGCAGTGCCGCAGCCGAAGCTCATGACCGACATTCCCCGGCTGCGGCGCGGCGCGGTGGGCGGGCAGTTCTGGGCGGCGTACGTGCCCGTCACGACAATGGATTCCGGACCGCATCCCGCCGTGTACGCGCTCGAGCAGATCGACTTGATCAAGCGCCTGTGCGCGAAATACCCTCGCGACCTGGCCATGGCGTATCGCGCGGCGGATGTCGAGCGCAACTTCGCGGCGGGCAAGGTCTCTTGCCTCATCGGCATCGAGGGCGGGCACGCGATCGAGAACTCGCTCGGCGCGTTGCGGATGTTCGCGGCCCTGGGCGTGCGCTACGTGACGCTGACGCACTGGCGCAGTCTCGCGTGGGCGACCGCGTCGACCGACACGGCGCGTCGCGGCCTGTCGGCGTTCGGGCGGCAGGTGGTGCTCGAGATGAACCGGCTCGGCGTACTGGTGGACCTCTCGCACGTCAATGACGCCACCATGTCCGACGCGCTGCACACCACGCGTGCGCCCGTCATCTTCTCCCACTCATCGGCCCGCGCGCTGACGCATCACGCGCGCGATGTGCCCGACTCGATTCTCAAACTCGTGCCCGCCAACGGCGGGATCGTGATGGTGAACTTCAACCCCGGCTTCGTGTCCGAAGCGGTGCGCCTGTACGAGGACAGCGTGGAAGCCCGGGGCCACGCCTTGCGCGCGGCGGGAGCCGACTCGACGACCGTCGCCGATTCGACCAAGGCGTGGGCGGCGCGCGCCCCCAAGGCGACGCTCCAGCAGGTGGCTGATCACGTCGACCACCTGCGCGCCGTGGCGGGAGTCGATCACGTGGGCATCGGTTCCGATTTCGACGGCATCACGGAAGTGCCGGTCGGGCTCGAGGACGTGTCCAAGTTCCCCGATCTGATCGCCGAGTTGTTACGGCGGGGGTGGAGCGAACAGGACGTGAAGAAGGTCGCCGGGTTGAACATCCTGCGGGTGCTGCGGCGCGCCGAGCAGGTGGCCGCGGAGCTGAAGACCGCCTCGCGCTAGCCGCATGGACGTCCTGGACTCGGTCGGCTTGTGCCGATCGTGCCGCTGGTCGCGGACGATCAGCAACCGGCGGGGGTCGACGTTTTACCGCTGCGGGCGCGCCGACACGGACGAGACCTTCCCCCGCTATCCTCCTCTGCCCGTGCTACAGTGCCGTGGGTACGAGGAGCGGGAGAAGGAAGTGCTCAGACCGGCTTCGCCTTGAGCGCCGCCGCCAGCGACACGACGGCCAGCACGTCGAGGACCTCCGGGATCACGTGCGCGAACAGGAAGCCCCGATGATAGGGGGAGGCCCGGGCGGGTCAAGCGGAAACGGGGCAACCCTATTGCGCCAGCGACCCCGTTGCCGCACTTTGGGTTACACGCCTCCCTGACACGTCACAGCAACGAGGTCGACCGTGGCGCAACCGCGTCCGCTGGAGCGCGCGAAGCTGTTCTTCTTCCGCTACTTCGAGCAGATCTTCGTGCTGCTGCTCGTGCTGGCGATGGTCGCGATTCACAACCTTGTCGACCAGAAGTTCGCGTTCCTCAGCTTCTACTATCTGCCCATGATCCTCGCCGGCTTCTACGGTGGGCGCCGGTTCGCGGTGCTGGCGGGGGTATTCGTGGTGGGGCTCGTGTTCTACTGGCAGGAGTTTCAGGGACTGGACATGCTCCCCGGCCTGTACGGCGATGCGCTACTCGCCCTCGTGCCGTGGGCCGGGTTCCTGATCCTCACGGGGTACGTCGTGGGCGGGCTGGCGGAGCAGCGGCAGGCGCGGCTGGCGGAGGTGAAGAACGCGTACATGGCCACGCTCGAGCTGCTGACGTACCACATCGAGTCCACGGAGCGCAATCAGCAGGGGCATTCGAATCGCGTCGCCGAGATCGCGGCCGCCATGGCGCGTGAGCTCCGCCTCCCGGAGGACGACGTGGAGGACCTGCGGGTCGCGGCGCTGCTGCACGAGGTCGGGACGCGCGACCAACGGCTGCTGCGTCTCCTGTCGCGCTCCGTGACCGATTCGTCGGTGACCGTGGCGCGCGCCATGCGCGGCGCCGCCGAGATCATCGGCGAGTACGGGCATTACTATGAGATCGTGGGCGAGGATTGGGACATCGAAGCGTTGCCGCTCGCGCCCACGGTGAAGATCCTCGCGGTAGCCGACGCGTTCGAGACGCTGCAAATGGCGACGCCGGTCCGGCCGGCGTTTCCGAAATGGAGCGCGCTCGAAGAGGTGGAGAAGGGGGCCGGCAAGACGTTCGCGAAGGACGCCGTGCGGGCGTTGCGGACCGTGGCGGGCCGGCCGGAAGTGACGGCGTCCGAGCGCGAGCTGCGCGCGGGCTAAGGGGAGGGAGGGGGCTCCCGGCGGCCGCTCGCCACGCCGGCCGC
>Ga0079222_10000052_pt1 | contig 18605 bp, 14 predicted proteins | sample GAPlitter_FD_75070 | JGI IMG/M metagenome (GOLD analysis project Ga0079222, IMG submission 75070) | Agricultural soil microbial communities from Georgia to study Nitrogen management - GA Plitter | ecosystem: Environmental > Terrestrial > Soil > Agricultural land | place: USA: Georgia...
CATCTCACCGGCGAAGCCAACGATTATGTCGGCAAGGGACTCTCGGGCGGAACGATCGTCATTTCCTCCGGTTCCAACGCTTCGCGCCGCGGCGACGTCCTTGTCGGCAACACCGTGCTCTACGGCGCAACTTCCGGCCAGCTGTTCGTCGCCGGCCGCGCCGGTGAACGCTTTGCCATCCGCAACAGCGGAGCGCTCGCGGTTGTCGAGGGCGTTGGCCAGCACGGCTGCGAATATATGACCGGCGGCGCCGTCCTGGTCATCGGTCTGCTCGGCCTCAATTTCGGCTCCGGCATGACCGGCGGCCTGGCGTACGTGCTGCGCGCCGAAGCCGAAGACGTGCTCCACAAGGAATTCGTAAATGTGGCGGAAGTCGAGCCTGTGGAAGAGTCCTGGCTGCGCCGCGTCTTGCAGGAACATCTGCATCACACGTCGAGTCCGCGAGCCGCGCGGTTGCTTTCCAGGCGCGGTCCGCTGCCGATGGTGCGCGTGCAGCCGGTGCATTTCCAGGGAACGGTTGAAGCGGCATGGAGTCCCTTGCTCTCCGGGCTTCACCGTGAATCTCCCGCGCCTTCGCTGGTCGCGGGCGCCGCTGCGGCTTCGCAAGCTCTTCATGTGTAACGAACTTGGGCCCGGGAAGGGAAGTGTCGGCAGTCTTGGCTCGGCAAATTCGGTTATAATCTCTGCCGAGTCCGGCGCTTATGGATTTTGACCAGCTCACAACTTTTGTTTATGTCGCAAAACTGAAGAGCTTTTCTCGCGCGGGCCAGAAAGTTTTCCGTTCCCAGTCCGCGGTCAGCGCGCAGATCCGCCAGCTCGAGCAAGCCTATCGCGCCAAGCTCCTCGACCGTTCCGCAAAGTCCGTCGAACTCACTCCCGCCGGCGAAGTTCTGTTCGACTATGCCGAGAGACTTCTGCGCTTGCGCGACGAATCCGTGCAGGTCGTTGCGGACCGCGGCAACGTCGTGCAGGGTCCGGTGGTATTCGGGGCCAATGAAGCCACCTGTCTGTATCTGCTGCCGGATATCTTCGCGGAGTTTCAGCGGCGCTACCCCTTGGTGCACATCAGCATTTATCGCAATTTCAGCCATAAGATTCTGCAGCGGCTGGAGGACGGCTCGGTGGATATCGGCATCGTCACGCTGCCTCTGAAATCGCCGAACCTGAAAGTGCACCACATCTATCGGGACCGCATGCGTTTCATGGTCAGCGTGCGCAATCCGCTGGCGCAGCGCAACAAGGTGACGCTGGAAGAAGTCGCTTCGCAGCCGCTGATTTTTCCGCGCACGGGCTACACGCGGCAAGTGCTCGACAAACTGTTCCGTCCGTACCGCTCGCGCGTGCACATCGCCATGGAATTGCCGAGCATCGGCATGATCAAGAAATTCGTCGGCGCGGATGCTGGGGTTTCGTTCATCAGCGAGAGTTTCGCCAAAGACCAGGTAAAGACCGGCGAAGTGAAATTGCTCAGCGTCGAGGGCGTGGATTTGTGGCGCGAATTGGGACTGGCCTATCGCCGCGACCGGAGCCTGCCGCGCGCCGCGCAGGCGCTGATTACGTTGATTCGCGAAAACAGCAAAGTCTCGGATGCCGCGGCCGACATCGCCTGATTCATTTCTCCGGAGAAAGTATTTTCATTTTTGTTCCCGCCGGCGGTGTTTTCTTCCTTCCGTCTACGGTACGTTGAAATCCAGGCTGGAAATCGCGCGGGCAATGACGTTTTCCTGAATCTGGATCAGGTCCGTATCGGAGTAAGTCATGCCGAGAATCGTGAGAGTGGAAGATCCGTGCGGAACAACGACGAGCGTTCCCCACCACAGATGCTCGTCGGCGGTGCCGCGGTACTTGATCTCAATGGCGGGCTGCCCGGCGACGGTAATTTTCTCGCGGGAAACGCGCCGGTAATTTTCGTACGCATCGCGCAGCCGGTTCTCAACGGCGGTGGAAGAGGCGTCCAGAGCGGCCGCGGTTTTTTCTTCGCCAATCACCATCAGCGTGGACTGGTCGGAAGTGCCCATGGCCACGACGGCGTCGGGAAGAGCGCGGCGCGCTCCTTCGATCAGGTCCCAGCTGGGAGCCTTGTACATACGGAAGTGGTGGGTGAAATTCGTATAGGTATTGCGCTGGACCTCTTCGCGGTTCGGCGGCAATTCCGGTTCGGCCGGAGGCGTTGTTACAGAAGCCGGCGTGGAAACGCCGGGTGCGGAGCCGGGCGCGGAAGCCTTTTCGCCGGGAGCAGGGGAATTTGCGGGCGCGCTCGCGGGCTTGGCGGAGGATGCTTCTTTCTTTTCGGCGGGAGCGTTGCCGGCAGCGGGCCGGGCAGTTTTGCCGGAGACTTCCGAACGCTCCGCGGCGGGCGTGGGCTCCACGTCTCGCGATTTTGTGGCGGGCGATTTGGCCGGCTCCGGCTCTTTCTTTGCCTCGGGCTTTGGCGACGCCGGCGCGGTGGGAATAATGGAGGCGATTTTGTCTTTTTCCACCAGCACGTAGCCGTAGTCGGTCTTTACCTTAAACATGTTGTCTTCGTAGGCCACGATCACGCCGTAGAGTTTCTTCCCGTCTTTCAGACGAATTTCGTCGGCGCGAGAGGGTGACGTAGCGAAGCCGCAAAGAACCGCTGCCAGGACACAGCAGCCGAATTTTCCCCGAGGACGCATGAATCGAGTATGCGGCTTGGGCGGAGCGGCGGCAACGAACGCGGAAAAGCACGTGTCCGAGAGGGTACGGCGGGCGCCGAGTAGGCCCTTTGGACGAAAGCCCGGGCCAGAGCCGAAGCAGCGGGTTTTGTAGGCGGCAGGAAGCACCCCTCCCCGGATCTCGTGTAAGTGTTCATTCTGCAGGAGATGAAGTGGCGTGTTTTCATACAGATCTGCAAGTGTTCTTTCTAAAGCACTTAGAAGCACGTTTTTTTTTGGCCTGAAAGATGTAGGAGGGAAGAGTAAATCGACCGCGCGAGGGAACGGCGACTTGCACGACAAATGCGACTCTGGTGGCCATTATAACGCCGCCATGCGATTGCTGGAAGGTTAATTCATCGAATGGGAGCGGAACGGGGTTGAACGGCGAAAATTGGGGGACGAACGGCAGAGTCGAGCACGCCAGGGAACACCGAGAGGAGGCCCGCTCACTGGAGCGGGGGAGCGTGGAGACCCGGTGCAGGGGAGGGGCGGCGGGAGCCGATCCCAAACCCGGCGCGGAGGCCACCCTTCCAGCAATGCACTTGCATTTGTCCACGCGCTTCCTGTAGAGTGTCGATAGCAAGTCCTATCGATTGTCTATAGGTGCCGGTCCGATGCCGCCTTCTCCGACAAATCTCCTGCAAGGCACGCTGGATGTTCTGATCCTGAAGGTTCTTGCGCTCGAGCCCTTGCACGGGCTGGGCATCTCGAATCGCATCGCGCAAGTAACCTCGAACACCTTTAACGTCAAGGCGGGATCGCTGTTTCCGGCGCTCCATCGCATGGAGGAAGCCGGCTGGCTGAGTTCTTCCTGGGGCGCTTCGGAAAACAACCGCCGCGCGAAATTTTACCGGCTGACCGCGGCGGGCCGCCGCCAGCTCCGGCAGGAAAGCGACCTTTGGGCGCGCATCGCCGCGGCGATGGCGCGTGCTTTGAAAGCCACGTGAACGGCCAACGCCTCCGAGGTGTGTCATGCCACTGATACGCAGAATCCAGGCCCTGTTCCGGAATATCATGCAGCGGCGCAGCGTGGAAAACGAGCTGTCCGATGAAATCCGCTCCTACCGTGAATTGCTGGAAGAGCAAAAGATTCGCGCTGGCGCCGACCCGATTGCGGCGCGCCGGGAAGCCGCCCTGGAAGTTGGCGCAGCGGAGAAGGTGAAAGAGGAGGTTCGCGAAGTCCGGAAGGGAGCGGCCCTGGACACTCTCTACAGCGAAGTTCGGCAGTCTCTTCGGGGCCTGCGGCGTAATCCTTCCCTGACGGTCATCGGCACGGGCATGCTGGCGCTGGGGATGGGCGCGAGCATCGTGGTGTTCAGTATTTTCCAATCCGCTCTCCTCAAGCCTCTGCCTTTCCGCGACACGGACCGCCTGCTCAGCGTGTGGGAAACGCGCCTCGATCGCGGACTGGATCAGAATGCCTTCTCCGAAGCCAATTTCTGGGACGTGCGCTCTTACAATCATTCGTTTTCCGAAGTGGCCGCGTATCATTACGACGAAGCCAACCTTACCGGCAGCGGACCCGCCGAGAAGGTCACCTTCATCGAAGTCTCGGCCGGCTTTTTTCGAACGCTCGGCGTTCTGCCGATTTTCGGGCGCGATTTCTCTTACGACGACGACCGCGGCGGCTTTCGGAATCCCGTGGTCATCCTCGGCAACAAATTCTGGAAAAGTCATTTTGGCGGCGACGCCGGCATTGTGGGCCAGACGCTGCGCTTGAATGATCGCGCCTATGTCGTGATCGGAATACTTCCCCCCGGCGAACCGTGGATTGACGATCAGTTGTACACCCCATTCGGCTACCGTGCCGGAGTCGATCGTGGCAGTTGGGAATTCGAGGTAATCGCGCGCCTCAAGCCAGGGGTGACGCAAGATGCCGCGCGGAACGATCTGGCGCAGCTCGCCTCCTCGCTTGCACGCTCTTTCCCAAAGGACGACAAGGGCATCGGTTTTCTGCTAACCCCGTCAGGCACATGGGTAGCCAGCGAGAACACGCGCCGGGCGCTTTGGGTTCTGCTCGGCGCGGTAACGTTTCTGCTGCTCATCGCTTGCCTCAACAGCGCCAATCTGCTTCTCGCGCGCGGGACCGCGCGAGCGCGTGAAATCGCGGTGCGCACCGCGCTGGGCGCCAGCCGCGCCCGGCTGATCCGCTTCGTCATGATGGAATCGCTGCTGTTGAGCGGGCTGGGCGTGGCGGCCGGTTTGTTTGTTGCGTATCTAAGTCTCGGGGCCATCCAATCCCTTGAAATTCGCGGCATTCCGCGGCTGGCCGACGCGAGTCTCAATCCCTGGGTGCTGGCGTTCGCCGTTGCGATTGCGCTGCTGACCGGACTGCTCTCCGGCCTGGCCCCCTCGCTGCAGGCGCCTGCGTCGGGAATCGCGTCCGCGCTTCGCGACGGCGAGCGGCAAACGAGCAGCCGGGGCCAAGGCCGCCTTCGCAACGTTCTGGTAGCCGGCGAGGTCGCGCTTTCGTTCCTTCTGCTGGTGGGCGCCGGACTTTTTGTTCGCAGTTTCCACCAACTCATGACCGTGGACCGCGGGTTCCAAACGGAAAACCGTCTGCTGTTTTCCGTGAATATGCCGGGTTCGTATTGGGAAAACGGCGTGGGGAAGCAGTTCCTCGGCCGCTTCTTCGAGCGCCTGAACGCGAATCCACAAGTGCTGGCCTCCGGCGCCGTAAGTCAAAGACCTGTTGTGGGGGGCGATCCGGGCATGGGGATTGACACGCCGCAGTCTTCCGCGCAGCCGCCGTGGGCCGGATGGCGCATCGTGACGCCGGGCTATTTTACGGCCGTGGGCCTTCCTCTGCTTCGCGGCAGAGGCTTCGATGAAAACGACAAATGGCCGACAAAAAAGGAGCCAGCCGATCTGGTCCATGTCATCCTGAGTCACCGGCTCGCGGCGCAGATCTTTCGTGATGCGGATCCCATCGGGCAGCGGGTGGTGTTGTGGAAGGGCCAAGGCGGAACGGACGCGGATGTCGTAGGAGTTGTAGGCGACAGCCGGGAGCGCGGCCTGGCCGAGAAGCCTACCCTCACCGTGTATCTTCCCTATGGACTCACCGCGCTTCCCACGGATTTCGTAGTGCACACGCGGGACAATCCGCTGGCCCTGGTGCCCACGGTCCGCTCGCTCGTGGGAAGTATGGACGCCAATCTGCCTATTTCCGACGTGCGCTCTTTCGATCAGGTGGTGTACCGCTCGGTAGCGCCGCAACGGCTCAACGTGATGCTCTTGTCGGTCTTCAGCGTGCTGGCGCTCTTTTTGGCGACCACGGGAATCTACGGCGTGCTTTCGTATTCGACGACGCGGCGCACGCCCGAAATCGGCCTGCGCGTGGCCCTGGGAGCGACGCGCTTGCACATTCTCAGCATGATTATTCGCCAGGGTTTGCGGCCCGCTCTTGCGGGAGCGATGCTCGGCGCGCTGGGCGCTTTTTGGCTGTCGCGCTATTTGGCGGCTCTGTTGTTCGGCGTCAAGCCGTTCGACGCGATCACTTATGCCGGGGTAGCGGCGCTGCTTCTGGCGACCTCGGTTGCCGCTTGCTACATTCCGGGACGACGCGCAATGAACACCGATCCGGCGACAGCCCTGCGCATCGACTAGTCCGGCAGTTCGAGCAAGCAAATTCACAAGAGCCGGCGAGTGAAGCGGCGCCTCAATGCGCGGCGCGAGCGGCTAGCCGACGGAGTTGACGAGAGTGCCGATTCCGTCGATGGAGATGCGGATCTCGTCGGCAAGCTCCAGGGTGAAGGAATCGGGCGGAACGATGCCGGTTCCAGTCAGCAGGAAGCAGCCCGCGGGGAAGAGATTGTCGCGGAAGAGATAGTCGACGAGAGATTGCGGGTCGCGCTTCAGACTGGCGAGAGTGGTGTCGCCGCGAAAAGCGCAGGCTCCCTGACGAAAGACAGCAAGCTGAATCCGGGTGGATCTGCCGAGCGGCTCATCGCCGACCAGAATGCCGGGACCCAGGGCGCAGCTGCGGTTATAGACCTTGGCTTGGGGAAGGTAGAGCGGGTTTTCGCCTTCGATATCGCGGGAACTCATGTCGTTGCCGATGGTGTAGCCGGTGATTTTGCCGGTGGCGCTGCACAGAACCGCGAGCTCCGGTTCGGGCACGGACCACCGGGCATCCGAGCGAATGGCGACTTTGCCCCGATGGCCAACGACGCGGCTGGCCATTGCTTTGAAGAAAAGCTCGGGGCGTTCCGCGTGATAGACGCGATCGTAGAAATTGCCGCCTCCCGCGGACTTGGATTCTTCCATGCGGGCGGAGCGGCTGCGAAGGTAGGTCACTCCGGCAGCCCAGACTTCCTGGGCGCCGATGGGAGCGAGCAGCGGCGCGTCGGGCGGGAGCACCGCAGCGGGAGACAAGCCGGCGATGCTCTTGAGCAAGAAGGCACGCAGATCGTCGCGCGCGAGCAACGCATCGAGATTCGTCTCCGTCAACGCATAGTATCCGCCGTCGTGCTCGAGCAGGAGCGCAGACGGCGTCCGGTAAAGGCGCATGGCGCAGAAAGGTTAATTGGTTCGGGCCACGACGGCAAGCGATTCGGCAGGGTCTCCAAGACCGCCCCCGGACTTCGGAGAGGGCTGTGGGCCGGCGGGACCCGCCGGCTCGATTTGCCAAACGGGGCCGCCTTCGTAGAGTGGGCCGCGGAATTTGAACACCGTGGGAACTTTATCTTCCAAAACCCAGCCCTCCATTTCCGGAGGGTGTTTGCCGACCAGCGGAGCCACAAGCTTGGCCGGTCCGGTGAGCTCCGTCTTGATGATGAAGTGAGTGGCTTTGCGCTTGGTTCCGGCGATAGAAAACACGGATTCTCCTTTTGCGGTGAAGCGCAGCCTTACCAGACGTGGCTTGGGAGAAGCGGAAACCATGGAAACCGTCGTCGTGGGGCCGCCGGGGTCGACATTCTTGAGCAGCGTCCAGATGAGGCCGTTGCAGACGTCGGCGGGGACGTCGAGGTGCCGGCGAATCTCCCTTTGCTTTCCGTGCTCGTCTTGATATTTGGCGGTGAATTGCCCGCTTGGGGCGTCGAGTATGCTCTCCATTTGCAGTTTGAAGCTGGGGCCTTTCTGGATGACGCGGTCGCTGATCAGGCGAAAAGTGTCGCGCTGGGAGAATGTGGTGGTCTCGTCCAGCAGCGAACCGTCCTTCAACCGAAAAACGACGCGGGTAACCATGTGGCCGGATTTCCGCACCTGGCTGACCTCCGCGGTGCCGATGATTTTGCTGTTCACGTCGCGGACGGCAAGAAAGGCGTGCAGCGGCCCTTCCTTGTGTTCCGCCGCCACCGGATCGGCGCTCAAGGGTCCGCCCCAGAGAGGAACGGCAACCAGAAGAATCGCGGACGGAAATTTGCGGCAGGAAAACATGAAATTGATCCACCACCGAAGACTGTCACAGGGTAGAGGAGCAGAACATGCCGCGAAGGTTGTAGAAAAAGAGATTTCAGGCCCTAGGGATAGAGAGCAGAGATGAGCGGAGAAACCGGTCTAATGCGAGCTCATGGATTCAATCGCTTCGGCCATGGCGAGGAGCTTGGTGACGGTGTTCCAGTTGCGGGCGGTGCCGGTGGTCTGAAGCGTCTTGTCCAGACTTGACCAATTGAGCCTGGATCTGCCGGCCCCGTTGGGGAAGTAAACGTAAATTTCACTGCCGATGAGATGCAGCTCTTCAGGGCTGATGGCGCGTTTCTTCAGCGCGGCCGCCGCGGCGCGCGCGGGTTTTTCCGCGAGGAATGTGACCAGGAGTTTCCCGGGCTCGATGCCGGAGCGGCCGGCAAACGGATTACGTTGCACGACGCCGCGCAGCTCCGCTGCCGTGCGCAGAATCACACTGGGGCGGAATCCGCATTTTCGCTCGATCGCCGCGGCGATTTTTCGCGAGAGTGTTACCTGGTTCTTTTCGCCGGACTCGAATACGACGTTGCCGCTCTGCACGTAAGTCTGAGGATTGCGGCACTTCAAAGACGCGCACAGGGCGCGCAGGTCGTCCATCTTGATCAAGTTGTGGCCCCCGAGGTTGACGCCTCGGAGCAGGCAGACGATGGCAGGCATGAGTAAGAAGCCTACTATAAACGCAGCGATCGGAGACGAGAGATCGGCAGCCAGAAGTTCGCAAGCGCTCCATTGTGGTGGGAAACGCCGCGTTCCCCGAGCCACGTAAAGGCTGCCGCGTATGACGGCGGCAGCCTTGGGCCTCACCGGAGAGATTGCCGTGTGCAGTCCGGTGTTATGGCGTCGGCTTCTTGGATTCAGCCGCGGGCTTCGCTGGACGAGCCATGGCCTTCGGCTTCCAGAAATCGGGATCGGCCTTGGCCCAGTCGTCGGGAACGTAGCTCATGTGCGGGTTGAAGGCGAAGATCTGCTGCTGAGACGACTCCACGCAAGCGGCTTCGAGTTCGCTGAGTCTCTTCATTCCGTCGGGTCCGAGGGCTGCGGCGAATTTCTCGTCATCGGCGAAACCCTTGTCGATCTCCGCCAGGTTTTCGCGGGCGATGAAGACCAGGTAGGTTCCGCCTTCGCCGCCGAAGATCCCCTCGTAGGTGCCCCAGTGTGCGTCGGGGACAGCCTTCTCGAAATTGTCTTTGTATAGCTTGACGAGCTCTCGCCATTCGTTGCCGTGGCCCGGCCGCACATGAAACGACAGAATCTCCATAAACCGCATGTGCGAAAGTTCCTTTTTGGGGCGGAGGCTCATGTCTTCGTTGAACATGAAAACGCCCTGGTCGAGGGAATCGAGCAGCTCGCCGTCGTTCATACCGGCGCGATCCAGTTCCGCAGAAAGAGTGGCGTTTTTGGCGATCCCGGCATTGTCCTTCTCCCAGGCATCGAAGGAGTCATACCATGTAAGGAAAAGGGCCCGTTGCTTGCCGGAGAGCGAGGTCATTCCAAGGTAGTGCGTGGGCCACTTCGCGCGCGTCATAGCCTGGACGAAGGCGCTTTCCGCTTTGTCGTGGACGGCGCCTGCTTTTCCGGGTTTCGTGAATTCGCGGGTGATCTGCAACACCCTGGGTGTGGCCATGGTTTCCTGGGCGCTTGATGTCGTTGGAATAGCGCCGGCGAACGTGGCTCCAGCCAAAAGCGCAAAAAGATAACGGTCGAGTTTACGCATGAACGCAATCCTCCTTGATTGCAGAAGATCCCTGATTGTGGAAAGGGGCCGAACGACTGGCGGAAACGAGATGAGTCAGAGGCTACGCGAGGGGAACGCGCGCGTCAAGCGGAGCAGGGGAAAGGCCATCAAAATCGTGGGATTTCGATGGCCTGGCGGCGTCTGGTGAAGCCCCGCTAGTCCTCTTTAGGCGGTGTTGCCGCTATGGCGGCTATATTGGCGTTGCGGATCTTTTCGTTTAGCGCGGCGAGATCGGTCTTCTGCAGCTGGTCCCAGGCGGACAAATGCTCGCCGATTTTTTTGTCGAGCTGGTCAAAGACGCTGTAGTCGGATTGCGTCGGAGCATTGTCCGAGCCTTGGACCGTGCTGCCCAGAGCCTGCAGTTGGTCGGCGGATTGGATCGGGAAATTGAGGGGATCCTCGCCGGACTTCGATTTCGGTTGTACTAGAGAACTTTCCAGCTTCTCTATTTTCGTTTTGAGCGCGTCTGCGGCAGCGACAATGTCTTTATGGCTGTCGTCGGAGCCGAGGCGCTTCTTCAGAGCTTCGAGCTGGCCGCGGATGTCGCGCATGGCGTTCACGGCTTTGTGGGCTTCGCTGAGGCGGTCGCGGATCTTCAGGGAAAGGTCGAGTTGTTTCTGCAAGTCGGCTTCGGAGACGGAGACGCGCGGGTCTTCCTTGATCTCGATGGGCGCCGTGTACTGCTTGCCGCTGGCGGTCAGGCGCGCTTCGTATTTGCCCGGCACCGCGAGGGGACCGTTGCCGGAGCCGCCCCAGGAGACCAGGCCGGGAACCTTGGTGGCCGGTTCATAGCGCATGTCCCAAACAAAACGGTTCAGCCCTTTGTTGGCTGTCAGCGTGTCCTGGCCGCGAAAATCGAATTCGTCACCTTCGTCGGGAGTTTCGTCTCCTTTGGGCTTCTTCATCGAATATTTGCGGATGACTTTTCCCTGTGTGTCGAGGATTTCGAGTTTGACGGCATCCTCGTCGTTATCCTTGGCTTTGCCGTTCTCTTTTTTGTCGCCGGTTCCGCTTTTGTCGGCATCGCTCGACTTGTTCTTCTCGTCATCGTTGTCGGTTTTCGGCGCGCCTTTGGGGGCTTCCTTGAGGAAGTAGTCGAGAATGACGCCCGACGGAGGATTCTGTCCCGCGGCGAATCCCGCAGGCAGCCGGAACGACCCGATATGGGTGCGATACGCCGCACGCGGCGTGAAGAAATGAACTTCTTCGTTTTGAGCCTTGTCGTTCATCTGCCGAATGGGCTCGAGGTCGTCGAGCACCCAGAACGCGCGGCCATGAGTCGCGGCCACCAGATCGTCATTGTGCACGGTCAGGTCGTGAACGGGCGCGGGCGGAAGATTCATCTGCAAGGATTGCCAGTGCGCGCCGTCGTCGAACGAAACGAACACGCCGCTTTCCGTCCCCGCGTAGAGAAGCCCGCGCCGCTTGGGATCCTCGCGCACCACGTGCACGTAAGCGTTGTCGGGAATGCCGTTGGTGAGCTTGGTCCACTGCTTCCCGTAGTCCGTCGTTTTGAAAACGTATGGATGAAAATCGTCAAGCCGGTGGCCATCGACCGCCACGTAGGCCGTCCCCGCGTCGTGCGGCGAAGGATCAATCAGGCTGATCGTGCTCCACTCGGGAATCGCTTTCGGCGTCACGTTGGACCAGTGCGCGCCGCCATCGCGCGTGACCTGCACCAGTCCGTCGTCCGTTCCCGCCCAGATCAGCCCTTTTTCGACTGGCGATTCGGCTACGGCAAAAATCGTGTCGTAGTATTCGACGCTGGTGTTGTCCTGCGTGATTGGCCCGCCTGAGGACTGCTGCTTGGACTTGTCGTTGCGCGTCAGGTCCGGGCTGATCGCGGTCCAGTTCATGCCGTTGTCCGTGGATTTGAACAGCACTTCCGCGCCGTGGTAGATCACGTTGGGGTCGTGCGGTGACAGCGCGATCGGCGCCGTCCACTGAAAGCGATGCACGAGATCGGCGGCGCCGTAGCCCATCGGATTCAGCGGCCACGCGGAAATCTCCTGAGTCTGTCCGGTCGATTTATCGTAGCGCGTGATCAGGCCGTCGTAAGAACCGGCGTAGACGATATTCGGATTGCGCGGATCGGGAACAACAAAGCCGCTTTCGCCGCCGCCGACGTCCCACCAATCGCGTTGCGTGATCGCTCCGTCGTCGCTGCGGCTGGCGATGGAAACGGTCGAGTTGTCCTGCTGCGCGCCGTAGATGTGATACAGGAACTGATTGTCCGTGGCCACGTGGTAGAACTCAGCCGTCGGCTGATTGGTCTGCGGCGTCCACGTGTTGCCTCCGTCCGCGCTGATCGTGGCCCCGCCGTCGTCGCCTTCAATCATGCGCTCGGGATTCTCGGGATCGATCCACAAGCCGTGCCGGTCGCCATGCGGCGCGCGAATCGCATTGAACGACTTTCCACCGTCCACCGAACGGTACATTCCGGTATTGAGGATGTACACGACGTCCGCATTTTTCGGATCCGCGAAGATGTGCGTGAAATACCAGGCCCGCTGCGTGAAGCGGTGGTCATCCGTGAGCTTGTGCCACGACTCCCCGCCATTGTCCGAACGAAAAAGCCCGCCCGATTGCGCTTCGATGAGAGCGAACACGCGCCCACTGCCGCCCGTGGCTGCCGCGATGCCGATTCGGCCGTAGGGGCCTTTAGGCAAGCCGTGGCCTTCCAGTTTTTTCCACGTGGCGCCCTCATCGGTGGATTTGTAAATCGCGCTTCCCGCGCCGCCGCTGTCCAAATGCCAGGGAGAGCGCACCGCCTGCCACGTCGCTGCGTACAAAATGTGCGAGTTCGACGGATCGAAAACCACGTCGACGGCCCCGGTCTTGTCGTCCACAAAAATCGCTTTCTTCCAGGTCTTGCCGCCGTCGCTCGAGCGGTACAAGCCGCGTTCTGAATTTGCTCCCCACGCGTGCCCAAGCGCCGCCACAAAAACGATATCCGGGTTGCGCGGGTCCACCGCCATTCGCGCGATGTGCCGCGTGTCGTCCAGTCCGAGATGCACCCAAGTTTTCCCGGCGTCCGTGGACTTGTACACTCCGTTGCCGAACGAAATATCCCCGCGAATGCACGCTTCTCCGGTCCCCACGTAAATCACGTTGGCGTCCGAAGGCGCCACCGCGATCGCTCCGATCGACGCCACCGGCTCCTTGTCAAAAATCGGCGTCCAGCTGATTCCCGCGTTTGTCGACTTCCACACCCCGCCCGCGACCGCTCCGAAATAATACGTATTCGCGTCGCCCGCCACGCCGCTCACCGCCAGCACCCGCCCGCCGCGAAACGGCCCCACCAGCCGCCACTTCATTCCTTTCAACGAATCTTCATTGAGCGTTTGCGCGAAGAGTGCTGGAACGCATACGAAAAATCCAAGCGCGAGTGCCGCCACGGCGCGCGCCAAGTTGTTTTTCACAGAAGCCTCCAGGTAAGCGACGGGATTCTAACGCGTCAACAGCGGGAACGAAAAAGATTTTCTGGCATTCGCAGAAGAAATCCACCACACGCAAGCGAGCAAGATCCAAGGGTCGCATCTCGAGAGCCGCAAAAAATTAACGCCGAGTGCCCGGAGATCACGCGGAGACGTCTGAGAGTTGGCGCAACGGCGCTCCGAACTACGAGGACTGCGGAGGCTGGTCGTCGCAGCCGTAGAATTCCTGGTTGATGCGGTTACCTTTGTACTCCAACTCGTCGTGAATGCCGATCTTTGAAGTGTAGTATCCCTCGACCGTCAGCCGTTTCAGCTCCACGAACAGCCGCACCTCCGGCAAATCGGTCATGTGCTCGTTGTCCGAAAGCACTTTCAGCACCGCCACGCGCTGCTCCGGCGCCGATTCGACAAACGATTTCCCGTGATAGTGCTGCGCCATTACATTCACGAGGTGCAAGCCCTCGCGCCACTGCGCGCGCTGCCCGCCGTTCACGCTCGTGCGCAGAACCCAATCAATGTAATCGGCTACCTTGGCCGCTTTCGCGCCGCCGGAATGACCGTCCGCCGGAATGATCGTCTCGCAGAGCTCCTCGACCATCGCGTGCTCCGCCGGCGTGAAAAAATGTCCCGGCGCCGCTGCGGCCGTCTTGCCTCCCGCAGGCTGCTTTTCCGGCTTGGTCTCCGGCTTTTCAATCTCCGTTTTGACTTGCGGATTCTGCGCGCCGATCGCCGCGGGAGCAAGCAGGGAAGCGCCCAGCGCCGTCGCGGAATTGATGATCCACTGCCGCCGGTCCTGCCTCAAGTCGAACGGCTTTGCATCCTTCGTTTCGTCCGTCATGAGTCCCCCTTACAGATTGCCCTTCGCGAGTTCGTCGGCCAGGTAATCGCAAGACCGCCAGCACAGCGCCATAATCGTCCACGTGGGATTCTGGCAACTTGCGTTTACGAAGGCGCTCCCGTCCACCACAAAAAGATTCTTCACGTCGTGCGATTGCTCGAACTGGTTGAGCACCGAAGTCTTCGGGTCGCTGCCCATACGCGACGTGCCGAGCTCGTGGATGGACCAGCCTTCCGTCAACACCCGTCCCGATACCCGCACGATCTCAAATCCCGCCGCCTCGAACATTTCCTGTGCCGTTTCCTTCATGTCCTCGGCCATGCGGTGTTCGTTGTCGCCGAAGCGGTAGTGAAAACGCAGCGCCGGAATCCCCCATTTGTCTTTCACCGCCGGGTCCAGGTCCACGTAGTTCTCATAGCGCGCCAGCACTTCCCCGAAAGCGCCCATGCCGATGTACGCGCCCTGGTTCTTGCGCACCTCTTCCTTGAAGTCCGCCCCGAATCCGTGCACGTCCGCGCCGCGCGGAAACATCGTGCAACCGCTCGATCCTTCAAATCCGTAGCCGCGGATGAACTTCGCATGCTTTTCCGTCAGATTCCTGAACCGCGTCAGGTAAAAGCCGCCGGGACGTCCATCGTCGAGCGTTGCCGGCTTGCCCACCAGGTCCTTCGCGCGCCCCGCGATGCCCGGTCCCATCACGTGTTCGCAAAAATTGTGCCCCACGTGCCCCGATGAATTCGCCAGGCCGTTCGGATGCTGCCGCGATTTCGAAAGCAGCAGCAGCCGCGCCGATTCCAGCGTGGAAGCCGCCACCACCACCACCTTCGCCCGGACGTGATAATCCTTGCGCGTCACCGTGTCGATGAAATGCACGCCCGACGCTTTCCCGGTATTCGGATCCACGCTGATTTCCCGCGCCGTCGCGTTCGTGCGCAGCGTCAGGTTGCCCGTGTCCATCGCGGGATAAATCAGCCCCGTCGGCGAATCGAAAGCCGCGTGAATGTCGCAGCCGCCCTTGCGCTCGCAGGCGCCTCGCCCGTAGCACCTGCTCCGGTACTTGTTGTGCTTCAAGCCGTCGGTCGTTACTCCCGCGCGGTATTGCGTCAGCACCCGGCCCATCTTGCGCAACGATTGCTGCAGCGTCACCTCCGCGCAGTTCAGCTTCGTCGGCCGCTGAAAAATGCTGTCCGGCAGATACGGCAGATTCTCCTTCACGCCGGTGATGCCCAGGTACAGATCCACCTTGTCGTAATACGGCGCGATGTCGCTGTAGCCGATCGGCCAGTTCTCTCCGTACCCGTCGCGTTCCTTCGCTTTGAAGTCGTAATCGGAAAGCCGCAGCGCCAGCCGGCCCCAAATGTTGGTCTTTCCGCCCAGGCAGCGCGCGCGAACCCACGCGTAATTCGTCCCCGTGAAGGGATTTTCCCGCTCATCCACCACGATGTTCTTCACGTAATCGCTGTTGCCGATATAGCTCTTCAGGTGCTTGAAACTTTCGAAGCCCGCCGCATATGGCGGGTTGCGGATGGTGTACTCGTTGAAGCTCAGCGAATGCGAGTCCGGCGGAAGATGGCCCCGGTAAGGATTGTCGTAGGGCCACTCCATCGACCGCAGCTCTTTTTCAATCGGCAGCTTCTTCCCGGCCTCCAGCAGCAACACCTTCAGCCCGTGGCTGGTCAGCACGTGCGCGGCCATGCCTCCGGCGGCGCCGGAGCCGATAATCACGGCGTCGTAGGTTTTGCTCAGGTCCACTACGGGTTCAGACTCGGACATTGACGAAGCTCTCTTTCCATCCAGGCAATGGATTGAGTTGCTTGATGCTGCGTGATGCGAAGGCGGCGAACGGACGGCCGGCGCGCGCTGCTACTGCGGAAGCGCAACTGCATTCAACACCGGAACGGAAGATTTGTCCAGTCGCAGGCTAAAAAAAGCAGGAACTAAAAACGTTGGCGGGCAGCGATATCGGCGGCGAATCGGGTGTGCATTCTAACGGGTGGCATCCTGCCTCGGCTTCTGCGGCAGGCCCGTGAGAGCCTGTACGGCAATGGAGCCTCCCTGCAAAGCCGCGCCGGTGCCACCCGTTTCCCGTTTCCTCTACCGTTGTTTACTGTAGGCGAATAAAAAGCGAAATGTCAAGCCCTTTCTCCGCTCGCGATCCTCACCCTCGCCTCACGCTCCAACCGCCAAACTCGCTTTCCGAAATTGCGTTGCGTGCCGTGAACACCTTGGCTAGACTCAGGACAAAGACATCATGAAAACCGCGCGCCGCCATTTCCATATTCTTTTGCGTCCCGAACCAGAGGGTGGCTATGCCGCAAGCGCCCCGGCTCTGCCCGGATGCGTTACCTACGGTCGCACCGTGGCCGAAGCGAAGGAACTGATCCGGGATGCCATTGAAGGCTACATGGAAAGCCTGAAGAAACACGGTGAATTAATTCCGACCGATGACGAAACCCTGGTAGCTTCGCGCTAAGGGAAGCCGGTTTCACCAAGGAAGAGCTGCGCCAGTTCCTGCAAGGCAACTGAGCCGCGCTCAAGATTCCTCGTTTCCGAATATCCGACCATGGACCTCAACCTCTTCTTCGGACTGCTCGGTGGGCTGCTGGTCCTGGCCTTTGTGGCCAACCGCCTCGTGCGCTTCACCCGCGTTCCGGACGTCATCATCCTGATGCTCACCGGCGTTCTGATCGGCCCCGTTTTGCACTGGGTGAATCCCGATCTGTTTCGCGGGGCCACGCGCGGTTTTGGCGCGTTGGCCCTGCTGCTCATCCTGTTTGAAAGCGGATTGGATTTGAAGCTCCGCGATGTCGTGAATAACCTCGCCGGCGGATTCTTTCTGTCGGTTGTTGGTTACGCCTTCAGCATGTTCGCGGTGGCCGCCGTCTCGCTGCGCATGCAGCAGTTCGGCTGGCGCCATGCGCTCTTGGTCGGAGCGGTGCTCGGCTGCGTCAGCAGTTCCATTGTGCTCCCGGTGTTGCAGCAGGTAAAACTGCGCCGCGATGTGCGCCTGACTCTTCTTGTCGAGGCCGCTCTCGGTGACGCCATCGCGGTACTCGCGGTCACCACGCTGCTCGACATCGCCGCCGGCGCCGACGCTTCCGCCAAAGACATCGTCTGGAGCCTCGGATCTAGCCTCGTCCTTGGCGTCGCCGTGGGAATTCTTGCCGGGATGGTCTGGTCCTATTTGCTTCCATTCCTCTCGGACCAGCGCTTCTGGCATGTTCTGACCTTCGGCGCGGTTTTGCTGGTCTATGCCGGAGTGCATCTGATCCACGGTAACAATTTGGTGGGTGTCCTGGTCTTCGGCATAACTCTCGCGAATTTTCCCGCCCTGCGCCGCCAATACGCTCCGGATGAATCGTCGTCCCTTTGGTCATTTCAGAGCGCGCAGAATCGAACCCGCGGCAGTCCCGATGAACAGCAGCAGCACCTCGAAATGCATTCCTTTCATGCGGAGTTGGCCTTTCTCATCCGCACCTTTTTCTTTGTTTTGCTCGGCGTGCGCTTGAATTTCCAGGCTTTCCGGTACGGCGCGGCGTTCGCAGTGGCCTGCTTTGTGGTGCTCTTTGCCGCCAGATGGATCGCGGTCCAATCCGGCAGCTTCTTGTGGAAAGGCTTCAGCCGGCTCGAACGCGAAATAATGGTGTGGTTTCTGCCGCGCGGACTCATCACCGCCGTCCTCGGAATACAGGTCTTTGACGCCTTGGGCGCCGAATACCGCTTCTTGCCGGACCTCACCTTCGCGGTCATTTTGCTCACCAACGTGGTGCTCCTGGTCGGCGCGATCAGAGCGCGGCGGCTGCCGCTGCCCGAAGCGGAGCCCGCGAAAGCCGTCGCCGACTAAGCACCCGCGCAGAGGGAACGCGCCGGTGTTCCGGCTCGCCTCGGCTTGACAATTCGCGGTTAGCGGCTCATGCTCTCGCGCCATGCCGACACCCGCCCTGCTGCTCGTCCTCGTTCTCCTGATCGGCGTGGTCTCGGGACTGCGCTCGCTTACCGCTCCCGCCGTGGTTGCTTGGGGAGCGCACCTCGGCTGGCTTCATTTAACCGGTACGCGCCTCTCCTTTATGAGTTCGGCCGCGGCTGTCGCTGTCCTTTCGCTTCTCGCGATCGTCGAGTTGATCACCGATAAGCTGCCCAGCACGCCGAGCCGCACCGCCCCGGTGGGACTCATCGCGCGAATTGTCCTGGGCGGTTTCAGCGGAGGCGTGCTGTACTTTGCTGGAGCGAATCACGGATTCTGGCTCGGCGTTGTACTCGGCGTGATTGGGGCGCTGCTCGGGACCTACGGCGGCTATCTGGCCCGCACGCGCACCGTCAAGGCCCTGCATGCTCCCGATTTTGTGATTGCGCTGATCGAGGACGCCGTCGCCATCGCGGGAGCCTTCTCGATCGTTTCCCGTTTCTGAATCCCTCGCATATCGCGATACAGTGGTTTCAGGCCCTTCCCATCTTCCTGTCGGGAGTGTGCGCATGTCCCCCTTAGATCAATACGATGCCGTTGTGATTGG
>Ga0079222_10000054_pt1 | contig 18473 bp, 15 predicted proteins | sample GAPlitter_FD_75070 | JGI IMG/M metagenome (GOLD analysis project Ga0079222, IMG submission 75070) | Agricultural soil microbial communities from Georgia to study Nitrogen management - GA Plitter | ecosystem: Environmental > Terrestrial > Soil > Agricultural land | place: USA: Georgia...
CGGCGCGCAGATGGACGGCGATCACGCGGTCGAATTCCACGGGAGGGTAGTCCTCGACGGGAACCACAGGCCCGTAGTGGCCCGCGTTGTTGACGAGGATGTAGATGCGGCCGAATTTTTGGCGAGCCGCGGAGACGAGGCGTTCGCAAGAGGTTTGTTCGGCAAGATCGGCGGCAAGATAGGAGGAACGCCCGCCGCCGCGGGTAATTTCTTCGGAGGCGGCGGCAAGTTCATGCTCGGTGCGGGCGCTGAGGAAGACCGAGGCGCCTTCCGTGAAAAAGAGTTGAGCGGTGGCGCGGCCGATGCCGCGGCCGGAGCCGGTGATGAGGGCGACTTGATCTTTGAGCAGCATGAGGAGCGAAAGAATTTACCACAACGCACAGACGAGTTGCGGAAGACACCGGAACCGGGCCGGCAACTCAGGCGCCGGCGGCTTTGCCTGCCCGGAATTTGGTTAACTCCGCGAGGCCAAAGGCTTGCAGTAATTGCTCCTGAACTTGCGCAGCGAACGCATTGATGGCCTCGACGCCGCCGGCGCCCTGACCGACGCGGGCGCGCAATTCGCGCTTGCCTGCCTGGGTCTCAATGATGCGGAGCACGGCGTCGGGAATTTCCTGTGGATCGGACGTGGATTTCTTCAGGAGCTCGTCGATCATGCCGGGCATCCTGGCGGCTTCGCCATAAGGCGCGGTCCTTGCCGCTTCGGCTCCCGATTCGATCTTGACGAAAATTTCCGTGGGATACGCGCCGGGCTGGATGACGACGCAATCGATACCGGAGGACGCCAATTCGTAATGCAGGGCTTCGGTGAGCGCCTCGAGCGCGTGCTTGGTCGCACAGTACAAGCCCATTCCCGGCAGAACGATACGGCCCGCGCCGCTGCTGACTTGCAGCAGCAAACCGCCGCGCTGGCGATGCATGTGCGGGAGAACCGCGCGGATCATTCGGAAAGGGCCGAAGAAATTGGTTTCGAAGATACGGTGAGCCTGATCCAGGGTGAATGATTCGGTGATCCCCATGAAGGCGACGCCGGCGTTATTCACCAGGACATCGATGCGGCCGGCCTTGGCGATCGCTTCGGCCACGCAACGGTTGACGGAGGCGTCGTCGGTCACGTCGAGGTCGACGACATGCAGCGAGAGGGATTCGCGCCGGGCGAGGTCTTGCAGTTCCCGGGCGGGCGGGGCGTTGCGGCCCTGCACATCGCGCATGGTCGCGAATACGGTGAATTGTTTGCGCGCCAAAGTCAACGCAATGAGGCGCCCAAAACCGGTGCTGGTTCCGGTGACGAGGACAACTTGTTGGTTTGCGGACATAATCCGCGACGATAGACCTATCCCGGGGAGATGGCAAGGCCCTCGGGTTTACGCAAAAAGAGCGGCAAAATCGCGGACGGCCGCGTGCACACTTTCGGGGCTCGAGGGGATTCCCGGACGAAGCGACTGCAGCGTGACCATGCCCGCCTCGCGCGCTGCGTCCAGTTCGGCAATCACATCGGAGATAAACAAGATCCGATCTTCGGCCACCCGCAGCATCGCCGCAATTTTGTGGTAACTGGAGGGTTCGCGCTTGGGCCCGGTGGTGGTATCAAAATACGCTTCGATGTATGCGGACAAATCGCCAGCGTCGGAGTTTCTGAAGAGCAGCCGCTGCGCCAGCACACTGCCGGAAGAAAAAATCGCAACGCGCCTGCCCTGGCTTTTCCAGCGGGCCAGCGCCGAGGGGACGTCCGCATAGACTTGTCCCTTGAGTTGGCCACGACGGTAGCCTTCTTCCCAGATTTTCCCTTGAAGTGTCTTGAGCGGAGTGACTTTGCTGTCGCGGGCAATGAGCCAACGGACGTAGTTTGCGGCCGCGGGTACGTTGAGTTGTGAAGCGGCTTGCTCCCACGGAGGAAGGGCGGAATTGCCGGCGGCATCGAGTCCATGCTGGTGTTGCAGGTCGTCCAAAATCTGCTTTATTTCGATTTCGTCTCCGTGGCGATCGAGGAAGGCGTCGACGTTGCCTGCGGCGTACGGGAAAAGCGTTCCGGCCACGAAGTCGATCGGCGTGGTTGTGCCCTCGATGTCGAGAAGAACGGCGCGGATTTTCGCGGCTTCAAACGGCGGCAAATTCAACTCATCGAGGAGCGCGAAGGAATGTAGGACGGACCGAAGCAGACCGGATCGTAGTTCCGGTCCGCGCCGCTTTGCGTGTAATGGGGGGTCCAGCCGGAAGTGTCCTGAAACAGGCGGATGGCGCGAATGCGGCGTTCCCGGCAGAGGTCGAACCAGTGCCACGTGCCTCGAGGCACGCGAAGAAGATCGCCGGCTTCGACGGTGATGGAAACAACGCGGCCATCGCGCGGGCGGATGTGAAAAAGGCCGCGTCCTTCGATGATAAAGCGCACTTCATCCTCGTCGTGCCAGTGCTCGGAGTTGAAGCGGTTCAGCATGGCGTCGAGGCCTGGAGTTTCCGAAGAAACGTCAATGACGTCGGCGGTGACGTAGCCGCCTTCGGACTTGAGACGGTCGATTTCCGGCGCGTACGCGGCAAGAATTTCAGCAGCGGGTGCGTTCGGCGGCACCTGATGCGCGGGCTCCCAGCGTTCATAGGTGATGCCGATGGAAGCCAGGTGGTCGCGGACTTCGGCAAAGTTGCTTAGAGTGCGGTTCTCGTCGGGAATGTGCAGGGTGGCCATAATGACTCCTTACACCCAAGAGCCAGCGGGTTCGCCCAGTTCGCGGCGGCCCACGACTTCAAGAAGGAATTCAAGAATTTCGACATGGCGCCGCGCCTGGGGAATATCCGCACCCCAAGTATATAACCCGTGCGCGCGAAGAAGGAACCCGTGGGGAGCGGGATCGGCGCGGAGAGCGGCTTCAACTTCGGCGGCTAGCGCGGGGATGTCCTGGGAATTGTCGAAAATCGGGATGCGTTCGTGATGCTGGTGAGTTTTTACCCCTTCCAGACCCTTGAGCATTTCGTAGCCGATGATTTCCAGGGCGCCTTTTGCCGCATGGCGGTCGGAAAGAATGGTGCTCCAGATCGAATGGGTATGAAGGATGCAGCCGGCATTCCTGGCGCGCGCGACGGCGATGTGGAGGAGAGCTTCCGCGGAAGGAACACCGTTGCCGTGCTGCACGCGGGAACGCTCGTCGATCTGAAGAAAATGGGCGGGGGCAAGGGAAGACTTGTCGAGGCCGGAGGAAGTGATGAGCAGACGCATGGGCTCGCGAGTCAAAACCGCGCTGAAATTGCCGCTCGTTCCGAGAGCCAGCGAACGCGAATGGAATTCGGCGCCAATTTTCGACAGTTCGGATGCCAGCCGCGCGGCCGCAGAGTTGCCGACTGCTTGTGAACGCGGATTTGCGCGCTTCAGCGGCATGGCTAGACCCTCCCGGAAATTATGACACGCCGCCGCGGAACCGGCATGGGGCACTTGATGCAACCAAACCGCAGAACGGTCCGGGTTTCGTCAGACTTTAACCGCTTCGAGGATGCTGAGAGGCGATCTTGTGGGAACAATTTGCGTCAGCCGGAAGCCGGCTCCGGCGAAAAGCGCGCGGAATTCCTCTTCGGTGCGCTCGCGCCCACCAGGAAGCAGAAGCATTTCGATATCAAGCCACTTGGCCATCTGAAACGCGTCGCCCGGGGCAAGAACCGATTCAAGCAGGACCACGCGGGCGTTCGGCGAAGACGCACGGTGGATATTCCGGAGAATGGTTGCCCCTTTGTCGTCGTCCCAATCGTGAATAATGTGCTTCATCACGTAGGCGTCTCCCGCCGGGACCTCGCGGAAGAAGTCGCCCGCAACGGCGCGGCAGCGGGAACCGAGGCCGAGGGACTGGAATCGCTCGACGGCCGCGGGAATGACCGGCTCCATGTCGAAAAGAACGCCGCGAATATCTGGATATTTCTTGAGGATCTCGGAGAGCAGCAGACCGTGTCCGCCGCCCACGTCCACGAGCGTGCCCTTGCCGATCGACGAGAAATCATAAGCGGCCAAGGCGAAGGGAGCAGCCACCTTGCTGAAGGACGTCATGGCCGCGTGAAATTCGCGAGCGACCTCTTCATTCTTCGAGAAGTAATCGAAACAGGAGACGCCGAAGACTTTTTCTACTACGGTCTCGCCGGTTGTGAGGGCATGGAGCATTTCACAGTGAGTCTGGAGATGGAAACGGTTACCCATCCAGATGATCATGTCGCGGAGAGAGCCGAGTTTATCGGCGAGGAGATATTCGGCGGGCGGCGTGAGTGAAAAAACGCGCGGCGCGGACTCAGCGAAAACGCCGAAGCTTGCGAGGGCGCGGAGCCCACGGTAGAGGGCATCTTCGTTGGAGCCGGCGGCCTTGGCGAGATCCGCGACGGGACGCGGACCGTCCTGAAGCAGTTCGGGGATGCCGAGCTTCGTTACGGCGTGCAGCATGGAGGAGGCGATGAAGCCCATACCGATTTGTAAGAGCTTCTCGGAAGGATGCGGGCCCTGGTCGGGGGCGGCGGTTGCCGACATGATTTCTCCCTTGGGAGTGGAATCGTCTACGAAAAGGAAGTGGTCGCCAGAAAAGAACCGGGTAGACGCAAATGAAATTAACAAAACCCGGAGACCGGAAACAAGATGAAATCAGTTAAATCCTAGGCTCAAGCGAAGACTCGAATTCCAACACCGGCGTCATGAGGGGCGCCCTTCGCTCCACCCTCGGAGCGACATCGGCTCAGGTTTTTGGCAAGTCCCAGTCGGGCGGAGGAAAGACAATCGGCCAAAACTGCGGAGCAGGGCGGTCGAACTCAAAGGCCACTGCGGACTGGCCTCCGGGTGGATTCTCGACGCGGATGACCCGGCATTTCTCCTGCACGCCCGTTTTGGGGTTCGTAAGCACCAGGGGTTGGCCGGCTAGGACTTCCAGGCGTAATTTCATCAGGCCGCCGTGGGCGTTGACAACCAGTGTATGGGTTTCCTCGCGAAGTTCGATACCTTGATGCGAATGGGTGACGACGATAATGGGCACCTGCAGCATGACGCGCTCGCTGCGCCTGCGGTTCTGCGGAGACGAAGGAAAGGATGTGGCCAACAGTTAGCTCCCGGAATGCTAGGTCCAAGTTTAGCGTCAAACGGCAAACCGTTGGTATTGGCAGCCGGAATACGTGCGCAAATCTAACTGCACGGCGATGAAGGTTCCGAGGGGCTGAATCCACGTGTTTCAATTCGGAAAAATTGTGATAGCGCCGGGTGTTCAGGAGTAACACGTGTCGAACGGCGGCCTCTGCTATCTGACGGCGATGAGGTATGATAGATTCATAGGAAATCAGCAAGTTAGGATGGTCAGGTGACCGAAAACGGTAGAAAAGTGCTGCTGCGGGTCAGGCCCAGGGGATTTTGTGCCGGCGTGGTCCGGGCGGTCGACATTGTCGAATTGGCGCTCGAGGCTTACGGGGCGCCGGTATACGTCCATCACGAAATCGTTCACAACACGTATGTTGTGGAACAACTCCGCCGACGCGGAGCGATTTTCGTAGAATCGATCGGGGAAGTACCCCACGGAGCGGTCCTGGTGTTCAGCGCGCATGGCGTGCCTCCGACGGTGCGAGACGAAGCGAAGTCCAGATCCCTGAGAGTGATTGACGCCACGTGCCCCCTGGTGACCAAGGTTCATTTTGAGGCGCTGAAGTTTGCGCGCGAGGATCGCACCATCATCCTCATCGGGCACAAGGATCATCAGGAGATTATCGGCACGTCCGGGGAAGCTCCGGACCGCACGATTGTGGTGGATTCGGTGGCGGCGGTGGATGCGCTGGAAGTGGAAAACCCCGACAAGCTGGCATTCCTGACGCAAACGACTTTGAGCCTTTACGACACGCAGGAAATCGTAGCGCGCCTGCGCCAGAAATTTCCGAAGATTGTGGGGCCGAAGAGCGACGACATCTGCTACGCGACCCAAAATCGCCAGGAAGCCGTGGAGCAGGTGACGCAGGACGTCGATCTGATTCTGGTGGTGGGCTCGCAGAACAGCTCGAACTCGAACCGGCTGGTGGAAGTCGCGAACCGGCGGGGCGTGCGCGCCGAACTGATCGATTCCGCTCAGGACATCGATCCGGCCTGGCTGAATGGGGTAGGGCGCGTAGGGCTCACCGCGGGAGCTTCCGCCCCTGAAGTTCTGGTCGAGCAAGTCAGCGAAAGGCTTGCGGAATTCGGCTTTACCGACCAGCGGGATTTGGATTTGATCCGGGAAGATGTGCGGTTCACGCTGCCGCCGGAGCTGGCTACGATCGCGCCGGCGCCGCGGCGCTAGGGCAGGGACTTTCCGTCGCTGGAGGGCGGCCGCTTGAAGACCCGAGCGGCAGAGGACAGCGCACCGGAAGGTGGGGAAAAGGCTGGTTGCCCAGCCGAATCTGTACGATCCAATTCAGGAGAGTGCTTTGGCGGTCAAAATCGTCCGTCAACCGAAGAAGATTGCGCTTATCGGTGCGCCTTCCAGCGCAGCGGCGTTCCTTGCGGGCAGCGAGAAGGCGCCGGCCGCGCTGCGCTCCGCCGGTCTGGTGGAGAAACTACAGGCTGCGGGCTACGAAGTGACTGACCACGGCGATTGCGCGCCCAGATTGTTCGCCGACGATGATGAGCATCGCCGCGCCAGGAATTTGCCGGAGATCGTAGCGGGCCTAAATGATCTGAAAACGCGCGCGGAAATAGCGGTCAAGAGCGGAGCCTTGGTGTTGGTGCTGGGTGGCGATTGCGCTCAGGCCATCGGCCTGCTGGCGGCGATCCGGCGCTACTACAAGCACGTGAACCTGCTTTGGATGGACCGCGACGCGGACCTGAATACGCCTGCTTCGACGCCTTCGGGCAGAATCGACGGCATGGTGGCCGCCCACATCATCGGCAAGGGTGCGCCGGAGCTGGTGCGATTCTGCGGGGAATCGCCTTTGGTGCGAGAGCCCGACCTGCTGCTTTTTGGACTGGACCGCGTTGATCCGCCAGAACAGGAATTTCTCGTTCGTTCACCGATGCGACACGTTTACGCGGCGGATGTACGGTTGAAAGGCGGAGCGAACGCCGCCCGGGAATCCCTCGCTCACCTGCACGCGGATGCGCGGGATTTCGCTATTCACTTGGACTGCGATTTGATTTCCCAGGAAGAATTTCCCGCGGTCAACGTTCCGGCGAGCGGCGGTCTGCGCATGGAAGATGCGCGCGCGGCGTTCATCGAAGCGGTAAGCCACAAGAGCTTGCTTGGGATGGACATTGCACAGTACAACCCGGACAAGGATCCCGAGGGGAGCGGCGCGCAGAAACTGGCGGACCTGCTGACGGAGGCCCTTCGCGCGCGCCTTGAGAAACTGGAAGCGCCTCCCGCGGAGAGCCCGGCCAGCGAACCGCAGGAATCGCCCGCGAACAGCGAATAGCGGTGCGAAAAACGCGACGTTTCAGACTTTCCCTTGCGCGGCGGCGCGTTTGCGAACGTAGCGCGCAAGGCCCAGCCAGGACAACAGCAATCCCCCATTGAAAATGTAGTGTTCCGCATCCGCGGGAGAAAGCGCGCGTGTGATTTCCGAAGCGATCGCATCGACGAAAATACGCCCGGCTTCAGGTTCCGGGACGCCATCCCCGAGCAGCTTGGTGACAAGCGCGGACCATGCGGCGAGCCGTTGGCGGTAGCGAGCGATATGCGTTTGCGGATCACGGGAAAATCCGAAATGAGTGAGAAAGAGCCGCGAGGGGCGTAAGGCGGAAATGGCATCAAGGGATGCGTTCCAGAGTTCCAGGTTGATGTCCGGAGGCGGAACCGCTGGCAGGATGAAAGAATCCCCTTCAACGCAGATTCCCCCGGTATCACCAACAAAAGCGGTCGCGCTGTCGGCGTCCCAGTACGTTACGTGGTGAGAAGCATGTCCCGGGGTATAGAGAACCTGGAGGGTGCCTGCGCCAAATCGCAGGATCTCGCCGCCGCGAAGCGCGCGAATATTTTGTGCCGGCACCGAAAGAAAATCTCCGAAGAGCGCTTGCATCTGGCCGCCGTAAAGCTGGCCCGCGCTGGCGAGCAAGCGGGCGGGATCCTGCAGATGGGGCGCGCCGATTTCATGGACGTACACCGGGAGGCGGGAATTTTCGCGGATCAAAGAACCCGCCGCTCCGGCGTGATCGAGATGGATGTGCGTAAGCAGGACGGCGTCGAGATCGGCGAAAGAGAAGCCCATCGAGCGAAGTTGGGCCCGCAAATTGGACAACGTGGATTCGGGGCCGGGATCGATCAGTATCCGAACGCCGCCAAAATCCAAGAGCGCCGATGCGATGGAGCGCGGACGGCCGGTCCAGTTCAGGTCGATGGTGGAATGAGCAGGCTGGACCATCCGTTATCAGTTTAGCGCAAGGGGTCCGATAATTAAGAGGACGCGTCGTGGCGGGATTTAGCCGGAGCGGCGCAAACGATTGGCGTGTTGTTCTAACAGCGCCTGACGATTCGAACGTCAAATCGCGCACGCGGATCGTCGTATCATGGAAAGCGATATGAAACAGGTAAGGGATCTGGAGCAAGACAAAGCTCGAGCGCGCGGCGCTCGTTTACGGCGGGTGGTGATCGAAAACGTCCGGCCGGGGGTGGACGGCGGCAGTTTTCCGATCAAGCGGACAGTAGGCGAAGTGGTGCAAGTGAGCGCAGACGTGCACACGGACGGACACGATGTTTTGACCGCGGAAATTCTGCATCGCCGGGGAAGCCAGGCGGAGTGGCAAACACTTGAGTTGCGCCTAATCGGAAATGACCGCTGGACCGGGGAGTTTCGCATCTCGACCCAAGAACCGCATTTTTATAGCGTACGCGCCTGGCCGGACGCATTCAGGACCTGGGTTCGGGACCTGCAAAAGCGCCAGGATGCCGGGCAGGATCTGGCTCTCGAGTTCCTGATCGGCGCAGAGATCGTTGCGGCGGCGGCCGCGCGCGCAAGCGGAGCGGACGCACAAACCTTACGCGACGCGGCGGAGCGGCTCAAAGATTCCAAAGCCAAGCAAGAAGAAAGATTCGAGCTGGCTGAAGGGAAGCAGTTACTGGAACTGATGGCGCGGTATCCAGATCGAAGCACGGCGACGAGGTACGAGAAAGAACTTCGCGTCGAGGTCGACCGGGAGCGGGCGCGCTTCAGTGCGTGGTATGAAATGTTTCCGCGATCCTGCACGGAAACGCCGACGGGCCATGGCACGTTCAAAGACTGCATCAAGCGGCTGGATTATGTCGCGGGCATGGGTTTCGATGTGCTTTATCTTCCGCCGATTCACCCCATCGGCGAGATGGGACGCAAAGGAAAGAACAACTCGACGTCGCCGACGCCGGAAGACACCGGCAGTCCCTGGGCCATCGGATCCAGGCTGGGAGGGCACAAAGCGATTCATCCGCAACTCGGAACGCTGGAGGATTTTCGCCAATTGGTGTCCAAGGCGGCAGAGAAGGGAATCGAGGTGGCGCTGGACCTGGCGTTTCAATGCGCGCCCGACCATCCTTATGTAAGAGAACACAAAGAATGGTTCCGCATCCGGCCGGACGGTTCGGTGCAGTACGCGGAGAATCCCCCGAAAAAATATCAGGACATCTATCCGCTGAATTTCGAGACGGAGCATTTTGAGGAGTTACGGGAAGAGCTGAAGAGCGTGGTCCTTTACTGGATGGCGCAGGGCATACGGATCTTCCGGGTGGACAACCCGCACACGAAACCCTATGCGTTCTGGGAGTGGCTGATTGCGGAAGTTCACAAGGCGGATCCCGGGGTGCTGTTCCTTTCGGAGGCTTTTACAAGGCCCAAGGTAATGTACCGGCTGGCAAAGCTGGGATTCACGCAGTCCTACACGTACTTCGCGTGGCGGAACACCAAGTGGGATCTGACGCAATATTTCACGGAGCTTACGCAAACGGAAGTTAGAGAGTTTTTCCGGCCGAATCTGTGGCCGAACACGCCGGACATTCTGACGGAGTATCTGCAGTTCGGCGGACGCGCCGCTTTCCTGATCCGGCTGTGCCTGGCGGCGACGTTAGGAGCAAACTATGGAATCTACGGACCGGCGTTCGAACTGTGCGAGAACCGCGCGGTTCGGCCGGGAAGCGAAGAGTACCTGGACTCGGAGAAATATCAGATTCGCGCGTGGGACATCCACCGCACGGACAGCCTGAGGGATTTGATCGCGCGGATCAACCGAATGCGCAGAGAAAACGCGGCGCTGCAAAGCAACACAAGCTTGCGTTTTCACAATGTGGATAACGAGCAGCTGATTGCGTACAGCAAGGCGAGCGAGGACCTTGGCAACGTGGTCCTGACGGTGGTCAATCTAGACCCGCACCACAGACAGTCCGGGTGGGTGGACCTGCCGCTGGACCTGCTGCAGATCGATGCGCACCAGGAATACCAGGTGCACGACCTGATTACGGACGCGCGATTTCTGTGGCAAGGGCCCAGGAATTACGTGGAGCTCAATCCGCAGGTGATGCCGGCGCACATCTTCCGAGTGCGCCGAAAAGTACGGAGCGAGCAGGATTTCGATTACTTTCAGTAGCGCAAACGATCGGGACAGGAATCGCCGCGGTGAGCCTTTCGCCACAAGCTCTCTGGTACAAAGACGCCGTCATTTACCAGCTGCACGTGCGAACTTTTTACGACAGCAACGGCGACGGCATTGGGGATTTCCGCGGACTCACCGGGAAACTGGACTATTTGCAGGAGCTCGGCGTCAACGCGGTGTGGCTCCTGCCGTTCTACCCTTCGCCCCTGAGAGACGACGGCTACGACATCGCGGACTACACTTCAGTCCATCGGAGCTACGGCACGCTTGACGATTTCAAGGCATTTCTGGCGGCGGCGCACGAGCGCGGAATCCGTGTGATTATCGAGCTGGTGCTGAACCACACGTCAGATCAGCACCCGTGGTTTCAGGAAGCGCGGAGTTCGCCGGAAAACCCGAAGCGCAATTGGTACGTGTGGAGCGACACGGACGACCGCTACCGCAACGCACGCATCATTTTTGTGGACACAGAGCTGTCGAACTGGGCATGGGACCCGGTTTCGAAAGCGTACTACTGGCACCGTTTCTTCAGCCATCAGCCGGACTTGAATTACGACAATCCCGAAGTTCGCGAAGCCATGTGGAACGTCATGAAATTCTGGCTGGAAACCGGCGTGGATGGCTTCCGGCTTGATGCCGTCCCCTACCTTGTGGAACGCGAGGGGACGTCTTGCGAGAACCTGCCCGAAACGCACGAGATCCTTCGCGAGCTGCGGCGGAGGCTGGATGAGTCATTCCCCGGAAAGATGCTGCTGGCGGAAGCCAACCAGTGGCCCGCCGACGTGTGCGCCTATTTCGGCCACGGCGACGAGTTTCACATGGCCTTTCACTTTCCGTTGATGCCGCGGATGTTCATGGCCGTAAAACTCGAGGACCGCAAGCCGATCATCGAGATCCTGCAGCGGACACCGCACATCCCGGAAAACTGCCAGTGGTGTATTTTTCTCCGGAATCACGACGAATTGACGCTGGAGATGGTCACGGACGTTGAACGCGACTACATGTACGACGAATATGCCCGAGACCGCACCATGCGCATCAACGTGGGGATCCGCCGCCGGCTGGCCCCGCTGATGGACAACGACCGCCGAAGGATGGAGTTGCTCACGGGCTTATTGCTGTCACTTCCGGGGACTCCGATTATTTACTACGGCGACGAAATCGGAATGGGCGACAACGTATACCTAGGCGACCGAAACGGCGTGCGGACTCCGATGCAATGGAGCGGGCAGTGGAATGGAGGATTTTCCACGGCCGATCCCGAACGGTTGTACGCGCCGCTGATCTCGAATCCCATCTACGGCTTCCAGGCCGTGAACGTGGACTCGCAGACGCGGTCCGAACATTCGCTTCTCTCCTGGACGAAGCGCATCCTGCAGGTGCGCAAGTCTTCCGAGGTTTTCAGCAGGGGAGCGATTGAGTTCCTTCACCCACAGAATCATCGCGTAATTGCCTACGTGAGAGAGTTGGGGAACGAACGCGTGCTGGCGGTGAATAATCTCTCCAATTCGGCACAAGCCGTGGAACTGGACTTGCGGAAGTTCAAGGGCCTGATTCCCATCGAGATGGCCGGGAAGACAATCTTTCCGCGTATCGGCGAGTTGCCGTATCTGTTGACGATGGGGCCGTATCAATTCTATTGGTTTCGTTTGAGACGCCTCTAGCATTTCGGAGACCCGATTGAGCGAGGACACTTTTCTCAGCGACGACTTTCTGCGCCAACTGATCAGCGTCGGCGACGTTGATGTCATCGTGGGCGTGCCGTCGTTCAACGATGTCAATTCGGTGGCCGCGGTTGTGAAGGCGGTGGAGGAAGGCGTATTGCGCGCGTACCGGCGCGAGCGCCTGGTGCTGTTGAACGTGGACGGAGGCTCGCGGGACGGGACGCCGGAAGCGTTGTTGCAGGCAAGTTCGCTAGCAAAAGACGACGGCAGGACCATTGAATCGTTGAGAACCCTGCGATGGATCACCACCACGGTGGCCGGCGATAACGCGCCGGGGAACATGCTTCGCGCTATCCTCGCCGCGGTGGATCTTCTGCATGCGAAAGGCTGCGCGGTCATATCGGCTTCTTCGGAAAACGCCACCTCTGCGTGGGTGGATACTCTGCTGAATCCGGTGTACCGGGATCGCTGTGACTTCGTGGCGCCGCTTTACAGCCGGCACAAGTACGACGGCTTGCTGACCCGAAACCTGCTTTATCCCGTCACTCGCGCGCTTTTTCGAAAGCCGATCCGCGAATTACGAGCGAACGAATTCGCCTTTTCCGGAGCTGTGGCGGCCCACTGCCTGGCGCAGGAAGCCTGGCGCAACGAAGCGGTGCGGGGCGGCGCCGAGATGTGGATGGCCATGCACGCGATGGCCAATTCTTACCGGTGCTGCCAGACACATTTGGGACCGAAGCCGCGCGCCGGCGGAGGCCCGGGCGTGGTAAACCTGATCCGCAACACTTTGGGCGGTTTTTTCTGGTGCTTGGAAGCGACGCAGTCCGCCTGGCTGAAAGACCCCGCTCCAGACGAGCACGAACTCGGGACTATCGGTCCGGATCATCAGTTAACCAACGAAGCGGTCCGCATCGACCGAAAGAGATTCCTGGAAATGTTCAGGAGCGGCGTGAGCGAACTGGCCGAAATCCTGAGAGTGATCCTGGACGCGGATACCGGCGCGGAACTGAAACGCCTGATCAGCAGCAGTGACTCGGGATTCCGGCTGAGCAATGCGCTGTGGGCGCGGATCAGCTACGAATGCGCGGCGGCCTATCACCACTCCGTGATGAATCGCGAGCATCTGGTGCAGGCCATGATTCCCATTTATCGCGGGCGCGTCTATTCGTTTCTCGCGCAGCATCGAACGAGCAGCGCGGATGCCATGGAAGCCGATCTGGAAGATCTTTGCCGTGAATTCGCGAACCAAAGAGCCTTTTTCGTGGAACGGTGGAAAAAGAAACAGGAAGGTGCGCCATGAAAGAAATGATCCTTCGGGGTTTTGAAGAGGCACATCAGAATTTCGAACACATGCTCGCGGAGTTCCTGCCGCGATTCATCGTCATGCTGCTGATCATTCTGATGGGATGGTTGGTTGCCTACATGCTGAAGCTCGTTCTGCGCACCATCCTGCGCATCGCAAAGATTGACCGTGTTTCCGAGGAGGCCGGTGCTTCGCGGCTGCTGCGCAAGGCCGACCTGCCGTCGATGTCCGAGTTGTTGAGCCGGGCGCTTTTCTGGGTGATCTGGCTGGGCTTCATCGTGGTCGGAGTCAGCGTGTTGGGCATTGTAAGCCTGCAGCAGCAAATTTCCAGTCTCATTGCGCTTCTGCCCCAGGTCTTCGTGGCCCTGTTCGTCCTGTTCGTGGGATTTCTTGCCGCCAATTTCTTTTCACGTGCGGTGCTGCTCGCGAGCGTGAACCGCGGACTGCCGTCACCGCGTTTGCTAAGCGAAAGCGTCCGGGCCGTCATCATTTTTCTGGCGTTCTCCATGGCGCTGGAGCAAATTGGTTTAGGAAAGCAAACGATACTGATCGCGTTCTCCATTGTTTTTGGCGCGATCATGTTAGGGCTAGCGATTGCTTTCGGATTTGGAGGACGGGATCTGGCGCGCCGCGCCCTCGAAAAGCAGTTTCTGCGGGAAGAAAAGACACGGGAAGACGAGCTCTCGCCCCTGTAGACAGCGCTTCGTGTGGCGTGCAGCTCCATTCGGCAGGGAGGGGCGCATGGGATGACCGCTATGCAGTTCGATGCCCGGTTCCTCGACCGGCTACGGGATGCATTTGCCGCACAACTGCCCGGATTTCTTCCGGTGCAGCGATGGTTCGGCTCGAAGGCGCACCGGATTCAAGGCGTCGAGCTCGCGGACTGCGTTCCCGTTAAGCTGCAGCAGGCAACCGCGCTGATGGCATTTGCGGCGGTGCGGTACGACGAAATTCCCGCCGAGACCTACGTTCTTCCTCTTTTGTGGGCGCCGAACGAGAGAAGATCCGAAGGAGCGGAACGGGCCCGCGTAGTCACTGTTCCTGACAGGAATTCTCCGGACGAAGTTGTGCTGACCGATGCATGCGAGGACGCGGAATTCCTCTCCATGATGGTCCGCGCGATTCAGGGCGGAATTTCGTATGTCGGCAGCCGCGGCGAACTGCAAGCCAATGCGACAACGGTGTTGGCGAAACTTCTTCCTGGGACGGCAGAACCGCCGGCGGGCCGCCGAATGAAAGGGGAACAAAGCAACACCTCAGTAATCTTCGGGGAAAGTGTGATCCTGAAGTTGTTCCGGCGAGTGACCGAAGGAACCAACCCTGATCTTGAAATCGGCTTGTTTCTTACCGAGAAAGCGCATTTTAGGAACGTTCCGCCATTTGCGGGAGCGCTCGAATATCACACCCGCGAGGGGAAGAGCATGACCGTAGGCATGCTGCAGGAGTTCGTGCCGAACCGCGGAGACGCTTGGCGCCATACGCTGGCTTCACTGGGCCACTACCTCAGCGAGTCTTTCTCTCGGTTCCGCAGAGGCGGCGATTCTGAAAACGAGTTGCCGGCCTTCCTTGCAGGACGTTCTGTCCCTGCTGATCTCGCAGAGATTGGGCACGCTCTCGAGGAATTAATCGGGCTCCTCGGGCGGCGCACGGCGGAGCTGCATATTGCCCTGGCCTCCGGAGACCCGGAGTCGGATTTTTCGCCCGAACCGTTCACCGCGGGGTCTCGGGAGTCCCTGAAGCGATCGATTCACGACCTCGTGGTGCAGAATTTCGGGTTGCTCCGCGCGAAAGCCGGCTCGTTTCCCGACGACTTGCGCGAGCTAGCGGGCAAAGCACTGGAACTCGAGGACGACGTTCTGCTCGCGTGCCATTCGGCGCTCGACAGAGGCATTCGTGCCACGTGCACCCGAATTCATGGCGACTATCACCTGGGCCAGGTGCTGTTTACGGGAGACGACTTCTTTATCATCGACTTCGAAGGCGAGCCTGCGCGGCCGCTGGCGGAACGCAGAGCGAAGCGCTCGCCTTTGCAGGATGTGGCGGGCATGTTGCGATCTTTGCAATATGCCGCCCGTGCCGCCTTGCTATCCAGGCAAGGGCCGTTTTATGGCGGCGATCGCGACTCTCAAATTCTCCTGGAACGGCTGGCTGGCCACTGGCAGACCTTAGCATCCGCGCGTTTCCTTGCGGATTACCGCGAAACAGCAAAAGGCGCATCCTTTCTCCCGGCTGATCCACGCGAATTTGACGCACTTCTGCGCGTGCATCTTCTGGAGAAGGCCGTATACGAGCTTGGATATGAACTGAACAACCGGCCGGAGTGGCTGCGGATTCCCCTTCGAGGAATACAGGAGCTGGCCGGCGGCGGAAGGCCTTGACCTCGCGTTGTTCGGCCCGTGGAAGCGCTCTTCGGCATGAACGAGAGATTTAGCGAGCAGCTGGGCGGGAACTTTTTCCCAGGCAAGGGCGTGGAATTTCTTGTATGGGCTCCGCGGCGCGCCCGAGTCGACGTGCACGTTGTCTCTCCCTCGGAACAACTGTTCGCGATGCGACGACTCGAAAATGGATACTTCCGCGCGATCGCACCAAAGCTTTCGCCCGGGGCTCGCTATTTCTATCGACTCGACGGCGTTCTCGAGCGACCAGACCCGGCCTCTCGTTTTCAGCCACAGGGCGTGCACGGCCCTTCGGAAATTATCGATCCGGGGTTCGAATGGAAGGACCGCTCGTGGGAAGGCATTCCTCTCTATCAATACGTTTTTTACGAGCTTCACGTAGGAGCGTTTACTCACGAGGGGACTTTTGCGGCCATCGCTCCGCGGCTTGGGCAACTACGGGACCTGGGAATAACGGCGATCGAACTGATGCCGGTTGCGGAGTTTCCCGGTACCCGAAACTGGGGCTATGACGGCGTCTATCCCTTCGCGGTTCAAAGCTCGTATGGCGGTCCGGTTGGATTGAAGCAGCTTGTGAATGCCTGTCACGAAGCGGGAATGGCGGTCGCTCTGGACGTGGTTTACAACCACTTGGGGCCGGAAGGGAATTACCTTGGGGACTACGGGCCCTATTTCACCGATGTCTATCGCACGCCTTGGGGGGCCGCCATCAACTTTGACGGGCAAAACAGCGACGAAGTCAGGCGGTTCTTCCTCGAGAACGCTCTTTATTGGGTCAGGGAGTTCCATATCGATGCGTTTCGACTGGACTCGATCCACGCGATCTTTGACAACTCGGCACGCCCATTTCTGGCGGAACTGGCGGAGGCTCTCCGCGTTGAGGCGGAACGGCTGCGCCGCCGCGTGCATGTGATCGCCGAAAGTAATTTGAACGACGCGCGCATGATTGCCGACGCGCATTCCGGAGGCATGGGCCTGGATGCGCAATGGAACGATGACTTTCATCATGCCGCGCATGCGCTGCTGACCGAGGAAAGAAGCGGCTACTATGCGGATTTCGGAGCAGCTTCGCAGATGGCGAAAGCTTTCACGGAAGGATTTGTCCTGACGGGCGAGTATTCACGCTATCGCGGACGTCGACACGGCAACTCTTCCCGAGTCATCCCTGCGGAACGATTCGTTGTTTTTCAGCAAAACCACGACCAGGTAGGAAATCGGCTGCGTAGCGAACGCTTGCGTGCGCTCGTGTCTTTCGAATCGCTGAAGCTTGGGGCGGCGCTGACGCTTCTCTCGCCGTTCGTTCCTCTCCTCTTTATGGGCGAGGAATATGGCGAAACGGCGCCATTCCCGTACTTCGTGAGCCATGGCGACCCGGTCCTTACGGACGCGGTGCGTCAGGGAAGGCGCGAAGAGTTCTCGCGTTTTGCCTGGCAGGGCGAGTTGCCCGATCCTGCGGCGGAGGACACGTTTCTGAAAGCGCGTCTCGACTGGGGCCTTCAGGAGAGAAGGCAGCACGGCCGGCTGAAGGCGTTTTATCGGGAACTGTTGCGGATTCGACGGAGCGAACCGGTTCTGGCGAGCCTGGACAAAACGAGCATCGAGGTCACAGCGTGCGAGGAGCCGAAGAGTCTCTGCTTGCGGCGGTGGTCGATGGGCGTGGAAGCCGCGGCACTGTTCCACTTCGAAGAAAAGTCCGGCGTGATTGCTTGCAAATTGCCGCCGGGTCGCTGGGAGAAAATTCTGGATTCTGCAGAAGAGCGTTGGGGCGGACCGGGCAGTCGAACACCCGGTAGTTTCAGGATCTCCGGGGAGACTTCGATCGCGATCGCAGGGCGGTGTTGCATTCTGCTCCGCATGGTGCCGGCCTAAGCTCCGGCAAGCCGGTGCGCCAACTTGCAAGCTAATGTCAGACTCAGAAGGACCTGTGCGCCTCTGAAGCGCTTGCGGAATCGCTCTGGAATGCAATACGCTAAATGCGCCGCGCAAGGTTTCTCCGCAAGTTCCCCCGTCGCGAAGAGCGTAAGGCGAAAGGGCCGCAATCCCGTTCGACTTTTGGAACAGGCGAGAAGAGGAAGCCAAGCGCCGGCGCGGAGCGGGCTTTAAGCGACATTGCGGCAACCGCAGAAGCAGTCCACGGGCTTGGGATCATTAAGAACATGCGGGGAGGAAGATCATGCGCAAGCAGTGTGTGATTCTGGCGGCAGCGGCTCTGCTAGCCGTGCCGGCATTCGCCCAAAAGAATGAAGGTACCGGCGGACACACGAAAACCGGGGCTGAAACGGCGGGACGGCAAAAGGAATTCCCGGCCCCCGCGGCAGACTTTGCGCTGGGCGCGAAGAGCATTTGGGCTCTTCCCGCGGAACCAAGGCCGAATCCGTTCCCCTTTCCGGCCAGTTCGCCAGACAGCGATGCCCCGGGCAAATTGCTGCCGCGCTATGAAATCGCCGGTTTGTATCAATACATCGACTTCAGCCCCGGCGGACCGTTCGCCAATTTCAACAATCATGGCGGCACGGGCTCCTTCACGTACAATGCGACCCGTTTTCTGGGCCTTACGGCGGAAGCCGGCGGTTACCACTTCCGGCGGGACG
>Ga0079222_10000055_pt1 | contig 18440 bp, 8 predicted proteins | sample GAPlitter_FD_75070 | JGI IMG/M metagenome (GOLD analysis project Ga0079222, IMG submission 75070) | Agricultural soil microbial communities from Georgia to study Nitrogen management - GA Plitter | ecosystem: Environmental > Terrestrial > Soil > Agricultural land | place: USA: Georgia | collected...
AAAAAAAAATGATATATTTACCCACTTTAATTTCCATATTAGAGGTTTTATTAGTAACTATCCCAGTATTGTTGACTGTAGCCTACCTAACCGTAGCAGAAAGAAAAGCATTAGCAAGTATGCAAAGAAGACTAGGTCCTAATACAGTGGGTTATTATGGTTTATTACAAGCATTTGCGGATGCTTTAAAATTGTTATTAAAGGAATATGTTTCACCTACACAAGCTAATTTTATATTATTTTTCCTTGGTCCTATTATAACTTTAATATTTGCATTGTTAGGTTATGCTGTTGTACCATATGGACCGGGTTTAGCTATAAGTGACTTAAATTTAGGTATACTATATATGTTAGCTGTTTCATCTTTATCTACATATGGTATATTATTAGCGGGATGGAGTGCAAATAGTAAATATGCCTTTTTAGGTTCACTTAGAAGCACAGCCCAATTAATAAGTTATGAGCTTATTTTAAGTTCTGCAATCCTTTTAGTAGTTATGTTAACCGGTAGCTTAAACCTAACTGTAAATGTAGAAGCTCAAAGAGCTGTTTGATTTATAATACCTTTGTTTCCTATATTCTTAATATTCTTAATAGGATCGGTAGCAGAAACTAATAGAGCTCCTTTTGATTTAGCTGAGGCTGAATCTGAACTTGTTAGTGGATTTATGACAGAACATGCTGCAGTTATATTTGTATTTTTCTTTTTAGCCGAATATTCTAGTATTGTTTTAATTTGTGTCTTAACCAGTGTATTGTTTTTAGGTGGATACTTGTATGATGTTTTACCTTTTTCTGTGTTTACCATATTCCAGTACATCAATTTTGATTATTATATAGAAGAAACTACATACTATGAGACATTAGGTTCCGCCGGCTACGCCAGCCCTTTAACTGAAGGGCTATGTTATGGTTTAAGCTTAGGCTTAAAAAGTTGTATTATGACTTTTATATTTATATGAGCTAGAGCTTCTTTCCCTAGAATACGTTTTGATCAATTAATGACATTTTGTTGAATAATATTATTACCAATTGTTATTGCTTTTGTAGTATTAGTTCCTTGTATATTATATAGCTTTGAAATAATACCAAGTAATATTCCTTTACTTTAATTTTAAATTAAAGTAACATTCTTATTAGCTCAAAGGTAGAGCAGGATACTTCTAATATCTAGATCTAAGTTCGAGTCTTAGATAAGAATAATGTTTTAATTGTCTAATAAAAAGTCTTAGACAATAAGAATACTTTAATTACCTAAGCAAAGTCTTAGATAATAACCCCAAGCTTAAAAAAATTAGAATTTTATAAGCAGGAGTCCGGGTAAAAAAATAAATATTATCTAAGCTAAAGTATTTAAGAAAAAATAATTAAAAAATACAACTATATGATTTATACTAATAATTTGAGAGATATTGCTAGTCCCCTTGACCAATTCGAAATAAGAAATCTTTTAAGTATAGAGGCTCCTATATTGGGCGATATGAACATATCAATTACAAACATAGGGTTATATTTATTGATATCTGTTTTTATAGTTTTAACTACTAGTGTTTTGGCTACTAATTATAATAAAATAATAAGTAATAGCTGATCTATTAGCCAAGAATCCCTATATGCTACAATACATAGCATAGTAACTAACCAAATTAATGGAACTAAAGGTCAATTATATTTCCCTTTTATATATGCATTATTTTTATTTATTTTAATTAACAATTTAATAGGTTTAGTTCCATACAGTTTTGCATCTACTAGTCATTTTATACTAGCCTTTGCCCTTAGTTTTACAGTGGTTTTAGGTGCAACTATTTTAGGATTCCAGAAGCATGGATTAGAGTTCTTTTCTTTATTAGTTCCAGCTGGTTGTCCTTTAGGTTTATTACCTTTATTAGTTTTAATTGAATTTATTTCCTATCTAGCTAGAAACGTGTCATTAGGACTTAGATTAGCAGCTAATATATTAAGTGGTCATATGTTATTAAATATTTTAGCAGGTTTTACATACAATATTATGACTTCAGGCTTTATATTCTTCTTTTTAGGTTTAATGCCTTTAGCGTTTATAATTGCTTTTTGCGGTCTAGAGTTAGGTATTGCTTTTATACAAGCTCAGGTATTTGTGGTATTATCAAGTAGTTATATTAAAGACGGATTAGATTTACATTAATATATGCAATACAATATTATATCAGAAGATTTTTATATTTAATTGAGCCTATTAAAATTTTTTTTAATACTAATTTATTATCTAAACACTACCTTATAATAACTAGGGTAAAAGAGTAGAGGTTTATATTAATAACCTTGAGGAAAGTCCGTTGTCTTATTAAGCACATACACATCTATATATGTGTAAAAGTAAAAGCTTTTGGTATAGTACAGAAAAATATAAACAAAAATTTTGTTTAACAAACATTTGTCGATGAAGTATAAATAAATGGGTATATATCGTTTATTTTGTAGTTTATGCTAAATTACAAGCCTATGGTTAAGACTTAGTTTAGATAATTACTTAACACAATTCGGCTTATCTCTACCCTAGTTATATTCTTATTTCCTTTTCGCCTTATAGGTTAAAAATAAACTTAGCATAATATGTAAAAAATAATAAAAATTCTTCTTATCTAAGCTAAACTATTCTATAATATTAAATAAAATAATAATAAATATATAAGAAAAGGATAAAAAAAGTTTAAAAATCCTAAATATTTAGCTGATCAAGTAAAGCCTTCTCTAGTGTACTTTTTTTAGCTAATAATATGGATTATATGGGTATAATCCCTGCAGTATATTTAGACTTTAAATAAATTAGATATTATCTTTTCATTAATACTGTAATAAAAACTTGCTTATCATATTTATGTTAAATACATATTAGTAGTGGTATTTTAAATTTTATATTTAAATACATAATTTAAAAATACCACTATGGGCTAAATAAGGCGGCTAAATTTACCCCTATTTAAGGGTAAAACTAAACAGAAAATACATCTAAGTAGGTTTAAAAGTCCTTTAATAGGAGTAAAAGTGCAGCTAGATGGATAATTACCCATATAGGGGAGTACTCCCCTAAATTTATTATAAATTGTTAAATAATTTATAGTAATTATAAAATTTTTATTTGAGTTTGATGATGGCTCTGAATGAACGCTGTCCAAGTGCTTGACACATGCTAATCGTACGTTTAATATAATAAAATAGTATTTAGGCTTAGCCTGTGTATTATTTATTTAATTAAAAGTGGTGTACAGGTGAGTATATGATATTTTGGCTGCCTTAAAGTAAGGTAAAATAAATACCTTATATAAAAAGGAAGTAAATTTCCGCTTTAAGATGACAATAAATATCTCGGATAGGTAGTAGTTAAGGTAATGACTTAACTAGCCTTATATTCCGTAATCGAGGCTGAGAGGTCCATCGATCACATTGGGTCTGAAAAAACCCCAATACGTATTGTACAGCAGTGAGGAATATTGGTCAATAGCCTAACGGCTGAACCAGCAACTTGGAGGAATGTAAAGCTTTGGCTTGTTATACCTAAGATTAAAAGGTAAACATCGACTAAGTCGAATAAAGTTCTAGGTAAAATATTGATAATGACAAATTTTTATCTATTGGTCTTGACCAAATTACGTGCCAGCAGTCGCGGTAATACGTAAAAGACTAGTGTTATTCATCTTTAATAGGTTTAAAGGGTACCTAGACGGTATTATTAGCCCAAAATAGGGTACTATTTTACTAGAGTTTTATATGAGAAGGAAGTATTTATGGAGGAGAGATAAAATATTATGATACCTTAAAGACTGGCAATGGCGAAAGCAACCTTCTATCTAATAACTGACGTTGAGGGACGAAGGCCTGGGGAGCAAACAGGATTAGATACCCTAGTAGTCCGGGCAGAGAACGATGAATGTCATACGTTAGATTAGTTTAGCGTATAAACGAAAGTGTAAGCATTCCACCTTAAGAGTAATGCGGCAACGCAGGAACTGAAATCATTAGGCCGTTTCTGAAACCAGTAGTGAAGTATGTTATTTAATTCGATACCCCACGAAAAACCTTACCACAATTTGCATATATCTTTATTAAATAAAGATAATACAAGCGTTGCACGGCTGTCTTCAGTTAATGTCGTGAGATTTTGGTTAGTTCCAAAAAATTAACGTAAACCCTTACTTTATTTTTAAATAGTATTTTATAAAGTAGTTCGCCGCTATATTGGTTGATATATGGGACCAAGACAAGTCATCATGGCCTTAATATTGTGGGCTATAGACGTGCCACATAGTCCTATACAAAGAGATGCGAATGCGTGAGTAGGAGCTAATCTTAAAAGTAGGATATAATACGGATTGTAGTCTGTAACTCGACTATATGAAGAAGGAATTACTAGTAATCGTGAATCACCATGTCACGGTGAATCTAATCTCAGGAGGGTACTTACTACTCGTCGCGCGCCGAAAGAAGTACGTGCAATAAGTTTGGTGAGCTATTCCTTTTTAATTAATATAATAGGTTTTTTTATGGGTTTAGTGAATTTTCGTATGTGTGACTTCAATTGGTGTTAAGTCGAAATATGGTTCGTGTAGTGGAAATTGCACGGGGATAATCAAAGTTAACAATAAACTGTATATATTCTTATATACAAAAGGAAGGTCCCGTTTGTTGGTATGACGGGTTGAGCTGTAAACTCAATAGCCTTTTGCTGTCGAAGGTTCAATTCCTTTCCTTCCTAGAGCGCAAGCTTAGTTTATTTAAGTGCGGATTGATGTAATAGTAACATAACTGGCTCATGCCCAGTAGATATTGGTGCAACTCCTTTGTCCGCATTTTAATCTTTTAAAGCCTTTATAGCTCAATGGTAGAGCATAATACTGTTAATATTATGGTTAGATGTTCGATTCATCTTAAGGGCTATAAGCATATTTCTATATTTTTATATTTTATGTATGTATGTTAGCTTAATAGGTAGAGCTATGTGCTACGGACACATAGATACAGGTTCGAGTCTTGTACATGCTTTGTATACTTAATACTTAATTCTTAATTTTACTCATCGTACTATAGTACATATATTATAATTATTTTCTGACTGAAAATTATAGGAGGTTAAAATACTATCTAAAGTTTATGGATTCACTTTTTATTTTAAATGAAACTTTTACTAATGGTTATCATACTGGTGTATTAGATTTTATATCTTTGGTTTGTGTTTTGTCTGGTGTATTGGTTATTGTAAGTAAGAATCCTATAGTATCCGTTTTATTCCTCATAGGATTGTTTTTAAGCATATCTTGTTATCTAATAATCTTGGGTATGAATTTTATAGGGTTATCTTACTTATTGGTTTACGTAGGGGCTGTTTCTATTTTATTTCTTTTTATACTTATGTTAATAGATGTTAGAATAAGTGAATTATTAAATGAAACTAGTAATAGTATTCCACTAGCTATACTTATAATTTTAGCTTTTTATTATCCTGTTTATAGGTTATTACCCTATAGTGTTACTTTATATTTGCAAGATACTCTTAATGGGACATGATATAATAACTATAACTATACTATTAACAAACTATCTGCTCTTAAAGATATTTCGCCTAATAACAGTGAAATAAGTTATGTTACAAGTAAAATATGAGACGGTAATTTATCTGAAACTAGTCATATAACTACAATAGGAAACATTTTATATTCTAGTTATAGTATATGATTAATATTAACTTCTATTATATTATTATTAGCTATGGTAGGTGCAATTGTTATAACAATAAAACAAAAAACTAAATAGCTAAGTGAATTCATCGGTTTAATCTTAAACTATGATTTATAAAATAGAGGGATTAGCTCAATTGGTAGAGCAACCGTTTTACACACGGTAGGTTAAGAGTTCAAATCACTTATCCCTTAGCTAAAATATGTATACAATCTTGTTCATTGTAATATATACATTAATCTACACATTAGTGTTAAGATAATATATTTATTTATTTAAGCCATACTAACATCTATTATCAATTTAAGTAAAAAAAAAAATAAAAATGACAAACCTAACTAGAAGTAAGTTTCAAGCACACCCCTTTCACCTTGTTTCTCCATCGCCTTGACCTATCTATACTTGTATTGCCTTATTTAATTTAACAACTAGTGGAGTATTAACTATGCACGGGTTTAGTAACGCAGGAGTATATTTAGCTTGTTCTTTTATAGCTGTTATTTCCTCTATGTCATTTTGATGACGTGATGTTATAAGTGAGGGTACTTATTTAGGTAATCATACACTAGCAGTTCAAAAAGGGTTAAACATGGGAGTTGCTCTATTTATTGTAACAGAAGGATTATTCTTTTTAGCTATTTTTTGAGCCTTCTTTCATAGTGCCTTATCCCCTACTGTAGAATTAGGAGCTCAATGACCTCCTATGGGTATAGAAGCTATAAATCCTTTTGAATTACCTTTACTTAATACTGTTATATTATTGTCTAGTGGTGTAACAGTTACATATGCTCATCATTCTCTAATACAAGGAAATAGAAGTGGAACTTTATACGGTATAATAGCTACAGTTTTTTTAGCTATTATATTCACAGCTTTTCAGGGTATAGAATATACAGTCTCTTCATTCACTATAAGTGATGGAGCATACGGGTCATGTTTCTATTTTGGTACCGGTTTCCATGGTATTCATGTTATGATAGGTACTGCTTTTATAGCCGTAGGTTTATGACGTGTATTGGCTTACCACAGTACAGATAACCATCATTTAGGTTTAGAGTCTGGTATATTATATTGACATTTTGTAGATGTTGTATGACTTTTCTTATTTGTATCTATATACTACTGAGGGTCATAAAAATTTTTGTTTTAAGTGAGCAATTAGTATTTACTAGTGTATCAGGGGTGAGTACCAACCCTTTAATAAAATGTCTAACGGACATTTGGAGACTTTGGCTTAATAGGTAAAGCATGTGCCTTTTAATCACTATTATATGGGTTCAAATCCCATAGGTCTTAATAATATAAGCGGCTATAAGTTAATGGTAAACCGAACGCCTTCCAAGCGTTTTATGTCGATTCGAATTCGGCTAGCCGCAAAATAAAGAGGGGTTAGTCACTTAATTGGTAAAGGACTTTCTTGTCACGAAAGTAGATGTCGGTTCGAACCCGATCTGACCCGTATTTATCTTTAAATAAGTTTTATTTATTCGGTTATTCTTATACTACCAGTGAAAGGAAAAGTTGCTATTGGTAAGGCGAGATATTTGCTAAATATTGTGTATTAACACCTGGATGTTCAATTCATCTCTTTTCCGTAAAATTAAAACCATTAAAAAAAAATTTTTTTTTCTTAAAAGAGCATAGTTTAATTGGCAAAACAAGAAGCTTCAGACTTCAAGTTCTCAGTTCAAGTCTGAGTACTCTTGTAGCATGGTATATAAATATATATATATATATATATTTATTTTCAATAGGTTCTTTAACTTAATTGGTAAAGTGCATTTTTGATAAGGATGTTATTCAAGTTCAAATCTTGAAAGAATCACAAAAAAGGCTATTACTAGCAAAACGACCATATTTATTAAGATCCATAGTTAAAGGAGAAATTATATTGCTAGTATTAAATCTAAAAGAGAATTGGCCGAGTGGTTTAAGGCGATAAACTTGAAATTTATTTGGTTTTTATAAACCACATCCGTTCAAATCGGATATTCTCTGTAATTAATTAAAAACCAAATAAATAAATTTATGGTTAAACGGGTTAGAGCCAGGTTGGTTAGGCGTCTCATTTGGGTTGAGGAATTGTTATGTTCGAATCATAATAACCCGAAAGTACAATTATGTAATATATACCATATTGGTATTAGTAATATAATGTAATCGATATAGATTTAATGTTTATCTACTATAAATTGTAGTATAAGCAAGTATATAAAGAAACTATTAGGAATACCTTGCTATATATTAAAGAGAGTAAAGTTTTAATTTGTGCTTCTAAATTTAGTACATGAACTCTTAGATAAATTCAGTAATAAACGAAGTGAATTGAAATATCTTAGTAGCTTTAGGAAAAGAAATCAAACGAGATTCTACAATTAGTGTGAATTAAAGTAGAACAGCCTAGAGTATTAAAATAGATAAGGGTAACTAAATCTCTATTAATACTTTAAATAAGTATAACGGGCTATAAACCTGTTTGAATATTAAGGGGAACCTTCCTCTAAGGCTAAATATAATATATAAGCGACAGCGTATAGTTCTGTGAAGGAAAGGTTTGAATTAGTAGTTTTATAAGCAGCTCAAGCAAAGTTTAAATACATAGTGAGAGCGTACCTTTTGCATAATGGGTCAGTAAGTTAATGTTAGATGCGAGCAGCAATGCCTAGATAAACCAATTATGAAATAATGAATTAGTATCTAAAATTAGACCCGAAGCCTGGTGATCTTACCATAGTCAGGATTATAAAAGTCCGAACGGGTTATCGTTGTAAAGATATCCGATGAACTATGGTAAGTTAGTGAAAGACAAAACTGACCAGGATAGCTGGTTTTCTGCGAAACCTATATAAGTAGGTAATTTAAATTACATCATAGCAGGTACAGAACTGTGATCTCAGGCAACTTTAAAAAATAACGAACTTTTTGTTATTTCTTATTTTTGTATATATCGGGGGATCGTGAAGATTTTATCGGTGAGTATTCGCACTCGGAAGGGCAATGATGAATATTAAATAATCGGACATAGTACGCTAAGGTTGTATGTCTAAAGGGAAACAGCCCAGAACAAGAGTTAAGGTTCCAAAATTATTATTAAGTGAAATTAAGGAAGTTTCTATCTAATACGACTAGGAAATAGGCTTAGAAGCGGCCATTTTTTGAAGACCTCGTAACAGAGCACTGGTTCAGTAAATAGTTTACTATTTATATTGATAGTGGCACCGAAAATATAACGGATCTAAATGATATACCGACACCTTGTCCATATTAAAACATAGTATTATATAATGTGGGGTAGCGGAACGTTGGGTAAATTTTAGACTTTTTCTTAAAAAGATTTAGAAATAAATGACCCAAGTGATAATGCTGACATGAGTAACGAAAAAGGGGGTATGCCCCCCTCGCCTAAAGCTTATGGATTTTTTAAAGTAACGGCCTCTAAGTTTATAAACCTAAAGGATTAAACGATGAGAAAATCTTGTCTACAAAGTAACAACCTTTTAAGAAAAAAGATAGAAGTAATAATACTTTTATCCTTTTCTAAAGTGGAAAAGGTTCTGGAAAAACAGTAAAACCTTTAAAGTCCTATTTTAATCTGACTTTAAAGATGACATAATAACCGTACCTAGAGTCTACCACAAGTAAGCTAGTAGAGTATACGAAGGCGTTTGAGTGAACAATCATTAAGGAACTCGGCAAACTAACTACCGTAACTTAGGGATAAGGAGAGCCATTCCTCCTGATTAATATCAGGTAAAGAATAGGAAGCATGGAATAGTGTTGTACGACTGTTTAATTAAAACAAAGCACTTTGCAGTAAGATAATAAATCAAAGTATTGAGTGTGATTTCTGCCCGATGTCGGCTGGTTAACTGATTTGTTAAGTTGACTAATATAAGCTTGACTTTGAAGGAACCCCCGATCAATGGCGGCCTTACCTTGAGGGTCCTAAGGTAGCGGAATACCCTGGCCGTTAAATGCGGTCTTGCATGAATGATTTAACGATACAACAGCTGTCTCAATGATTGGCTCAGTGAAATTGGAATAACTGTGCAGATACAGTTTACCTCTAGTTAGACGAGAAGACCCTATGCAGCTTTACTGTTGCTAGCTATTGGATATGATTTAATTAATTTTAGTAGTATAAGGTAATTGGTTAGATATAATTGAAATACCTTTATTATGTTTGTCATATTGATAGAATAATTCTATTTTCTTATCTTAAGAAATTACCCCTTTATTTTAGGGGAACAATGGCTAGGAGGCAGTTTATGCGGGGCACAGATCCCATAAAAAGTACCTGGGTGTATCCAAAGTTAATTTTGTAAAATTGACATGACTTATTTCTAAGTATATTATTTGGAAATAAGTTTTCATGACTAGTAATACATTAAATATTTAATGTATTTAATGTATTTATTTTTAGTTTGTTATTTGGTATAGCTTATGCTATAACAAATCCAGCTATATATCTATTAAGTTAGAAATATTTTTTTACCCAAGTAAGATTTTATCTATATGGAAAATAGATGTAATTAAAACATTGACGTAGATATCTATCTAATGTTTTTATTTTTTTTATTGGGTGTGTTTGGTTGATTTGGGTATTACCCACCGAACCAGGCTACAAATTGCCAATAAGATAATTATGTTTAATACTTGTCAAGTTTAATGGCTTAATCTTGCTTTACTGTTTGACTTACACGTCTATCAGTCGCGTAAGCGGGGCATATGATCACAAGATGCAGAAAGGAAAGGTCTTGGGTTTATGAAAAAGCTACGCTAGGGATGTTAGTCCTCCAATGTTTAAGCCTATATAAATAGGCTTAAACTCATTGGCAATTTATTGGGTTAATTTCAAGAATAACTTTTCTGAGGATTTAGTATACTTGAAGCGAACTTTACTTTAGCATATTCGTTCAAAGTCTTAAAAGTAAAACCGTTCAACGACTAGAAGGTGAGTTATGCTAACAATAATCTTTCTAATAATGCCCAACTTTTTTAATATATAGTAATATCTTTGCAATATAAATTAATATTAAATTATTAATAAAATAGTCTTTACTTTAACTTTATATATTAATAAATATATAGGTTAAAATAAAGCTTAGAACAAGACAAGTAAAATATGTCTAATAAATAATAGTAATAATGAAAAATAATAAAACAGAAATCTTAAAACCGCTTATATTTAGCAAAAAATTAAATATTAAATCTAAAATTATACCTTTAGATATTATCACCAATAGCATAGGTCCAATTAGGTTTTATCCTGCTGCGACTAAAGAATGATTTAATTCTGTTTATGCATATAATCAAAATTCCATTAAAAATTTGTCTATTGCAGATAAAATCTTGAATAGGTTAGTTAAAAGTTATTTTAATTTTTATTATCAAGGTTTAAAAAGTAAAAAAATACCTATAAGATATAGAAGACTATCTCTAAATAAAATCTTAATAAGTAAAGCAGAATTAAAACATACAAGCTCTAAAGTAACAGTAACCTTATATATATATAATGCTGAAAAAGCATTTTGAACTCTAAAATTGAAAAAATTAATAAAGGCATATTTTACTCCTAAAAAAACTAATACATCAGTAATAGACTTATTTAATGAAATTAATTTTTTTAAAAAAGGGGTTTCTCTTATAGATTATTTAGAGGAATTAAAATCTATTTTAAAGTCAGATATAAATTTAAAAAAAAAGTATAATTTAGAGTCATATTTAAAAATAATAAATGAAATGATAATTCTAGGTAAAAAAGATAACATTACAAATAAAAAATTAAATAAAATATATACAGAATCTCTAAGAAAAATTTTAATAGGTAAAGAAATTAAAGAAATTGCTTCATGTAAGCTTAAGCTTAATTTAAATAAATCCAAATTTGAAGATGATTTTATATTTAAGTTAAAACAAATAATAGGTAAAATTTATAATAAAGAAGTAGAATTCAATATTGTAAATTTAAAAACTTTATATTTTAATAGCGATATTTTTACAGATGTTATAGCTACAAAATTGAAAAATAGAAAAAATAACTTATTAAGGGTCTTAAAATCTTCTTTGTATCTAGTGAAATTACCTGCAGTTAATAGTCTAGAAGAAAAATATAAAACATTAGATAAATTTAATTTAGATCATCTTAGAAATTTGCGTGTGGGTGAGTACTCTGAGTACTCACCACTGAGCACTCTGAGGGGATGTACAACTCCTTCTATTATAGATAAAGATAATATAAGTAAAGATCCTATAGATCAATTGCTATTGGATATATTACCTTCTTTAACATTTATATTAGGTGATAATAGTAAAATACCTTTATCAGCATATAATGAAAATTACACTAATACTTATAAGCCCTTAGATCTTGTACTTCATTCTTTGAAAAATAAGAATATAGCGGGTGTAAGGTTAGAAGCTAAAGGTAGATTAACTAAACGTTTTACTGCCTCTAGGTCTGTATTCAAAGTTAAATGAAAAGGTAGTCTTAAAAATAAAGATACTTCTTATAGATATTTATCTTCAGTAATTTTAAGGGGTCATGTTAAATCTAATATACAATATACTCTAATAAACTCAAAAACACGTAATGGAGCTTTTGGACTTAAAGGTTGAATAAGTAGTAAATAGTTAAATAGTATATTTATTAAATCATTTAGTTTTATTCATAATTTTCGCGTTGCATTTACTATATAAAAAAAAATGAAGAAATAGTCTGAACCATTTTGTGAAAAATGGAAATAAAGGATAAACAACCTTTATGATAACAAATTTTGAACAGGCTAATTGCGCCAGGAAGTACAAATTGAGTGCGCAGTTTGGCACCTCGATGTCGGCTTAACTTATCCACATGAATGCAGGAATCATGAAGGGTTCGACTGTTCGTCGATTAATAAGTTACACGAGCTGGGTTAAATACGTCGTGAGACAGTATGGTTTCTATCTTCTAGAGGAAATTAGAATAAAATAAGGATAGCCCCCTCGTACGAAAGGAGCTGGGTATATTAACCTATGGTTTACCTGTTGTTTATGTGCCCAATATTAATTAAAGCATAACAAGTTTATGCAGGGGTGTTACTTTCACTTAAGTAAATATATAACATAGGCACGGCAGGAACGCTACGTTAGTTAAAGATAAGTGCTGAATGCATCTAGGCGCGAAACTTACTTTAAGATATTCTTAAATATAGGTAGTTTAACACTACGATTTTTCATATTAAAATTAATATGGAATTAATAGGCTTTAGTTGAAATAATTTAAATGTTTTTAGGCATAAAGTACTAATTTTATAAATAACTGATTATTGTTTATATCTTACATTATATTTTCTTGTTTTGCAAAACATCTACGAAAAAATCTTATTTTTTAAACTTTTATAAAGGCTTACTTGTTAGCCTGGTTAGCATAAAAGTAATGTAGCTGTTTTGTAACCAGCTGAAGCAAGTGCGATACTTGCACTGGGCTTAAAAAAAAAGGTTAATAAAAGGACATACAATTAATATAATGTAGGCCCTTTAAGGCCTTATAGTCGAGGGGTTAAGACTTGATACTTTCACTGTCATATTCGAGGGTTCGAGTCCCTCTAAGGTCAAATATTATAATAATATTTTTAATTTTTTTACTTTTTTTTATGTTATATTTAGCTCATACTGTAAGCGTTAGTAGTTAACAATTGTAGTTTAAAGGTTATAGCTTAATTGGTAAAGCAAGCTGCTCATGACGGTTTAGATGAGTGTTCGAGTCACTTTGGCCTTAATATAATATAGTCCGAGTGCTGGAATTGGTAGACAGGGTAAACTTAAGCTTTACTGATATAATATCGTGAACGTTCAAGTCGTTTTTCGGATAAGATTAAGCTAAACAGTTAATTGTTCGGTTTATATATATTTATAATATAGTGATTTCATAGTTTAAATTACTTATAAAGGGGATATAGTTTAATTGGTAAAACTGCGACTTTGCAAGTCGTTATTTCAGGTTCGATTCCTGATGTCTCCATATTTAAATATAAAATTTAGCTCGAGAAGCTCAATTGGTAGAGCGGGATCTTGAAGCGATCTAGGTTGTAAGTTCAACTCTTATCTCGAGCATTAGTATTTAACTAAGGTGGGGCTGGTAGCCGCCTAAATTTAACTTTAGTTAAATCAACAAAGGGTAGTGATGGAATTGGTAGACATGAATAGTTTAGGACTATTTGATTTAAATATCTTACCCGTTCAACTCGGGTTTACCTTATAGTTATGTAATCTTTACAGCATATTATAATATACTTTATCTATGCTGTAGACTAATAGGCAAGTCATAGGTTTTTGATACTTATTATTGAGTGTTCGAATCACTCCAGCATAATACAATAAGAATTATATAATTTGTATTTTATCACAATATGATGGTACCAAAGGTGGGTATAGTTCAATAGGTAGAACGACTGTATGTGGCACAGTATGTTCCCTGTTCAAATCAGGGTACTCACCCACTCCAATAGTAAAGATTAACTACTAGTAGCCAGGATAGTTTAATTGGTTAGAACATTAATTTCATGCATTAAGAATGAGAATTCAAATTTCTCTCCCGGCTCATATTAATTAATTCGCTAATTTTAGTGTTAATGTCGAATGCCGTTTCATTGAGACGAGATAAATCTATATTATATAGTAGAATAACTATTATTATATTGTTGTTAGCTAGTTATCTAGCTTTAGACAATTTATATTTAACAAATTTGGATACAGGGATAGGTCTATATGGAGGTTTGTTTAATGCTACAAGCATAACTCATACATTTCAGTTATTTATTTTTTTAGTTAGCGCTGCTATATTACAATTAACAAGTTTTTATCCAAGAAAAGTGTTCTTTAAAAACTCTTCTAAGTTATTGTCTTATGATACTATTAACTTTAAGTCTAAAATTATAAATAAAATGGGAGAACAGTTTAAAATAATAGAATATCCTTTAATTATATTGTTTATTATAACTGGAGCTGTTTTTTTGGTTTCAACAAGCGACTTAGTGTCTATTTTTTTAAGTATAGAGTTACAAAGTTATGGGTTATATTTATTAAGTACTCTTTATAGAAATTCTGAACAAGCTACTAGTGGAGGTCTTACTTATTTTTTATTAGGTGGGTTAGCATCTTGTTTTATTTTATTAGGTTCAGCTCTTTTATATGCTAACTCTGGTACTACCAGTCTTGATGGTATATATGTTATTTCTAGCATAAGCGATTTAGGTAGCGATGTAAGTAATAATACTCAACATTGATATAAACCTGACTATATAAATATGTCTTTACTTATTTTATGTGTAGGATTTTTATTTAAAGTAAGTGCTGCTCCTTTTCATTTTTGATCTCCTGATGTATATGATGCTATACCTACTATAGTTACTACATTTGTAGCTATAATAGCAAAAATATCTATATTTATCTTTTTTTTAGAATTAGTACATTATACTAGTAATTCTTTATTCACAAACAATTTTAGTTGAACTACTAGTTTATTAATTAGCTCTTTATTTTCATTGATAATAGGTACAATCTTAGGGTTAACACAATTTAGAATCAAAAGATTGTATGCCTATAGTACTATAAGCCATATAGGGTTTATATTATTAGCTTTAAGTATTAACAGTATAGAATCAATTCAAGCATTCATATTCTATTTAATGCAATACTCTTTAAGTAATTTGAATGCTTTCATGTTGTTATTGGCTATAGGGTACTCATTGTATTGTTATAGTAATGAAAATAAAAAATATCTTTTTTTATTAGATAAAAATAACTCCCCTATACAATTAATTAGTCAAATGAAAGGTTTCTTTTATATAAATCCTATATTAGCTTTAAGTTTAGCTATTACTCTTTTTTCTTTTGCAGGTATACCTCCTCTTATTGGATTTTTTGCAAAACAGATGGTTTTATCCGCTGCTCTAGATAACGGATATATTTTCTTGACACTTGTTGCAATATTAACTAGTGTAATAAGTGCTGTTTATTACCTAAATATTATCAAAGAAATTTTTTTTGATAAACCTGAATATAAGGTAAATACTTTTATTAATAATGTCGACATGTACGCTACTATAACCAAAAAGAATGGTTTAGTAAAAAAATTAGGCTTTAAATATGATAGCATAATACTATCAAGTCATTTAACAATAACAATAAGTATTTTAACTTTAATAATACTATTGTTTATATTTTTGCCTCAAGAATCATTAAGAATATCTAATATATTAGCGTTAATATTATTTAATACATAAATGGCTAGTATTACTCTTTTTTTATTATTCATACCTTTATTAGGTATTATTTTATTAGCTGTAAATTTAATCTTAGCACCTCATAATCCATATGAAGAAAAAGATAGTGCTTTTGAATGTGGTTTTCATTCATTTTTGGGGCAAAATAGAACTCAGTTCAGTATTTCTTTTTTTATTTTTGGTCTTTTGTTTTTATTATTTGATTTAGAAATACTTTTAGTTTACCCTTATGTTGTTAGTGCTTATGCTAACGGTATATACGGTTTAACTATAATGCTTATATTCTTTTTAGCATTAACATTAGGTTTTACCTTTGAATTAGGTAAAAACGCTTTAAAAATAGAAAGTAAACAAACTTACGCCATAGATAGTACTTACATTAAAATAAATAAAATAGTAGGTACTATCTCTACTAATTTAGCAAATAATATATTTCCCTTAGAAAATATAAAAAAGTGGTAATGATAATTATGATGATGATGATAATGATAGTAAATAAAATACTTACACCTTTTATATTGATAAAAAAGACTTACACCATTTTATTAATATTACAATTAAAAGTAAACACATGTTTATATATATATATATATCTTACATCAAATTTAACTCTAGCCCGTTTATGGAAATCTATTAGTCAGTACACAATTTACTTAGAAAAAAATGTTATTATCCTTTCTACTAGTCATTCCATTAATCGGTCTTTTGGTCATCTCTAGTTACATGACTTATGATATTTCAGTTTTAAATAAAGGAATAAAAACCACAGCTTTAATCACATCCGTTATAAATTTATTATGTTCACTTCTAATATTTATACTTTTTGATTTTAGTGTAAATCAATTTCAATTTGTGCAAGACTATCACCAAGTAAGTACATATGACTTTTATTTAGGTGTTGATGGGTTATCCATATATTTTTTATTATTAACTACAATAATCGTACCTATAGCATTACTTTCTAACTGAAAATCTATAAAAGAAAATATAAAATCTTATGTAATAATTATATTATTATTAGAAAGCTTATTATTAGCTGTATTTTTAGTATTAGACATTTTATTATTTTATGTTTTTTTTGAGAGTATTTTACCCCCTTTATTTTTATTAATAGGACTATTCGGGTCAAGTAACAAAGTAAGAGCGAGTTTTTATTTATTTTTATATACACTATTTGGATCATTGTTTTTATTATTATCAATACTTACGATGTCATCTATAATGGGAACAACTGATTTTGATGCTTTATATAAAACTAATTTTAACTATTCTACACAATTATTTTTATTTTATGGTATATTTATAGCATTCGCTATAAAAACCCCTACTATATTTTTAAATACTTGGCTATTAAAAGCACACGTCGAATCACCATTAGGGGGTAGTATCCTTTTAGCTGGTATAGTGTTAAAATTAAGTTTGTATGGTATATTTAGACTCATATTACCTATATTACCAAAAGCTTCTTTAGATTACACATATATAGTATACCTTATAGGAGTCATTACTATTATATATGCTAGTTTTAGTACATTAAGAACAATAGATATTAAAGAGCTAATTGCATATAGTTCTGTTTCACACGCAGCAGTGTACTTAATAGGTGTATTTAGTAATTCTATACAGGGTATAGAAGGAGGTATACTTTTAGGTTTAGCACATGGTTTTGTATCTAGTGGTTTATTTATATGTGTAGGTGGTGTATTATATGATAGATCTGATACTAGATTGATACCTATTTATAGAGGTATAGCTCAAGTAATGCCTATCTTCTCTATATTATTCTTTATATTATGTTTAGGTAACTGTGGTGTTCCTCTTACTTTGAATTTTGTAGGAGAATTTATGTCTCTATACGGTGTATTTGAGAAATTACCACTATTAGGTGTAATGGCTAGTTCTTCTATTGTATTTTCAGCTGCTTATACTATTTTCATGTTTAATAGAATAGCTTTTGGTGGAGCTTATTTTTTAACTTCTTTAAAAAATTATACTTTAGTTGATTTAAATGTACGTGAATTTTTCATGTTATTTACACTAGTTATTTTTACTATCATATTAGGTATATACCCTGCACCAATTCTAGATGGATTACACTATTCAGTTACAACGTTAATATATAGTGCTTTACCTTATTAAATAATTTAAATGCAAAAGAATAATTAAAAAAGTAAATAAAATACTTACACCTTTTATATTGATAAAAAAGACTTACACCATTTTATTAATATTACAATTAAAAGTAAACACATATTTATATAATTTCTTAGTTATTTTAGAGTTTTTTTTATAGCGATAATCTTTTTTTTAATTTTTTATTTTTGAGCGATAATCTGTTTTTTTTATTATATACCAGTTAAACGTCCCTCCCCTTTAAATACTCATACAATACTATATTTTGGATATAATCAAAAATAAAAATAAAATGTTTTATTTTTTTAAAAACTTGTTTTTAAATTA
>Ga0079222_10000057_pt1 | contig 18372 bp, 20 predicted proteins | sample GAPlitter_FD_75070 | JGI IMG/M metagenome (GOLD analysis project Ga0079222, IMG submission 75070) | Agricultural soil microbial communities from Georgia to study Nitrogen management - GA Plitter | ecosystem: Environmental > Terrestrial > Soil > Agricultural land | place: USA: Georgia...
GGCCGGGGCAGCGCAGGCCGGGGCAGCGCAGGCCGGGGCAGCGCAGGCCGGGGCAGCGCAGGCCGGGGCAGCGCAGGCCGGGGCAGCGCAGGCCGGGGCAGCGCAGTTCGACACGGTCCTGATCGCGCTCGGTGGCGGCGCGATGGCCACCGGCGTGGGCCATGTGCTGAAGACGCACGCACCGGCAGCCGAGGTGATCTGCGTGCAGCCCTCCGGCGCACCGGCCATGACGCTGTCCTGGCGAGCGCGCCGGGTGGTCACCACCGACTCGGCCGACACCATCGCCGACGGCGTCGCCGGTCGATACCCCATCCCGGCGGTCCTCGACGATCTTCTCGTCGTCGCCGACGACGCCGTCCTGGTCCAGGAAGCGTCGATCGTCGCGGGCCTCCGGCTGCTGCTCGAGCACGCCGGCCTGGTCGTCGAACCGTCCGCGGCCCTCGGCGTCGCCGCCGTCCTGGAGGACCGCGAGCGCTTCGCGGGCCGGCACGTCGTCGTCATCATCTGCGGCAGCAACGTCGACCTCGACGCCTATCGCCGCTGGATCTCCTGACCACCGGCGGCGGTCGCGCGCCGGTAGCGGTCGGCCAGGCGGCGTACGTGCTCGACCAGCTCGGGGGGCCCGGCGACGTGGAAGTCCAGGTCGAGCATGCCCACGTAGGCGGCGACCGTGGCGAGGCTGTCGGCGCCGGTCACCAGGATCGAGTTGTGCGCGTCGACGGTCTCGACGACCCCGACCGCCGGGTTGATCCGGGCGAGGACCGCCTCGGCCGGCCCGGCGACGGCGATGCGGGCGCGCACGGTCCACCCGGTCGAGGCGACCTCGCGCAGCACCAGGTCGGTGTAGTCGCCCGGCGGCGCCGACGGGGTGAAGCGCGGGCCGCCCGGCGTCCGCAGCGTGATCCAGTCGATGCGCAGCACCTGCCAGGACCCGCGGGCCGGCTCCCTGGCCACCAGATACCACCGGCGCTCCCAGCTGACCAGCCGGTATGGCTCGACCTGGCGCGGCGGGCCGGCGGCCGGCGAGGCCGGGTCGTGGTAGTCGAAGCGCACCGAGACCCGGTCCCGGACGGCCGCGGCGAGCGCGCTCAGCAGCGCCGGGTCGACCTCGGGGTCAGGGGCGTCGGTGCGGGTGTTCTGCGGCCCGGACGAGACCGTGGCGGAGATCGCCTCCACCGAGCGGCGCAGCCGGTGCGGCAGCACTCGTTCCAGCTTCGCCAGCGCCCGCGCGCTGCTCTCTTGGATGCCGCTGATCCCGGCACCCGACCGCAGCCCGACGGCGATCGCGACCGCCTCCTCGTCGTCGAGCAGCAGCGGCGGCAGCGCCGCTCCGACCCCGAGCCGGTAGTGGCCGGCGCGTCCCTGCACGGCGTCGACCGGGTATCCCAGCTCGCGCAGCCGGCTGATGTCGTTGCGGACCGTACGGGCGCTCACCCCGAGCCGACCGGCCAGCTCGGAGCCGGTCCAGTCCGGTCGGGACTGCAGCAGGGACAGCAGGCTGAGCAGCCGTACGGCGGGATCGCGCATCCGCCAAGAATGCCCGACAACTAGGAAGAGTTGCTGCCTAATAAGACCGTAGCGTCGTCGTCATGACCGAGACACTGCGCGACACCGACATCCACCGGTTCGTGATCGACATCCCGCAGGCCGACCTGGACGACCTCGCCGACCGGCTGGCCAGGACCCGGCTGCCCCGGCCGGCCCCCGGCGACGACTGGGACTACGGCACGCCGAACTCGTACCTGGCCGAGATGGTGGAGCTGTGGCGCACCGCCTTCGACTGGCGCGCCCAGGAGGCGCGGATGAACGCGTTCCCGCACTACCGCACCGAGATCGACGGGCAGACCGTGCACTTCCTGCACGTGCCGTCGGCCGAGCCGGGCGCGACGCCGCTGCTGCTGGCGCACAGCTACCCGGGCTCGTTCGTCGACTTCCTCGACATGATCGGGCCGCTGACCGACCCGGTCGCGCACGGCGGCCGGGCCGAGGAGGCGTTCTCGGTCGTGGTCCCGTCGCCGCCCGGGTTCGCCTTCTCCACCCCGGTGGTCGACCGCGGCTGGACCGTCGCCCGGGTCGCCCGCACGTACGACACGCTCATGCGGCGGCTCGGGTACGAGTCGTACGGGGTGCACGGCAGCGACAACGGCGCGCTGGTGGCGCGCGAGCTCGGCCTGCTCGACCCGCCCGGCTTCCTCGGACTGCACGTGCTGCAGCTGTTCTCCTTCCCCTCCGGCGACCCGGCCGAGTTCGAGCAGCTCGGTCCGGCCGACTACGCGGCGCTGGAGCACCTGACGTGGTTCCAGTCCGTCGGCGGCTACAACGGGATGAACGCGTCCCGGCCGCAGACCGTCGCGGTCGGGCTGTCCGACTCGCCGGTCGGCCAGCTCGCGTACAGCGAGCTGTTCAACTCCTTCGGCAACGGCACCAGCCTGCTCACGCCCGACCAGATCCTCACCCAGGTCTCGCTCTCCTGGCTGACCAACACGTCCGCGACGGCGGCGCGCTACTACTACGAGCAGGCCCGGACCGAGACGGCGCCGGCCGTGAACGCCGCCCGCACCGGGGTCGCGGTCTTCGCGGACGACTTCCAGACGATCCGGGCGTTCGCCGAGCGGGACAACTCGAACATCGTGCACTGGAGCCGGTTCGACACCGGCGGCCACTACGCCGCCATGGAACAGCCCGCCGCCGTCGTCGGCGACCTGCGCACGTTCTTCGCCACCAGCCGGCGGCCCCCCGTCGCGTAGGTTCGGACGGTGGTGCCGAGGGTGATCGTGATCAACGGCGGGTCGAGCTCCGGCAAGACCAGCATCGTGCGCCAGCTGCAGGGCATGCTCGCCGAGCCGTGGCTGGCCGTGAGCATCGACGACTTCGTCGACTCGCTGCCGCCCGCGCTGCAGGACTCGGCCGAGGGTTTCGGTGTCGCCGCCGGCGGAGCCGTGGCGGTCGGGGAGGTGTTCCGAAGGCTGGAGGCGGCGTGGATGGCCGGCATCGCGGCCACCGTCCGGGCCGGCGCGCCGGTCATCGTCGACGACGTCTTCCTCGGCGCCGCGGAGTCGCAGCAACGCTGGCGGGCGGCGCTGGCCGGGCTGCCGGTGGCCTGGGTCGGCGTGCACTGCGATCCTGCGGTCGCCGGGCGGCGGGAGGCCGCCCGCGCGGACCGCGAGCCCGGGATGGCGGCGAGGCAGGCGACCGCGGTGCACCGGGACGTCGGATACGACGTGGAGGTCGACACCACCGGCGCTGGCGCAGCGGACTGTGCCCGCACCGTCGTCACCCGGCTGGGGCTCACGTAAAGCGAGATGGGCCGGCGACGCACGGGGGGACGTCGCCGGCGGCTCATCGGGCTCACCCGAACGGTGGCTGCAATCGATTGTGCACAGGTCTCCTCGTCAGTCCAGGGGTCGTCCCACCTGAATCGGTTCGCCATGCAGATCCGTGCGCCGAACGGTCGTACGGCCCGGACCCGGGCGATCGGGTCCGGGCCGGCGGATCGGTCAGTCCGACAGGGCGGCGTCGAACTGACCGGGTTGGTACGAGCCGCCCTGGTAGTTGAGGATCACGCCGAGCCGGTTGGTGGCGTTGATCATGGCGACCAGGGAGACCAGCGCCGCGGTCTCGTCGTCGTCGTAGTGCTTGCGCACGTGCGCCCAGGTCTCGTCGGACACGCCCTCGGCCGCGTCGGCGAGCCGGGTGCCCTCCTCGGTCAGCGCCAGGGCGGCGCGCTCCGCTTCGGTGAACACGGCGGCGTGCCGCCAGGCGGCGACCAGGTTGAGCCGCGCCTGGGTCTCGCCGGCGGCAGCGGCCTCCTTGCTGTGGGCGTCGACGCACCAGCCGCAGCCGTTGATCTGGCTGGCCCGCAGCATCACCAGCGCCTGGGTGGCCCTGGGCAGCGGCGACTGGTCGATCGCCAGGCTGACGTTGAACATGCGCTTGCTGATCTTGGCGCCCACCTCGTTGGTGAGCAGGTCCAAACGGGGTTCCATGGTCTCGTCCTCATTCCTGGAGCTGCACTGGACGGGCACGAGATGCCGGATGCCCCTGGCCGCGTGACAGCGCGGGCCGGAGACGTACGCCACACCCGCCCGGTGTCACAGGACGGCGGACCGCGGTGTCTGGTGGTGACGTGGAGAGCGAGGAGGGCCGCTGATGACGTCGCAGACCGGCGGTGAGAAGGCCGGCGGAGCCGAGCGGATGGACCCGGCCACGGAGACCTTCGTCGCCCACCGGAACCTGCTGTTCACCGTCGCGTACGAGATGCTCGGCTCGGCCGCCGACGCGGAGGACGTGCTGCAGGAGACCTGGCTGCGCTGGGCCGGCGTCGACCTCGAGACGGTGCGCGACCGGCGTGCATACCTGGTCCGGATCGCCACCCGCCAGGCGCTGACCCGGTTGCGCACGCTCGGCCGCCGCAAGGAGTCGTACGTCGGGCCGTGGCTGCCCGAGCCGCTGCTGACCGCGCCGGACGTGGCCGAGGACGTCGTGCTGGCCGACAGCGTGTCGATGGCGATGCTGCTGGTGCTGGAGACACTGACCCCGACCGAGCGGGCGGTGTTCGTGCTGCGCGACGTGTTCGACCTCGGCTACGACGAGATCGCCGACGCCGTCGACAAGACCCCGGCAGCCGTCCGCCAGATCGCGCATCGGGCGCGGGAGCACGTCGCGGCACGCCGCCCGCGCGAGGTCGTCTCGCCGGCCGAGACCCGGCACGCGATGGAGGCGTTCCAGCGCGCCGCCGACACGGGCGACCTGCGGGAACTGCTCGACCTGCTGGCTCCCGACGTCGTCTTCCTCGGTGACGGTGGCGGTGTGGCGCGGGCCGTGCTGTCGCCCGTGGTCGGGGCGACCAAGGTGGCCGCGGTGCTGGCCGCCGGGCTGCGCCGGATCGACGCCGCGGCGCTGCAGCACGTCCAGGTCAACGGCTACCCGGCGCTGGTGCTGCGGGTGGACGGCGAGCCCGACACCGTCGTCGCCGTGCGCCTCGACGGCGGCCTCGTCACCGGGCTGTACGCGGTCCGCAATCCCGCGAAGCTCTCCCACCTGGATCGGCAGACCGCGCTGAGCCGCTGAGTCGGTACGGTCGGGGGGTGGCGAGCCCCTGCGACCCGCTCGGCTGCGACGAGTTCTTTCGCGGCGGCTTCGCCCGGCGCAAGGCCAGCAGCTACCGCGGCCGCGGCCTCGACCGGACCGCCGCCCGGATGCTGGCGTTCCTGCAGGAGCGCGGGACCGCCGGCGCCAGCGTCCTCGAGATCGGCGGCGGCGTCGGGGAGATCCAGCTGGAGCTGCTGCGGGCGGGCGCGGCGCGGGCGGTGAACCTGGAACTGTCCCCGGCGTACGAGGCCGAGGCCGCCGGCCTGGTCCGGGAGGCCGGGTTCGAGGGCCGGGTGACCCGCAGGCTGCACGACATCGCCGTCGCCGGGGACGCGGTCGAGCCGGCCGACGTGGTCGTGCTGCACCGGGTGGTCTGCTGCTACCCCGACTACGAGCGGCTGCTGGCGGCGGCGGCCGAGCACGCGCGCCGGCTGCTGGTCTTCAGCTACCCGTCCCACAGCGTGCTCGCGAGGATGGTCCTCGGCGCGGAGAACCTGAGCTTCCGGATGCGCCGGCTGCGGTTCCGGGTCTTCGCCCACCCGCCGGACCGCATGCTCAGCGTGCTGCGCGAGCACGGCCTGCGGCCCACGGTGGTCCACCGCGGCATGGCCTGGCAGGTCGCCGGCGCCGAGCGCTGAGGTCGGCGCTCACCCGCTCCGGTCGCGCGAGTCCCTGGCCCTGCCGTCCCTGGACCGGAACGGCAGCGCGGCCCGACCGCCGGGCCGCTCGGGCTCGGCGCCGTCCGGGCTGCGGGCCGCGATGCGCTCCTCGGCCCCGGCGTCGTCAGCGGCGACGTCCTCGCCGGCGCCGGCGGCGGGCGCCGGCTCGATGCCGTGCGCGCGGCGGGCCTCGCGGACGGCCAGAGTGATCGTGCGCCAGAAGTGGTCCTCGCCGATCTCGGCCATCAGCCCGGATCGGCGAAGCCCCCTGCGGACCGCCCACCCGACGCGGACCAGGTAGAGGTCGACGCCCCGCGCGCGCAGCGCGGCCAGCAGGTCCGCCAGCGCGTCGGCGCTGGTCGTGTCCATCTGGTGGGTCGCCTGCAGGTCGAGCACGACCGCCTTGACGTCACCCGCCGCGTCGACGTCGGCCAGGATCGCATCGGCGACCGGCGACGCCGTGACCCAGAACAGCGGCGTGTCCATCCGCAGCACCCGGACGCCGGGGACGGTGGCCCGCTCCCGGTGGTCGCGGATGCTGCCCCAGGCCGCCTTCTCCTCGGCCAGCCGGCCCATCACGTCGATCTCGACCCGGCTCGACCGGTACACCAGCCCGAGCACCGAGCCGGCCACTGCCAGCAGCAGCCCGTACAGCGGGCCGAACGCGAGCACGCCGATCGCGGCGACGGCGGCGGCGACGATGTCGTTGCGCCGCACCCTGGCGTACCGGCGCAGGGCCGTGACGTCCATCAGCTTCCAGACCGCGTTGACGACGATCGCGCTCAGCACAGCCTTCGGCAGCTCGGAGAGCACCGGCGCGATCAGCGCGATGACGACGACGGCGAGCGCGGCCGCGGTCAGGCCGGCGATCTGGGTGCGGCCGCGGGCGTCGGCGACGGCCGCCGTCTTGGACAGGCTGCCGGCCACCCCGAGGCCGCCGAACAACCCGGACGCGACGTTGGCCGCACCGGTCGCGCGCAGCTCCTGGTCGGCGTCGATCCGGTAGCCGCCACGGGCGGCGAACAGCCGGGCCGCGCTCAGCCCTTCGGCCAGCCCCACCAGGGCCAGCGCGGCGCCCGAGCTGAGCAGCGCCGGGACGTCGGCGGCGGCAACCGACGGCACGGCGGGAGCGGGCAGCCCGCGCGGCACCGGGCCGACCACCTCGACCCCGTGCGCGCCGAGGTCGAGCGCGGTCGAGACGGCGAGGCCCGCGACCAGCACCAGCAGCGCCCAGGGCACGGCGCGCGCCAGCCACTGGCCGCCGAACAGGATGAGCAGCGCGACCGCGGAGATCAGCACGGTCGTGCTGTCGGCGTCGCCGCGGCCGAGACTGCCGCCCAGCGCACTGACCCGCTCGACCACCCGGCCCTGCGGCGTCGGCACGCCGAGCAGGTGCGGCAGTTCGCCGAGGATCACCAGCACCACCAGGCCGAGCACGAACCCGGTGACGATCGGCTTGGACAGGAACTCCGCCACCCAGCCGATGCCGAGGAAGCCGGCGACGAGCATGACCAGCCCGCACGCCAGCGCCAGCGCGGCCGTGTACGACGCCGCCCGTGCGGTCCCGGCCACCCCGAAGCTGGCCAGGAACGAACCGGACAGCACCGACACCGTCGACACCGGGCCGACGACGAGCTGGCGGGAGGAGCCGAAGACCGCGTACGCCACCAGGGCCAGCGGCACCGCGTACAGGCCGACCTGGACCGGCGCGCCGGCGATCGACGCGTAGCCGAGCGCCTGCGGCACGGCCAGCGCCACGACGACCGCGCCGGCGACGAGATCACCGCGCAGCCAGCCGCTGTCGTAGCGGGGCAGCCACTCGGCGATCGGCACCCAGCGCCGCCAGCCGCGGCCGGCCGGCTCGCTCATCGGCGCGGGGTACGGCGGCGGGCGGGGGCCTCGGGCACGGCGCACCTCCACGTCTCGGCCGCCGTGTCCACTCGCGGTGGTCGCCGGGTGGATGACGGCTCCTCGGCGCGAGGGTCCCATCAACGCGACCGGTTCGGCAGCGGGACCGGCGGGCTCGCGGGCGGGACTGGCGCGTCGCGGTGTCCTGGTCGATGCTTCGCAGAGCAAGTGTCCGCGTGCGAAAGGACGATGATGGCCAGGCCCACCGAGGAAGAGCTCGTCCAGATCGAGAAGCGCCGTGCCGAGCTGCGCGGGCAGTATCTGCTGCCGGCCGCGCAACGCCCGGCGACGTCCGGGCGGGGGATCCACCACGCCGCGCTGATCTGCCGCGACGTCGAGCGGACAATCCAGTTCTACCAGGGCCTGCTCGGCTTCCCGCTCGTCGAGCTGGTGGAGAACCGGGACTACCCGGGCTCGTCGCACTTCTTCTTCGACCTCGGCAACAAGACCCTGCTCGGCTTCTTCGACTTCCCGGGCCTCGGCCTGGAGCAGGGTGTCGAGTCGATCGGGGCCGTGCAGCACATCGCGATCGCGGTGCCCCCGGACCGGCACGCCGAGCTGCGCAAGGTGCTCGACGACAACGGCATCCCGTACGACGGGCCGGCCCGCGGCATTCCCGAGTCGCTCTACCTGCGCGATCCGGACGGCATCGGCATCGAGCTGCTCAGCGACGAGCTGATGTACTTCGCCGGTCGCCACCTGGACCAGGAGTGATCTTCCTGGGTCGCGCCCATTGACACGGCTGCGCGCCTGCGGTGTCGTGTTCAAACACGTTCGCTGCGCAACTATCTGCGGCAGGAGCGTTGCCGGGCTGCCGAGCCGCAGGGTCGCGACTCGGCCTTGCGATAGAAGGGTGCGATAAGGCATGAGCGAGTGGAACGCGATGACGTACGAGGGCAAGGACACGATCCTCCGCGTCGTCAAACAGGAGGCCCAGCGGCTGTTCGCGCTCGCCGAGGAACCCGGTGCCTGGGAGCGGCCGACCGCCTGCGCCGGCTGGACGACGCGGGACGTCGTCGGCCACATCGTCGACACGACCGAGGGCTACTTCGCCGCCTTCGACGCGGCCCGCAGCGGCGGCGAGGCGCCCGCACCGTTCGGGCTGTCGGCGATGCACGAGCGGGTCAACGAGATGGCCATCGGGTTCCGCCGGGTGCCGCAGGCCGAGATGATGGAACGGCTTCGCGACGACTTCGCGAAGATGATGGGCATCCTGGAGCCGCTCGGCCCGGACGAGTGGACCGGCATGATGGTCTCGCACGCGTACATGGGCCCGGTGCCGGCGTTCTTCTACGCCGCCGGCCAGCTGATGGACTACGGCGTCCATTCCTGGGACATCCGGCAGGGCACCGGCCGCGCGCACGGGCTGCCCGGCGACGTCGCCGACCTGCTGGTGCCGTTCATGTTCGCGATCTGGCAGGGCACGGTGCTCTCCGACGCGGTCGACGAGCCGGGCGAGATCGGGATCAGGGTCAGCGGCCGCAACGCCGGTGACTTCCGGGTCTCGGTCAGCGAGAAGGGGCTCACGTACGAGCCGGGCGACATCGAGGACCTGCCGGCGCGGATCGAGTTCGACGCCGGCAGCTTGGTGCTCACCGCGTTCGGCCGCGGCAACTTCGGCACCGTACGGGGCGACTTCACGGCGGCCGAGCGCTACCTGAACATGTTCTTCCGCATCTAGGCAGCCCGCCCTGGGGGCCGGCCGGCGCGGGTCGCCGGCCGGCCGTCAGGACCCGGCGTCGTACTCGCCGTCCGGGTGGCCGGTGGGCAGCCGGTGCCGGGCGATCCGCGAGGTCGGCGTGCGGGGCAGCGCGTCCAGCTGCTGCCAGTACCGCGGGACCTTGAACGCGGTCAGCCGCTGCGCCGCCCACTCCCGCAGCGCGGCGAAGTCCGGCGACCGGCCCGGGGCGGGCACCACGAACGCCTTGATCTCCTCCTCGGACAGCTCCGAGGGCACACCCACCACGGCGCACTCCAGCACGTCCGGGTGCTCCTGGATCGCCTCCTCGACCTCGGCCGGCGACACGTTCTCGCCGCGCCGGCGCAGCACCTCCTTCTGCCGTGCGACGAACGTGTAGGTCCCGTCGGCGTTCGGGGTGACCAGGTCGCCGGTGTGCAGCCAGCCGTCCTCGATCGCCCGGGCGGTCTCCTCCGGCATCTCCCAGTAGCCCGGGGTCAGCACCGGGTTGCGCAGCAGCAGCTCGCCGGTCTCGCCGGCGGCGACCTCCCGGCCGTCCTCGCCGACCACCTTCGCCTCGTTGATCCGGCCCAGGGTGGGGTGCTGCCGGACGGTGCCGAGCGTCCCGTACGGGCGCGAGCCGTGCGGCCAGATCAGCCCGTACGGCGACTCCGACATCGCATACCCGACCACGACCCGCAGCCCGAACCGGCGCTCGAACGCCTCCTGCCACTCCCGGGCCGGCGCCGGGCCGGTGTAGCACAGCCGCAGGTCGGTGTCGGCGTCGTCGGGACGCTCCGGCCGGCGCATGAGGATCTCCAGCATCGCGCCGATCGCGTTGAACTCGGTCGCTCCGTGCCGGCGGGCCGAGTCGAGGAACCCGCTGGCCGAGAACCGCGGCAGCAGCACCAGGCCGGCGCCGCAGGCCAGCGAGCCCAGCACCGAGTACGCGATCGCGTTGAGGTGGAACAGCGGCAGCGACGTCATCAGCCGGTCGTCGCGGTCGAGCCCCATCCAGTAGGGGAAGCCCTCGCCGGCCAGCGCGTACGCCCGGTGGGTCTGCATGACCAGCTTCGACCGCCCGGTCGTCCCCGAGGTCGGCATGAGCACGGCCAGGTCGTCCGGGCGGGCCCGGACCTGGAGCTCGGCCGAGCCGGCCGCCGGACCGGCGAGCTCGTCCGCGGACGCGCCGGGCACGCCGGTGATCCCGGCCGCCTCGACCAGCCCGGCCAGCGTCGGGTCGGTGACCAGCAGCCGGGGGCGGACCTGACCGGCCAGGCCGGCCAGCTCGACCGGGGCGCTGGCCGGGTTGACCGGCACCGCGATCCCGCCGGCGGCGATGACCGCGAGCATGCACAGCAGGTAGGGCGCGGTGTTCCGGGCGGTCACGAGGACGCGGTCGCCGTCGCCGACCCCGCTCGCACGGAGCCGCTCGGCAACCGCGGCGACGCGTCCCGCCGCCTCGGCGAAGCTGAGCTGCTGCTCGTCCGTACGCAGCCAGACTCCGTCCGGATCGCGGTCGGCAGCGGCCGCGAGCAGCCCCGGGATCGTCTCGGGCACGTTCAGGCACCGACTTCCGCGCGCGAGACCACGGCAGCAGTCTCTTCGACCGGCTGTCGCGAAGCAATCCGGGGTCGGCCCGGGCGCGTCAGCGGCGGCGCAGGATCGAGCGGAGCACGAGCAGGAACGTGACCGCGACGAGCTGGCCGCCGAGGATGACCTTGCCGAGATCGAGGGCCGGCCGCCAGTCGACCTGGTCGCCGCGGATCACGAACACGCCCGCCGGGTGGGCCATGAACCCGTAGCCGCCGCCGGCGCCCTCGTTGTCGCCCTCCTCCTGCTTGGGGCTGCGACCGCGGCCGCCCCCGCCGCCGGCACCGCCGCGTACCGAGGCGGTCGGGATGACCGTCACCCCGTCGCGCTCGATCGGCTCACCGAAGACCCGGCGCACCTGTGCGGCCTCGGCCGCCCGTCCGAGGACCTCGGGAAGTTCCATGCCAAGCTCCTTCCGGATACGGAGTACGAATCTCGAAGACTCCGCCCCCGGACCGGCAGCCGTCCAGGGAAATGCGCCGGGGCCGGTCAGCCGCCCCGCGCCGCGATCAGGCTCTCCAGCTCGGCGACGTCGGCGGGGGCCAGCCAGGTCTCCTCGAGCGGGCTGCCGCCGGCGCGCCGGACCGCCGCGGTCAGCGGGCCTGCCCAGATGTGCTCGATGAGCGCGACCGCGGCGGCCGACCCGGGCGGGACCGCGTCGGCCAGCGACCACCCGCCCGCCTCGTCCGGCTGATCGGTCTCGCCGGCGCCGTCCTCGACGGGCCGGCCCAGCAGCGCGGCGGCGAGCGCGCCGAGCTCCGGCCCGAACTCGGGCGGCGCGGTGAGCGTGTCGAGCGTGCCGTCCGGGCCGCGGGACACGAGCAGCAGGTCCACGAGCCGGACGATCCCCGCCTCGCGCAGCCGGGTGAACTCCGCCAGCACCTCGCCGGAGAACGCCGGCTGCTCGAACCCGACGACCAGCACCTGCACCGGCCCCATCATGCGGTCACACCCGCGCCCGCAGCTGCTCGTACTCGTCCGCGCTGATCACGCCGGAGTCGAGCAGGTGCCGCAGGGAAGCGAGCGTGTCGCCGTGGCTCGGCGGTGGGCTCGGCGGCGGGCCCGGCGGCTGGCTCGGCGGGGGGCTCGGCGCCGGACCGTGCGGGGGGACCGTCCGGCCGACCACGTCGACGGCCGTGGCGACCGACGCCGGGGGCGGTCCCGGGTGGGACAGGGCATACGCCTGGGCCGGCGAGAACCGGCCGCCGTAGTAGGGCACGTCGCCGGTCATCCCGGCCCGCCGCAACTGCCTCGGTACGAGAAGCATCGGACCCCCTCCGCCAGGTGGCGTGATCAGAATGCCGCACCACCAGCCCTCGTGGCCCGGATCCGACGCGGCGAGATCCAGCCGGCTCGACGACCGCTCACCACCGGAGCGGCCGTTGATCGGCCGGCCCGGCTACCGTGCGAGCGGACCGAGGGAGGGCGGATGGCGGAGAGGCCGGCGGTGCTGTTCTTGTGCGTGCACAACGCCGGGCGCAGTCAGATGGCGCTGGGATGGTTCCAGCACCTGGCCGGGGATCGGGCCGTCGGGTGGTCGGGTGGGTCGGAACCCGGTGACGAGGTCAACCCGTCGGCGGTCGAGGCGATGCGTGAGGTCGGCATCGACATCTCGCGCGAGTTCCCGAAGCCGTGGACGGAGCAGGCGGTCCGTTCGGCCGACGTCGTGGTCACGATGGGCTGCGGGGACACCTGCCCGGTCTTCCCGGGCAAGCGGTACGAGGACTGGACGCTGGACGATCCGGCCGGTCTGGGCGTCGACGCGGTGCGCCCGATCCGGGACGCGATCGAACGCCGGGTACGGACGCTGCTCGCCGAGCTCGGCGTCCGGCCGGCCGTGGGGCCGGCCGTGGGGCCGGCCGTGGGGCCGGACGTGGGGCCGGCCGTGGGGCCGGCCGCACGGCTGGACGCGCGGCTGGGCGTCAGCGAAGCGGCGCCGTCGCCGGTCGGCGTTCGGCCGATGCGGGTCGAGGACTGGCCGGCGGTGGCGGAGATCTACGCGGAGGGCATCGCCGGCGGCGACGCCACCTTCGAGACGGAGGTCCCGAGCTGGGCCGGCTGGGACGCCGCGCACCTGCCCGACCACCGTCTCGTCGCCGAGGTCGACGGAACCGTCGTCGGCTGGACCGCGGTCTCGCCGGTCTCCGGCCGGTGCGTCTACGCCGGCGTCGTCGAGGACTCCGTGTACGTCGCCGAGTCGGCCCGCGGCCGCGGCGTCGGTCGCCGGCTGCTCGCCGCCCTGGTCGAGTCGACCGAGAACGCCGGGATCTGGACGATCCAGACCGGCATCTTCCCGGAGAACGAGCCGAGCCTCGCGCTGCACCGGGCCGCCGGCTTCCGGGTGCTGGGCGTGCGGCAGCGGCCGGGGCAGCTGCGTGGCCGCTGGCGCGATGTCGTGCTGCTCGAGCGCCGCAGCACCGTCGCCGGTCGCTGACGCTCCTGCCATCGGCGGGGAATGCCCGGGCGGGACCGCTCGTTGGCGTGGACATCCGTACGGCCGTACGGATGTTTGGAGGCAAGTCATGGTGTTGCAGCACGCGCACCCGGTGGATGCGGAGCGGGTGGCGCGGGCCCAGGAGCGCGGGATCTCGGCCGAGGACGCGACCCGGCTGTCCAGCCTGCTGGCGTTGCTGTCGGACCCGGTCCGGACGCGCATCCTGTATGCGCTGGACCTGGTGGAGGAGATGTGCGTCGGTGATCTCGCGCTCGCGCTGGACATCAGCGAGGACTCGGCGAGCTACGCGCTGCGGCTGCTGCGTACGGCCGGGTTCGTGCAGACCCGCCGGCAGGGTCGGATCGTGTTCTACCGGCTCGCGGCCCGCTTCCCCGAGCCGCTGCTGGAGCACTGCCTGCGCGAGCTGATCTCGCTGTCCCGAGTGGCGTCCGCGGAGGAGGAGCAGTCATGACCCACCACCCCGGTCACACCCCCGGGGCAGACGAGCCCGCGCCCCGCCCCGGCCCCGCCGTCGTGAGCCACCACCCGCAGCACGCCGGCCACCCGGCTCCCGGCGACGAGCACCCGGCGTCGCTCGTGCCCGCGCCCGCGGCTGCCGGCCATCCGCACCACACCGACGCCCCCGACCACGCCGGCCAGGGCGGGCACGGTGCGCACGCTGCGCACGGTGCCCACGGTGCCCACGGTGCCCACGGTGCCCACGGTGCCCACGGTGCCCACGGTGCCCACGGTGCGCACGGTGCGCACGGTGCGCACGGTGCGCACGGTGCGCACGGGGACCATGCGGCGCAGTTCCGGGACCGGTTCTGGTGGAGCCTGCTGCTGGCCGCGCCGGTGGTCGCGTTCTCCAGCATGTTCGCCGACCTGCTCGGCTACTCACTGCCGGACGGCACCGGCTGGATCGCGCCGGTCCTCGGCACCATCGTCTACCTGTACGGCGGCTGGCCGTTCCTGACCGGCGCGGTCGCCGAGATCCGCGCCCGCCAGCCCGGGATGATGCTGCTGGTCGCGCTCGCGATCACGGTCGCGTTCGTCGCCAGCGCCGCCACCTCCCTCGACCTCGGCGGGCTCGACCTCGACTTCTGGTGGGAGCTGGCGCTCCTGGTCGTGATCATGCTGCTCGGCCACTGGCTGGAGATGCGCGCTCTCGGCCAGGCGTCGTCGGCGCTCGACGCGCTGGCCGCGCTGCTGCCGGACGAGGCCGAGCGGCTCGGCCCGGACGGCGCGACCGAGCCGGTGCCGCTGACCGACCTGCGTACCGGTGACCTCGTGCTGGTCCGCTCCGGCGGCCGGGTGCCGGCGGACGGCGCGGTCGAGGACGGCGAGGCCGAGCTGGACGAGTCGATGATCACCGGCGAGTCGCGGCCGGTGTCCAAGCGGCCCGGCGACCGGGTCGTCGCCGGGACGGTCGCCACCGACTCCGCGCTGCGGGTCCGGGTCACCGCGGTCGGCGAGCAGACCGCGCTGGCCGGCATCCGGCGGCTGGTGGAGCAGGCCCAGTCCTCCCGGTCGCGCGCGCAGGCGCTGGCCGACCGCGCGGCCGCCGCGCTGTTCTACTTCGCCTCGGGCGCGGGCGTGATCACGTTCGTGGTCTGGCTGCTGCTGGGCGAGCCGGACCAGGCCGTCGAACGTACGGTGACCGTCCTCGTCATCGCCTGCCCGCACGCCCTCGGGCTGGCCATCCCGCTGGTGATCGCGATCTCCACGGCGATGTCCGCGCGGGCCGGGATCCTGGTCAAGGACCGGCTGGCGCTGGAGCGGATGCGTACGGTCACGGCGGTGCTGTTCGACAAGACCGGCACGCTGACCAAGGGCCGGCCCGCGGTCACCGGCGTGGTCGCGGCACCGGGGGAGGACGAGGATCGGCTGCTGGCGCTGGCCGGCGCGGTCGAGGCCGACTCCGAGCACCCGCTGGCCCGGGCCGTCGTGGCCGCCGCCACCGCGCGCGGTCCGGTGCCCGCCGCGAACGGGTTCCGGTCGTTGACCGGACGGGGCGTACAGGCGACGGTCGGGGGCGAGGACGTCGGAGTCGGCGGTCCGGCGCTGCTGCGCGCGACCGGCGCCGGGGTCCCGGCCGCGGTCGCCGAGCGGGCGCGGGGCTGGTCGGCCGAGGGCTCGACGGTCCTCTACGTGCTGCGGTCCGGTGCAGTCGCCGGCGCGCTGGCGCTCGCCGACGAGATCCGGCCGGAGTCGCGGCAGGCGGTCGACGAGCTGCACCGCCGCCGCGTCCACGTCGTGATGATCACCGGCGACGCCGGCCCGGTCGCGGAGGCGGTCGGCCGCGAGCTCGGCGTCGACGAGGTCTTCGCCGAGGTGCTGCCGGAGGACAAGGACGCCAAGGTCGGCGAGCTGCAGGCGCGCGGGCTGCGGGTGGCGATGGTCGGCGACGGCGTGAACGACGCCCCGGCGCTGGCCCGGGCCGACGTCGGCATCGCGATCGGGGCGGGCACCGACGTCGCCATCGAGTCGGCCGGGGTCGTGCTCGCCTCCGACGATCCCCGTGGCGTGGTTAGCGTGATCTCGCTGTCCGCAGCCAGCTACCGCAAGATGCAGCAGAACCTGGCCTGGGCCACCGGCTACAACGTGCTCACGGTGCCGCTGGCGGCCGGCGTCCTGGCGCCGGTCGGGTTCCTGCTGCCGCCGGCGGTGGGCGCGGTCATGATGAGCCTGTCCACGATCGTGGTCGCGCTCAACGCCCAGCTGTTGCGCCGCATCGACCTCCGCCCGGAGGCCGAACCGACTCCCGTCCCGCCGCAGCCCGCCGAGGTCGCGACGGCCTCCCGATGACGCTCAGCCGGCCGGCGTGAACAGCTCGATCGGGTTGCCCGACGGGTCGTCGAGCACGATCTGCTGACCACCCGGCCCGCTGACCACGTCGCTGCGGAAGTGGACGCCCGCAGCACGCAGGCGCTCCACCTCCGCGGCGACGTCGGCGACGATGAAGTGGAGGCGGTTCCAGCCGCCCGGAGCCGGCTTGGTGCCGTCGGGCATCGGCCGGGCCGCGGAGCTCGTCGGGCCCGCGAGCAGGAGCCGCAGCTGGCCGCGGGTGACGTCGGCGAACGCCGGCACGTGTGCCGTGCGGACGGCGAAGCCGAAGTGGGTCGTGTAGAAGTCGATCGAGGCTTGGACGTCGTCGACCAGGTAGCGCACGTTGACCATGCTGTCGTCGATGCCGGTCACCGGAGACTCTCCTTCCTGGTGCAGGCCAGATCCGTAGAATCGGTCGCCGATATCGGTTTCGTGACCGCAGGGGAGTAGCCGTGCGTGAGTTCCAGCGGGGCGCGGTGCGGTTGCACATCCTGCATCACGCGGCGGACGCCGAGGTCCACGGCGCCTGGCTCACCGAGGAGCTGGCCAGTCACGGCTACCGCATCAGCCCCGGCACGCTGTATCCCACCCTGCACCGCCTTGAAGCAGACGGACTGTTGAGCTCGACCCAGCACGTGGTCGACGGCCGGACGCGCCGGGTCTACCGGGCCACGCCCGCCGGCCGGCGCGCGCTCGCGGAGGACCGCCACGCCCTCGCCGAGCTGGCCCGCGAGGTGCTCGGCTGGGACGGCTGAGCACCTCACCTCGCCGCTCCCTCCACTCGCCTACAGAACCCGATATCCATACACGATATCGGGTCCCGTCATTATGTCGAGCGTCGGCGGGCCAGCGGCGGGGGGGTCAGCGGGTGGGGTTGGTACCGGGGGCCAGGTCGGCCGACCACTTCTCCTCGATGCGCCCGAACCGCCAGACCGCGAGGGCGGTGATCCACGCCAGCACGAAGAACGCGACGATCGCGTAGCCGGCGTAGTCGAGCGGGATGGACGCGATTGCCGACAGCGGCCCGGAGTCGATCTTCGCCTGGTCGGCGAGCACGCCGACCAGCTCGATCGTGCCGATGATCAACGCCACCGCGACCGAGATCGACGTGATCGTGATGTTGTAGAAGACCTTCCGGACCGGCTTCGCGAACGCCCACCCGTACGCGGCGTTCATGAACACGCCGTCGGTGGTGTCCATCAGGCACATGCCGGCCGCGAACAGGATCGGCAGCACGAGGATCGCGTAGAACGGCAGGTTGAATGCGGCGGCGCCGCCGGCCAGCACGAGCAGGCCGATCTCGGTGGCGGTGTCGAAGCCGAGCCCGAACAGCACGCCGATCGGGTAGATGTGCCAGGCCTTGCGGACGGACTTCGTGAGCCCGCCGAGGAACCGGTTCATGAAGCCGCGCTTGTTCAGGTGGTCCTCGAGCTGGGCCTCGTCGTACCGGCCGGTGCGCATCTCCCGGAACACCTTGAGGATCCCGAACAGCACGACCAGGTTGAGGATCCCGAGCACCCAGAGGAAGACGCCGGACACCGACGCGCCCACGACGCCGGTGACCGAGTGCAGCTCGGAGTCGTCGCTCTCCACCTGGCCGGCCAGCGCCTTGACCCCGGCCGAGAGCAGGAACGCCAGCGCGAACACGATCGTGGAGTGGCCGAGGGAGAACCAGAACCCGACCGAGAGCGGCTTGCGGATCTCGGCGCGGGCGACGCTGGCCGCCTCCTTCTCGGCGTTGTCGGCCATCAGCTTCCGCGTCGTGTTGTCGACGGCCGCGATGTGATCCGCGTCGAATGCGTGCCGAAGCCCGAACGTGTAGGCGAGGATGCCGACGCCGATCGAGAAGACCGGGTGGTCGCCGCCGAGCTGGTAGTGGTTCGGCACCACGAAGCCGAGCAGGACGCCGAAGCCGACGACGTGCAGCAGGACGATGAACCCGTACATTCCGCCCAGTGAGGTCCAGTCGCGCCTGGTCAAGCTGCCGTGAAACCGGGCGAACCGCGAGGCGTCCACGTCCGTGGTGCTGTCGCTCACCGGCCGGACCTCCTTCTCTGGGGACCGTCGTGGTCAGACCTTCGTAACCCTCGTATATCAATACGCGGGTTGCAAGCCCGGCGCGGCGTGGCGCAGGACGCTCCGGCGTGCCCCGCTCAGAAGCCGGCCGGGAGCGGGATCCC
>Ga0079222_10000058_pt1 | contig 18207 bp, 14 predicted proteins | sample GAPlitter_FD_75070 | JGI IMG/M metagenome (GOLD analysis project Ga0079222, IMG submission 75070) | Agricultural soil microbial communities from Georgia to study Nitrogen management - GA Plitter | ecosystem: Environmental > Terrestrial > Soil > Agricultural land | place: USA: Georgia...
AAGCCATTCGGGCCAGACATTTTTCCGAAGCATCTCAACTTGGCCCTCGCAACGCGGACGCAATTGAAGGACATGCTGGGCCAATGGCCCCTTCCGGTAGGAGCCGTATCGAACGTCTTTCGCTGGCTCGACGTGACGGCCTAGCGAGTCATCTTCGTTACAAATGGTGGGTCTTTACAACAACACCATGAGGATGTTGTGCCCGCCTGCCGCGGCGACCTCGAGCGCCCGCTTAGCGTGGGCCTGCCCCTTCACCTCCGCGAAGTCCACGTCGTCCCGCGCCCGCTCGGCGAACAGCGCCGCGAGGTCCACGCGCGCTTCCGTGAGTTCCGCCCGGCCGTCGAGGAAGTCGGCGAGCTCGGCCAGGTTCCCAGCGCCCAGCACGCGCACGCCAGACACGACGCCCGCTTCCGGCAGGTTCTCGCGCGGCAGCACCAGCGCCTCGAGGCCGGCGGCGCGGGTGGCGAGCGCCACTGGCAGGGCGCCGCGCACCGGCCGGATCGCGCCCTCGAGGCCGAGCTCGCCCAGCACCGCGACCCGCCCGAGGCGCTCGGGTGAGATCTGCTCGGTGGCGGCCAGAATCCCGACGGCGATCGGCAGGTCGAACGCCGAGCCCTCCTTCCGGATGTCGGCGGGCGCGAGGTTGACGGTAATTCGCTTCAACGGGAAGGTGAATCCGGTGTTCGCGAGCGCCGCGTACACGCGCTCGCGGCCCTCCTTCACGGCGCCTTGCGGCAGACCGACGGTAGCGAAGGTGGGCAGGCCGTTGGCGATGTCGGTCTCGACGTCCACGAGGTAAGCGTCGATGCCGAGCACCGCGGCGGAGCGGACGCGGGCAAGCATGGGGAAACCATGCAAGCTCGGGCCACGGGAGTGTCACCCAATCAGCGCACAGCAGATCGTCTTGTTGCGGGCCTCACATCGCCACAGGCGCGCGCCGGTTACGAGGGCTTCGACAGGTCAGTGGCTGATGTCGATGATCACCTGGTGGTTCGTTCCGACGTCGGCAGAACCATTAGGCGAGATCGGCAGACCCACAATGCTGCCTGCCGCGTTGGCGGACGCCGCGGTGAAGTTGCCCTGGGAACGATGGGTGAAACCGGAGAAGCTGAACTGATTGGTTCCGCTCGAGCTCTGCGTAAAGAGCCCATTAGCGCGCCAATTCACTGACACCGGACCGGCTGGTCCCGCAAACGTGACGAAGTTCGGATTGCCGGTCGTGTTGGTCCTCAAGCTCAGGGAATTGGCGCTGCCGCTGAGGTCCCGGTTCGGGATCAGCCCAGCGCCGTCCCGGACAGCGCTGCACGAGAAGAACGGGTCGCACTGAAAGACGGAGTAGCTGAGAGAAGTCTGCGGATTGTTCGTCGGTCCGCCGCGGTTGACCGAGAGGGAGCCGAAGACGAAGCCCACCGTGGGATCAAACTCGACCCAATTGACGCTCGCGAAATCCCCGTTCGCCACGAAGTGGACCTGGGTCGCCCCGTTAGCGGCAATCCCGGCGGTGGAGAGCGGAGCACCACTGACATTGGTCAGAGTCTGCCCAGTGCCGCCCGCGCGCAGCAGCGTGTCTGAGATCCCGCCGGCATTCCTATAGATGATGTCGATGGTCGTCTGGTGGCTCGTCCCAATGTCGCCGGAGCCGTTGGGCGAGGTCGGCAGCCCAACAATGCGGCCTGTAGCGTTGGCCGAGGCGGAGGTGAAGCTCCCCTGGGAACGATGGGTGACGCCGGGGAATGTGAACTGATTGGTTCCGCTCGAGCTCTGCGTAAAGAGCCCATTGGCGCGCCAATCCATGGACACCAGTCCGGTTGGCCCCGCAAAGATGACGAAGCTCGGATTGCCGGTGGTGTTGGTCCTCAAGTTCAGGACCGTGCGGCCCCCGCTCAAGTCGCTGTTGGGGATCAGCCCAGAGCCATCCCGGATAGCGTTGCAGGAAAAGAATGGATCGCACTGGAACACCAGATAGCTAAGAAAGGTCTGCGGATCGGTCGTGGGTCCGCCGCGGCTGACCGAGAGGAAGCCGAAGACGAAGCCCACTGTGGGATCGAACTCGACCCAGTTGGCGCTCGCGAAATCCCCGTTGGCAATGAAGTGGACCTGGGTGGTGGGCGTGGCGATGTGCCCGCCCGTCCACACGGGAACGGCATCGAAGATACCGTCGTTGAAGGTCAGTTGCGTCACACCAGTGCCATCCGCGTTCACCACGAAGATGTCCTCGTCGCCGCCGTCGCGGGTGCTGTGGAAGGCGATCTGCTGGCCGTCGGGCGACCAGACGGGATCGTCGTCGACGAAGGCACCCGAGGTGAGCTGCGTGACGCCACTCCCGTCCGGGTTCATGGCGAAGATGTGGAGCAGGCCGCCGTCGCGGGTGCTGCTGAACAGGATCCGCGTGCCGTCGGGCGACCAGCCCGCGTGGTCGCCCTCGTCGCTGGCCGGGTTGTTGGTGAGCCGGGTGACGCCGGTTCCATCCACGTTCATGACGTATAGCTCGGTGTTCCCGTCGCGGTCGCTCTGAAACAGGATCTGCTTTCCATCGGGCGACCAAGCGGTCGGGAAATCGCGGACGAAGTCGTTGCTGGTGAGTTGCGTGACTCCGCTCCCGTCTGCATTCATGAAGAAGACCTCGTCGCCGCCGTTGCGGTTGCTGGCGAAGGCGATCCGCTTGCCGTCGGGGGACCAGGCGGTCGCGAAAGCGTTGTCAGCGATGTGGGTCACTCCGCTTCCGTCCGCGTTGATGACGAGGATCTCGAGGGTGCTAAACGTGTCGTTAAACCTGTTGAAGGCGATCTGCTTTCCGTTGGGCGACCAGACGGGATCGATGTCGTTATCAGGAGTGTTGGTGAGTTGGGTCGGTCGACTCCCGTCCGCGTTCATGATGTAGACGTCGAAGTCGCCGTTGCGGGTGCTGTGGAAGACGATCCTACCCTTGAGGCCTGCAGTCGGCGAGAGGCTGAACCGAGGTTGGTCGGACCTGGGGGCGAGAGACCGCTCGCTGCGACAGGCTGTGAGCAGAGCCCCGAGCGCAAAGAGTGGAATGACATGCAGTCGGCAGCCCATATGCTTCTCCCCTGTGCAACGCGGCACGGCGATTTCGTGGTGCCAGTTGGCTGAGCAAATGTGCCGTATGCTGCGGGGTGGGGCGCGGCGCTAGTCGTGAGGTTCGCGACAGCCGTCGTGTTCTGGTCTGACGCTCGCTCGGTATGCCCTCGGGCTCACACCCACATATCGCTTGAAGGCCCGCTCGAACGTCCTGACATCTTGAAAGCCCGCCGCGAACCCGATGCGGACGATCGAGTCGTCACGGACACCCATCAACTCCATCGCGCGACTCACCCGGAGGATTCGGACCCACTCGGTGAACGTCGCGCCGACCTTGGAATGGAAGAAGGCCGAGAAGTATTTTCGCTCCAGGCCGGCGAGCTTCGCGGCGGCGCCAAGCGAGATGGGCGCCGCTACGTTGGCGGTGACGAACTGGAGGACGGCCGACAGGCGGTGGTAGTAGGAGAAGGCTTCGTGATGGAAGCGCTGGGCCAGGCCGGGGACCCCGACGAGTGCACTCGCGAGCGGATGCAAATGCGTCAACAACGCTCGCTACCGCAGCCAAGCCGCCGCACATGCACTCCGTCTAGCCGTCGCAAGGTGCCGCAATTGACGGTCATGTCTGCAGTGTGTCAAGATGGAACAATCGGATCGGTTAGACTTGAGCGACCCCGTCCGGACCGACCCCGCATGGCGCCAATCGCCTGGGACGACTTCGCCAAGGTCGACATCCGCGTCGGCCGGATCGTGCAGGCGGACGATTTTCCTAAAGCCCGCAAGCCCGCTTATCAGCTGCGTATCGACTTCGGTGAGCTGGGTGTAAAGACGTCCAGTGCACAGATCATGAAGTACTACGAGAAAAACCAACTGGTGGGTAAGCTCGTCCTCGCGGTCGTGAACTTCCCGCCACGTCAGATCGCCAACTTTTTCTCTGAAGTCCTTACGCTGGGGGTGGTGCTGGGCGACGGCGACATTGTGCTCGTGCACCCCGAGCGCGAGGTGCCGCTCGGCAGCCGGATCGCTTAGCCGGGGACGAGGGGCGAGGCGTAGCGCGCCTCGATGTACTCCTCGAGGATCTTTAGAAACTCAGAGACGATCGCGTCGCCCTTGAGCGTCACCTTGAGGCGCCCGTCCACGTACACGGGAGCCTTGGGCTCCTCGAACGTGCCGGGCAGCGAGATGCCGATATCGGCATGCTTCGATTCACCGGGGCCGTTGACTACACAGCCCATCACGGCCACGCGCAGAGTCTCGACGCCGGGATAGCGCGCGCGCCACACCGGCATCTGGGTCTTCAGGTGCTGCTGGATCTGCTCCGCCATCTCCTGAAAGAACGTCGAGGTCGTGCGACCGCAGCCCGGACAGGCGGAGACCTGCGGCGCGAAGTGCCGCAAGCCGAGCGACTGCAGTACCTGCTGAGCGACCTGCACCTCTTCCGTGCGATCGCCGCCCGGCCGGGGCGTGAGCGATACACGGATCGTGTCGCCGATGCCTTCCTGCAGCAGGATCGCCAGTCCTGCCGTGCTCGCGACGACCCCCTTCGTGCCCATCCCCGCCTCGGTGAGCCCGAGATGGAGCGGGTAGTCGCAGCGCTCCGCGAGGGCGCGATACACGGCGATCAGGTCCTGGACGCCGGACACCTTGGCCGAGAGGACGATGCGGTCGTGCGCCAGCCCGCATTCCTCGGCGAGCTCGGCCGAGCGGAGGGCGCTCGCGACCATGGCCTCGATCATCACATCGCGCGCGTCCAGCGGATCGGAGCGGCGCGCGTTGGCATCCATCAGTTCCGTCAGAAGCTGCTGGTCGAGGCTCCCCCAGTTTACGCCGATCCGCACTGGCTTGCCGTGCGCCAGGGCGACCTCGATGATGGTGCGGAAATTCTCGTCGCGCCGCTTGGCGCCGACATTCCCCGGATTGATCCGATACTTGGCGAGCGCGGCGGCGCACTTCGCATACTTGGTGAGCAGCAAGTGGCCGTTGTAGTGGAAGTCTCCGATCACGGGGACGTCGACCTGCGCGACGATGTCGGGCACCGCTTGCGCCGCGGCATCGGCGTTGACCGTGACGCGCACCAGCTCGCTCCCCGCCTGGTGCAGCGCGCGCACCTGCGCCGCCGTCGCGGCCACGTCGGCGGTGTCGGTGTTGGTCATCGACTGGACGACGATCGGGTGGCTGCCGCCTACGCGTACCCCACCGACGTCGACCACGACTGATTGCCTGCGCACAACGTCAATATAAGGCGCCGAGCAGAAACGTCACGCACATGCGTCAAGCACAGACGTCACGCGAGAATGCCTTCGCGTGACGTTCTTGCTCGACGCCTCTGCTCGACTCTTCTTGTTGTTTAGAAGAACTTATCGTTCAGAACGACGGTCAACCGCAGAGCTTGCAGCACCGCCTTCCCCTGCAGCAACACGACCCCGCTGTTCGACCCGGTCGCCTGGAAACGCACCCACAGCTCCTTACCGGCGAACAGGGAGAGCACGGCCGCGCTGAGCCGCCCGATGATGGTGTCCGGCGTCGCGGCGGGACCGGACACGGTGACGCTGGGCACGTTCAGGGCCAGCGCGCTCGCGTTGTAGCTCCCCGCCGAGTCGGCGGCGAGGTATAACTGCAGACCGATGGTCCCGGAACCGGCCTGGTTCCGGACACTGAGGGCGCCCGCGACGATCACCGAGTCCACGATGGACGAGCCGGCCCCGGGGAGATTGATCTTCTGCGGCGTGCTCGACGCGCTGACCGGCGTTGGGCCCGGCGGTACGAAGTAGGGGATCGTGTCCTGTCCCGTCCCCTTGATGAAGCTGTACACGTCGACGTTGAAGACGGCGTGCCCCGTACCGCACGCCGCCGCGCCGACCAGAGCCGTCACCGCCAGCCACTTCGCGCGCATCCCCTGCCTCCTAATAGATCGAGACGGACGTCGCCATCGTGACGCCGCGCTCGTTCGAGAGCGAGTTGGTGTGCGTCCAGAACCCCACGTCCAACTCGAGGCCGCCCAGCCGCAGGCCCCCGCCCCAGCCAAACTCGATCCGCTTGCGCTGATCGCGGGCGATGCCGCCGCGGACCACGACCAGGCCGAGACGCTGCTCTCCCCCCACGTGCACGGTCGCTCCCCGCCCCGTGTTGAGCACGTCCGCCCCCAGGGTCGTCTTTCCCACTTCATAGGTAACGTTCGCGACGTACGACACAGGCAGCTTGGTCGTGGTCGACACGTGGTTCGCCACAGGCTTCGAGTAGCTCGAATCCTTGTAGAACACGCTGTCCTGGCGCGTGTCGGACCAGGTGATCGTCGCGCCGATGTCGTTTACGCCCACGCCGAGCTCGATCGGTCCCGAGATCCAGGCCACGCCCACGTCCCCTCCCACACCATGTCCGAGGGCGTTGCCCATCCTCGAGTAGCTCGTGAGGCCCGAGTCGAACGGAGTCGCAGGGTTGGGGCCGGTGAAGATGCTGTCTCCGGTCCGAAACCCGCCGACGACATTGCTGCGCGCGTAGGCGAGGCCCAGGTAGTAGTGGAGCGCGCCCCCGACGTAGAACCCGCCGCTCGAGTCGCCCGCGATGCGTCCGGCGTAGCCGATCGAGGGCGCGATGCCGCCTTCGGCGATAACGCTTCCCAAGACGGTGTAGCCGGTGCGCGGCTGCGCGGGCACGGAGTCGCGCAAGAACGCGAGCAGCGTGTCGCCCAGCGTGACCCCGACGTCGTATTGCAGCCACCCCATGACGGAGATGCGCACGCCCTTGATCGCAATGCCGGGATCGAGCAGCCGGCTCGATCCCCCGAACCCGAGCGCATCCTCCGGCACGAGCTTGGCCGCCTCGCCGAGATTCACGCGCAACGAGTCCTTGCCGATCCCGAAGACCACGTCGTTGGTGGGCGTCGGGGCCTGCTTGATCTCGTAATAGAGGGGCAGGTTGAGCAGCGTGTTGGCGACGAGCACGGGATTGAAGCCCGCCGAGTCCGGGTTGAACGCCGGGTCGCTGGAGAGGTGCGGGTGATCGTGCAGGAACTGGATCAGGCCGAGCGGAATCGGAATGGTGACCTTGGGGCCGCGGCCCCGCTCCGCCGACGGCGGTACGGCCCGGTACGCCGGGTTGTAGCGCACCAGGCTGCTCGAGCGGCCGAGCGCGAGCCCACCCATCCCGATGCGGCGCGCATCGACGATGAGCCCCTGCGCCGGCAGGGCCATCGCGCTGCCGCACACCAGTATCCCCAGCACCAACCCCACGACAGATGCGCGCACCGTGTTCCCCGGGAAGAATGGGCGTGACAACAGTAATAAGGATCGTGAAATGCGCCACACGGCAGCGTGAGCCCGGTCACGCCCGGTCACGCCGGGGTGCTGGTAGGAACGCTCTGGAAGGCGATTGTGACGGTGGTTCCACGACCCTGGGCGCTCGTGACGCCGATCGTGCCGCCCCAGCTCTCGACCAGGCGCCGGGCGATCGCGAGCCCGAGCCCCGAGCCGCTGGACGTGGTCGAGAAGGCGGGATCGAACACGCGCGGCACGACGTCGGGCGCGATGCCCGAGCCGTCGTCCTCCACGGCGAGCCGGCGTCCCCCGTCCGTGACGTGGACGGTCACGGCGCGGGCGCCGGCGTTGCGCGCGTTCTCGAGCAGGTTCACGAGGACCTCCTTCACTTCGTCGCGGCGGGCGAGCACCGGCCCGCCCGCCTCGCCCGCGACCCGGAACAGCGCTCCCGCCTGCGCGCCCCCGAGCCCGTACAGCCGCACCACGTCGCGCGCCACGGCGTACAGATCGACCGGCTCGAGCGGCAGGGGGGGCGCCTCGGCGGCCGGGGAGGCGAAGCGGGAGAACGCCCGCGCGATCGCGTCCAGCCGGTCGATTTCCGCGAGGATACGCTCCGCCGTTTCGTCGAGGGTGACGCTGAAGTCACGCGTGTCGCGCACGCGCTGGAGGTGCTGGATACCCAGACGGATGGGCGTCAGCGGGTTCTTGATCTCGTGCGCTACCTGGCGCGCCATCTCGCCCCAGGCGAGCACCCGCGCCGCTCGCGTGAGCGCGGTGGCATCGTCGAGCGCGACGACGCAGCCATCGGGCGCGGGTCCGAGCGACGCGAGCTGCACGCGCATCTGGCGGCTGCCGACGGTGAACTCGCGCTCGGCGATGCGCTCGCCGCGCTCGGCGAGGAACTCGCTCACCGCGTTCCACACCGGCAGCCACTCCCGGGGCGCCGCGCGCGGTAACAGGTCTCCCGGAGCGAGCGGCGCGCCGAGCAGCTCGGCCGCGCGCGGGTTGGCCATGGTGACCCGCAACCCCTCCTCCACCGCAATCACACCCGTGGCGACGTTGGCGAGCACCTGCGCTGTGCGGCTGCGCGCCTCCTCGAGGGCCGCCTGGCTCCGTTTGACGTCGCTCGCCATCCGCTCGAACGCCGACATCACGGGTTGGAACTCGCGTGGGGCCCCGGCAGGGAACGCGGGAAGCGGAGCGCCGCGGCCCACGGCGCCCGCAGCGTCGCGCAGCGCGGCGACGGGACGCGCCAGCCCGCGCGCGGTGAGCCCCGCCAGGACCACGGTGGCGACGAGGCCCACCAGCGTCGCCAGGACGAGCACGAGCGCGAGGTCCTCTTCCTGCTGGCGCACCCGCTCGTCATCCAGCAGCTGTGGCGCTGCCAGGATTTCCTGTACCTCGGGTGAGTCGGACAGGACGACGCGGTACCCGATCCGGATGGACCGGCCGGCGGTGCGCCCATCGTCGGTCAGCTCGAGCTCATCGCGCAGCGCCAGCCGCACGAACGCGTCCGGGGGGAGAAACGCGTCGACCAGGCCAAGCTCCGAGAGCACCGGGGCGCTGATCGCCGACAACACACCATCGCGGTACAGCCAGAGGTCGGCGTCGAGCCGCGCCCCGAGATCGACGATTGACGCGCCGGAGCCGGAAGAGCGCTGCGGCACGATAGTGCCGGCCGTGGCCGCCGCGTCGCGCAGCGTCTGACTGATCAACAGGTCGCCGGCGCGCCGCGCTTCGTCGCCCAGCCGGGCGAAGCTCCAGACCGCGAACAGCAAGAGCGGTAGCACCACCATCGCACCCAGCGCGGCGGTGAGCCGCGCCCGGTAGCTCGTGCGCATCATCATCAGGACGGGCGGCAGCCGCGGACGCCATTGCCCCGCGAGGGCAAGGCTCAGGATCCAGCAGGCGCCGAGCAGCGCGACGTCGACCACGACCACCAGGGCGCCGCGCACCAGCAGCGCCCATGGCGTGCGCAGGTCGACGGTCAGGTGCACGTGGCGCACGCCGCCGGGGAGCTCGATCCGGCGCTCGCCGCGGGCGGACCAGCCGTCGCGCCGCCAGATCACCCGCGCGCTCGGCGCCGCCGGTGGCGGCGCAGGCGGCGAGAGTGTGACCTGGTACGGCGGCTCCACGCCGGCCTCCCCCTGCAGGAACCGCGCGACGCGCGCCGCGGGAATCAGCCGGGAGTGCGGACCGACGCCGACCGTGAGCACATCGCCGCTCGCGAGCGGCGCGACCAGCACGTAGTGCACACCCGGGCTGATCTCCAGTTGCTCCACTCGCGGCCCGCGCGCGGTCTTGGGCGAGCGCGCCAGGGCCGCCAACAACGACGGCTTCAAATCCAGGCTCGCCAGCCGGATCTCTGCCACCGGCTCGCCGGAGCGATGCCACACGGCGAGACTCGCCGGATACGAATCCCCGGCGAGCGGTGACGCGAGCCACCAGGCATACAACTCGCCCGCCGTGCGGGGCGGCGGCTCGGGCGGCGCTCGGCCCACGCGCTCGAGCAGCGACGCGGCGCGGGGATCCGCCGTTTGACCCAGCGCCATTCCATCGCCGTCGGCGAGCACGAGCCGACCCTCGACCGCGGCCCCCCAGGTGACGAGCGCCGCCGCCGTTCCCGCCACCGTGGCGATCCCCAGCACGGCCCACGGCCGGGGCGCCGGGACGAGCACGCCCGCCAGCGCCGGCAGCCAGACGAAGGTGTACCACTCGGGCCACGCGCCGTACGGATTCCACAACCACAGCCCCACCAGCGCGGCCACTCCCGCCCACACGCACGCTGCCGGCAACAGCCAGGGCACGCGTCGCGGGTCCGCGGTACCGCGCACCAGCGCCGCGGCGGTGAGCACGAGCGCCATCGCCGCCGTCGCGACCGCCAGCTCCCACGAGAGCCACAGCGCGAATCCCACGCCCCCAGCCGGCGGCGTGATGCCCCGGCCGAAGTAGCGCACCAGGTAGGGGGCGGCGAGCACGAGCACACCGGCCGCGGCGACGTTCCAGGCGCGGCGCACCATACGGCGCCGCCACACGGCGGCCGCGGCCAGCAGCACGACCACGCCGAACACCGTCAGGGCGCCGGCTGAGGCACTGAACGGACCGAGCAGCGAGCGGTAGAAGACCGCGGGGGAGAAGAACCCTGCCGCCTGGCCGGAGCCCTGGAGGGCGCGCGTGACGCTCCACGCGGCGGCCACGGTCACGAGGCTGCGCCACCGGCCCGCGGGGGCCGTGACGAAGAGCAGCAGCAGCAGGACAGTGAGCGCCACCCCGGCGCGCCCGGTCACGGACCGCAGCGCCGCGAGCTTCGCCTCGCTCTGCGACGGTGGCACGGGCTGTACGCTCACGAGCGGCGCCCCGCGGTCGCATTGCGTCGGGCAGAAGTCGAACACGTCGCCTTCGTGCGGCGCGGGCCCCGGGGGTGGTGCATAGAACCGCAGCGCGACGCCGTAGGTGTCCTCGAACCACGCGCTCAGCGCCCGGCCACGGTCGGGCACGGCAGCCGCGGCGTCGAGGAGCACACTGCCCACCGCGCTACCGCCGCCCTGCGTCTGGCGCCGGGCCTCGAGCGACACGTAGAATGGGGTGATGTCGGCGCGCAGCTCAGCGGTATCCCGTGCGGGGACGAATCGGTGGCGACCAGCCCAGACCAGCGGCTCGCCGTCCGGCGCCAGGATCACCACCCCTCGCTCGAACGCCGCCCCGGGACGTGAGCCCGATCGCACCGCCTCCCGCAGGTCGTCGAACGCCGCGTCGCGGGGCAAGAGCGAGGCTTTCGCGCCGCGCTGCGCGAGCCGCCGGGCCTCGGTCACGGCGGCCGTGAGCACACCCTTGAGCTGCGAGGAATCGCGCGGAATCCTGCCGGCCCGCACGTCGGGCCAGCAGCATTCGATGCGGCGCACCGCCAGCGCGCCGCTCACCACGAGAGCGCCGAGCGCCAGAGCGGCCAGTCCGCTCGACCAGGCGCGCAGATCCCGCTGTCGCCGCGCGGCCGTCAGGAGAACCGTCGCAAGGCCCGCTGCGCCGGCGAGCCACGCCCACACGCCGACGTTGCTGTGCAGCCACTCCGCCGCGGCGATGGCGGCCGCGCAGCCCGCGAGCGCTACGTGAGCGCGCCGCTCCACCTCAAGACCCTCGTCCCGGACGAGGTTCGCTTCATTCTGGAGCGCGATGCCCGCCTCCTCGTGCCGGTGGGCACGTGCGAGCAGCACGGCCCGCACCTGCCGCTCGGCTGCGACACGATCATCGTCGAGCACCTGGCCGACGATCTCTCAGGCGCGCTCGAGATCCTGCGCGCCCCTACCATCGAATATGGCGTCAACACCGCCACCGAGCGCCCGTTTCCTGGCAACGCCTCCATCCGCCGCAAGACTCTGCACCGCTGGATGAATGACCTGCTCGGCTCGTGGGAGCAGGCCGGGATTGACGCCTTCATCATTCTCACGGCCCATGGTCACGACCCGCACCAGGAGGCGCTCTCCACCCTCCGCACCCGGCGGGCGCGGATCTTCACGGTCGACGTCTTCGACCTCGACTTGAGCGACTACCTGGAGGACGGCGACGGCCCCTTGCACGGCAGCGAGCTCGATACCTCGCTGCTGCTCTACCTGGCACCGGAACTGGTGCGCATGGACCGCGCGCAGGACTTCCTGCTGCCGGAAAAGCAGCTCCCCCGGTACCGGCGGACCCGGCTGGACGCGCTCCCCAAGCGCTCGCCCGGCTCGCTCGGCCGGCCGTCGCTCGCAACCCGAGACAAGGGCGAGCGGCTCTATAAGATGATCCGCGAGCGCATCGCCACGCGAGTGTTGGGAGCCCCGGTCCCGTGAGCGCGTCGCTCTGGCTCGCGCTCGCCGCCTGCAACCTGCAGGCACCCCCGCCGGTCGACGAGGGAACGCTGCTGGTGCGGCAGGACACGGTGGAGATCGCCCGCGAGTCCTTCCGGCTCTCCGGCGGCGTCACGCGCGGCGCGGGTGGCGGCTGGACGCTGGCGAGCACGGTCCGGTTCGACCGCAGCCGGCCCGTGGTCGTGCTCGACCCGATCGTGGAGCTGAGCGCCGATTCCAGCGCCGCGAGCTTCGAGTACACCGTCGCCGACCCGCGCGACCCCGTCCGCATCCTCGGGCAGATGAGTCGCGGCCGCTTTCTGGTTCGCGTGCTGGGTCGCCGAATGGAGCGCGCCCGCGAGTTTCTGGCCGCGCCGCCGACCGCCGTGCTGGACGACTCGGTCTTCGCGCTCTACCTGCCGGTCGCGTGGCAGGGACGGGCGCGCCCGGCGCAGGTGGGCGCGGTGTTTCCCCGAGCCGGCCGGCGGGAGGTCCTGCTCGTGCAGGACCTCGGAATCGAGGCCACGACGCTGAACCGCGACCCCGCGTCGCTGCGGCACATCACTGTGACAGGTGGGGAGAACCGGCTGGTCCACGTGTGGCTCGACGCGGACGGTCGGCTGGCGAAGGTGGCAATCCCGTCGCGCGGGCTCCTGGCCGAGCGGCGGCCGGCGCGGTGACCCTTCCGGGATGGTGGAGGGCAGGGGTTAGATTCACGCGCGCGCGAAACCTGCGGCCCTCGCGCCGCGTACGAGGTGACGTCCCAACGACCGGTCCAAGGATTCCCATGAGGCCTTTGTTGTTCTCCGTCGGGCTCGCCGTCTGCCCGGTCCTCGCCGTGTGTCAGCAGGCCGTCCCCGCCAAGCTGTCCCTCGCCGACGCCATTACTCTGGCCCGCGCCAACAACCCCCTGTACCGGCAGGCGATCCACGATCGCTCGCCGGCCGAGTGGGGAGCGCGCAATGCCTGGTCGAGCCTGTGGCTGCCGACGCTGACAGCCGGCGGGGGGGTCTCCTACGCCGGCCCCGGCCAGCAGAACTTCTTGACGTCGAGCTTCTCGCAGAGCGTCTCCACCTGGTCATCGAGCTATAGCCTACTGCTCGACTGGACGCTGAGCGGGCAGACGCTCAGTCAGCCCGGGCTGAAAAAAGCGCAGCTCAACGCGGCCGAGGCGGACGTCACCGGTGCGGAGACGAATCTCGTGACCGGCGTGACCACGCAGTACCTGACGGTGCTGCAGGCGCGGGACAACGCCGAGGTGGCGCGCCAGCAGCTGCAGCATGACGAAGAGTTTCTCAAGCTCGCCCAGGCGCGCTACGACGTCGGGCGCGCATCGCTGATCGACGTGCGGCAGGCGCAGGTGGCGCGCGGGCAGGCGGAGGTCGCGTCGCTGCGCGCGCAGACCGCGGTGCAGGTCGAGAAGCTCCGGCTGTTTCAGGAGATCGGGGTGGCGGCGCCGGTCGATATCGCGACCGTGCAGCTCACGGACAGCTTCAGCGTGCAGACGCCTGCGTGGCAGCTGAATGACTTGCTCACGATGGCCGAGCAACAGAACCCCGCCCTGCACGCGCTGCGGGAGCGGGAAAGCGCTGCGGGATGGGGCGTGAAGGCGGCGACCGCGAGCTGGGGCCCTTCGCTCTCGCTCTCGGCCGGTTGGTCGGGGTTCACTCAGAAGTTGTCCGACGTGAATCCGTCGCTCCTGGCGATCGACGCGAACGCCGCGGCCAACGACTCGACGTGCCAGTACGCCAACGCCGCCTGGCGGAACGCTGGGCAGCTGGCGCTGGACTGCTCGATCTACACCGCTTCGGCGGCGGCGCAGAAGCAGGCGCTCATGGCCCAGAATAACGCGTACCCGTTCCACTTCACCCCGCAGCCGTTCCAGGCCAGGCTCACGGTCTCGATTCCGCTCTGGGGCAACTTCCAGCAGCCGATGCAGGTGTCGCAAGCCAAGGCGCAGCAACAGGACCTGCAGGAATCTGTGCGAGCGCGCGGGCTGCTGGTCCGGACCGACGTGAGCCAGGCGTATCTCACGCTCCAGACGGCGTTCCAGTCGATCGCCATCCAGGACACCAGCCGCACGGCCGCACGCGAGCAGCTGCAGCTCGCCACCGAGCGCTATCGCGTCGGGTCGGGCACGTTCTTCGAGCTGCTCGATGCCCAGGTCGCGGCGCTGCGTGCCGAAACGGATTACGTGAACGCGGTTTACGATTATCACAAGGCGCTGGCCGCGCTCGAAGCAGCGGTCGGCCGGCCGCTGCGGTAAGAGAGGAAGCGACTGCCATGTCCAAACGCAGCAAGGTACTCGTGGGCGCGGCCGTCACGGTGCTCATCGTGGGGCTGGTCGTGATCAGCGCCGGCGCCCGGCGCGACCGGGGCCAGGAAGTCCGCTTCGAGAAGGTCACCCGGCGCGACCTGGTCGCCGCCGTGACCGCCAGCGGCAAGATCCAGCCGAAGAAGAAAGTGGACATCTCGGCCGACATCACGGGCCGTATCACCAAGATCGCCGTGCGCGAGGGCGACTTCGTGAAGCAGGGGCAGTTCCTGCTGCAGATCGATCCCACGATCTATCAGGCCAACCTGCAGCAGGCCGAGGCTACCATGGCGTCGTCGCAGGCCGCGGCGGTGCAGGCCAAGGCGAATCGCGACCAGGCCGACCGCGCGCTGCGGCGCACGAGCGAGCTGCGCACCCAGAACCCGAATCTCATCTCACAGGAGCAGCTGGAGCAGGCGCAGACGGCGTTCGACATCGCAGAGGCGAATCTCACGGCGGCACAGCACCAGGTCGATCAGGCGCGCGCGGCGGCGCAGTCGGCGCGTGACAACCTCCGCAAGACCACGCTCATCGCGCCTATGGCCGGTCGTGTCACGCGGCTGCCGGTCGAGGAGGGTGAGGTCGCCGTGCCGAGCACCTTTTCCAAGGACATCGGCCTGCTGATGACGATCTCGGATCTCTCGGTGATCCAGGCGAAGGTCAAGGTCGACGAAACCGACGTGGTGCGCGTGCATCTCGGCGACTCGGTCGAAGTATCGATCGACGCATTCCCCGACACGACGTTCACGGGGCACGTCACCAAGGTGTCCAACTCCAGCGTCCTCGACGCCACCACGCAAGCCGCGAGCGCGCAGAGCGACCGCGCGGTCGACTACGAGGTCGAGGTGACGCTCGACAAGCCACCCGCCGACACACGACCGGACCTGTCGGCCACCGCGCGCATCGTGACGGACACGCGCAAACAGGCCCTGTCGATTCCCATCATCGCGCTCACCGTGCGGGAGAACAAACCGGTGTCGACAGAGCTGCGGCCGGTGGACACGACCGCCGCGAAGCGGAAGAAGGAGACGGAAGGCGTGTTCATCGTGAAGGATGGCGTGGCGACGTTCCGCCCCGTGAAAGTAGGGATCGCGGGCGACGAGTACTTCGAGGTGGGGGACGGCCTGAAAGAGGGGGAGACCATCGTGGCGGGTCCCTACCAGGCGATCCGCGATCTCAAGGACGGGGCCCGCGTGCGCGCCATGAAGCAGGCGGCCGACTCGACGAAGAAGAAGGCCGCCGCATGACCGCTCCGCTCACTCAGGCGTTCCGGACTGGAGACACACCGCTTCCGGACATCGTCATTCTCACGCACAAGCTCACGCGCGCCTACGATATGGGCGGCGAGGTCGTTCGGGCGCTGCAGGGCGTGAGCCTGCAGATCCGCAAAAACGAGTATATCGCCGTGATGGGGCCGTCGGGCTCCGGCAAGTCGACCTTCATGAACCTGGTCGGCTGTCTCGACACACCCACCTCTGGGGAGTACTGGCTCAACGGCCAGAAAGTATCGGAGCTCCAGGACGACGAGCTGGCCCGGATCCGCAACAAGGAGATCGGGTTCGTGTTCCAGACGTTCAACCTGCTGCCCCGCGCCACGGCGCTGCACAACGTCGAGCTGCCGCTGATCTACGCGGGGCTCGGCGCCCGCACGCGGCGCGCCCAGGCCGCGGAGGCGCTGGCGCGCGTCGGGCTCGCCGATCGGATGGAGCACCGACCCAACGAGCTGTCGGGCGGCCAGCGCCAGCGGGTGGCGATCGCGCGGGCGCTCGTCAACTCGCCATCCATCCTCCTGGCCGACGAGCCCACCGGCAACCTCGACTCCACCACCAGCGCCGAAATCATGGGGGTGTTCGGCGACCTGCACCGCCAGGGCCAGACCATCGTGATGGTGACGCACGAGCACGACATCGCCGCCCACGCGGTGCGAGTGGTCACGCTGCGCGACGGTGTGATCGCCACCGATCAGCTGCGGGCCGCCTGATGCCGCTGCTGGAGGCGGTCCGGCTCGCGCTCCAGACCATCCGCGCCCAGAAGCTGAAGAGCGGCTTTTCCCTGATCGGCGTGTTCATCGGCGTCGCGTCGCTCATCGGCGCGTGGTCGATCGTGAACGGCGTCAACCGCTACATGACGGTGAAGTTTGCCCAGACGTTGTACGGCGTGAACACGTTCCAGCTGCGCCGCCGGCCGATGTTCGCAGCCAACGTGCCCGACTCGGTGTGGCGCGCCTGGCGCCGGCGACCCCGCATCAAGTTCAGCGACGCCGAGGCGGTCACGGCGGCGATCACCGGACCCGTCATCACCGCGTGGGAGTCGGACGACAACGTTTCGGTGTTCTACGGCAGCAAAGAAGCCCGCGACATTTCGCTGACGGCCGCGAGCGAGCGTTACTTCGAGATCAAGAATCTGCGGATCGCCACGGGGCGCGCGTTCACCGCGCAGGAGAATCGCTCGGGCGCGTTGGTGGTGGTGCTGGGCGACGCGGTGGCGACACGACTGTTCTCGGATCGCAACCCGCTCGACCACACCGTGCGCATCGGCGGTATCGGATATCGAGTGATCGGAACGGTCGAGAAACAGGGCAGCGTGCTCGGCTTTCCGCTCGACCGCTTCGTGGTCGTGCCGGCGTTGTCGCCGGCGCAGGGGCTCGTCAACCCGCCGGGGGTGGTCGACGCACTGCTGGTGAAGGCACCCTCCGACGAGGGCATGCGCGATGCCATGGAGCAAGCCGAGGGCGTGATGCGCAGCCGCCACCACCTCCGTCCCAACCAGGACAACAACTTCGCGCTGGATACCTCCGAGGGCGTGCAGCGGTTCTGGGCGGGGATCAGCCGAATCCTGATCGTGGTCCTCCCGGGCGTGGTGATCGTATCGCTCGTGATCGGCGGCATCGTGATCATGAACATCATGCTCATGTCCGTCACGGAGCGCACTCGAGAGATCGGGCTACGGAAGTCGCTCGGCGCGCGCCGCCGGGACGTGCTGCGCCAGTTTCTGGCGGAGTCGGCCGCCATCGCTTCCGTGGGAGCCGTGTTCGGGATCGTGGCTGGCATCGGGCTTACGGTGCTCATTAACGCGATCAGTCCCCTCCCCGCCAGCGTGGCACCCGCGTCGGTGCTGCTCGGCGTGATCATGGGCACGGGGGTCGGCATCGTCGCCGGCGTGTATCCGGCCAGCCGGGCGGCGCGGCTCGATCCCATCACCGCGCTGCGGCAGGAGTGAGCCGATGACCGCCCTGTTCGAAGGCGTCGGCATCGCGCTCTTCTCGCTGCGCGCGCACAAGATGCGGGCAGCCCTGACCATCCTGGGCGTCGCGATCGGCGTCACGGTCGTCATGGTGATCGGCGCGTTGATCAGCGGGTTCAACAAGGGCATCTCGGACATGCTCGCGTCGCTCGGCCCCAAGACGTTCTGGGTGGGTCGCTACTGGGGTGGACAGAATGACGTGGACCCGGAGGACCCGGACCCCTGGCGGCGCCGGCCGGCGATGAAGATCGAGGAAGCGCGCCGGCTGGAGCAGCTGCCGAGCATCGCTTTCGTCGTCGTGGACGAGCAGACCGGGGCCGACATCGAATTCGAAGGACACCGCCTGTCGGCGATCACCATCCGCGGGCGCGACGCCAACTGGCCCATGATCGAGGGCGGCCACATCCAGCCGGGGCGCTCGTTCAGCCACCTCGAGGACGCCGCCAACGCGCACGTCGTGGTGGTCAACACCAAGCTGGCGGAAAACCTGTTCGGGCAGCGTGATCCGCTCGCGCGCCGCGTCAAGATCGGCGACGAG
>Ga0079222_10000062_pt1 | contig 17935 bp, 18 predicted proteins | sample GAPlitter_FD_75070 | JGI IMG/M metagenome (GOLD analysis project Ga0079222, IMG submission 75070) | Agricultural soil microbial communities from Georgia to study Nitrogen management - GA Plitter | ecosystem: Environmental > Terrestrial > Soil > Agricultural land | place: USA: Georgia...
GCCCTGCTGCCCATTCCCAACACGACGGTCGAGATGCTGGCGCAGTATCTCGCGAGTCGGGTCGCCGCAGAGCTGGCGGCGGCGCGCGACGTCGCGCTCAAGGCCGTGGAGGTGGAAGTAGAAGAGAACTTCGGTCAATCGGCGACGTACCGCGAATCGCTCGAGTGACCGTGCCGCACCGCGTCGATATCGGCTCGCTGAATGCGGCCGTCGTGCAATGCCGTCGCCACCAGGACCCCGTCGACCCCGAGGTAGGCGAGCCTGGCGAGGTCGCTCGCCCCGCCGACCCCGCCGCCGGCAAGCAGCTCGACCGTCGGATGAGCGTGCCGCAGGGCCCGCACCAGCCCCGGGTCCACCCCTCGCCCGCTCCCCACCCGCGCCAGGTCGAGCACCAGCAGGCTGGTAACTCCAGCATCCACGGCCGCCCGCGCGAGATCGACGGGGGCCCCGCCCAGACGGGCGCCGGGGCGCGCGAGCGGCACGCCGTCACGCAGGTCGAGCGAGAACACCACCCGCTCCCCACCGATCGCGCCGATCACGGTCGCGAGGGCCGTGAACGCCGGCAGCGTTTCCAGCCCGACCACCACCCGCGCGGCGCCGAGGGCGGTGAGTTCGGCGGCGCGCCGGGCATCATTGACGCCGGCATCCACCCAGAGTCCCCCCCCCACCCCCACCCCCACCCCCGCCGCCCCTGCCAGGCGGCTCAAGAGTGCGCCTTGCGTCGGGCCCCCAGTGATGGCGTCCAGATCGGCGACATAGCACACGTCGCACCCGAGGCGCTCGCGATAGGCACGCGCCAGCGCGAGCGCGTCACCCGCAGGCGTCTCCGTTCCTGGTCCCAGCACCGAGCGGACTGGCATGTACGCCTCGCGCCGGCCGCCGCGCGCGAGCACCGCCAGCCCGCCCGCCAGGTCGAGCACCGGAATCACGCGCAATGAGCGCCGTCCTGGGCTGGGACATCGGCGGGGTGAACACCAAGAGCGCGCGCGTAGCGCAGGCGCGCGTGCTCGCCGCGCAGGTCGCTCCCTACGAGCTGCAGCGCGCGCCCGCGGCTCTCGCGCCGCTGCTGCGGCGCCTGGCCCACGACGTCGGCGCCGCTCCGGGCGATCCGCACGCGGTGACGATGACCGCGGAGCTGTCGCAGCTGTTTCGCACCAAGCGTGAGGGCGTAGGGTTCGTGCTCGACGCGGTGGCGACGGCGTTCCCGGGCGCGCGCGTCGGAGTCTGGACCGTGGACGCGCGCTGGCTCGCTCCGGACGAAGCACGTCGCGAGCCACTGGCGGTGGCGGCCGCAAACTGGGCCGCGACCGCCCACGTCGTGGCGCGCACAGTGCCCGATTGCGTGCTCATCGACGTGGGCTCCACCACGACGGACATCATTCCCGTCACGCGCGGGGCCCCGGCCGCGCGCGGCAGGACCGACACGGAGCGGCTGCGAGAGGGCGAGCTGGTCTACACCGGCGCGTTGCGCACGCCCGTCGAAGCGATCGCGGTGACTGTGCCCGTGTGCGGTGGATCCAGCGGCGTCGCGGCGGAGGGGTTCGCCCTCGCGGGCGACGTGCACCTCTGGCGCGGCGACCTCGCGCCAGCGGACTACTCGGTGCCCACGCCCGACGGGCGTCCGGCTACGCGGCCGTTCGCGGGCGAGCGGCTCGCGCGGGTGGTGTGCGCCGACCGCGCGATGCTCGACGATGACGCGGTGGATGCCATCGCGGACGCGCTGTGGGACGCGCAGGTGACGCGCATCGCCCGCGACGTGACGCGCGTGCACGCGCGGCACCCGACGCTCACTCGCGCGGTTGTGACCGGGCTGGGCGAGTTCCTCGCGGCTGCGGCGGCGCGCCGCGCGGGGCTTCACGTGATCCCTTTGTCCGACATGCTCGGTCCCGCGGCCCGGCACGCCCCGGCCGCCGCGGTCGCCCTGCTGTTCCCGTCGTGAAGCGGGCGCGCGCGAAGCACACGACCACGGTCGTGCACACCGTGCTCAAGATCGGCGGGGGGCTGCTCGGCAAGGCGGGCGCGTTCGACCTGGCCGTCGAAGCGGTGACCGCGTTCCGGCCAGGACGGCGCCTGGTGGTGGTCCCGGGAGGCGGCCCCTTTGCCGATGCGGTGCGTCAGATGTTCAAGCGCGCCAGGATCGGCGACGATGCGGCCCACTGGATGGCGATCCTCGGAATGGACCAGTACGCGCACGCGCTGGCGGCGCGGATCCCGGAGGCGAGCCTCGTGGACAACGCGGCGGCGGTCGCGGCAGCCCTCGACACCGGACGGGTCCCCGTGCTCGCGCCCTACCGCTGGCTGCGTGCTGCCGACCCGCTGCCCCACTCCTGGGAGGTCACCAGCGACAGCATCGCCGCCTGGCTGGCCGGCGCGCTGGGTGCGCGTCGTGTGGTGCTGATCAAGCCGGCGGAAGGGGGGCACAAGAAGCTCGTGGACTCGTACTTCGTTCGCACGCTGCCGCCGGGCGTCGAGCACCTGGTCGTAACCGCGGACGACCTGGGTCAGCTCGACGTGGCGCTACGCGAAAGCCCCGACCCGCAGTCGCGGCGCCGGGCTCGCCAGGGCCGCTAGCCGCGCGACCCGGGCCGGCGACACGCGGCCGGTGCGTCCCCCCACGCATGCCGCGCCCCGCACGCCGACCAGCTCGGCGCCCAGCGCGCGGGCCGTCCCGAAATCCCGCTCCGTAAGACTCCCGGCCAGGGCTGCGAACATCCCGGCGCCGTGCACGGTGTGCACCATGGCGGCCACCCGGTCCGGCGAGACGAGCTCGAACAGAGCTCTGTCTTTGTGGGCGGTGTCGACCAGGACGCCCTCCGCGCCGATCCGTTCCGCGACGGCGATGACGCGCGCGGGCTCGAGGCTCTGAGCCCGGCGCCAATCGGCATAGGCGACGAGCACGAGGCCAGTCAGCGCTGCGGCCTGTCGCGTAGTGAGTGCCAGGCGAGCGGCCCGCGCCTCGTCCGTCACGCCGCCGAACCCCAGCTTGACGAACCGCAGGTCGCTGGGCGCGCAGCGGGCGGCCGCCGCCGTGCCTTCCGTTGCGTCGCCCAACGCCGCGCTCACGGGGCGCGCCCCGGCGACAGCCGCGCAGATGGAAGCCAGTGTGGCGGGCGACAGTCGGCCCAGGGCACCCTGTCCCGGGTCTTTCGCATCGATCACGTCGGCGCCACCCGTGAGGGCGGCGCGCGCTTCGCGAGCATCGAGCACGCTCACCAGTAGTTGCATTGCTTGGCGTCTTGGCGTCTGGCAACTGTGTAGGGTAGGTTAGGCATCCGGAGACACGATGTCAAAAAGACAGCCAGAAGAAGTCTTGTCGGCGTTGCCCGCCGGCGCCGAGAGCGACGCCGTCACGATCTCCCTCAGCGGTAAGGTCGCGTTGATCACCGGTGCCTCGAGCGGCATCGGACGCGCCATCGCCCTGGCGTACGCAGCGGCGGGGGCGGATATGGCGCTCACCTTTCGCTCCAACCGCCGCGGCGCCGAAGAGACCGCCGAGCACGCCCGCGCCGCCGGGGGGGGGAGGGGCGGGAGCCACCGTGTGGAAACGCTCAAGGCCGATGTCGCAGAGGCGGGCGATCTGGACGCGCTGGCCGACGCAGTGCGCCGCTCGTTCGGGCGCGTGGACGTGTGGGTGAACAACGCCGGTGCGGACGTACTGACGGCCGAGGCGTCTCGGCTATCACGCATGGAGAAGCTCGACCGGCTGCTCGCGGTGGACCTGCGGGGCACCGTGCTCGGCAGCTGGAAAGCGGTGGAGGTGATGCGAGCGCAGTCCCCGACCGGTGGCGTGATCCTCAACATGGCGTGGGACCACGTGGTCGGTGGCGGCATGAAGGGCGCGTACGCGGAACTGTTTTGCGCGGCGAAGGGCGGCGTGTACTCGTTCAGCCGCGCGCTCGCCCATTCGGTCGCGCCCCACATCCGCGTCAACGTGCTGGCCCCTGGCTGGGTCGAGACCGCGTACGGCAGCGGGCTCGATCCGGCGGTCAAGGAGCGCATCACGGCCTCCATCCCGTTGGGCCGCTGGGGCACCCCGGACGACGTCGCCCACGCGGCCCTGTACCTCGCGTCCGACGCGGCCGCCTATGTGACCGGACAGATGCTGCTGATCAACGGGGGGAGCGTCATTTAGGCCCGCACAAGGAGACGGCATGCCCGCGAAAGAGCGCACTTACTCCGACGCCGAGATCGAGGCGAAGCTCAAGGATTTCCCCGGCTGGTGGTACGAGGATGGCTGGATCCGCCGCACCTACAAGACTGACGGCTGGCCCACGACCCTGATGCTCGTCAACGCGATCGGCTACCTGGCCGAAGCGGCGTACCACCATCCCGATCTGTCCGTGACCTGGGGCCGCGTGATCGTGAAGCTGCAGAACCACGCCGCCGGCGGGATCACGGACAAGGACTTCGAGCTGGCCAGGAAGATCGAGGACGCCGTGCTGTGGCGCCCCAAAGGAGGCGCGCTGGAGGGGACCCCCAACAAGTTCGTGCGGGCAGGCGATCCGCGGTGACGGGCCCCCCCCCCCCGGCCCCCCCGGCTCTGCGCCGCGTCCTGTTCGTCACGGGCAAGCTGGCCGAGCCCGCCTTGCGCCGGACCATCGCCGAGATGGCTCCGGCGTTCGCGTGGGAAGTGGCCGTCATGAAGATCACGGTGGCGGCGCTGATGACGACTCCGTGGATCGCGCGCTTTCTCGAGGCTGCCCCCGTCGATACCGACCTCGTGCTGCTCCCCGGCCTGTGCGAGGGAGACCCAGCCGTCGTGGCGCAGAAAGTCGGTGTCCCGGTCGAGAAGGGTCCGAAGGACCTGCGCCAGATCCCCGAGTACTTCGGGCGGGCGACGGCGGTTCGGGAGTACGGCGCCTATGACATCGAGATCGTGGCCGAGGTGAACAACGCCCCTCGGCTGGAGCGCGCCGCGATCCGACGGGAAGCGGAGCACTACCGCTCGAGCGGCGCCGATGTGATCGACATCGGCTGCACCCCCGGCCGGCAGTTCCCCGCCCTCGCCGACGTGGTGCGAGAGCTCGTCGACGCCGGCATGCGGGTGAGCATCGACTCGCTCGACCCGGAGGAGATTCGCACCGCGGTCCGCGCCGGAGCGGAGCTCGTGCTGAGCGTCAACGGGTCGAACCTGGAGGTGGCGCGCGAGCTCGCCGGCACACAGACGCGAGTGGTCGTGATCCCCGACGTGGGCTCAGGGATCGAAACGCTGGTGCCGAGTGTCGAGCGGCTCGACGCGTGGGGCGTGCGCTACCTGATCGATCCGATCGTCGAGCCGATCGGTTTTGGATTCATGCGCTCGCTCGAGCGCTACGCGGAAACGCGGCGGCGCTTCCCCCGCGCGCCGCTGTTCATGGGGATCGGCAACGTCACCGAGCTGACTGCGGCGGACACCACGGGCGTGAACGCGCTGCTCGTGGCGATCTGCCAGGAGCTGGGGGTGCGCGCCGTGCTCACGACCGAGGTGATCCCCTGGGCCCGCGGCGCCGTGCGCGAGGTCGACGTCGCACGCCGCCTGATGCATCACGCCGTGACCCACCAGACCCTGCCCAAGGGGGTGGACGACCGGCTCGTGACCCTGAAGGATGCGGCGATCCTCGCGTACACCGAGACGGAGCTGCGCGAGCTGCAGCGCCCCGTCACCGACCCGAACTTCCGGATTTTCACGGATCGCGACACGATCACGGTGTTCAACAGCGAGAAGTTCGTGCGCGGGACCGACGTCCAAGAGATCTTCTCCCAGCTCGGGGTGGACGAGCCGACCCACGCGTTCTACCTGGGTCGCGAGTTGACGAAGGCCAAGCTCGCCATCACGCTCGGCAAGACCTATCGCCAGGAGGGGGCGCTGCAGTGGGGGTACCTCACGCCGCCGGACGACCGCGGTCCCGAGCACGTGAAGCTGACGCACGCGTCCGCGCGCTCCCGCTCCCGGCGCACGCCGCGCGTGAAAAACCGCCGGTGAGCGTCGCTGCTCGACTCGTCGAGGAACTCACCCCCGTCCCCGACCCGCTCGACGCCTGCGCCCGCTTCGCCGACCTGCCGTTCCTCGTGTTCCTCGACAGTACCGCCGACCCCGAGGTGTTGGGGCGGCACTCGTTCCTGGCTGCCGACCCATTCACCGCGGTGCGCGCCAAAGGTCTGCTCACCCAGCAGCTGGTGGATGGCGCCTGGGTCCGGGTCGAGGGCGATCCTCTAGACCGCGTGCGGGCGCTGCTCGCGCCGCATCGCGCCAGCGCCGTGGCCGACGTGCCGCCGTTTCAGGGGGGCGCGGCGGGGTACATCGCGTACGACTGGGGCGCGATGCTCGAGCGCGTGCCCCGCGCACGCTACGACGATCTCGCCGTGCCGGACGTGCTGCTTGGCCTGTACGACTGGGTGATAGCGTGGGACCATGCCACCCGGCGCGCGTGGGTGATATCCACGGGGATGCCCGAGCGTGGACAGCCGCAAGCGCGACGTGCGAGAGAACGGCTCCACGACGTAAAGCGGCGAATGTCACACCGGGCGAGCTCGCGGGTTCTTCCGGAGCGACTGTGCGGTTTGGTCGCGCAGGGAGACCCCGTGAGCTCGCCCCGCCAGGCAGCTCCATCCTATCCAGTTCCCGACGTCCCCGGGGTCCGCTCCACCTTCACCCACGACGGGTACCTCGACGCCGTGGCGCGCGTGATCGAGTACATCCGCGCGGGCGACATCTTCCAGGCCAACCTGTCTCAACGGCTCCAGGCACCGCTACTCGACACCCCGCTGGCGCTGTACGCCCGGCTGCGCCGCCGCAACCCCGCCCCGTTTGCCGGGCTCCTGGCTTGCGGCGACCTGGTCGTGGCGAGCTCGTCCCCCGAGCGGTTCCTGCGGGTCGAATCGGACGGCCGGGTGGAAACCCGCCCCATCAAGGGCACCCGGCCCCGCGGGGTGGGGCCGGAGCACGACGCCGCGCTCGCGCTCGCCCTGGCGGAGAGCGAGAAGGACCGCGCGGAAAACGTGATGATCGTAGATCTGCTGCGCAACGATCTCTCACGGGTGTGCCGGCCCGGAAGCGTGCGCGTGCCCGAGCTGTTCGCCGTGGAGCACTACGCCACCGTGCACCATCTCGTCTCCACCGTGGTGGGCGAGCTCGCGCCCGGCCACGACGCGCTGGATCTGCTCCGCGCCGCGTTCCCCGGAGGCTCGATCACCGGCGCGCCCAAAGTCCGCGCGATGCAGATCATCGCCGAGCTCGAGCCGACGCAGCGGGCGGTATACTGCGGCTCGATCGGCTACCTGAGCACGAGCGGTGCGCTCGACGCGAGCATCGTCATCCGCACCTATCTGGTGCGCGGCGGCGACGTGTATTTTCAGGTCGGCGGGGGGATCGTGGCCGATTCGGAACCCGAGCAGGAGTACCGGGAGACCCTGGACAAGGCGCGCGGGCTCATCGCCGCACTGATACCATGATCCTGTTGATCGACAACTACGACTCCTTCGTTTTCAATCTGGCCCGCTACGTCCGCGAGCTGGGAGAGGAGACCGTCGTACGCCGCCACGACGCTACGTCGCACGAGGAAATCGCGGCCCTCCGTCCCTCGCACATCATCATCTCGCCGGGACCGTGCTCGCCGGGTGAGGCGGGCATCTCGATCGACGTGGTGCGGCGCTTCGGTGCGACGATCCCGATCCTCGGCGTATGTCTGGGGCACCAGTGCATCGGCGCCGCGTACGGCGCCGGCATCGTACGCGCCGGGCGCCCCGTGCACGGCAAAGCGAGCCGCATCCGCCACAACGGGCGCGGCGTGTTCGCGGGGCTGCCCAACCCGTTTCGCGCGGCACGCTACCATTCGCTCGCCATCGCGCGCGCGACGCTCCCTCCCGCGCTGCGCGTCACCGCGACCGCGGAGGACGGCGGCGACGGTGAGATTATGGCGGTCGAGCACGTCCGCCACCCTGTGATCGGCCTTCAGTTCCATCCCGAGTCCGTGCTCACCGAGTTCGGCTACGTGCTGCTCGACCGGTTCCTGCACGGCGCCGCGTCCCGCCCCGAGACCCTTCCCGATCGCGCCGACGGCGCGCGCAGCGCCCTGGAAGCCCCGGTCGAGCTGGTGCGGTGATCATCGAATCGATCCTCACGACTCTGGACGCTCGCGGGACAGCCAATTTCGCCCCGATGGGGGTCGAGTGGGGCGACGAAGAGATCGTGATCAAGCCGTTCCTCGACACCACGACCTTCCGGAACCTCGAGGCGACACGCGCGGCCGTGGTCAACCTCACGGATGACGTGCTGCTGTTCGCGCAAGGCGCGATCGCCACGGTTCAGTTTCCAGCGGCTCCGGCCGCCGTGGTGCGGGGCGTAGTGCTCGAGGCCGCGTGCTCGTGGCGCGAAGTGGAGGCCCGCCTCATCGACGCGACGCCGCCGCGGGCGCGCATCGTGACGCGAGTGGTCCACCGCGGCTTCCGCCGGGATTTTCTGGGATTCAACCGGGCGCGCCACGCGGTGCTCGAGGCCGCGATCCTGGCGACCCGGACCTATCTGCTGCCGCCGGAGCAGATCCGCGACGAGTTCGCGCGGCTGCAGGTGATCGTCGACAAGACCGCGGGTCCGCGCGAGCGCGAGGCGATGGCGCTGCTCACCGACTACGTGCGCCGGGCGCCGACGCCCCCTCCCCGAGCGCCTCAGTCCACGGCGCCGTGAGCGCCGGGCCCACCCCCCTCTTCGTCGAGGCGCCGGCGCGCCTGCACTTCGGCGTGCTGGACCTGCGGGGCGAGCTGGGCCGCCGGTTTGGCGGCATCGGCGCCGCGGTCCCCACTCCGTCGCTCCTCCTCGAGGCCGCGCCCGCGGCCGCCCTCACGGCCGAGGGACCGGACTCGCCTCGGGTGCTCGAGTTCGCCCAGCGCTTCGGGGCACATCACGGCTTCGACCTCGGCGTGCGATTTCGCGTGCATCGTGCCATCCCGTCGCATGCGGGCCTAGGCTCGGGCACACAGCTCGCCCTGGCGGTGGCGCGGGCCGCCGCCGAGCTCTCGGGCCTGCCGACCGACGTCACCGCGCTGGCGCCCGCGGTGCAGCGCGGCCTTCGCTCGGGGGTCGGCACCTGGACGTTCGCCTACGGTGGGTTCGTGCTCGAGGGCGGGCGGGCCGACCACGCCGAGCGCGTGGCCCCGCTGCTCGCCCGCTTCCCCGTCCCGGCGGCGTGGCGGTGCGTGGTCGCGGTGCCGCGCGGCAAGCCCGGGCTGTCCGGCGAGGACGAAGCGGCGGCATTCGCGCGGCTGCCTCCGCCCGCCCAGCGTGAGGTGGAGCGGGTCGCCCATCTGGTGCTGATGCAGCTGTTGCCCGCGCTCGCCGAAGCGGACCTGGCCGGGTTCGGGGTTGCCCTGGCGCAGGTGCAGCGAATCACCGGCGGCTGGTTCGCGCCGGCTCAGGGTGGGGTGTTCGCCCCTGGCCCGACGCGCGACCTGGTCGAGCGGCTGCGGGAGTGGGGCGCGGTCGGCGTGGGGCAGAGCTCGTGGGGTCCGGCCGTCTATGGAATTGTCGCCGACGCGACGGCGGGGCACGCCTTGCTCCAGCGGGTGCAGCTCGCTCTCGGGGCGGACGGCGCCGTGTACGAGGGCGGATTCAGCGCGGGCGGCGCGCGCGTCTGGCGGGGGTCAGCGGTTTCGGGTTGAAGGACGGGCCTTTCCCGGGCTGATTGACAGTGGCCGGACCGGGGGATATAACCAAGCCCAAGCAACGTAGCGCCGAAGGTGGAGGGAGTAAGGGTAAACCGTTTTTCACCATCCTCATTATGAGGTCAGCTATGAACCGCTTCAAACTGTGGTCGAGCGGACTCGCGGCGAGTCTGATGGTACTCGCGGTCGGGTCTGCCGTCGCCCAGGAGGCGGGCCAGTGGACGATGACGGGTCGGACACCCGACCTGCAGCGTTACAGCCCCCTCACGGCGATCAACAAGGCGAACGTGAAGAACCTCAAGGCCGCGTGGACGTTCTCCACTGGAGTGCTCAGCGGCCACGAGGGGAACCCCCTGGTGATCGGGACGACGATGTACGTGCACAGCGCCTTCCCGAACATCGTGTTCGCGCTCGATCTGACGAAGCCGGGCGCGCCCATGATTTGGAGGCACCAGCCGGCTCAGCCGCCCGAAGCGAAGGCGATCGCGTGCTGCGATCTGGTGAACCGGGGCCTCGCTTACCATCCGAGCGGCAAGCTGTTCATCGAGCTGTTGCAGGGCGACCTGCTCGCGCTCGATGCGAAGACCGGGAAGCAGCTGTGGCGGGTCCCGAACGCCGACTACAAGACCGGCTCGACCATGACGAACGCGCCGATCGTGATCAAGGATCTCGTGATCGCGGGCATTTCGGGCGGTGAGTTTGGCGTGCGCGGCCGCGTGACGGCGTACGACGTCAACACGGGCAAGGAAGTGTGGCGGGCCTATTCCACGGGCCCCGACGTCGACGTGAAGATCGTCGGCGACGCGAACCCCAACTACCCGTCGATGCGCGGCAAGGACCTGGGCGTCTCGACGTGGCAGGGGGACGAATGGCAGCACGGCGGCGGCACGACGTGGGGCTGGTATTCCTACGATCCGCAGCTGAACCTGTTCTACTACAGCAGCGGCAACCCGGGGACCTGGAATCCGGATCAGCGCCCGGGCGACAACAAGTGGTCGATGACGATCTTCGCCCGCAACCCGGACAACGGGGAGGCGAAGTGGGCGTATCAGATGACGCCGCACGACGAGTGGGACTATGACGGCGTGAACGAGAACGTGCTGGTCGACCTGACGATCCAGGGCAAGCCGGTGAAGGCGCTGGTGCATTTCGACCGCAACGGCTTCGGCTATGTGGTCGACCGGACCAACGGCAAGGTGCTGATCGCGCAGCCGTACGCGCACGCCGCGCCGAACTGGGCGTCGAAGGTCGACTTGACGACGGGCGTCCCGGTGCGCAATCCGCAGTACGGGACCACCTCGAAGAAAAACACCGAGGGGATTTGTCCCGCCGCGATCGGCTTCAAGGATCAGCAGCCCTCCGCATTTTCGCCGCAAACCAAGCTGTTCTACGTCCCCACGAACAACATCTGCATGGACTATGAGGGCGTGGACGTGAAGTATGCGGCCGGCCAGTGGTACGTGGGCGCGATCGTGCGCATGTACCCCGGGCCTGACGGCATCCGCGGCGCGTTCGTCGCCTGGGATCCGACCACGGGCACCAAGAAGTGGGAGATCAAGGAGAATCTGGCGGCCTACGGTGGCGCGTTGGCCACGGCCGGCGGCGTGGTGTTCTACGGCACGATGGAAGGCTGGCTCAAGGCCGTGGACGCGCAGACCGGCACCGAGCTGTGGCGCTTCAAGACGCCCTCCGGGATCATCGGCAACCCGATGACGTACCTGGGTCCCGACGGCAAGCAGTACGTGGCCGTGCTCTCGGGCGTCGGCGGCTGGGCGGGCGCGGGTGTCGCGCTCGGCATCAGCCCGGACGATCCGACGGCCGCCCTGGGCGCGATCGGCGCGTTCGGCGACTACACCAATATCAGCAACGCCGGTGGCACGCTGATGGTGTTCAGCCTGCCGTAAGACAGTGACGGCGTAGGAATCCATTCGCAAGGATGGAGCAGACCAGTCACCCGGCGTCGCAGCGAACCACGCTTCGGCGCCGGGTGTAGTACGTTCTACACCTGGGAGCATTATGCATCGCACGTTGTGGCGGCTCGGCGGGGCATCGTGCGGCGCCGCCGCGGGGGTCGTGGCGCTGATCGCGGCGGCGCCGCACGCGCCCACCGAGCTGAAGGTCTGCGTCGATCCGTATTTGATGCCCCTCTCCAACGACAAGGAAGAGGGCTTCGAGAACAAGATCGCCCACCTGGTAGCGCAGGACCTGAACGCCGCGGTGGTGAACTTCTGGTGGCCCCAGCGACGAGGGTTCATGCGCAACTCGATCCTGGCGGGCTTCTGTGACGTGATGATGGAGGCCCCGGTCGGGCTCGATCCCGTCGCCACGACGAAGCCGTACTTCCGCTCGACGTACTACTTCGTGTACCGCGCCGATCGCGGACTGTCGATCAAATCGCTCGACGACACCGCCCTGAAGCACCTCAAGATCGGCGTGAATCTGATCGGCTACGACTACACCAACACCCCACCGGCGCACGCGCTCAGCCCACGCGGCATCGTCGGCCTGGTCGGCTTCGGCGGCTTCTTCAACCCCGATCCGCAGGCCGACCATCCCCAGGACATCATCGAGGCGCTCGTGAAGGACTCGATCGACGTGGCAATCGTGTGGGGGCCGCTCGAGGGGTATTGGGTCAAGCGCGCGGCGGTCCCCCTCACCATGGTGGCCCTGCCGGACTCCGATCCCGTGTCGGGCATGCCGTTCGCGCGCAGCATGGCGATGGGTGTGCGGCACCGCGACAAGGCGCTCAAGGCCACACTCGATTCAGTGATCGATCGCCGTCAGGCGGACATCACCCGGATACTCCAGGAATCCAACGTGCCGATGATCGAGATGCACCCCTAGAGAGCTCACACGCCAAGGAGGGAAACCGGACGTGGCGACCAAGCATTTCGTGCGGGGCAGTGTGGTTGGGGCCGGGATCGCGCTCGCCGCGGCGGTCGCGCTGGCAGCACCCGGTGCACCGCCGGCCAGCGCGGCGCTCGTCCCGGCGGCGGATTCCGGGCAGGACAGCCTGCTCGTGTCCGACTCGGTCTACCAGGGCTGGAAGTGGTGGCACGTCTACTGCTACCGCTGTCATGGCGAGGACGCCATCGGCGGTGTCAACCCGGCGGCACCCGACCTGCGCTGGGCGCTCAGCCCCAAGGGCGCCAGTTTCCCGCGCGACAGCTTCGTGTACACCGCCCTGAATGGGCGCATGGCCAAGGGCATGCCCGCCTGGAAAGAGCTGCTCGACACGTCGGCGATCCAGGAGTTGTACCAGTACGTCAAGGCGCGCAGCGACGGCTGGCTCAAGGCCGGTCGCCCACATCGCGCGTCGGACCTCCAGTCCAAGAGCCCGTGATCCGCGCGACGACCGTCGCGCTGCTCGCCTCCTGTATCGGGGGCGCGGCGGTCGCCGCCCAGCAACCACTCGCGCGAGAGCAGGTCCTCGCCGCGCTGGCGAGCGCCACCCCGCAGGCACCCGCCGACTTCACCGGTCAAGACCTGTCGCGGCTCGACCTCTCGGGCGTGGACTTCAAGCGCGCCAATTTCACGCGCTGCCGGCTCGTGGGGACGAACTTTAGCAAGGCGCAGCTGTTCGCGACCACCCTCACCGACGCGGTCGCGACCGACGCCGACTTCACCGGCGCGACCCTCGACATGGTCGTGATGTATCGGGTCGACTTGCGCCGCGCCGTCCTGCGTGATGCCAGCATGTTCGGCGTCGTCATGCCCGACGCGGACCTGTCCGACGCCGACCTCTCGCGCGCCCGCATCGTCGCGCCCATGGCGCGCGCCAAGCTGCTCCGGGCCAAGCTGGTCCACACCAGCCTCGGCGTGGATCCTGGGACCCAGTCCATGGGTATGTTGCGGACCGACGCCAGCTCCGCCGACTTCACCGACGCCGACCTGACCGGCGCGAATCTGCGGAAGGTGCTCCTGGCGTGGGCGGACATGACCGGCGTCGACCTGACGGACGCCGACGTCACCGGCGCGGACCTGTACCAGACCAAGCTGCGCAACATCCGCGGACGCGAGCGCATCCGCGGGCTCGACCACGCACTGCACGTGGACGAGGCGATCTTCAACGACTGAGCCGCTGCCATGAAACTCGTCTTCGCCCTACCCCTCCTGTTCCTGGGCGCCTCGCCGCCGGTGCTGCCGCGCGCCGCCGGCCCGCTGCTGTACGTGAGCAACGAGGTCGACAACACCATCAGCGTCATCTCTGTCGAGACCAATGCCGTGGTCGCCACCATTCGCGTGGGCAAAAGGCCAAGGGGCATGGCGGTGAGCCCCGACCGGCGCACCGTCTACGTCGCGCTGGGACAGGACGACGCGCTGGGCGTGATCGACGTGGCGAGCAACAAGATGACGCGAACCATCCCCGCGAATCGCGACCCGGAGCTCGTCGTGCTCGCGCCCGACGGCAAGGTCGCATACGTGTCCAACGAGGAGATCGCCCACGCCTCGGGCGTAGACCTGGCGACCGGAACGGTGCTGTTTTCGACGCCCGTCGGCGTCGAGCCCGAGGGCGTCGGGTTGAGCCGCGACGGGAAGAAGCTCTACGTCTCCGCCGAGACGAACAACACTGTATCGGTGGTGGACACCAAGACGGGCGAGGTCCTCCACACGCTGCACGTCGGCGAGAACCCGCGGACGGTGGCGTTCACGCCGGAGGGGAGTCGAGCGTGGGTCTCCGCCGAGGCTGGTGGGAACGTCACGATCATCGACGTGGCGACCGACAGCGTGCTCGGGCAGTTCCAGATCCGGGACGGCAAGACGAAGCCGGTGCGGATCGCCTTTTCTCCCGACGGGCAGCTCGCGTACATCACGGAAGGCGCGGCCGGGAGCGTCAGCGTCGTGGACGTCGCGCGCCAGGCGGTGATCGATTCGATTCGGGTGGGCCGGAGGCCGTGGGGCATCGCGCTCTCACCGGACGGCAAGCGGCTCTACACGGCCGACGGCCGGTCGAACACCGTGTCGGTGATCGATACGGAAGTGCGCAGAGTGATCATGGTGGTGGCGGTGGGAGACCGACCGAACGACCTGCTGTACCTGCCTTAGCCGAGAGGAAGCCGCGCGAGCCACGAGCCGGGGCGATGGCCCCGCACCCATCCGTCCACGCCCCACGTCCGACCCGCCCGCACCGCGAGCAGCACCACCAACGTGGCGATCAGCATGTAGTGGAACCCCTGCTGCGCCGAGCCCTGCCACTGGACCGCGAGCCCGTAATTGAGCACCAGCAACAGGCCGATCGCCGACGCGAGCGTCGTGAGGCACCCGAGCACCAGCCCGAGACCCGCCGCGGCTTCACCGAACGCCGTGAGCTGGGCGAACACCGCCCCGTGCGAAGCGACCGTCGCCTGCAGAAACTCGCGGAAGAACCCGACGGGATTGCCTTCGGCGTATTTGGTCACGAGTGTCGGCATCACGTGGATCCAGCGTTCCGAGGCCGTGGGGACCGGCAGGAATCCCCACGCCAGCGTGATGCTCAGCTTGGTGAAGATGGCCTTGGCGAACCACAGGCCCACGGCGATCCGCAGGAACGCAAGCCAGCGCTCGGGCGAGCGCATGGGGACGGACGTAGCGACCTGATCGTTCATCGGGAGTCTCCTCACATACAAAGGCGGCGGTCCTCGCGCAAGCGACCGCCGCCGGGTATGGCCAATCTACGCTACGACGTCAGGGTATGACACCCACCGCGCGCGCTACGTTCACCCGGCCGTGCCCGTAAAACAGGCTCTGGCCGTTCGTATCGATGTGGTCGGCTGTCTGCTCGATGCGGGCCTTGATGCGCGCCGGGTTGCGGCCGAGGCTCGACACCAGCAGGGCCGCGGTGCCGGTGACGTGAGGTGCGGCCATGCTCGTCCCTTCCGCGCTGACGATGACCCGGGGGAAGAGGGCGCACACGCTGAGACCCAACTGCGCGGCCAGCGGGGGATAGATCGTCTGGCTGCACGCGGCCCAGACGAACGCGCCCCGGAAGGCAGGGGGCGGGAGCGGTGGGCCAAACGACTGGTTGCCACCTGGGGCGGCGACGTCGATCGCTGCCCCGAAATTGCTGTAGAACGCCGGCGCATCGATGTTCGTCCAGGGGCCCGTGGCGGTGGTCAAGCCGGTGGCGTCGGTGGTCGGTCCCGTGGCTGAGACGCACATCACGGCCGGGGTGTCGCAGAACGTCAAGTAGGTGTCGCCGTTGTGGTTCAGGTTCGTGGCCTCGTTGCCCGCCGAGACGACGATCGTCACGCCCTTGCTGGCGGCGAAGTTGAACACCTTCTGCAGTAGCCCCACGAACCGCCCATTCCCTGCCTTCGGAAACCCGCCGCCGAGGCTCATGTTGATGACGTCGGCGCCGTTCAAGGCGGCGTAGATCACGCCGTTGAGGATCGAGCTGAACGGGCACACGTCGAGATACGAGCACACCTTCACCGCGACGAGCTGTGTGCCCGACGTGATGCCGGCGGCCCGCACCGCGTTGCTGCTCACGGTGGCGCCCGTGTGCGTGCCATGGAAGAACAAATCGGTGAACGCCTGGCGGCTCGGGAAATACTTCCCCACCGTGTCTGCTTCGGTGAAGGGCACGATCACCGTGTCCTTGCCGACCACCGCTTGAGCGAGGAACGTGCCGAGCAAGTCGATCGAGCGAGTCAGATCGACCCGTCCGAGCAGATCGAGGTGCAGGTAGTCGATCCCCGAGTCCAGCATGAACACGGACACGTTGGAAGACCCGAGGACTCCGTGCGCCCAGGCGACATCGGCCTGCACCGCCCGCATGTTCCACTGCAGAGCGAAAAAGCGAGCGCCGGCGGGATTGGCGTTGCTCGCAACCCCAACTCCTGTGGCATCCGCACTTTCCGGGGCGAGGGCCTGAGGCAGTTCGAGCGCGATCGCAGCGTCCGCGGCCACCGCCTGAATGCCTTTGCCGGCGGCGAGCGTGGCGGGGCCGGATCCCGTGAGACCACTCACCACCGCAAGCCCAGTCCCCGGTGACACCCAGAGGACGGTCCCGCCAAGGGCGCTTACGCGCGACGCGAAGTCGGCCGGGACCGCGCCCGAGAACGACACGATGTGCCGGCCCGTGCCGATGGTGCCGCTCGTGGCGGTGGTGCTGTTCATCGCCGAGAGCCGGGGCGAGGGGCGCACTGCCGGCGCCGTAGGAACGCGCGAGTCGGTGAGACAGGCGCTCGCCGCCAGGGCTCCGAGGACGGCGAATCGGGAAGCCGAACGAACCAGCGACACGGGACGCCTCGCAAGAAAAAGGGGGACGGGAAACCTACTTCCCCACGCAGAACGTCGCGAATACCCGATCGAGCACGTCGTCCGGGGTCACCACCCCGATCAGGTCGTCCAATGCGGTGACGGCCGCTCGCAGGTGCGTCGCCGCCGCCACCGCCTCCACCCCCTGCTGCCGCGCAGCCTGAAACGCGTCGGCCTCGGCGAGTGCCAGCTCCAGGGCCGACCTGTGGCGGGCACGCATCACCACGGGCTGGACATCACCCATTGCGAGCAGCCGGCCGAACGCGACCTCCGCCAGCTTGCGTTTCAGGTCGGCGAGGCCGGCTCCGGTCTTCGCCGACACGTCCACCCGGCCCGCCGCGTGATCGGGTCGGCCGTTGCCGAGGTCGCACTTCGTCCCCACGAGCACGACCGGCGCCTGACACCCGGCCAGAAAGCGGTCGCGCTCTTCGCTCTTCCCGCTTCCCTCGTCCCCTGCCTCGCAGAACAGTACCAGATCCGCCGCCCCCAGATAGCGCTGCGCCACTTCGATCCCGATCGTTTCGACGCGATCCGTGCTGTCGCGCAACCCCGCGGTATCGACGAGCCGGAACGGGAAGCCTTCGAGTATCGCCGGCGCCTCGATCGCATCGCGCGTCGTGCCCGGGACGTCGGTCACGATGGCGCGCTCCACGCCGAGCAGGGCGTTGAACAGCGATGACTTGCCGGCGTTGGGGCGGCCGGCGATCACGAGCAGCGCCCCCTCGCGCAGCCGCGCGCCCTCGGGGGCGGTCGCGAGCAATTGCGCGATCCGTTCACGCGCCGCCCGCCAGGCGCGCTCCACGCGCTCGGGGGCGACGGGTCCTTCGTCTTCCTCGGGGAAATCGATTTCGTAAGCGATGAGCGCCTCGAGCTCGAGCAGCTCCGCGCGCAGCTGCGCCAGCCGGTCCGACAGGCCGCGGTCGAGCTGGTGGAGGGCCACCCGCGCCTGCGCCGGTGACCCGGCGTCGATCAGGTCGGCCGCGGCCTCCGCTTGCAGCAGGTCGAGCTTGCCGTTCAGCACGGCGCGCCGGCTGAACTCGCCCGGCGCCGCCGGCCGCGC
>Ga0079222_10000066_pt1 | contig 17399 bp, 16 predicted proteins | sample GAPlitter_FD_75070 | JGI IMG/M metagenome (GOLD analysis project Ga0079222, IMG submission 75070) | Agricultural soil microbial communities from Georgia to study Nitrogen management - GA Plitter | ecosystem: Environmental > Terrestrial > Soil > Agricultural land | place: USA: Georgia...
CCCCACCAGCCAGCCGCTCACGAGCGCCGCGACCACGGCCGCGGCCACGGCGGCCGCGGTCCAGCGGCTCAGCACGGCCCGCGACGTGCCGACTCCCGCGGCGCCGGCCCGTGCCAGCACGCGAGCGGCGAGCTCGGCGTCGCCGGGGCGATCGAGCGCCGCGCGCAGTGCGGACCCCAGGGCCTCGTCGCGTTCTGGTGAAAAGTCCGACACCGGATGAGTCACAGCTCCTCCTTCCAATCGGCGAGCAGCCGGCGCAGCCGGCGGCGCGCGTGGAACACGGCCGAGCGTACCGTGCCGGGCGCGACGCCCAGTATGCCCGCGATCTCGACCTGCGAATACCCCTCCACGTCGAACAGCACCAGGGCGATGCGATACCGTTCCGGCAGCTGGCGCAACGCCGTCTGCAGGCGCCGTCGCAGGGCGCGCCGGTCGGTCTCCACATCGGGGAGCGGGTGATCTCCCGCAACGGTATCGTCCAGCGCCGCCGCCTGCCGCACTGACCGCCGACGCCGCCGGTCGATCGCCGCGTTGGCCACGATGCGCAGCAGCCAGGGGCCGAACGGCCGGGTCGGGTCGTAGCGATCGAGCTTGACGAGGGCCTGGAGGAGGCCGTCCTGGGCGGCGTCGTCCGCCTCGTCGGGGTCGCCCAGGATCGCGTACGTCACCCGCCGCACCGGCGCCGTAAACCGGCTCACCAGCTCGCCGAGCGCGCTCCGATCGCCCGCCAGCGCACGCGCCACGAGGGCAGCCTCGTCCCCGGGCGCCCGACCGGTCGCGTCCGTGTCGGGGACCGCGCTCATGCTGCTGATTACGGACGCCGCCCGCGCGTTGCTGAGCGCTGAACTCTGACCCGCGGGCAGAGTATACAGAGGGACCTTCTCCCTCCCAGGAGCGCCTCATGCGCGTGGCTGTGTTCAGCACCGGCTGCTTGACCCTGCTCGCGGCGTGCGTCGCCCCTCCGCCGCCCGGGGGGATACGCTCCGGTCCCGATCCCGTCAACACGCGCTACATCAATCCCGGGACGCTCGCGGCCTTGCCGGGCTTCACGCACGCGGTGAAGGTCGGGTCGACGGTGTATGTGTCGGGAGAAGTCGCCCTCGACTCGAGCGGCAAGCTCGTCGGCCCCGGAGATCTGCGGGCCCAGGCAGCGCAGGCATTCGGCAACCTCGCGACCGTGCTGCGCATCGCCGGCGTGGGCACCGACGATGTCGCCAAGCTCACGATCTACCTCGTGAACGCCAAACCCGGCGACCTCGACATCATCCGTGAAGCGGCGCCCGAGTTCTTTCCGCAACGTAACCCGCCGGCGGGGACCGTCGTGGGCGTGCAGACGCTGCCGCGCGAGGGGCTCCTGATCGCGGTGGACGCCACGGCCATCGTCCGCGCCGCTGTGCTGCCGCGCGACGAGCGCTTCCGGCCGTAGCGCTCAGACGGGCGGTTTCTCCCGGGCCACGGTGGGAGTTGCGAACGCCGGGCGGGCCAGCTCCGGCAAACCGAGATGGGCCCGGGCGCGGTTCAGCGCGTCGTCGATGTTGCCGTGGATGTTCTCCTCGCCCAACTCGTCGTAGAGTCCCGAGCGCTCGAGCGCGACCACGGGCTGGGCGTGCACGTCCGACAGCAGCACGAGGGTGCCCTCCCGCCGGCTGCGCCGCACCAGATCGCGCAACGCATGGAGTCCCGTGGAATCGATGGCCGGGACGTGCCGCATGCGCAGGATCAGCACCTTCGGCCGCACCGCGATGCGGCCGAGCCGCTCCTTGAAGGTCTCGGCCGCGCCGAAGAAGAACGGCCCGCTGATCTCGTACACCTCGACGCCCGCCGGCACCACCCGGCGCCGCATCGCGTTGGGATCGTGCTCGAAGTCGTCGACCGGGTCACGCAGCTCGTGGGTGAGGGCGTTGATGTTGGTCACCTCCGCCATGCGGCGCATGAAGAGGAAGGCGGCCAGCACCATCCCCACCTCGATCGCCACCGTCAGGTCCCAGAACACCGTCAGCAAGAAGGTGGTGAGCAACACCGCGACGTCGCTCTTGGGCGCCCGGAACTCCGCGACGAACGTGCGCCACTCGCTCATGCTGTAGGCGACGACCACGAGAATCGCCGCGAGCGTCGCCATCGGTATGAGGCCGGCCCAGCGTCCGAAGAACGTGGCGATCAGGAGCAGGGTCACCGCGTGCGTCATCCCTGCCACGGGTGTGCGCCCGCCGTTCTTGACGTTGGTCGCCGTGCGAGCGATGGCGCCGGTCGCCGGAATGCCACCGAACAGCGGCGAGGCGATGTTCGCCACCCCCTGCGCCACCAGCTCCATGTTGGAGCGGTGGCGACCGCCGATCATGCCGTCGGCCACGACCGCCGAGAGGAGCGACTCGATCGCGCCCAGCAGCGCGATCGTGAACGCCGGGCCCAGCAGGCTGGGGATCTGGCGAAACGTGACGGCCGGCAGCGTCGGGGCGGGGAGAATGGCGTTGATCACGCCGAAGCGGCTCCCGATGGTCTCGACCGGGAGGTGCAGCACCTGGACCACGGTCGTCGCGGCGATGAGCGCGACGAAGGGACTCGGGATGCGACGGTTCAGCCGCGGCCAGACGAGAATCACCACCAGGGTCAGCGCGGCGACCGCCACGGCCCAGAGGTTGAGGACGCCCAAGTGGGCGACGAGCGCCCGCCATTTGGGGACGAAGTCGGCCGGCACCGGCCCCATCCGCAGCCCGAGGAAGTCCTTGACCTCGTTGGAAAAAATGATGACGGCGATGCCGCTCGTGAAGCCGATGGTGACGGGGTAGGGAATGAACTTGATGGCGCCGCCCAGGCGGGCCAGGCCGAAGCCCACGAGGATGATGCCCGCCAGGAAGGTCGCCATGGCCAGACCTTCGACCCCGTAGCGCTGCACGATCGCGTACACGATCACGACGAACGCCCCGGTCGGCCCACCGATCTGCACGCGAGAACCGCCCAGCGCCGAGATGAGGAATCCGGCGACGATGGCGGTGAACAGACCGCGCTCGGGGCTCACGCCGCTCGCGATCGCGAACGCGATCGCGAGCGGCAGAGCCACGATACCGACGATGACACCGGCGATCAGGTCGGCGCCGAGCTCCTCATGCGTGTAATGCTGGAGCGTCGTGACGACCTTCGGAACGAGCCGCTCAACCGCAGTCACACTCCTCCGCCGGTGACGGTGCCGGCGGGAATCTAGACGCCTCCCGCGTCAGCGCGCGAGGCCCAGGAGGTGATCCAGCGACAACGCACCCGGCCCGGACGCCACCAGCGCCAGCGCCGCGATGATCAGTACCAGGTTGTACTCGAACCCGCCGTTCTGGACGAAGAATCCCTTGGGCCCGTGCACTTTGGCGATGGCCACCGTCATGGTCGCGAGCACCAACACGCCTGCCAGCGGTGTGAGCAGCCCGAGGACGAGCAGCGCTCCGGCCAGGAGCTCACCGCCCACCGCCAGCGCCGTCCACAGCCGCGCCGGCCGGAACCCCAGACTGCCGATGAACCCCGTCGCCCCCTGGAACCCCGGCCCCCCGAACGCGCCGAACGCCTTCTGCGCGCCGTGCGCCAGGAACACCGCCCCCAGCGTGAGGCGCAGCAGCAGCAACCCCAGATCCACCCACATGGTATCCCTCCAGAAAATTATCTCGAAATCGAGATACTTGACATCGAACAATGGAGGAACACCTTTCTGCTGATCGAGGTTCCTGGAGGTGAGATGAAACGACCGTCGCAGCCGCACGACACGCCGCTCAAGCTCTGGGTGGTGCTGGCCCGGGCGTTCGACGCCGTCGAGCGCCATTCCCGGGCGAGCATCGCTCGCTTCGCGCTCGGCTCCACCGAGTTCGGCGTGCTGGAAGTGCTGTACCACAAGGGCGAGCTGCCGGTGTGCGAGGTGCAGCGCCGCATCCTGGTCGAATCGAGCAGCACCACCTACGTGGTCGATAAGCTCGTGCGCCGCGGCCTGGTCGGCCGCCGGCCCTCGGCGCGCGATCGGCGCGTGGTGCTCCTCGCCCTCACGCCCGCCGGCCGGACGCTCATCGGGCGGATCTTTCCGGCCCACGCCCGTGCCATGCGGCGCGCGGTGGCGGGGCTCCCCTTGCGCCAGCAGGCCGACGCCGTCCGCCTGCTCCGCACCCTCGGCAAGGGAGCGGCGGACCGCCTCAGTCGCGAGGAAACGACCGAGGCAGCGACCCGTGAGGAAGCGTAGAGCTGTTGCTCAGTGGAACGTGACGCCCAGCCCCACATCGATCACGTTCTGTTTCCAGCCGGTGAACTGGGTCCCGGCTCCGCTCAGGTTCACGTCGCCGATCCCGCCCCAGACGTAATTCACCACCGGCGTGAGGGAGACGTCGCGGCCGAACCGGATGTCGTACCCGGCGCCCGCCGTGAATCCCCACCCGGTCCCGTCGAACGAGGGCGTGGAATTGATGTGGTAGTTGGATAGCCCGAGCCCGCCGGTGAGGAAGAAGCCGCTGCGCGTCTCGGGATACAGATAGATGGATGCGGTGAAATTGGTCATCGACTCGGTGGCGCTGCCGTCAGAATGCAACCACGTGTTGATGGCACCGCCGACCAGCAGGTTGCGCTTGGGAGCGCCGCCGAGCTTCACGAACGCTGTCACGCCACCCTGACGAGACACGCGGTTGCAGCTGTCGCACATCACTTGCGCCGACCCGTACCCCAGCCCAAACCCGATCCAGAAGCCAGCGCGACGCTGCGGATACTGCGCCTGTGCCGCCGCGGCGATGCAGCTGAGTACGACGACCATCCCGACGACCCGCTCTGTCCGCCTCATGGGTGCTCCCAGCCCGGTGACGGGCCAAGGGCAAGGCGACTTCCGTGCCGGGCGGCGCCAGCACGGGTCCCGGCACCCGCTGTCCTCAGACGGGGTCAACGAAGCCGGGACAGTCCGGAAGTAGATCGTCCCGAGGACGACCAAGCTACGTCATCGTCTGTGCTGCCGGCGCTACAGAATATCCCAAAGTGCAGAATCGCGGCGTCGGCACGCAGTGTGCTCTGCAGACGGCAGCACGTGGTGACGCCAATAGTTTGCACGAACTGCAGGATTCGGTTGACACCATTTCCGCCGAGGGATAGCTTGTCCAATATGAAACTCATCACCACCATCGTACGGCCGGAGCGTCTGCCGGAGGTCAAGGCGGCGCTGTTCCAGGCCGGCGTCACCGGGATCACCCTGAGCCGCGTCTCGGGTCACGGCGGCGAGCAGGAAGTCATCGGGCAGTATCGCGGCAGCACCGTCGTCATGGAGTTCCACGAGAAGGTGAAGATCGAGATGGACTGCTCGGAGCCATCCGTGGAGCCGGGCATCAAGGCCATCCTCTCCGCCGCCCGCACGGGAGAAGTGGGCGACGGCAAGATCTTCATCCAACCGATCGAGCGCGTCATCCGCATCCGGACGGGCGAGCTCGACAACGCCGCGCTCACGGCCGTGAACGCGAACGAGGTGCAGCGCGCGGCGCTCGAGAGCGCGCACCATGCCGGCGCCGTCGCCGGTGAGGAGGAGCCATGAACGCGGCCGTCGCGGTTTCCGCTGGCGATACCGCCTGGGTCCTCGCCTCCACCGCCCTGGTGATGGTCATGACCGTGGGGCTGGCGTTCTTCTACGGCGGCCTGGTGCGCCCGAAGAACGCGTTGAACACGATGATGATGAGCGTGGTGGCCCTGGGCCTGATCAGCGTGCAATGGGTGCTGGTCGGCTACTCGATCGCGTTCGGGCACGGCACGCCCTGGTGGGGTGGGCTGTCATGGCTGGCGTTCAAAGGCGTCGGCCTCGATCCCGACCCCGCGTACGCGGCCACGATCCCGCTGCAGGCGCACGCCATGTTCCAGCTGATGTTCGCGATCATCACGCCGGCGCTGATATCGGGCGCGATCGCGGAGCGGATGCGGTTCCGCGCCTATGTGGTCTTCATCCTCCTTTGGTCGACGCTCATCTACGACCCGCTGGCACACTGGGTGTGGGGAGCCGGCGGCTGGCTGCAGAAGCTGGGCGCGCTCGACTTCGCGGGCGGCACCGTCGTACACATCAGCTCCGGCGTGTCTGCGCTCGTGGCGGCGGCGATGCTCGGGGCGCGCAAGGACTTCAAGCGCGCGGCCATCGTGCCGCACAACGTGCCGCTCGTGTTGCTCGGAGCCGGACTGTTGTGGTTCGGCTGGTTCGGGTTCAACGCCGGGTCGGCCCTCGCGGCGAATGGACTGGCCGCGCTGGCATTCACCAACACCAACACCGCGGCAGCAGCGGCGCTCGTCACGTGGGCCCTGGTCGACTACGCGCGCTCGGGCAAGGTGACCGCGGTGGGCGCGGCCACAGGGCTCGTGGTGGGTCTGGTCGCCATCACACCGGCGTCCGGGTACGTCACGGCACAGGCATCGATCGTGATCGGCATCGTGGCGGCGTTGATCAGCTATACCGCGATCCAGATTCGCTCCAGGACGAAGCTCGACGATTCGCTCGACGTCTTCTCGTGCCACGGGCTCGGGGGCGCGGCCGGTGCGCTGCTCACCGGTATCTTCGCGACCAAGCTCGCGAACCCCGCCGGCGGCGACGGCTGGCTGGCTGGCAACTTCGCCCAGATGGGCGTGCAACTGCTCGCGATACTCGCGACCGTTGTGCTGGCCGCGGGCGGCACGGCGGTGCTCATGACGCTGGTGAATGCGACGCTCGGCGCTAAGGCAGGGGTGAAGGAGCAGCTCTCCGGTCTCGACTTGAGCGAGCACGGCGAGGAGGCCTACTTCGGCGACCAGGGCGCTACGCCCGCACCCGGTCTGTCCTTGGGTGAAGGCGTGATCGTTTCCGCGGTTCCGGTGAACGTGGAGGCCTAGCGCGCGCGCCGGCTGACGAGGGCGTTCTCGAGGAACAGGAACTCGATCCCCGTCCCCAGGAAGGTATCCAGCGCCTCGCGCGGCGTGTTGACGATCGGCTGCCCCTTGACGTTGAAGCTGGTGTTCAGGACCATCTCCCGCCCGGTGGTGCGGCCGACCGCGCGCAGCAGCTCGTGAAATTCCGGGTTGTCGCGCGCCGCCACGGTCTGCACCCGGGCGGAGCCGTTCACATGGGTGACCGCCGGCAGGGCGGCGCGGTGCTCCGGCCGGACGTCGACGGTCATGATCATGAACGGCAGCTCCGTCCCCGGCGCGACCTCGAACCAGCGGTCCACCTCTTCGATCGAGACCGCGGGCGCGAATGGGCGGAACGCCTCCCGCATCTTGACCATCGCGTTGATCCGATCCCGCATCTCGGGATGCCCCGGGTCGGCGAGGATGCTGCGGTGGCCGAGGGCGCGCGGCCCGAACTCCATGCGACCGCGGTACCACGCGACGACCCGGCCCTCCGCGATGAGCCGGGCGGCCGCGTCGCTTGCGTCCGCGAGGTTGGCGAACCGGGTGACCGCCACGCGATCGCCGTAGGCCGCCAGCTCGGTGTCGGTGTCTCGGGTCGCATAGCCGGGGCCGAGAAACGGCACGGGCAATCGCTCGTTGCGCACCTCGCCCGCCGCCGCGGCGCGCCACAGCGCCGCCCCCAGCGCGCTGCCGTCGTCGCCCGCCGCGGGTTGCACGTAGATGTCGTCGAAGGCTCCGGAACAGAGCAGCCGGCCGTTGGCCGTGCAGTTCAGCGCCACCCCGCCGGCGAGGGCCAGGCGCCGCAGGCCCGTCACTTCGGCGAAGTAGCCGCACAGGTGCAGCATCGTGCGGTCGAGACACGCCTGCAGGGCCGCGGCGACGTCGCGATGCACATCCTCGATCTCCTGCTCCGGCGCCCGCGGCGGCACGAGCTGCTCGGTCAGCGCCGCGCGGGTCGCGAGATACTGCTCGCGCTCGTCGCGCGTATGGTTGGCCCGGAGTAATGGAATGCGGATCCCCCCGTCCGCTTCGAGCCCCACCGCCTCCTCGAAAAAGCGCCGGAACCGCTCGGGATCGCCGTAGGGCGCGAGGCCCATGATCTTGTACTCGTCGGCGTTGAAGTCGAACCCCAGGTGGAGCGTGACGATCGAATAGAGGATGCCGATGGAGTCGTGGGCGCCGATCTGGAAGATCCGGTCGAGGTGCCCGTCGCGCGCGTGATATACGCTGGCGCTCTGCGCTTCGCCCATGCCGTCGATCACGATCACCAGACACTCGTCCCACCCCGACGTGTAGTACGCGCTGGCGGCGTGCGCCGCGTGGTGCCCGACATGACGCACCCGTTCGGCGGGGAACCCCGGACAATCGCGCGCCACCAGCGCGAGCAACGCTTCCCGTGAGTAGACCTGGCGATACAGGTCGTGCGAGACAGGGTCGACCGCGTATACGCCGCGGTAGGGCGCGTAGTCGAAGCCGTGCACCAGCTCGTCGACGTCGCCCATGCCCAGCCCGGCCTCCCGCAGGCAGTAGGCGATCGCCGCCTTGGGGAAATCGCCCGTATGCTTGCGGCGGCTGATCCGCTCCTCCGCCACCGCTGCCACGAGCGTTCCATCCACGATCAGTGCCGCCGCCGAGTCGTGTCCCTGGGAGATGCGGTATTCGCGCTCGTCGAGGTTGGGCCAACGCGCACGTTTGAAGGGAATGGAGCCTTCGAATCCGCTGATGCCGAGGATTTTCACGAGGCGAGAGGGCAGCAAGAAGCATACGAGACGCGATCGTGGCGTGCGCGCCACACCGGGCGGCGAGAGAGCCCGGACGGGAAACAGCCCGCTTCTTGCAACGGGTGCCGGCGTTCGGGAACCACGTTTCACGACGAGCGCTGCGAGGTGGCATGACTGAGCGACTCATCGAATCCGGGCTGAAGGTGTTCGCGACGTGTCCGCCCTCGTACACGGCATCCCCCCGGGCGTACCGCCGGGACATGCTGGACGTCGCCCGCTGGAGCGAGGCGGCGGGCTGCGAGGGGATCCTGGTATACACGGACAACGGGCTCGTCGACCCGTGGCTGGTGGCGCAGGACATCATCACGCACACACAACGGCTAGCGCCGCTCGTCGCGGTGCAGCCGGTCTACATGCATCCCTATGCCGTCGCCAAGATGGTCGCGACGCTCGGCTTCCTCCACGGCCGGCGCGTCTACCTCAACATGGTCGCCGGAGGCTTCAAGAACGACCTCGAAGCGCTCGACGATCCGACACCACACGACGAGCGCTACACCCGCCTCACGGAGTACACGACGCTCATCATGTCGCTGCTCGACGCGACCAAACCGGTGACGCTGCACGGGAAGTACTATAGGATCACCAACGTCCGGATGACGCCGCCGCTCGACCCGGCCTTGATACCGGGCGTGTTCGTCTCCGGCTCCTCGGACGCCGGCCTCGCCGCGGCCCGGCAGCTCGGGGCGCTCGCGGTCCGCTATCCCAAGCCCGTCGCCGAATACGAGGGCGCCCCCCCGATCGATGCGGCTGCCCTGGGGATCCGGATCGGGATCATCGCGCGCGAGGACGCCCGCGACGCCTGGGCCGCCGCCCGCGCCCGGTTCCCGGAGGACCGCAAGGGACAGCTCACGCACCAGCTCGCCATGAAGGTCTCCGACTCGGAGTGGCACCGCCACCTCTCCGAGATCGGCGAGGCCGCCGCCGCGCAGCCCGAGTCGCCGTACTGGATGGTCCCCTTCGAGAATTACAAGACGTTCTGCCCCTATCTGGTGGGAAGCTACGAGCGCGTGGCCGACGAAGTCGCGCGCTACGTCGGCGTCGGATATCGCACGATCATTCTCGACGTGCCAGCGGGTCCGGAGGAGCTCGAGCACATCGGCGTGGTGTGTGAGCGCGCCGCGGCCCGCGTGGCGCCATGAGCTTCCTGCTGCAGCGCTGGGTGACCGAGCAGGCGAGTCGGCGCCCGGAGGCGGGTGCTCTCGTGTTTCGCGATCAGCGCCTCAGCTACGGCGAGCTCGAGGCGCAGAGCAATCGTCTGGCGCGGCTCCTCAAGGACGCCGGCTGCGCTCGCGGCGATCGCGTCTGCCTCCTGATGCCGAAGTCTCCCGCCGCGATCATCGCGATCCTCGGCGTCCTCAAGGCGGACGCGATGTACGTGCCGCTCGACCCCGCGAGCCCGATTCCTCGCGCCGAGAAGATGATCGCGGCGTGCGACAACCGCTGGATCCTGGCGAGCGGTGCCGTCGGCCCCACGCTCGAGGCGCTGTTCGCCCTGCCTGGCTTCGCCGCGCAGCACTCCGTCGGCTGGCTCGCTGCCGGGCCCCCAGCGGGGGGCGTCACCCCGCACTTCGAGCTTCACGACCTGGCCGGCTATCCGGCGGAACCGCTTCCGTACGGCAACACGGCGCGCGACCCGGCGCACATTCTCTTCACGTCCGGCTCCACCGGAACGCCCAAGGGCGTCGTGATCACCCATGCCAGCGTGCGAGCCTTCATCGAGTGGGCGGTCGCCTACTTCGGCACCAAGCCGACCGATCGCATCTCCGGCCACCCGCCGCTGCACTTCGATCTCTCGACGTTCGACATGTTCGGGACGTTTGCCGCCGGCGCCGAGCTGCATCTCGTGCCGCCGGAGCTCAACCTCCTGCCCCACAAGCTCGCCGACCTGATCCGCAGATCCGAGCTCACACAATGGTTCTCGGTGCCGTCGGCGCTCAACTACATGGCGAAGTTCGCCGTCGTCCGGCAGGACGACTTTCCGACGCTCGAGCGTGTGCTGTGGTGCGGCGAGGTGTTTCCGACGCCCGCGCTGATGTATTGGATGCAGCGCGTCCCGCACGCCACGTTCACGAACCTGTACGGTCCCACGGAGGCGACGATCGCCAGCAGCTATTACACGGTACCGTCGTGTCCCGCCAGCGAGGACGAGGTGATCCCGATCGGTCGCCCGTGCGCGGGAGAGGAGCTACTGGTGCTGGATGAATCCCTGCAGCCGGTGCCGCCTGGGGAGGTCGGCGACCTGTACATCGCGGGCGCGGGGCTCAGCCCGGGCTACTGGCGGGACCCCGAGAAGACGCGCCAGGCGTTCCTGTCGCCGGGCGGGGGGCGGCCCGCTCCGGAAGACCGCATCTACCGGACGGGCGACCTGGCGAGCGTCGGCGCCGACGGCCTGGTGCGGTTCCTCGGGCGGGCCGACTCGCAGATCAAGACCCGCGGCTACCGCGTCGAGCTGGGCGAGATCGAGACCGCGCTGCACGCGCTCGGCACGCTGCGGGAATGCGCGGTGGTCGGCATCGCCACGCAGGACTTCGACGGCGTCGCGATCTGCTGCGCGTACGTGCCGCTCGCGGGCCAGTCGGTGACGCCCGCGAGCCTGCGCGAAGCGATCGCCCGCGCGCTGCCGCCATACATGCTGCCGTCGCGCTGGCTGGCGTTCGACGAGCTCCCCAAGACGAGCAACAGCAAGATCGATCGCCGCCGCCTGAAAGAGCTGTTCGCGCCCGAGACTGTGAGCACGTCATGACGACCGCGACCGCCTCCCTGCACGCCGAGCTCAACGCCCTGTTCACCAAGGCGCTCGGCGTCGAAGTGCCCTCGCCCGATACGGACCTGCTGGCCACCGGTCGCCTCGACTCGGTGGGTTTCGTCGAGCTACTCATGCAGCTCGAGAAGCGCTTCGGGCTCCGCGTGGAGCTCGATGATGTCGAGGTCGATGACTTCCGCTCGCTCGCGGCGATCGCCGCGTTCATCTCGGAACGGCGAGGCGCGCCGAGCGCTTAGCGTCTCACCCCCCGGATGCTCCGAGTCGATGCATGCCGGCGCACCGAAGCGGTGCACGGCAGGGCCGCCCTCGTGTGGCCGCGTCGCAACACGACGCGCGCAAGAAGCGCGGCCGCGCGTACATCCGACTCGTGCCGCGCGCGGCCAGCATGGCCCGAACCCTGCAAAGCGCGGCACGCCGAGACAGTGAGTCCCACGCCATGAAGCTGCTGCCGTTGGACAATCCCGCATTGATCGAGCTCGTGGCGGGATGGCTGGGCCGCGAGGAGAACAACAAATGGCTGGACTTCGGAAACGGCATCGGCGCGCCGACGGCGGTGTCGTTGAAAATCATGACGCAGCGCGACGTCCATGTGCTGCGCGCGTACACGCCGGATGGGAGCGACCTGCCGATCGGGGTCGTGGGCCTGTCCAACGTGGACCGGCGCTTCAAGTCCGCTGGTTCGCTCTGGGCGGTGCTGGGGAACAAGCGGTACGGTGGATTCGCCAGGCGCGCGGCCTCGAAGCTCCTGACCTATGGATTTCGCGAGCTCGGGCTCGAGGTGATCGGCGCCTGGACCGTCGAGATCAACGTGGCATCGCGCCGGGCGCTCGAGCAGCTGCACTTTCGCTACATCGGCCGGCAGCGCCGCTGTCATTGGATCGACGGGCAGCCGCACGATCGGTTGTTGTACGACCTGCTGGCCACGGAGCACGAGGACCTGCCGGATGACTGAGGCGCTCGACCTCGAGTCCCAAATCGCGGAGCTGTTCGCCGAGCATCTACAAGTCGAGCTGCCATCGCCCGACCTGGATCTATTCGAGGCCGGTGTGGTGGACTCTCTTCTGTTCGTAAAGCTGCTCGCCGCCCTTGAGGAGCGGTTCGGGTTTCAGCTGTCGTTCGAAGAGCTGGAAATCGACGACTTTCGCACCCTGCGCCACATCGCGCGCTTCGTCGCGGCCAAGCGGACTGAAGTTATTTCGGGGGGACCACGATAGTCCCCAGCTGCGTCTCATGGCGGTTGGGCGCGCCGTAACGCCACTCGTCGCACCATAGCGGCATTTCGTCGCACCCGCACGCTCGAGCCCTGGCCGGGCGGCAGCTCTCGCGCGCATACTCAAGCCATGGAGCGGCGCCCGACATCCGCGTATCCCCGTTGGTGGCTCGTGCTGCTCGTCTGGGCCGCGTGGGGGCTCGTCCTGTCCACGCAGGTCCACATCTACTCCCGCCTGGGCAGCCGGCCGATGGCGTTTCTCATGTCGCTGCGCCTGAACATGCCCGGGGCGCTGATCTGGGCGCTCTTCACACCGGGGATCATCTGGCTGGGCCGCCGTTGTCCGCCGTTCGAAGGGCGCCGCTGGCCGCGCTACCTCGCCCTGAATTTTGCGGCGAGCGCGCTCGCGGTGGGGCTCGAGGTGCTACTGGTGACGGTGAATGGGCGCCTGATCCGCGGCACCTTGCCGGAGAGTGGTCCCGTGCTGCTCGACGTGGCACGCTCCTTCGTCTGGTGGTTCCCGTCCGATGGCCTCCTGTATTGGGCCGTGCTGGCGATCGATTACGGCGTACGGCACTATCGCGAGCTCAAGGATCGTGAGCTGCGAGCCTCCCAGCTCGAGGCGCAGCTCGCCGCCGCGCGGCTGGAAGCCTTGCAGATGCAGCTGCAGCCGCATTTCCTGTTCAACGCGCTGCACACGATCGGACAGCTGGTCCGCACCGGCCAGGACGCCACCGCGGTCGCGGTCGTGGCGGGGCTGGGCGATCTGCTGCGCCGGCTGCTCGATGGTGCCACCGCCCAGGAGGTCCCGTTAAGGCAGGAGCTCGAGTTCATCCAGAGCTATCTCGAGATCGAGCAGATCCGCTTCCGCGATCGCCTGGACGCGCGCATCGACGTCCCGGAGGACGCCCTCGACGCCCGTGTGCCGCATCTCATCCTCCAGCCGCTGGTCGAGAACGCCATTCGCCACGGGATCGCCCCCCGCCCGCGCGGGGGTCACGTCGACGTGAGCGCGTGGCGCGTGGGGGACCGACTGCATCTCGCCGTGTGGGACGACGGCGCGCCCCTCGCCGACACCACCCGGGCTCGCAACGGCGGGGGGGGAGGAGGCGAAAGGGGAGCCGCTGACGAGGACGTGGGGCGGGGCCTGGGCCTTGCCAACACCAGCGCGCGGGTGCGGCAGCTGTATGGCGAGGCCGGATCGTTCGAGATGGTGGACCGCCCCGAGGGGGGAGTAGTGGCGCACGTGGTGATCCCGTTCCAGCTCGCCGCGGCCGAGTGGCAGGGCGCATCGGACGTCCCCGGATGCAGCTGATCCGCACCCTGATCGTCGACGACGAGCCCGCCGCGCGCGCCGGGCTGCGCCAGCTGCTCGCCGCCGATCCCGAGGTCGTGGTCGCGGGCGAGTGCGCCAGCGGGCGCGAGGCCGTCACGGCGATTCAGGATGCCGCCCCCGACCTCCTGTTCCTCGACGTCCAGATGCCTGAGCTCGACGGCTTCGGCGTGCTGCGCGAAATCGGGACCGAGGGCGTGCCCGCGGTCGTGTTCGTCACCGCGTACGACCAGTACGCGCTGCGGGCGTTCGAGGTGCATGCGCTGGACTACCTGTTGAAGCCGTTCAGCGACGTCCGCTTCCGCGAGTCGCTCACGCGCGCCAAGGAGCAAGTGCGGCGTGGCCGCCTGGGGCAGCTGTCGCGCAAGCTGGCGGCGCTGCTCGACACGTACGATGAGTCGGCGACGCGTGGCGCCGGCGGGGGGGGCGGGCCAGCAGGCAACGCCATGCCGCGCGCCTACCTCGAGCGCCTGGTCGTCAAGTCGGGCGGCAAGGTCACACTGCTGCAGGTCGGGGACATCGAGTGGATCGACGCGGACGGCGATTACGCGCGCATTCACGTCGGCAAGGCGTGGCATCTGTTGCGCGAGACGATGAAGCGGCTGGAGCGGCAGCTCGACCCGGCGCTCTTTGTGCGCATCCATCGGTCCACGATCGTGAACCTCGAAAAGGTGAAAGAGCTGCAGCCGTTCTACCGCGGCGAGTACGTGGTCGTGCTGCACACGGGCGCCACGTTGAAGCTGTCGCGCGGCTATCGCGCCAATCTCGAGGCGCGTCTCGGTCGCACGATCTAGTCGACTCGCCGTACCGGGCGCGCCACTTGGCGCTCGCGGGTTGTCGCACGGGCCCGCGCCGCCTAGACTCGTCGCACGCTCGCAACAGGGAGCGTGTTCTCGTGGCCGCGTGCGGTGTGTGACGGCCACACCCGCCGGCCAGCCAAACCCGGTGCCGACGCACCGGGTTTGGTTTTTTTTATCCCGCCCGTCGTCGCCGCACGACCACTTGGCGCGCGGCGCCGCCTGCTCGTCGCAAATCCGTAGCCGCCCACCCTCCCAGGGGCGTAGCGTGCCGCGAGCAGGTCCGTCCGCCATCCAAGCCCTAGCCACGGAGGCGCCTCATGACTTTTTCCGTTCGTGTACGCTCCCTCGTTACCCTCGTCGTCACGCTGGTCCTGCGGCCCAGCCAGGCTGCGGCGCAGGAGCCGGTCACCATCACCGGCACCGTCTCGAGCGACGGCGGCGTCCCGGTCGCCCAGGCCGAGGTCGCTATTCCCGCGATGGGGCTGGGCGCGCTGAGCCGGGAAGACGGTCGCTACGCGATCGTCGTGCCGGGCGCCCGCGTCGCCGGTCAAACCGTCACGCTCGTCGCGCGCCGCCTGGGCTACAAGGCACAGACCGTCCAGGTCGCGCTCACGGCGGGGGGCGTGACGCGCGACTTCACCCTCGCGGCCAATCCACTCCAATTGGGCGAGGTCGTCGTGACGGGCGCGGGGACCACCACCGAAGTCGAGAAGCTCGGCAACGTCCGGCACGCCGTCAGCGCGGACCTGATCGAGCGCAGCAACGAATGGAACGCTGTCGAAGCGCTGGCGGCCAAGGCTCCCAACGTGACCGTGACCGCGTCGAGCGGCGAGCCCGGGGCGGGGTCCTACATCTCGATCCGCGGGCAGCGCACGGTCGGTCTCCCCAACTCGGGCAGCGCGCAGCCGCTGTTCGTCGTCGACGGCCTGCCGATCGACAACACCAGCTTCTCCACCACGGACTTCAACCCTACCGACGGGCTCAACGCCGGCGCGATCGAAGGCACCGCGCAGAGCAACCGGGCGTCCGATCTGAACCCGGCCGATATCGAGTCGGTGGAGATCCTGCCCGGCGCCGCGGCCGCCGCGATCTACGGGTCGCGCGCGGGTCAGGGCGTCGTGCTGATCACCACCAAGCACGGCAAGCCCGGCCCCACGCACTACTCGCTGCGCACCTCGATCTCCGCCAACGACATCAATAACACCTACCCGCTGCAGACCTCCTGGGGGCAGGGGCTGGGCGGCGCGCCTCCGGGCAACTGCGACCGCTCGACCGGTGTGAACAACTTCGCTTGCCGGACCAGCTGGGGCCCGCGCGTCACCGGCGCGACGTACGATCACGCCGACGAGGCCTTCGTCACCGGGTACACATCCGACAACAATCTGACGGTGTCGGGGGGCAACGATCGCACGACGTTCTACCTCTCGGGTTCCTACCTGCGCGATCGCGGCATCTTCTCGGGCCCCAACAATCTGAACGAGCGGTCCACGATCCGGTTCAACGGATCGCACCGCGTCACCGACAACCTGAAGCTCGGCGCCAACATGTCCTACGTCGACGTGCGCGCCCGCTACGTGCAGCGCGGCAACAATACGAACGGCCTGCTGCTCGACTTGCTGCGCTCGCCGCCGGACTGGAGCAACCAGCCCTACCTCGCGGCCAACGGGCAGCCTCAGAGCTTTCGGTTCCAGCATCCGCAGATCGGTGATGACAACCTGAGCCGGGGATGGGCGAATCCGTTCTACACGCTCAACGTGCCGCTGAACACGTCCCTGGTCGGCCGCGTGTTCGGGAACGTCACGGCGGAGTTCCTGCCGGCCTCGTGGATCCGATTCAACTACACGCTCGGCGCGGACTACTCGAACGACGAGCGGCTGGAAGGTGCCCCCCAGCCGTCCACCCCGCCGACGGTGGGCGGACGGGTGACCGAAGGCAAGCTCATCAACTACCAGATCGACCACAACCTGACGGCCACCCTGCAACACTCGTTCAGCACCGCCTTGAGCGGCACGCTGACGCTCGGTCAGGGCCTCAACACCCGCAACGTCCGCCAGCTGGCCAACGTGGGACGGACGCTGATCGCGCCCTTGCCGTACAAGCTGAGCAATACGGTGACGCGCGACGTGCCGATCGACGCGGAGACGGTGATTCACGACGCGTCCTACTTCGGTCAGGCGACGCTGGACGTGCACGACCAGCTGCATCTCACCGGCGCCCCGCGCAACGACGGCTCGTCGACCTTCGACCAGAATCACCTGCGCAGCTGGTTCCCCAAGGGCAGCGTGGCCTGGGAGTTCACCAAGGCGATCGGCGAGCGGCCCGCCTTGACGTTCGGCAAGCTGCGGGCCTCCTACGGCGAGGCGGGACAGGAGCCGGATCCCTATCTCACGTCGTCGGTGTACTCGGGGATCACCGTCATCGGCGGCTACACCCAGGGCATGGGCGCCAACCCCACGCAGTCGGGCTTCGGCGGCCTCGCCTCGAGTATCGTGAAGGGCGCGAGCACGCTTCGCCCCGAGCGGACCAAGGAGTTCGAGACCGGAGTCGACCTCGGACTGCTGCGCGACAAGGCGGACCTGAGCCTCACGTACTACGTGGCCAAGACGTTCGACGTGATCCTGCTGACGCCGCTGTCGCCGTCCACGGGCTA
>Ga0079222_10000072_pt1 | contig 17170 bp, 10 predicted proteins | sample GAPlitter_FD_75070 | JGI IMG/M metagenome (GOLD analysis project Ga0079222, IMG submission 75070) | Agricultural soil microbial communities from Georgia to study Nitrogen management - GA Plitter | ecosystem: Environmental > Terrestrial > Soil > Agricultural land | place: USA: Georgia...
CGCCTTGCGGCAAATCTCCCAACTGCAGCGGACCAATCGCCACACGAACAAGTCGCAGGACCTCCAGAGCTTGCGATTCGAGCATGCGGCGGATCTGGCGGTTCTTGCCTTCGTCGAGGACGATGACGAGCCAGGAGTTTTTCTCGCCGGCACGCAGAAGAACCGCTCGTTTGGCTCGCAGCACCTCGCCTTCTTCATCAGATACACCCTCTTCCAGCGTTCGAAGAAGAGCATCGTCCGCAACGGCGCTGACTTGCACGTGGTAAGTCTTGTCGAGATGGGATTCCGGGGCGGTGATGCGCGCCGCCCATTCGGAGTCGTTCGTGAAGAGCAGCAGGCCCTCACTGGCGCGATCGAGCCGGCCTACCGGGGCCATCCACGGGGACACCTGGGCCCCTGAAGATTTGCGGAGCAGGTCGTAAACGGTTTGCCGGCCTTTCTCGTCCGCCGCGGTGGTCACCGCGCCGCGCGGCTTGTTCATCATCCAATAGACCTTTTGCTCGCTCGCCAGCAGGCTTCCATCGACGGCAATGCGGTCCCTCCCGAAGTGAACCAGAGCCTCGGGGTTGCGCGTGACGGAGCCGTTCAAGGTCACCCGGCCGGAGCGGATGTGCTCGCTGGCCTGCGACCGCGAGCAATAGCCCAGTTTTGAGATCGCTCGCGCCAAACCGACCGTGCGCTCGCCGGTTACCCGCCCTTTTGGGTGCTTGTGCCTCTTCACGGGAGAAAGTATAGCCGCCCGGGCGCTAACGAAGTGTGATAGAAGGCGTCTGAGGAAGTACGAAGATTTTCGTTGACAATACGAAATGCTTCGTAGTATGGTGCCGCGCATGACACAATCCTTGCAGCAAAAGCCCACCGCCGCCGAACTGGAAATCCTGCAGGTGCTCTGGACCCGCGGGCCTTCCACGGTTCGCGAGGTGCACGAAGCACTCAAGAAGCCGCTCGGTTATACGAGCGTGCTGAAACTGATGCAGATCATGACCGCGAAGGGACTGGTGTGGCGTGACGAAGCGCAGCGCGCGCACGTCTACGAAGCATGCCAGCCGGCGGAGAAAACCAAGCGGCAACTGGCTGTGGACATGATCCAAAGAGTGTTTGACGGGTCCGCGCGGGAACTGATGCTTCACGCGCTGGCGGACCGCCCGGCTTCTAAGGATGAGATCGAGGAACTGCGGCAATTGCTGGACGAGTACGAAAGGAGAGCGCAATGACACACCTGACGGCCTGGCTTGCTCCGGAAATTTTGCGGCCCCTGGGCATGGCTTTGCTGCACTTCGTCTGGCAAGGCGCAGGCCTTGCGGCTTTGGCGGCGCTGGCATTCGCTCTGACGCGAAATCCGCGCGCGCGCTACGCGGCGGGCGTTCTTGCGCTTGTGCTGATGGCCGCGGCGCCCTTGGTGACGTTCCAGGTTCTGCGCGAGCGCGCCACTTCCCTTTCGCCGAGCGACTCGAGCTCAACGGCTTCCCTGACCTCCGCTGCCGGGACGCTGGAGACCACAGCGGCCGAGCCCGCTTCCCAAAGCGGGATGTTGCAGACACCAGCGGAAGCTGCCGCCGGACCGCTGGTCTGGCTGGTGGAGCTTTGGTTTCTGGGCGTAGTGATTTTCAGCGTGCGCACGCTGGGTGGAATTGCCGTCCTGGAACGGCTTCGCCGCAAAGCGGCAGCGCCGCTTTCACACACTTTGCTTGCAGCTTGCCACGAACTGCAATGGGCGATGGGACTGGAACGCGTGGTGCGTTACTGCGAATCCGCGCATATTGGCGCGCCGGCGGTGCTCGGATGGTTCCGTCCGGTCGTGATGCTGCCGGTTAATGCCATCACCGGACTGAGCGAAGCGCAATTGCGCGCGGTGATCGCGCACGAACTGGCGCACATCAAGCGTTACGACGCGTTCGTCAACCTTTTTCAGATCGCCGCGGAGTCCGTACTCTTCTATCACCCCGCGGTCTGGTGGCTGAGCAAGCGGATTCGCGCGGAGCGGGAGAACTGCTGCGATGATGCGGCGATTGCGGTTTGCGGCAGCCCGGTAGAATACGCCCGTGCGCTGACGCTGATGGAAGAGTGGCGCAGCGTGCCGGAGTTGGCGCTGGCCGCGAACAGCCATCCCCTGGCGGCTCGTATCAAGAGGCTGCTGGGCAGGCCTGCATTGGAATCCGGTCTTCGCACGGCCGGGCTTTCCGCCGGGCTCATTTGCCTGGCCGCCGCGGTGCTTGCGGGAAACGCGTTCTTCGGGGTGGCCCGCACCCACGCGGCTCCGCAGACGCCGGCCGCGCAGGCATCGAAAACGGAACGCCCTTCGGTGATCGTGATTCAAGCGCAAAGGGAGGCTCGACAGACGCCGCAACCGGCTCCGCAACCGGCTCAACCGGAGGCCGGACCGCAGCCGGAACAAACGCCTCAGCCGCCGCAAGGGGCACAGCCGGCGCAGACGCCGCAGCCCGCTCCCAAGTCCTCCTACATCGACAGCCTGAAAGCCGAAGGAATCGACAACGTTTCCCTCGACGACCTGATCGCGCTGAAAGTGCAAGGTGTGACCGCCGATTACGTCCATGAGATTCATGCCGCCGGATTGAAGCCCTCCGTGGAAGAACTGATTGGCATGAAGGTCCAGGGAATCACGCCGGAATACATCCGGCAGATGAAGGACCTGGCGCTGAAGACCGACGTGGACAACCTGATCGGCATGAAGGTGCAGGGCGTAACGCCCGAGTACGTGAAGGAAATGCGCGCTGCGGTGCCCGACCTGAAATCCGACGAACTGATCGGGATGAAGGTGCAGGGAATTACCCCGGACTACGTTCGGCAGATGAAGGAACTGCAGCTCGACACGAACGCGGACAATCTGATCGGCATGAAGGTCCAGGGCATTACACCCGGCTATGTGAAGGAAATGCGCGCCGCGGTGCCCGGCCTGAAATCCGACGAACTGATCGGGATGAAAGTACAAGGGATCACGCCGGAATACATCAAGCAGGTGCACGATCTGGGCCTGAAAGCGGGAGCGGACGAAGCGATGGGCATGAAGGTTCAGGGAGTCACGCCGGAATACATTCAGGGAATTCGCGCGACGGGACTGAATCCGGACGTGGACGAACTGATCGGAATGAAGGTGCAGGGTGTGACGCCGGAATACATCAAGTCGCTGCAATCCGCGGGATTGAAATTCGACGTAGATGAACTCATCGGCGCCAAGGTGCAAGGGATCACGCCGGAGTTCATCGAGAAGGCCCGCAGCCACGGATTCAAAACTTCGGATCTGGACAAGCTCATCCAGTTAAAGCACAGCGGAGTGCTGGAGTAACCACTTGTGCCGGATCGTCCAGCGAGTCACCCGGAAAGGGAGGAAGCTGTCGCCATGAATCGACGTCATGCATTGATTGCCTACATTCTGGTCGCCTGCAGTCTGGCGATTGTGTTCATCGCGCGAGCGGCGGAAAACTACAAAGGCGATTGGACGATGCGGCGGTCCGATGAAGCCGGGAAGGTTGAATTCGCGCTCATCACGCACCGTCACGGGGGGACTTCGCACCACGAATCCGATTGGCCGGTTTCCGCCTTCCAGGGGCTCGACGTCGCCAAGCCCGGCAAGCAGGAAGTGAAGTTCACGATTGCGCGCGACGCGGGGCGCTTCGATTGCCAAGGCTACCTGGAAGACGGCGAAGGCGCGGGCTTGTTCCAGTTCGCGCCGAACGCGAACTATGCGTCGCAGATGAATTCCCTGGGGTTCAACGACGTCGACGCCGACAAGCAGTTCACCATGGCGGTCATGGATGTCACCGTGGAATTCGCCAAACAGATGAAAGCCGAGCGGCTGGAGGGTTTGGATACCGACAAGCTGATCGCGTTCAAGATTTTCGGAGTCACACACGAATTTATCGAGTCGCTGCGCAAGGAAGGATTAAAAATCGCCGAAGCCGACAAACTGATCGCGTTCCGCATTCACGGAGTTTCTCCCGAGATGGTGCGCTACCTGCGCCAGGCGGGCTATCAGCCGAGTGAGGACACGCTGATCGCCATGCGCATCCACGGCGCGACGCAGGAGTGGATCGAGCAACTCAAGAAGGAAGGCTACGACCACATCGATCTGCAGAAGCTGATCGCGTTTCGCATCCACGGCGTCTCCCCGGAATTTATCGGCAAACTGCGGGACCTGGGTTATCAGCACCCGGAACCGGATCAACTTGTGGCCATGCGCATCCACGGCGTGACGCCGGAATACATTTCGGACCTGCGCTCGCGCGGCATGAAAGACCTCAGCATCGACCAACTGGTCAGCCTGCGGATTCACGGCATCAACTGACGCGCGCAAAAGACGTATTTCTTGCGGCCACGGCCTCCGCGTCCGCGCACGCCATTAAATGTCTCGACGCGAGCCGGGCTACCGGCGCGCCTCGCTTTGTTTTGCGCTCCGGCAATGAGTTAAGGTTTAAGCCGTCGTTTATTCGGGAGAATAACGGATGGCGAAACTCACGTTTTTAGGCGCGGCGGGCACGGTTACCGGTTCGAAGTATCTGGTGGAGGCGGCGGGAAAGAGGCTGTTGGTTGATTGCGGGCTTTTCCAGGGGCCTCCGGAGCTGAGCGACAGAAATTACACCGCGCTGCCGGTCGAGCCGAAAACCTTTGATTATTGCGCATTAACGCACGCGCATCTCGATCACTCCGGATGGCTGCCGTGCCTGGTGCGCGACGGGTACGGCGGCTCGATTTTCGCCAATCCGGCCACGATTGAACTGGTCACCCTTTCGCTGAAGGATTCCGCGCACCTGCAGGAAGAAGACGCGGAGAAAGCCCGGCGCAAAAAGTACAGCCGGCATGCGGAACCTCGCGCGCTGTACACCGCGGAGGATGTTGATCCCGTCCTGCAGCGGCTGAAGCCGATGCCGCGCTATGGCGGCTTCGCTATTTCACCGGAGTTTCATCTCGAATCGTTCGACGCGGGCCATATCCTCGGCTCGTGCAGCTTTGCGCTGACGATTTCGGAAAACGCCAAGAAGACGACGCTGGTGTTTTCGGGGGATGTGGGACGCTACGCCCAGCCCATCCTGAAAGATCCGGTCACGCCGCCGCGGGCAGACTACCTGTTGTGCGAATCCACTTATGGGGACCGGGATCATCCCACGGGAGACGCTGCCTCCTTGCTGGCGGACATCGTCAACCGGGTGGCCAGACGCGGCGGCTCGATCGTGATTCCGGCGTTTGCCATCGGACGCACGCAGACCTTCATGTACTACCTGCGCGAACTGGAAGACGAGCAGCGCATCCCGCGGCTGCCGGTTTATGTCGATAGCCCGATGGCCGTCAGCGCAACCGGCTTGTACGTGCGCCACACGGAAGATCATGATCTGGATTTTTCGCACTTGGAGAACGACGGGCATCACGACCCGTTGAACGTGCACCAGTTTCATCTGACGCGAACGGTGGAAGAATCCAAGAGCATCAACAACGTAAGGACCCCGTGCATCATCATTTCCGCCAGCGGGATGATCAGCGGAGGCCGGGTGTTGCATCACCTGGCGCAGCGGTTGCCGGATTCGCGCAACGCGGTGATCCTCGCGGGATTCCAGGCAGAGGGCACGCGCGGCCGCGCTCTGCAGGAAGGCGCGAAGAAGCTGCGCCTTTTCGGAGAAGAGGTGCCGGTGGCGGCGGAAATCATCGAGATGGGACAATTTTCGGCGCACGCCGGCAAAAGCGAACTTCTGCGCTGGCTCTCTGCTCTACAGTCGCCGCCGAAGCAGACGTGGCTTACCCACGGCGAACCGGCCGCCGCGCAGTCTTTGCAATCGGCCATCAAACAGCAACTGCGATGGAACGTGGCGGTCGCCCGGTATCAGGAGACGGTGGAACTTGCCTAGCCAAATTGGCTCCGCCAAAACTATTTTGGTGTCCCGAAGAAACTTTTTGGCACGGAATATCGTCTATACAAGCAAGACCACTCGCGGGGTAGGGGGCTAACCACCACAGGGCAACCGACCGTCAGTCCTCTACCCCAAAAAACCCTGGCAAAATACCTCGTAACACACTGTAAATACAATACTTATCTTGAGTTTTGGAACTTGCGGCTTGCGCTCCATTCCCTTCCCAAATGGGTTCAATTCTTCGTTTCAGGCGGCTTATACTCTTCCTGATGAAACTCTCTGTGAAGACCCTGGCCATTATCGGATTGCTGGCTGAGTTGGCGGCGTTTGTTCGGTGCCTGACGGAATACATTCATCTGCAGTTCTTTGCCAAAGCGGCGGTGTACCTGATGAGGCCGCCACAGCCTTATTTGCTCGGCGCTTTCGCCGCGTTGTGCTACGCGATTGCATCTTTCGTGCTGTACCGGAAGACAAAGTTCGCTGCCAGCGCCATTCTTGCGGGCGCCATGGTCATCGTGCTCGTGGCGGTGAAGCTCGCCTACCTGTAGAGAGACCCAAGCGCATTCGCGGATCAGTGCGTCATGTAACTGCGCAGCATGGAGTGGCGTCCGCCACGCGCGGGCGGGTTCTCGATGAAGTGCAGGAACTCCGCAAGCAGCACCGCATCCAGCAAACCCTCGCCGGCTTCGGCATTCATGATGTGCATGGCGTCATCTGGAGAGAGCGCTTTGCGATACGGCCGTTCCATAGTCAGAGCATCGTAAATGTCCGTGAGTTGCAGGATGCGCGCGGCCAGCGGGATGGCGTCGCCCTTCAGTCCGTCCGGATAACCGCTGCCATCCACGCGCTCGTGGTGATGGCGTATCGCGGGAAGCGCGTGGCGCAGGGATTTCAGGGGCGCGCAAATCTCTTCGCCGGCCACGGGATGCCGCCGCATGATCAGCGTTTCTTGCGGGTCCAACTTTCCGGGCTTCAGGAGAATGGAATCCGGCACGGCAACCTTGCCGATGTCATGGAGCAGGCTGGCGACTCGCAAGTTTTCCAGTTCTTCCGTGCCAAGTCCCAGCAACTCGCCGAACCGGACGGTGTATTCCGCAAGACGTTCCGAGTGTCCGTTCATCAGCGGATTCTTAGATTCGATGTTGCGCGCCAGAATGAAAAGCACGCTCTCCGCCTGCTCGTCGATGTACGACTTCAACTGCAGAATCGATTGAATGCGGTTGAGCACTTCCCATCGCGAAGCAGGCCGGTGCCAAAAATCATCGGGGCCCGAGGCTTCGTGGCGGCGGGCTTCATTTGTGCGATGCGTTTCCGCCATCAGGATCACGGGCGTCAAGCGATTCTGCGGGTCGGCCTTCAGTTGCTGGCAAACCTGAAAGCCCTGCATGTCCGGCAAAGAAGCGTTGAGCAGCACGAGATCCGGCTGAACCACCGGACATTCCTGGATGGCGCGGCGTCCGTTCTGCGCCTCCACAACCGTGTAACCTTGATTTTGCAGGAACGCTTTCCAACCTGAACTATCTGACGAATCGCCGTCTACCAGCAGGATTGTCGCAGCCATTGTCTGTTGCCCCTTCAGACGGTCTCGCGTTTTGCACGTGAGACGAATTCCCCAAGTAGTCGCCGGCTGGGTTGCGCATGTTGGGGTCTTTCTCTTTCAATTGCAGGCCCTATCGAGAACTGTCGAAAACCAACGGACACTGCCCGGAAGTCTTAACGGGGACGCCATAGGAAGTAGCTTTTTTCGTACCATTTTGGCGATTTTCGGTACTTTTGCAGTCCTTTGAGATCAAACGACTTGGGAACGCACCTGAGGGCACATCAGGAATAAACCCTACGCCAAATTATCGATAAAGACGGAAGAATTTACACGGGCACGGCAATGCTCGCGAGATTTTTGTGTTTTCTTCGCCAAGGGGATCGGGCGGCGGCGCGCTGCGCGCCGGTTACGTACGAAGTTTGGCGAATCGCTGTTCCGCTGCCGCCAGCGTTTCTTCCTTCTTGCAAAACGTGAAACGCACTTGCGACGCGCCGTCGCGCGGATCGTTGTAGAAACTCGATCCCGGAACGCACGCGACTCCGATTTCCTGCACCAGATACTTCGCGAAAGCCACGTCGCGCGTCGCCGATGCGAAACGCGGGTCCTGTTCCGCAAAACGAAAGCGAGAAATGTCCGTCATGATGTAGTACGCTCCGCGCGGCTTGAAAACGATAAAGCCGGAATCGCTGAGAATCCGCAGCAAACGTTCGCGCTTTTTCAGATATGTGGCGGCCAGCCCATCGTAATAGGCCTGCCGGGAATGCAGGGCGATCGCTCCTGCTTGTTGCAACGGCGCTGCCGCGCCGACCGTAAGGAAATCATGCACCTTGCGGATTGCTTGCGTCGGCTCCGGCGGCGCAAGCGCCCAGCCCACCCGCCAGCCGGTCACGCTGTAGGTCTTGGACATGCCGTTGATGACGATGGTGCGCTCGCGCATGCCGTCGAGGCGGGCCATGGAAATGTGCTCGGTGCCGTCGTAAAGAATGTGCTCGTAAATCTCGTCGGTTATGCAGTAGCAGTTCCAACGCAAGCACAGGTCGCGTACGAACTCGAGTTCCCCGCGCGTGAACACCTTGCCCGTCGGATTGTTCGGCGTGTTCAGAATGATGGCCTTCGTTTGCGGCCCGAAAGCCGCTGCAAGTTCATCAGGGTCGAACGACCACTCCTCGCCTTCATCTGAAGGCGGCCGCATGCGAACAAACCGCGGCGAAGCACCGGAGAGAATCGCGTCGGGGCCGTAGTTTTCGTAGAACGGCTCGAAGACGACGATCTCGTCCCCGGGATTGATGATGGCCATCATCGCGGACATCATGGCTTCGGTCGAGCCGCAGCAAATGGTGATTTCCCGCTCCGGGTCCATCGTGATGCCCTGGGTGCGCGCGAATTTTTCGGCAATGGCGTCCCGCAGAGGTTTCGCGCCCCAGGTAATCGCGTACTGGTTGATATCGTCGGCGATCGCCTGCCGCGCGGCTTCCTTCACTTCCGCAGGTGCGGGAAAGTCCGGAAATCCCTGCGAAAGATTTACGGCATTGTGCTTCATCGCCAGCCGCGTCATTTCGCGGATCACCGATTCGGTGAACTGCTCCGCTTTCGCGGAGATCATGCGGCGGGCGATTTGCGACATCTTCGATTCGGGCGAGCTCATGTTGGTCAGCGTGCGGGTGGCCCCGGAGTCGTCTGTGAAGCCTGGGGCGCGGCCGCCGAGCCATAAATCATCCGGTAGACTTCCGCATTCCGCAAGACGATTTGCACGTATTCGCGCGTCTGGCTGAAGGGGATGGACTCGACGAGCTCCGGCAGTTCTTCGTAATTGCGCTCCGCTTTCCACGCCGCGATGCGGTCCTCGCCCGCGTTGTAGGCCGCCAGGGCGCCCTCCGGCGAACCGGTCAGAGCGATCAAGCCTTTGAAATAATACGTTCCGAGTTGCAGATTATATTCGGGATCGAAGAGCTTCAGTTTCGAGTAGCGCACGCGCAGCGCCCGCGACATCAACCGCGCCGTCTTGGGCAGCAACTGCATCAGGCCGTAGGCATCCGCGTAAGAGAGCGCATCCGGTTGAAACGTCGATTCCTGACGGATTAGCCCCGCCACCAGCATGGGATCGACTCCATTCCTCTCCGCCTCGCGGCGCATGGAGTCCTGATACGGCAGGGGATAAAGCGTCTTCCAGACACTGAGCGGCAGATCGCTCAACTTGCGCGCGTCGAAACTCGGCACCACCAGCCGCGCATACGCCATTCCCGCCGCGTAATGCCCTTGGTCGAACGCAGCCTGCGCCGCCTCCAGCAGAAATCGCGGAAACCCAGTGGCGAAAAACGCGTACTTGAGCTCCTGCTCAGCGGACGAATCGAACGCGATCGTCCTCAGGGCCTGCGCCCGCTCCCAGCGGTCTTCCGCCGCGGCTGGAATCGGCTCGTCAAAAGGGCGCAATTCCGGAGCGGGAGGAATTTGATCCAGGAACGGCGCCGGATTCTCTTCACCGGGACCGATCGCCTGGAGCCGCGCGGCTGCGGCGTGCCCAAAGTAAGTCTGCGGGAACCGCTGCACCGCTTTGTTGTAGAAGCTGCGCGCGTGATCCGGATTCCCTTCGCGCTCTGCAATGCGCCCCAGCCAGTAAACAGCGTCCACCGCATTCGCGGACGCCGGATACTTCACCAGGAACGCCTGCAGCTTGTTTTCCGCGTCCGGCTGTCGGTTCAGGTAAGCCACCCACGCCACGCGCCATTCCGCGTTGTAGTCGTTCTTGCTATTCGGGTAGGTGTCCAGAACCTTCTGGTAGTATTCCGCGGCCTTGTTGCGGTCGAGCTGCACCCAGTAATAGTTGGCCTCGGCCATCCAGCCCTCATCGGCCCACTTGTTGTTCGGGTATTTTTGCGTGAGTTCCGCCAGCGAAGCGAACATTTCCGCGTCTTTCTTATCGTCGCGCTGGAGCTGCGAGAGCACGTAAAGCCGCTCCGCATCGACTTCGGGGTCCGTGGTCTTCAGCGCGCTGATGAGCTTCAGCGAGCTGCGCATCCGCACGCGGCATTGCGCCACGCGCAACTCAGCGCGCTGCCGCACCGGATTCGCCGGATCCTTCAGCATGCTCTCCAGCTTCTCGAACTCCTTCCGCGCTTCGCGCCACTTCTTGCCGTCGAAGAATGCCTGCGCGCGCTCTTCCTGCATTTCGGCCGGGGCATACGGAAACTCGCTCCGCAGTTGTCGCAGCATGTGCGCAAGATTCACGCCCGCGACGCTGGCCTCGTCGCTCAGCGGATATTTGTAGTACAGGGTCTGGTAATCCTTCACCGCGCGAACATATTGCCCCGCCGCGCGGTACGCCTGCGCGCGATCCAGCAACAAACTCGTCTTGTTCCCTGTCCCGGAATAGGAATTCAGCGCATCGATCCCCTCTTGCGGCTTGCCGACTTCCACCGCCGTCACCGCAAGCACATCCACCAGCTGCTCTTTTAATGCGCTGTTGGGGTAGTCATTCTGAAGTGTACTGAAATCGGCGAAGGCCTCTCTTACGCGTTTCAGCCCATGCTCCGTTTGCCCTTTCCAGAACAGCGCGTATTGGCGCAGCAAAGGATCGGCTTCGGCCTTCGTCAACCAGGCCGCCGCTTGCGGTAAATGATTCTTGTTGTAGTCGTCGTAACCCAGCGCGAGGGCCGCGCGCGCTCCCCACACGTTCCCGGAATTCTTGGCGGCGAAGGCCGACAGTTTGGCGTACGCGCCCGGCACCGCATTCTTCAGATCACGCGCCAGCGAAGCCAATTCCGTTTGCAACGCTCCGTCTTCGGGCGTCGACGCGGCAACCCCCGGCGGAGTGATCTCCGGCCGGCACCCACCCAGACACGCGACCGCTTTGGCTTTGCTTGATTTCTTTTTCTTGTGCCGCGACTGCGCGAAGTTCCCCTGCGCCAATCCCAGCGCTAGCGCTAACCCCAGCAAGACCGCGATTAGACACGCCGCCGCGGCCCGCTGTCCAGAATCCGCACGGTCACCTGGCGCAAATGCCTCGGCGTTAGTGGTGCTTGGCCGAGGGCGCGTACGGATAGTCGCCCAACGCGTTGGCGTCGCCTTCCGCCAGAATTTCCACCAGCCAGCGGTAGAAGTAATCCACCGGGTGGTCCATGATCGGTTTGAAACGTCGGTCGTACTCTCTGTGGGCTTTCTCAATATCATCTTTCAATCGGATGCAGATATCTCTATTTTCGCGGCCTAGGCGAACCTGCTCCGGCCTCAACATTTTAATATCCTGCATGGAAACTTTCGCCACCCGGTTCGCGCGCCGGTGCAGCTCCTGTTCCTCTGCGGAAAGACGGTTCACGTCAAACTCGAGCTCGTAACCAGGACCGCTGGCCGCGACGGGTATGGGTTCCGGCTCGGGCATGTACTCCGGCTCGGGAGGAGGCGGAGCGGGCGCTTGTTTGGGCTTCGCGGAGGTTGGGGCGGGCGCGGAAGCCGGCGCCTGCGAAACCGGCCGCGCGGGAGCCGCTGCGGGAGCAGCCGCCGTGCTGATCAGATTCGCGAGTTGCGCCTCAATGGGACCACGGGGGCCGGGCTGCAGCGCCGAAGCGATAAACCGCGAAAGCACTTCCAGCGCCGCGGAAACCGATGCGGAAGCCGTCTGCGCGCGAAGCAACGGTGGCAACGCGTTCGTCGGCTTGTTGCTGCTGCAAGCCGCCACCACGTCGCTCACCGCGTGGTGCAGTTCCTCCGCCGTCTGTTGAATCCGCTGGAGGTTGTCCCGCACCGCTCGCGCTACGGCCTGCTCGACCGCATTGGCTTCCTGTGACATGTATTCCATCGGGCTTTTGGCCCAAACTTCTCCCGTCCCACCATTCTCGAATCGGCCATCTCGCCCGTCAACCACCCACCCGTAACCCTGTGCCCAGTTAAATAGTTATCAGTTGCCCCGGCGAGGCCGGAGACCCCCATTTACCGCCGCAACCCGAGGGCCAGGCAGCCGTTTGCCGGAAAATGCTAAAATACACCCAGGGGGCGACACGGTTTCGACGGAAGCTGTCGCGTCCCGGAGGCATGCCGGGGGCCAACCGCCCGTAACTGGCTGGAAACTAGAACTGCCAACAACAACTTGGCACTTGCTGCTTAATTAATTAAGCGCACGCTTCCCCGGGCTTTGCTCACGGGCCCGGATCGAGGCGTCGCACAGTGAGCTGGCCCGGACCTTTCGGTCCGTAAGGTTCGGGCGAGATTCATCGGACTAGCCGGCCGCGTTTCTTGCTCGTTCTGAGCGCGGCGGGCGAACCAGCGCCTCGCGCAAGCGAGTCGCAACCCGAACTGAGATAAGCATGTAGGCTCCGCGGCGCAGCGCTTTTCGGACGGGGGTTCGACTCCCCCCGCCTCCACCACTTTCTCTTGCCCCTGGCCGGGGCAACTCTAGCGCCGGATTTCGCCCACATTCACGCTCGGGGACTCCGCTCCTCGCCTACGAAGCAGGAACAAATTTCGTCACTTCCGCGACCAGAAAATACCAGTCGCCCCACCTCGGGTAGGCGCTGTTGCCCTCTCGTGGCTTCAAACCCAGCTGAACGTTGTAGTAGCCGCCCGCCTGCGAATAAATCAGTGCCACCAGGTGGTTGCCGCCGGAAAACGCTTTCTGATCGGCAGGCGGCGCGCCCGACACCGTAACCTCGAAATCGCGCTCTCCGGTGCTGGTCGTAGGAACTTCAATTACCACAATAAAGTCCACAAGATAGACATTGCCCGCGTCCGCCTTGAATGTCAGGTGCACCTGCTCGTCCTTCGCGAGCGCTTCGTTCGTGCCGTCTGCCTGCGGGCCCGTGGGAGTGTAATACGCAATCCCCAGCCGATCCCATTTTGGCCAATCCAATTCAAGGCTTCCGGCCGGGTCATACAAGTGGCCGGGGTAAAGCGTAAGAAAAGGCGTGGGCGCTGACACGGCGGGGATTCCCTGAACGCCCTGCACAATCTTGAGTTTTTCTTCCGCCGCGAGGGGCGGCACTTTCGGCACGCCTTTTGGACGCTGCCACTGCTTGCCCGGCGCGGGCGAGCCCGAAAGCGGAAACACCACGATCGCCGCTTTCTTGGCCGGGGCGGGATGGCCCTTGGTTGCTTCTTGAGGCCGCGGCGCCGCCTGGCTGGCTTGCGCGCCCAGAAGCATCGCGGCCGCACCCAATCCGATCAACACCAAGCCGAACTTTCCGCTTACACGCGTCCGTGAAGCTCGCATCGATACCTCCTCTTGTTGCTTTCTAAGGGAACTTACCGGAATGTGCAGAGCATAGCTCCGAGGGCGTGCGATAACAAGCTTTCAAAACCGGAGCCCGCTGGCTCGAGGAATTCCTGGCCAGGCTCTCTTTTTGACGCGAAAGCTGCCGGCGCTACGTTACCCCGTCACTGCCGCATGCGCCCGCGAAGTCACGCGCGTGCTGGTTCCGTTGGCTTTTGCCCAACTCTTACGAAGCTCTTCCGCCCGCCGCATCACCCGCTCGACAACTTCGTGCGCGGCTTCTTCCTGCTGCGACCCTGCGGAGTCGCCTTCGGGAGGAATCTCCAGCAGCTCCAGCTTCTCGAATACCGGCTTCATCGCCCGCGCCGGATTCCGCAAGAACTCCGATCCGCGAATTCGGCTGAAGATCCATCCCATGCGTTCCAGCACCGCTTGACGCTCCATGTCTTCCGGAATCTTTTCGACCGGGTAGTAGCGGTCGCCGTCGCATTCAATCGCCAGCCGCTTGCCGCCGCCTTCCACCACCAGGTCGATGCGGAAAGTTCCAATCTTCCACTGCGGCGTTACCCGGTATCCCGCGCTCGCCAGCCGCTTCATCACTTCACGCTCGAATCCCGACTGCGTATGCTTTTCCTTTTCTTCCAGCGCCCGCATCAGGTGCGAGGGATCGTCGGCATGCTCGATCAATTGCCGCCGCAGGTCATCCGGCTTCAAATCCTCGTTCGGGCTCAGCGAATGCACCACCCACATCTGGTCGCGCGCGCGGCTCGCGGCCACGTTGAAGCGCTGCTTGAAAAGCTCCTGGTCGCGCAGCGACAGCGGCCCGCGCTCCGCCGTGTCCACCAGCGAAATGAACACCACATCGCGCTCGTCGCCCTGGAATTGTGCGGCGTTTCCGCACAGCACGCGGTGCCGCTCGTAGCGGTCCGGCGAAATGCGCGCGCGAATCAAGTTGTCGATCTCCAGCGCCTGCTCGTCTCCCACCAGAGAGACCACGCCGATGCTCAGCGGTTCTCCCGCGTCGTTCTTCTGATACTCCCGCTGCTCGATGGTCGCCGCCACCAGCGTAGCCACCGCCAGCGCCTCCTGGCGATTCACCTTGCCGTCGCGGCTCGACCCCGAAACGCGATGCGCCACCGTGTGCGGCCGCAGATGCACCCTGCTTGCGTCGCGCAGCGGCTTGATCCGCCCGTCATACGAAATCGTGTTGCTGAACTGAATGATCTCCGGCACGCACCGGAAATGTTCCACCAGGCATGTTGTTCCCCCGAAGGACTGCCGCGCCAGGTCGTAAATCGAAATTTGCCCGTCGTACAAATCCGCGTTGGGAATCCCTCGCAGGTACTGGAAAATCAGGTTTTGGATCACGCTCAAATCCTGTCCCACCGCCGACGGGCTCACCTGCTCGTGATCGCCCACCACCAGCACCGTTTTCCCCAGGTACAGCGCCACCAGCGCCATCACATCGCTCTGGCTCGCTTCGTCAATAATCACCACGTCGAATCGCGTGCTCCGCGGATCGAAATTCTCCACCACCCGCGAAAGCGGCATCACCCACACCGGCACCGCTCCGCGGCACTCGCTCATTTTCCTCGCGGCCTCCGCGCGCAGCAGCGAAACCCGCATGCCGTGTCCTTTGCCGATGCGCCGGATGGTGTCCAGCCAACCCACCAGCGCCTGCCGCTGCCGTGAAGATGTGCGCCGCGCCTGACTCGCCCACGCCTTCTTGTTGATCAATTCCACCGTCACGCGGCGAAGCTGCTCCCGCAGTTTTTCGTTCTTGCCTTGCAGAGCTTCCAGCGACACGCTCGCCCGGCGGTCCAGCTCGTCGTTGAGCTGCCTCCAGGTCCACGCGGCGGCAGCCTCGCGTGGCGGCTCTCCGCGCCCGTGAATCCCGGTGCGGTTGCGAATTGCCCCCGCCCACGCAGGAGCCGCGCCTTCCAGCTTCCCCAACAGGCTGCGCCGCAAGTCCAGGTCCGCCTGTTTGCTCTTGATCTCCAGCAGGCGTTCGTACGCTTCCCGGTACGCGTCGCAATTCTCTTCGTTCACCGCCCCCTGCAGCGCGCTTACCGCCTTCGAAGCCTTTGCCGCCCGCGCCGCCAGTTTCATTCGGTTCTTCAGCTCGCGGCCTTCCTCCTCGAGTTGCGCCAGCCGCAGCTTCTTGAATCGCGAGTCCAGAATCGGCAGCAGCGCTCCGTTCACCGCGTTGTGAATTCGCGTCAGCTCTCCTTCCGCTCCCATCACCGCCGGCTGTTCCGCCAGGAATTTTTCCCACCGAAAACCGTGTTCCTGCAGCCGCTGTTGCAGCGGATTCCACACGCGTTCCTGCCAACCCACGCAATCTTCGATCCCCTCGCAATACTGCATCAGTGTCTTTTCGATCTCGTCCCCGATTTCGCTCGACGAAGGCGCCCCCAGAACCGCCGCTTGCCGGTCCCACCGCACACCCAGTTCTTCCCGCAGGCTCTTCAGACGCACCGTCTTCCGCAATGCATGAAAATGCTCCGGATTCCGCGGCGGTTCCTCGTTCACCCGCGTCCGCTCAATGAATTGGCTCCACGCCTTATGCGTGAACAACGTGAACGATCCGAGTTTGCCCCCGCCTTCCAGGTGCGCCAGGATTTCGCCGGCAATCCGGTCCTGCTCTTTCAGGTCCTGCCCGCTAGCAATCTCCGGCCCATACTTCACGAACGATTCCTGCGCGTTGGCCGCTTCCCGGTGCACCAGCCGCACAAAATTGACCAGTTGGTCCCAGGGCTCGCGGTGCGCGCCGCCGTACCTTCCTGCATAAACCGCCGCCAGTTTCCAGCGGTCCTTTCCCGAGAGAGGCTCTACGGCCTGCACCAGTGCAGTGCGCAAATCTTCCATTTCTTCCGGCGTCGACGCCGCGCTTCCGCCTTCCCACAAATCCGCGCGCAACTCCAAATCCTCAAATCCCAGGCGGTTGCGCTCGCTGACACTCGCCTCGAATTCCTCCGGCCTAGGCAAATCGCGAAGCTCGGGCAGTTGTAAAGACAGTTCGTGCTCGTCGTCCCTCGAAATCAGAACGTTGGTGCGGTACAAGTCCGCCAGCTCGCCCGGGCTCAGCGGCAACGGCGCCACCGCCGCCACCGGCCCCGGTACCCACCCGTGCTCTTCCTTTTCCTGAACGATCTGCCGCGCCGCTTCCGCCGGCGTCCAGCTCTTTCCGGCGATCGCGATTTCCCGGTACTCGTCCCCACGCGCTTCCTGCAGCTTCGCCCGAATTTCTTCCAGCTTCTTGAGCAGTTCCAGCCGCTCCGCCTCCAGCCTCTTCGCCTCGGTTTCCAACAGCCCCGCGTCCGCGCGCGATAGTCTTTCCGCAATGGCTCCTACCGCGCTTTCCAGTTGCTTCCGGCTGTCCAGGTCGCTTTCCAGAACGCTCACGCATAGCGGCCGCAGCTCCGGCACGATGTGATGCCGCACCATGCGCAGCGCTTTCGTCGTGTGGCTCGTGACCAGCACGCTCTTCCCTTGCGCCAGCAAATGTCCGACAAGATTCCCGATCGTGTGCGTCTTTCCTGTGCCCGGAGGTCCTTGCACCAGCACTCCGCC
>Ga0079222_10000074_pt1 | contig 17074 bp, 12 predicted proteins | sample GAPlitter_FD_75070 | JGI IMG/M metagenome (GOLD analysis project Ga0079222, IMG submission 75070) | Agricultural soil microbial communities from Georgia to study Nitrogen management - GA Plitter | ecosystem: Environmental > Terrestrial > Soil > Agricultural land | place: USA: Georgia...
CGATCGCGTCCGTCACGTTGCCGGTGAAGTAGTTGTCGAACGCCAGCACCGAGAAGTCGAACGTCGATCCGCGGGTCAGGCCCAGCGCCGACAGCGGCGCGGACAGGACCTGGGTCGCGGAGTCGAAGTTCGCGTCGGTGAAGAAGAACGTCTGCGCCGCACCGGTCGCGACGTTGAGCACCACGACGATGCTCTGACCGGACGAGCCGACGCCGACCGCCTCCTGCTGGAACACCGCGAAGTCGACCTTGCCGTCGCGGTTGGTGTCGATGTCGACCTCGTAGCCGGCCGGGTAGAGCGGGATCGTCTGCCGCTGCCAGCCCGCCACGGCGAACTGGATCAGGTTGGTGGCGACGTCGTCACGGACGCCGGCCGCCTGCAGGTCGATCACGGCCGCGTTCGAGCCCGGCGAGCCGGGGGTGCCCGGGGCGGGCTTCGGCATCTTCGGGCTGGTGCCGGTCAGGCCGAAGACCTGCGCGGCGCCGTCCAGCACCGTCGAGGCGTTGGTGAGCGTGATCTGCGAGCCGGCCTTGGCCGAGCCCGCGGTGGACACGTCCGCCGAGCGCTCCGGCAGCACGGTCCAGCCCAGGTGCAGCGTCTCGTCGGTCGCGACCGCCTTGATCAGCCCGTCGAACTCCGGACCGTTGAGCGCGGTGCCCTCGCCGGTGAAGCCCGCCGAGTGCGTGAACGGCCACTCGGCCAGCTTCGCCGGGTCGATCGTCACCTGGACGGTGAACGAGCTGACGCCACCGGCCGGCACCCGCACCTGGGGCGGCACCGTCACGGTGACGCCGGCGTTCTCGTCCGCCGCCTCCCGGAAGGTCGACTCCAGCAGGTATCGCTTCGCCGTCGAGCCGCCGTTGCGGATCGACAGCCCGGCCGTGAACGTCGTCTCCTTCGTCACGTGCGGTAGCCCGAAGCCGACGTTGCCGGAGCCGAGGGCCTTGTTGAGCAGCACGCCGGAGTTCGTCAGCGCCGGCGCGACCCTGACCTCGCCCGCACCGATCCGGGTGACCGGGGTCGGGTAGAGGTTCGCCTGCGCGTCCGGCGTCCGGTTCTCCGTGCTCGCCGCGTTGAGCAGCCGCGTCTTGACGATCGCCGGCGTCGTCTTCGGGAACTTGTCGAGCACCAGGGCGGCCGCGCCGGTGATCACCGGAGCCGCGCCCGAGGTGCCGCTGAAGTTGGTCTGCCCGTCGCCGGTGCCGACCTCGGCGGACAGCCACGCGCCGGGCGCGCCGATGTCCGGCTTCGGGCGGATGCCGGAGATCGCCGGGCCGCGGCTGGACGTGCCGACCGTGGTGTTGGTCAGCGAGGTGACGTTCGCCGGGTCGATCGTGACGGTGACCGTGCCGGCCTTGGCCGCGGCCAGCAGCCGCTGCCCGTCGGCCTGCGAGATCGTGTACGTCGGGATCGTGACGGCGGCCCCGCCACCGAAGGAGAAGTCCGGCGGGTCACCCGGCACGTTGTTCCAGATGATCACCGCGGACGCGCCGGCGGCCTGCGCGTTCTGCGCCTTGAGCGACGCGTTGCAGGTGCCGCGCTGGATCAGCGCGACCGCACCGGCCGGGAAGTTGGCGAAGTCCGGCGCCTCGCAGCCCTCGGTGGTGCTCGGCGCGTCGGCCGACGGCACCAGCCGCCCGGTGATCGTCCCGCTCGGCGGGGTGCTCCAGGTCTGCAGCCGCGAGTTGCGGACCGTGATGCCCTTGTCGGTCTCGATGGTCTGCAGCTTGTCGTCCGGCAGCGCGGTCTGGGCCACGCTGATCGCCCGGGCCGCGGTCGACGGCGAGCCGACGATGAACGGCCGGTCCGCGTTGTTGCCGGCGGACAGCACGGCGACGACGCCGGCGCGCACCGCGTTGTCGATCGCCAGGGTCGTGTCGTCCTGCTCCTGGCCGTACGGGCTGCCGATGGACAGGTTCATGACGTCCATGGCGTCGGAGATGTCGCCGTCGCCGTTGGGGTCGAGCGCCCAGTCGATGCCCTCGAGCATCGCCACGCCGCTGCAGGCGGTGGAGACCGAGGAGCAGACCTTCACCACGTACAGGTCGGCGCCGGGCGCGATGCCCTTGTGCGTGCCGTCGGCGCTGCGGCCGGTGGCGATGTCGGAGACGTGGGTGCCGTGGCCCTCGAAGTCGATCGGGTTCGGGTCGGGCGCCAGCGGCGGCGTGTTGGCCGCGCCGTTCCAGGTCTCGCCGACGAAGTCGGTGCCGCCCTTCACCTTCGGCGCGTTCGGGCCGAAGAAGTCGGCGCAGATCCCGCTCGGCGCCTGGGCGTTCTGCGCGAAACAGGTGTTGTACGCGTCCACCGTGCCCGGGCCGCCCAGGTACGCATGGGTGAAGTCGACGCCGGAGTCGAGCACGGCGACCTTCACGCCGGTGCCGTCGAAGCCCTGCTCCCGTACCGGGTTGACCTGCAGGTAGTCGGCCGCCTGGGCGAGACTGCCGGAGCCGCCCGGATCCTGCGTCACCTCGTACCGCGCGACCGGCTTCACCGACACGACGCCGTCGATCTTGGTCAGGTCGGTCAACTTGCTCGCCGGGATCGACAGCGCGACCGCGTTGGCCGCGCGGCTGGCCCGGCCAAGCGCCTTGGCGCCGAGCGAGTCGGCCTTGCCGATCACCTGGTCCTGCTGCGCCTTGACCGCCCTGGTCTGCGCCTGCTGGCTCGCCCTGGACGGCAGCCCGCCGGTGCGCAGCGAATCCTGCGCGACCGTGGCGCCGACCGGCTGCTGCGAGAGCGCGACGGACACAGTGACGGTGCCCTTGGCGTTCCGCAGCGAGGGCGCGAGCGATCCGGCCTTGTCGACGGTCTGCAGTGAAGCCGGTACGGGCGTGGGGCGCGCTCCGCCGGCCGGTCCGGGCGCGGCTGCCGTCCTGTCGGCAGTTACCAGGATCAGGCCGGGAAGCGCCGCCGCACCGAGGGCGAGGCCGAGCAACCTCGCCTTCCTCGTGCGTGAGGGCATGAACGCTCCTTGACGGGTACGTGGGAGCGGCAACCCTCGCATCCGCCTTGCATTGACGCAAGGCCGTCGACCGGACCGTGACCAGCTAGGACACTTCGAGTAAGGACACGGCTACCCGGGTCCACGTGGCGCCGGTGTGTCGGAACAGCGCGACCTCGTGTGTACCACTGTTGTCAGGCCCCGCCGCGAGCGTCTGCGGCGAGCGGCAGCCGGTCAGCGTCAGCGGTGCGGACAGCACCCGGCCGTTGTCCGGCCTGATCGGGCCGCCGACCGGGCCGGTCACCGATGCCGCGTCGAGGGCGAGCACGTACGGACCCTGCTGCGGTCCGGCGGCCTGCCAGGCGAAGTTCGTGCCGGGCTTGATCTTCGCCGGGCCGGTGGCGACCGCCGGCGTGGTGCAGTTGGGCTGGACCAGCTGTCCGTCGCCGCTGCGCAGCACCAGCGGCAGCGCGCCGAGCACCACGAACGCGATGAAGATCGCCCCGACGATCAGGGTGAACTTGCTGCGCTTGGGGCGGGGCGTCTGGTGCGCCCAGGCCTGCCCGTGCTCGTCGCCGAGATCGCGTGCAAGGCGGGCACGCTGCCGGCGGGCGGCCTCTTCCCTGCCGCGATCGCGCCGCCGAGGGCTGTCCGGCGGCGTGAATGCCATGTCGTCAGTCTGCCATCACGCCGCTGCCCGCAGGGCGGTCAGTCGGAGACCGGGTCCGGGACGGCAAGCGACCGGCGCAGGATCTGGGCCACGTCGAGGACCTCGACGTCCTCGCGCGCCTCGCCGGACTGCTTCTTGGCGGTGACCGCATCGGACAGCATGACCATGCAGTAGGGGCAGGCGGTGGACACGACGTCCGGATCGAGGGCGAGCGCCTCGTCGACCCGCTCGACGTTGATCCGCTTGCCGATCTTCTCCTCCATCCACATGCGGGCACCGCCGGCACCGCAGCAGAAGCCGCGCTCCTTGCACCGGTGCATCTCCTGCTGGCGCAGGCCCGGGACGGTCGAGAGCACCTCCCGCGGCGGCGTGTAGACCTTGTTGTGCCGGCCCAGGTAGCACGGGTCGTGGTAGGTCACGAGCTGGTCGATCGGCGTGACCGGGGTCAGCCGGCCCTCCTCGACCAGCCGGCCGAGCAGCTGCGTGTGGTGCACGACCTCGTAGTTGCCGCCGTTCTGCGGGTATTCGTTCGCGAGCGTGTTGAAGCAGTGCGGGCACGTTGCGACGATCTTGGTGGCGCCCATCGAGTTCAGCGTCTCGACGTTCTGCATGGCCTGCATCTGGAACAGGAACTCGTTGCCGAGTCGCCGCGCCGGGTCGCCGGTGCAGGTCTCGCCGGCGCCGAGGATCGCGAACTCCACCCCCGCGGCGTGCAGCAGCTCGGCGAACGCGCGGGTGGTCTTCTTCGACCGGTCCTCCAGCGCGCCGGCGCAGCCGACCCAGAACAGGTACTCGACGTCGGCCGGGATCGGCTCGCCCGGCTCGACCCGGCGTACCTCGAAGTCGAGATCGGCGGTCCACTCCTCCCGGGCGGAGTCGTTCAGGCCCCAGGGGTTGCCCTTGTTCTCGATGTTGCGCAGCATCACGCCGGCCTCGGACGGGAACGCCGACTCGATCAGCACCTGGTAGCGGCGCATGTCGACGATGTGGTCGACGTGCTCGATGTCGACCGGGCACTGCTCGACGCAGGCGCCGCAGGTGGTGCACGACCACAGCACGTCCGGGTCGATCACGCCGCCCTCCTCGGCGGTGCCGACCAGCGGCCGTCCGGCCTGGGCCGCGCCCGGCTGCGGCACCCGCCAGAAGCCGGACTCGGGGACGCCGCCGTGGGCCGCGCCCGCCTCGGCCGCCTCCGGTCCGCCCTCGTCCACCCCGGTCGCCGCGGTGGTCTCCGGCGAGCCGGCCAGGAGATAGGGCGCCTTCGCGAACAGGTGGTCGCGCAGGTCCATGATCACGAGCTTGGGTGACAGCGGCTTGCCGGTGTTCCAGGCCGGGCACTGCGACTGGCAGCGACCGCACTCGGTGCAGGTCGCGAAGTCGAGCATGCCCTTCCAGGTGAAGTCCTCGATCTTGCCCCGGCCGAACGCCTGGTCCTCGTCGAGGTTCTCGGCATCCTCGAAGTCGATCGGCTTGCCGGCGGCGTCGGTGACCGGCAGCAGCGGGCCGAGCCCGTCCGGCACCCGCTTCGCGCCGACGTTGAGCGGGGCCAGCGCGATGTGCAGATGCTTCGAATACACGACGATGACCAGGAAGGCGAGGATCACCGCGACGTTGCCCAGCAGGAACACGGTCTCGATGACGTCGTTGGCGCTCTCGCCGAGCGGGTGCAGCACCTTGGCGACGGTCCAGGACGCGAACGCCCACGGGGTGTCGCCGAACGGGAACACGCCGGTGTTGATCTGGGCACCGCGGTAGATCAGCAGCGTGATGATGACCAGCGCGATCATCCCGAGGATCACCCAGGCCGCGCGGGTGTGCGAGCCGTAGAACCGCGAGTCCCGCTGCCTGCGCGCCGGCGCCTGCCGGATGCGCAGGATCGCGAACGTCACGATGCCCACCAGCACGCCGACCGCGAACAGGTCCTCGATGAACCCGATCGCCGCCCAGCGGCCGATCCCCGGGATGTGGAAGTTGCGGTCGAACAGCCCGCCCCAGGCCTCGATGATCGTCAGGATCAGGACGATGAAGCCCCAGAAGGTGAGGAAGTGGGCGACTCCAGGCACCGACCACGTGAGCAGCTTCCGCTGGCCGAGCACCTCGGCCAGCTCGGCCCGCAGCCGGGCCGGGACGCCGGCCATCCGCCCTGGTGCCGGTTGCCCCGTGCGGACCAGCCGGGACAGCCACCACACCCGCCGCCCCGCGATCGCCAACGCCGCCACGGTGAACAGCAACCCGAGGACAAGCCGAACCGTCACGGACCCTCCTCCGCCCACGAGGACGCATACTCTACCGGCGAGTAACTTCACTCGCGCGGCCAGCCCCGCATGGAGCCTCCCACGTCAGCGGGCCATGACGACGTACCCCGCGTCACACCTCGACACCCTCGTCCTGGACGGTCCACGAGCGGACCCCGGCCGGCCGGGGCGGCGGGTCAGAGGACGACGTCGGCGAGGCGGTCGACCTGGTCGAGGGCCGGGACCGTGGGGTCGAGGACCAGGTCGGTGAAGCCGGCGTCGGCGAACTGGCGGACGCGCTCGGTGATCTGGTCCGGCGTGCGGGCCGCCGCCCGCACGATGTATTCGGCCGTGTCGCCGAGCCAGCCGTAGTAGGTCCGCAGGGAGTGGGCCAGCGCGTCGTCGTCGCCGAGGCCGTAGTACATCAGCGCCGCCAGCCGCGGCTCGCCGGACCGGCCCGCTTCCCGCCAGGCCGCGGCGACCTTCCCGGCCAGCTCGCCCGCCTGCGCCGCGGAGGCGCCGCCGACGGTCCAGCCGTCCGCCCACCGGACCGTCCGGCGGATCGCGGCGGGTCCGTTGCCACCGACCATGACCGGGACGCGCCCGCCGGGCACCGGCGGCGTGACCGCGAACTGGCCCCCGGCCACCGGTTCACCCGCCCAGGCCCGGTGCAGCAGCTCCAGCGTCTCGTCCATCAGCCGGCCGCGCTCGTCGTACGGGCGGTCGGCGGCGGCGAAGTCGTCGGCCCGGCCGCCGACCCCGAGACCGAGGGTGAGCCGGCCGCCGGAGATCGCGTGCAGGCTGCCGGTCGCCTTGGCCAGCCACACCGGCTCGTAGATCGGCGCCAGCAGGATGTCGGGGAACAGCCCGATCCGGGTGGTCGCGCCGGCCGCCGCGGACAGAGCGGTGATCGTGTCGTAGTTGGGGTAGACGAGCCGGTCGATCGTGCCGAGCGTGGCGAACCCCCGCTCCTCCGCCCGCCGGGCCCAGGCGACCACGGTCGGTCCGTCGACGGTCAGGGTCGTGGGCAGTCCGATGCCGATGTCCATGGTCGCCACCCTAGGAGGGACCCGGGCCGCCCTAGTTCCGGGAGAACGGCAGTTCGGTGGTGAGCCAGTCGATCAGGGCGCGGAGGCTGCGGGTCTGGATCATCACCCGGCCGGGACCGGTGAAGTCGAAGACGAACCCCTCGCCCGACTTCAGCGACTGGACCGAGCGGCCCTCGACCGCACGCCGCAGCCTGGACTGCACGCCGGCGTCGTACGCGACGACGTGGCCGGAGTCGATCGTGACCGCCTCGCCGGGGCCGAGGTCGAGGGTGTCGACCGCCCCGTACGAGCCGAGCACGACCTCGCCCTGCCCGGTGGCCTGCAGGACGAAGCCGCCCTCGCCGCCGAACAGGTTCTGCGAGCCGCCCCAGCGGGTCTGCATGTCCACGCCGTGCGCGTTGGCGATCCAGCAGCCGCGGGTGATGTAGAAGGCCCGGTCCGGGGTGACCGTCACGATGACGATGTCGCCGGGCAGGTTGGCGGCGACGTCGACCCAGCCGCCGCCTTCCGGGGCCGTGTACGTCGTGACGAACAGTGACTCGCCGCCGAGCGCGGCTCGGCGCAGTCCCTGGAACAGGCCGCCCTGCATGCTCGCCTCGATCTGGACGCCCCAGGACGTGGCGAGCATCGCGCCGGACTCCACCCGCAGCGGTTCCCCGGCGGCGAGCAGGCAGCGGGCGACGGCGAACGACGGCTGGTGGCGGACCTGGACCTGCACCGGGGGCTCCCCTCCCGCGGGTAAAGGACCCCGCCATCCTCCCGCAGCGCGGTGCGTCCGGCGGTCGGTCCCGGCCACCGGCCCCGCGCCGATCCGGAAGAAATGGTCCCGCCGGGAACATCGGCCGGCGGCACCCCGTTGGGGTGAGCAGGAAGCTTGAGTTGGGTACGCTCAGCTCTGCTGATCCACCCACGTACATCAGGGAAGGGACCAATAATGGCACGAGCGGTCGGCATCGACCTCGGCACCACCAACTCGGTGGTCGCCGTCCTGGAGGGCGGCGAGCCCACGGTCATCGCCAACGCGGAGGGCTCGCGGACCACTCCGTCCGTGGTTGCCTTCGCCAAGAACGGCGAGATCCTGGTCGGCGAGGTCGCCAAGCGTCAGGCGGTCACCAACGTCGACCGGACCGTCCGGTCGGTCAAGCGACACATCGGGACCGACTGGAAGAAGGAGATCGACGGCAAGAACTACACGCCGCAGGAGATCAGTGCCCGCGTGCTGCAGAAGCTGAAGCGGGACGCCGAGGCATACCTGGGCGAGGAGGTCACCGACGCCGTCGTGACCGTCCCGGCATACTTCGAGGACGCGCAGCGCCAGGCCACCAAGGAGGCCGGCACGATCGCAGGCCTCAACGTGCTGCGGATCATCAACGAGCCCACCGCCGCGGCGCTGGCGTACGGCCTGGACAAGGGCGAGCGCGAGCAGACCATCCTGGTCTTCGACCTCGGCGGCGGCACCTTCGACGTCTCCCTGCTGGAGATCGAGGAGGGCCTGATCCAGGTCAAGGCCACCGCGGGTGACAACCAGCTCGGTGGCGACGACTGGGACGCGGCGATCGTGGCGCACCTGGTGCGCACCTTCAACGCGCAGAACGGCATCGACCTGTCCAAGGACAAGATGGCCATGCAGCGGCTGCAGGAGGCCGCGGAGAAGGCCAAGATCGAGCTGTCCGGTGCGCAGTCGACGACGATCAACCTGCCGTACATCACCGCGGGCTCCGAGGGTCCGCTGCACATGGACGTCACGCTCACCCGGGCCGAGTTCCAGCGGATGACGCAGAACCTGCTCGACCGGGTCAAGGGCCCGTTCCAGCAGGTCGTCCGGGACGCCAAGATCGACGTCTCGAAGATCGACCACGTCGTGCTGGTCGGCGGCTCCACCCGGATGCCCGCGGTCTCCGACGTCGTGCGCGAGCTGACCGGCGGCAAGGAGCCCAACAAGGGCGTCAACCCGGACGAGGTCGTCGCCGTCGGCGCCGCGCTGCAGGCCGGCGTGCTCAAGGGCGAGGTCAAGGACGTCCTGCTGCTCGACGTCACCCCGCTGTCGCTCGGCATCGAGACCAAGGGCGGCGTGATGACCAAGCTGGTCGAGCGCAACACGACCATCCCGACCAAGCGGTCGGAGATCTTCACGACGGCCGAGGACAACCAGCCGTCGGTGCAGATCCAGGTCTACCAGGGCGAGCGCGAGATGGCCGCGTACAACAAGAAGCTCGGCATGTTCGAGCTGACCGGCCTGCCGCCGGCGCCGCGGGGCATCCCGCAGATCGAGGTCACCTTCGACATCGACGCCAACGGCATCGTGCACGTCTCGGCCAAGGACACCGCGACCGGCAAGCAGCAGGCGATGACCATCACCGGCGGCTCCGCGCTGCCGAAGGACGACATCGAGCGGATGATGCGGGACGCCGAGGAGCACGCCGAGGAGGACAAGCGGCGGCGCGAGGAGGCGGAGACCCGCAACCTGTCCGAGTCGCTGCAGTACCAGACCGAGAAGTTCCTCGCGGAGAACGGCGACAAGCTGCCCGAGGACAAGAAGACGGAGCTCAACGAGGCGCTCGTCGAGCTGCGGTCGGCGCTGGGCGGCAGCGACATCGCCGCGATCAAGGCCGCGCAGGAGAAGGTCGCCCGGATCTCGCAGGAGGCCGGCGGCGCGATGTACGCGCAGCAGCAGGCCTCGGCGCAGAGCGGCCAGTTCACCGACGGCGCCGCCGGCGGACCGACCGGTGACACCACCGGCCAGGCGGCGGCGGACGACGACGTGGTCGAGGCCGAGATCGTCGACGAGCCCGGTGAGGACAGCAAGTGACCGAACAGCACCCTGAGGAGCGGCGGGTCGTGGTAAACGACCGGCGGCGAATCGACCCGGAGACCGGCGCCCCGCGCGTCGCCTCCCCGGGTGCGGCGGGGCCGGGCAGCGCGCCCGGCCCCGCCGGCCCGGCCGGGCCTCGACACGCCGAGGGGCCTCCCGCCCCGGCGGCGGGCCCGGCGGCCGAGGAGCTCGCCGCGGCGAAGCAGGCGCTGGCCGAGCGGACCGCCGACCTGCAGCGCGTCACCGCCGAATACGCCAACTACCGCAAGCGCGTCGACCGGGACCGGGCGGCGACCGTCGAGGCCGCCACCGGCGCGGTGCTGGCCGCGTTGCTGCCCGTGCTGGACGACCTCGACCGGGCCAACCAGCACGGCGACCTGACCGGCGCGTTCAAGGCGGTCGCCGACCAGCTGGTGGCGACCTTGGAGAAGCTCGGCCTGCAGCCGTACGGCGAGGTCGGCGACCGGTTCGACCCGACCCTGCACGAGGCGGTGGCCCACCAGACCAGCGCCGAGGTCACCGAGCCGACCTGCGTGGCGGTGCTCCGCCGCGGCTACAAGCTCGGCGACCGGCTGCTGCGGGTGCCGCTGGTGGCGGTGGCCGAGCCGGCGCCGGAGCTGGCCGACCCGACACAGGACCCGACCGCGGCCCCGGACGCGCGGGTCGATGACGACGACAGCACGCAGTAGGAGAGGAGGCGCCCGGTGAGCACCAAGGACTTCGTGGAGAAGGACTACTACAAGGCCCTGGGCGTCGCCAAGGACGCCTCCAGTTCGGACATCAAGAAGGCGTACCGCAAGCTCGCCCGCGAGCTGCACCCGGACAAGAACCCGGGTGACGCCAAGGCGGAGGCCCGGTTCAAGGAGGTCTCCGAGGCGTACGGGGTGCTCTCGGACGAGACGCGCCGGCGCGAGTACGACGAGGCGCGGTCGCTGTTCGGCGGTGGCATGCCGGGCGGCGGCTTCCCGGGCGGGTTCCGTCCGGGCGGCGGCGGCGCCGGTGGCACGACCTTCGACCTGAACGACCTGTTCGGGCAGGGCGCCACCAGGGCGAACCCGGGTGCCGGCGGCGGTCTGGGTGACCTGTTCGGCGGTCTGTTCGGCGGTGGCCGTGGTGCGAACACCAGGGCCGGCCGGAGTGCGGCGGCGTCCCGCGGGGCCGACGTGGAGACCGAGGTGACCCTCGACTTCCCGGAGGCCGTGCACGGGGTGACCGTCCCGCTGCAGCTGGCCAGCCCGGCCGCCTGCCGTACCTGCGGTGGCAACGGCGCCCGCCCGGGCACCGCGCCGCGGCAGTGCCCGGCCTGCCTGGGCACCGGCCTGATCACCCGCAACCAGGGCGCGTTCGCGTTCAGCGAGCCGTGCCGGGAGTGCCGCGGGACCGGGTCGGTCATCGACGACCCGTGCCCTGACTGCCGGGGCACCGGCGTGACGACGCAGACCCGGACGATCACCGTGAAGATCCCCGCCGGCGTGGCCGACGGGCAGCGGATCCGGCTGGCCGGCAAGGGCGTGCCGGGCGAGCGCGGTGGTCCGGCCGGCGACCTGTACGTGCGGGTGCACGTCCGGGCGCACGAGCTGTTCGGTCGCAAGGGCGACGACCTCACGTTGACCCTGCCGGTGACGTTCCCGGAGGCGGCGCTCGGCACGACCGTGCGGGTGCCGACGCTGGACGGCGCGGTGACGCTGAAGATCCCGGCCGGCACGGCATCGGGGCGGACCTTCCGGGTCCGCGGGCGCGGCGTGCCGAAGCGGTCGGGCGGTGCCGGCGACCTGCTGGTGACGGCCGAGGTCGCGGTGCCGAAGAACCTGCCCGCGGACGCCAAGGAGACGCTGGAGAAGTACGCGGCGGCCCAGCCGGACGACCCGCGGCCGCAGATCACCGCGGCGGTGGACGGCCGTGCGTGACCACCGGGTCAACCAGTTCCCGGAGGACGCGCCGGTCTTCGTGATCTCGGTGGCGGCGCAACTGGCCGGCATGCACGCCCAGACGCTGCGCCAGTACGACCGGCTCGGGCTCGTCAACCCGAGCCGGACCCCCGGCGGCGGCCGGCGCTACTCGGCCCGGGACGTGGCGCTGCTGCGCGAGGTGCAGCGGCTGTCCCAGGAGGAGGGCGTCAACCTGGCCGGGATCAAGCGGATCATCGCGCTCGAGGAGCAGGTCGAGGCGCTGCAGGGGCAGGTCGAGTCGCTGCTGTCCGAGCTGGAGCAGGCCCGCAAGCCGTCCACGGCGCTGGTGGTCTGGAAGCCCGGCCGCCGGCGGTAGAGAAAGGTTCGCGAGCCAGAAGTTGAGTGGAACAGGCTCAACTTCTGGCTCGTTGACTCCGTAGGGAACGAACACGGAGTGGAGTAGATGGAAGCCAACAAGCTCACCACCAAGAGCCAGGAGGCGCTGTCGGCAGCCGTCCGGCACTCGGTCGACCGGGGCAACCCGGCGGTCGAGCCGGCGCACCTGCTCGGCGCGCTGCTGGAGCAGACCGACGGCACCGCCGGCCCGCTGCTGCGCGCGGTGGGTGCCGACCTGACCGACGTGCGCGCCGAGAACGACGCCCTGCAGGGCCGGCTGCCGAGCGCGAGCGGGGCCACCGTGTCCGCGCCGCAGTTCAGCCGCGACCTGCACAAGGTGATGACCGCCGCGGTCAAGCAGGCCGAGGAGCTGTCGGACGACTACCTGTCGACCGAGCACCTGCTGGTCGGCCTGGCCGCCGAGGGGGGTCCCGTCGCCCAGCTGCTGCGCCGCCACGGCGCCACCGCGGACGCTCTGCTCGGTGCGTTCCAGCAGGTCCGCGGTTCGAGCCGGGTGACATCGCCGGACCCGGAGGGGACCTACCAGGCGCTGGAGAAGTACGGCGTCGACCTCACCGCGTCGGCCCGGGACGGCAAGCTCGACCCGGTCATCGGCCGGGACACCGAGATCCGCCGGGTCGTGCAGGTGCTGTCCCGGCGTACCAAGAACAACCCGGTGCTGATCGGCGAGCCGGGTGTCGGCAAGACCGCGGTCGTCGAGGGTCTCGCCCAGCGGATCGTGGCCGGCGACGTGCCCGAGTCCCTGCGGGACAAGCGGCTGGTCGCGCTCGACCTCGGCGCGATGGTCGCCGGCGCGAAATACCGCGGCGAGTTCGAGGAGCGGCTGAAGGCCGTCCTCAACGACATCAAGGAGTCCGACGGGCAGGTCGTCACGTTCATCGACGAGCTGCACACGGTCGTCGGCGCGGGCGCGGCCGAGGGTGCGATGGACGCCGGCAACATGCTCAAGCCGATGCTGGCCCGCGGCGAGCTGCGGATGATCGGCGCGACCACGCTCGACGAATACCGCGAGCGGATCGAGAAGGACGCCGCCCTGGAGCGCCGGTTCCAGCAGGTGCTGGTCGGCGAGCCCTCGGTGGAGGACACGATCGCGATCCTGCGTGGCCTGAAGGGCCGGTACGAGGCGCACCACCAGGTGCAGATCGCCGACTCCGCGCTGGTCGCCGCCGCGACGCTGTCCGACCGCTACATCACCGCGCGGTTCCTCCCGGACAAGGCGATCGACCTGGTCGACGAGTCCGCCTCCCGGCTGCGGATGGAGATCGACTCCCGGCCGGTGGAGATCGACGAGCTGCAGCGCGCGGTCGACCGGCTGAAGATGGAGGAGCTGGCGCTCTCGCACGAGACCGACGAGGCGTCGAAGGAGCGGCTGGAGAAGCTGCGCCGCGACCTTGCCGACCGGCAGGAGCAGCTGTCCGCGCTGACCGCCCGGTGGGAGCGGGAGAAGACCGGCCTCAACCGGGTCGGCGAGCTGAAGAAGCAGCTCGACGACCTGCGCGGGCAGGTCGAGCGGGCGCAGCGCGAGGGCGACCTCACCACCGCGTCGCAGCTGCTCTACGGGCAGATCCCGGCGGTGGAGAAGGAGCTGGCCGAGGCCTCGTCCGAGGCCGAGGACACCACCGCCACCGCGATGGTCAAGGAGGAGGTCGGCCCGGACGACGTGGCCGACGTGGTCTCCGCCTGGACCGGCATCCCGGCCGGCCGGCTGCTCGAGGGTGAGACGGCCAAGCTGCTGCGGATGGAGGACGAGCTCGGGCGTCGGGTGGTCGGCCAGCAGCGCGCGGTGATCGCGGTCTCGGACGCGGTGCGCCGGGCGCGGGCGGGCGTCTCTGACCCGGACCGGCCGACCGGCTCGTTCCTCTTCCTCGGCCCGACCGGTGTCGGCAAGACCGAGCTGGCCAAGGCGCTGGCCGACTTCCTGTTCGACGACGAGCGGGCGATCATCCGCATCGACATGAGCGAATACTCGGAGAAGCACTCCGTGGCCAGGCTCGTCGGTGCCCCGCCCGGCTACGTCGGCTACGAGCAGGGCGGTCAGCTGACCGAGGCGGTGCGGCGCCGGCCGTACAGCGTGGTGCTGCTGGACGAGGTGGAGAAGGCCCACCAGGACGTCTTCGACGTGCTGCTGCAGGTGCTCGACGACGGGCGGCTGACCGACGGCCAGGGCCGTACGGTCGACTTCCGGAACACGATCCTGATCCTGACCTCGAACCTCGGCTCGCAGCTGATCGCCGACCCGATGCAGCCGGAGGAGTCCAAGCGGGACGCGGTGCTGTCGGTGGTGCGCCAGCACTTCAAGCCGGAGTTCCTCAACCGGCTCGACGACGTGGTCGTCTTCGACGCGCTGAGCATGGACGAGCTGTCGCGGATCGTCGGGATCCAGGTGGCGGCGCTCGGCGACCGGCTGACCGCGCGGCGGCTCACGCTGCAGGTCACCGACGCGGCCCAGGAATGGCTGGCGCTGACCGGATTCGACACGGTCTACGGCGCCCGGCCGCTGCGCCGGCTGGTGCAGTCGGCCATCGGCGACCGGCTGGCCAAGGCGCTGCTGGCCGGCGATATCCGGGACGGCGACACGGTCGTGGTCGACCTGCTCGACGACCGGAGCGGGCTGTCCGTGCAGTCGGCGAACACGCTCACGGTATAGCGCCGTCGCGAAGGCCCTCATCCCGTTGTGGGGTGGGGGCCTTCGTCATGCCGGTGAGAAGCCAGCGCAGGCTCTTGGCGAACGCGGTGACCGGCATGTCGGCCGGCAGCACGTCACTGCCGGCGAACGCGGCGAACCCGATCGCGTGCACGATCAGCGCCCGTCGCGCGTCCGGGACATCCTCGACGCCGGCCCGGGCCAGCAGGGCGTCGAGCACCTCGCCGAGGGCGACCGCGTTCGGCCCGCGGGCGCCCTGCCGCTGCAGGTAGAGCGGCACCAGCTCGGGATGCGCGGTCAGCGTCCGGTAGGTGCTGGTCATGATCGTCTCGATACCGGCCACCGGGTCGGCTCCCGGCTGCCGGGTGCGGACGCCGGCGAGCAGGTCGTCGAGCAGCTGGTCGATCAGGTCGGTGCGGCCGGCGACGTGCGAGTAGAGCGCGTTGGGGGCGACGCCGAGCCGGCGGGCGACCGCCCGCATGGAGAGCGCGTCGGCGCCCTGCTCGGCGGCCAGCTCCCGGGCGGCGGTCAGCACTGCGGCCCGGCTGAGACCGGCGCGCTGTCCCGGGGTTCGCACGGTCGACAATTGTACGTCGTCCAATTAAGCTGGACGGTGTCCAATAGAGGGTGGGAGGTCGCGATGGAGGGCGTTGCTGCCGGCGTTCCGTACGTGGTGCTGCCGCCGGAGACCGATCGGCCGGACGCGCCGACGGTGGTGGCCTGGCATCTCAACGACCCACCGCGCACCGAGCGGGCGATGGCGGCGGCGCTGCCGCTGGCCGGGCTCGACGCCTGGCGGGTCTACCTGGGGCTGCCGCTGTCCGGGGCGCGCACGCCGCCGGGCGGGCTGGAGAAGCTCGGCTACGAGGACGCGGTGCTCAAGGTCTACGGGCCGATCGTGTTCGGTGCGGCCGAGGAGTTCCCGGCCGCGCTGGAGCAGCTGCGCACCGAGCACGGGCTCGGCGGCGGGCGGCTCGGCCTGCTCGGTGGGTCGATCGGGGCGCTGGTCGCGCAGGAGGTCGCGGCGACCACGGCGGTGGACGCCGTCGCACTGGTCAGCCCGGTGATCCGGCTGCGGCCGCTGGTCGTCGCCAACAGCCGGCGGTACGGGTTCGACTACGCGTGGAGCCCGGCCTCGGAGGAGATCGCCGCGCGGGTGGACTTCGTCGCCAGGGCCGGGTCGCTCACCGCGCCGACGCAGATCGTGGTCGGCGAGAACGACAGCCCGGACGGGATCCTCGAACCGGCGGCCGCATTGCACGCGGCGCTTCCCGGCTCGGTGCTGGAGACCGTGCCGGGGCTGGAGCACGCGCTCGCCGCCGAGCCGGGCACCGACCCTGCTCCGCAGACCGCCGAGGCCGCCGCGGTCGACCGGATCGTCGCCCGCTGGTTCCGCCGCTGGCTCTGGCTCTGACGACCTGGCCGGCTCGGCTAGAGGCCGGCTCGGATGCAGGCTTGGATCTCGGCGTGGTCGGGGCGGTGGCCGAGGCGGTCCTGGCAGTCGCGGACCGTACGCAGGCCCTGCCAGCCGAGGCACAGCGCGATCGTCAGCGCGACGATGCCGGCGACCACGCCGATGCCGGCCCTGGCCCGGCCGAACGCGCGGTCGCGGCGGGTGGCGAACAGACCGAGGGCACCGCAGACCACCGCGACCGCACCGAGCAGCACGCCCGGGTAGACCAGCAGCCCGAACGGGATCGCGAGCATCCCGAGCACCAGCGCGGCCGTGGCGAGCCGGCTCTGCCGCGGCCAGTGCGGCGCCCTGGTGGCACCGGCCTCCGGATCAGCCTCGATCGACACGGCACAAGTGTGCCTGCTCGCCGGTCGCGTTCCCGGGCGTTGCGCACGGCGTGTCCGCGGCCGGGAAGATCATCGCGGGGTAGGCGTGGGGCGGTACGGTGCCGGCGAGGCGGGGCACGCTACTCCTCGGGACTCGACGCACGCTGACATCGATAGCTAGCCCAGGAGGGACCGATGAGCACGCCGCAGGACCCGGGTCGGTCGGAGGATCGACCACCAGAGCAGTCCGGATACCCGGACGCACCACCGCCGCCGGAGTCCGAGAGCTACCCGTCGGGATCCGGCCAGGCCGGCCAGCAGAACTACCCGTCGGCGCCCGGCTACGAGGGCAACCCGACCCAGGGCGGCACGCCCGACTACGAACAGGGTGCGCCGGATTACGGCAGCCAGGGCGCGCCGGGGTACGGCGGCCAGGGTGCGCCGGACCACGGCAGCCAGGGCGCACCGGACTACGGCAGCCAGGGTGCGCCGGACTACGGCGAGCCGAGCACCTCCGGTTACGGCGACCAAGGCGCGCCGGGGTACGGCAGTCAGGGCGCACCTGGGGGCGGCCAGGGCGGACCTGCGTACGGCGAGCCGGGGTACGGCAGCCAGGGCGCGCCCGGATACGGCGACCAG
>Ga0079222_10000076_pt1 | contig 16930 bp, 15 predicted proteins | sample GAPlitter_FD_75070 | JGI IMG/M metagenome (GOLD analysis project Ga0079222, IMG submission 75070) | Agricultural soil microbial communities from Georgia to study Nitrogen management - GA Plitter | ecosystem: Environmental > Terrestrial > Soil > Agricultural land | place: USA: Georgia...
CCGCTCGCGGCGGGGCCCGATGCACCCGGGCCGGCGAGGCCGCTCCCGGCGGGACCGGGTCGGGCCGCGCCGGTCCCCGGTCCGCTGCTCATACCGGCGGCGGCGCCAGCCGCCGTGCCGGGCCGGCCGGGGCCGGAATAGCGCCCGGCGAAGTGGTGGGTCGGGGTCTCCCAGCTGCTTCCGGGGTCGGCACGGGTGTCATCGGGATCGATCCAGTTCGAGGCACGAAAAAGCTGCGTCCCGTACGGGTCGACGTCCTCCGACTCGACCGGGCGCACGTCGGTGGCCCGGACCTGGTCGACCCGGGTGTCCCGCAACCGCGTCGTGGTCTGCTTCAGCCGGTGCGCGCTGGTCTGCGCCGAGGAGCGGAGCACGGACGTACTCACCGTGCCGACCACGCTGGCGACCGCGGCGCCGGTCAGCGTCCCGGCCGTACCGAGGTAGGAGGAGGCGAACGCGGCGATCACCGCCGCGCCGGCCCCGGCACCGACCTCGATCGGGGAGAGTCCTGCCCTCTTCGTCGTCGTGGTTTCGTCAGTCATCTCATCTGGTCCACGCCCCACGGCGACCGGGTGTTCCCCGGACCCGCTGTGAGTACTCGCACAGGGGGCGCGATCAGCGCGACCGGCGGGCCATCTTCCGTGCGGTGTGGCGCAGCTGCACTACGCGCGCGACGCCGATGAGCGCGACCAGCAGCGCCCCGAGCACCGCCGCGAGCAGCAGCGCCACGCCGAGCGGCAGCGTGGGGTTGGCCCCGAAGATGTTGATCTTCACGCGCTCGCCGTTCTGCAGGATGAAGATCAGCAGGAGCAGCAGCACCACCACCGCCGCGATCGAGGCGACCCAGATCCCGCTCACCCGGGTCCGCGGCGGAACCGCGGTCTGGACCGGCGGCGCGGCCGGCGGCACCTCCGGCCCCGCTCCGGTCGCTCCCGGGGACGGCGCGCGGTCCGGCTCCGGCACGCCGCTGCGGTCCTCGTACATCGGCCCCGTCATGGTTGCGATCTACCCGGGCCGACCTCCGGTCATGCCGGGCACGACGCCGGCCTGCAGCGGGAGCGGAACCCCCGGCTCGGTGGTCGAGGAGTGCTGATGGCGGCCGCCCGGCTACAGGTACTCCGCGGCGGCGGCCACGGCGGCGGCGAGGTAGCCACCGCCGAACAGGACGGCGTGCACGAGCAGCGGGTGAATCTGGTGCAGCCGCTGCCGCGCCCGCCACCCGTCGGACAGCGGCACGCTCTCCTCGTACGCGGCGAGCATCCGTGGCACCCACCCCTCGGCGAACAGCGTCAGCATGGCGAGATCGGTCTCGCGGTGCCCGCCGTGCGCCGCCGGGTCGACGAGCCAGCCGCGGTCACCGGACCACAGCACGTTGCCGGTCCACAGGTCGCCGTGGATCCGGGCCGGTGGCTCGGCCGGACCGGCAATCTCCGGCAACCGCGCCGCCAGCCGTTCGAACACCGCGGCCTCCTCGCCGCCGAGCTGCCCGCCGTCCCGCAGCTGCCGCACGTACGGCAGGACGCGCCGTTCCGCGTAGAACTCAGGCCACCCGTCGAGCGGCCCGTTCTCCAACTCGGCGGCACCGATCCATCCGTCCTGCGCCGCACCGAAGACGGGCGACCCGGCCGCGTGCATGGCGGCCAGCTCGCGACCGAGCCGCTCGACAGTCGCGCTCGCCGGCCGTACCTCCGCGAGCCAGGGCAGCACCAGCAGGTCGGTGTCGTGGGCGAGCACGGCCGGCACGGGTGGTCCGCCGGGCGCCGCGCCGAGCCAGTCGAGCCCGGCCGCTTCGGCGGCGAAGAACCCGTCCGGCGCGTCGTCCCTGGTCTTCACGAACACGTCCCGGCCGTCGGCCAGCCGCACCCGCCAGCGCTGTCCGGTGATCGCGGCGCCGGTCGGCCGGGCCGACTCGACGGCCGCGCCGAGCGCGAGCGTCACCCGTTCGGATGGATCCACAGCTCCGCCTCGACCTCCGCCAGCAACCCGGCGCAGGCGGCCTCGACCAGGTCGAGCACGTGCTCGAACCCGCGCTCGCCGCCGTAGTAGGGATCCGGCACGTCGAGCCCGTCCGCGTCGTCCGCGGCCGCCGGGTCGTACGAGCGCAGCATCCGGATCTTGACCCGGTCCGCCGCGGTCTCCGCCATCGCCCGCAGCGCCCGCTCGTGCCCGGCGTCGAGCGCGACGACCAGGTCACGGTCCTCGAAGTCGGCCGGCCGGAACTGCTTGGCCGCATGCGTCCAGGCGGGATACCCGCGTGCCCGCAACGCCGCGGCCGACCGGTCCTCCACGTCCTCGCCGACGTGCCAGTCGCCGAGCCCCGCGCTGTCCACCTCGACCTCGCCGGCCAGCCCGGCCTCGGCCAGCCGGCGGCGGAAGACGGCCTCGGCTGTCGGCGAGCGGCAGATGTTGCCCGAGCAGACGAAGCAGACGCGGTACGCCACCCCGCGACAATAGGAGCGGGCCCGGTCAGCCGCCGGCCGCCCGCAGCGCCGCCTCGGTGCGGGTGCGGGCGCCCAGCGCCGCCATCGCCGAGCGCACCCGCGCCTCCACCTCCGCCCGGGTCAGCCCGAGTCGGGCGGCGATCCGGGGCGTCGAGAGCCCCGCGCCGACCAGCGCGAGCACCTCCCGTTCGGACGCCGTCAGCTCCACCGGCGGCGGAGGTCGGCGGTGGATGCCCTGCGCCTCCAGGGCCCAGCGCACCCGGCCGAGCAGCGTGGTCAGGCCGGTGTCGGCCGCCACCTCCTCGGCGGCCAGCAGGCAGTCGACCGAGCCGGCGAGCCCGGCACCGAGCAGGCAGCGCACCTGCTCGCGGACCATCACGCCCTTCCACGCGGTGGCCGCGGCGGCCAGCGCGCTGCCGCCCGCGTCCCAGGCCGCGATCGTCACCGCGGCCGGGCCGACCCCGGTGCGGCCGAGCGCACCGGCCCGCGGGAGCGGCTCGGTCACGTCCTCGTTGGTGTCCCGGCGCGCCCACCGGGCGGTGAGCAGGGCCAGCCGGGCCGGCATGTCCGAACCGGCCAGCGCGTCGGCGGCGTCCCGGGCCGCCTCCGCCTCGCCGGCGAGCCAGGACGTCTCGGCCGCGACCCAGCGCACGGTGCGGTCCGCGGCGACCGGCCCGGCCCGCTCGAGCAGTCCGCGCGCGGCTGGCAGAGCGCCGGTGTCGGCTCTGGCCAGCGCGAGCGTGGCGACCAGCAGCGCCCGGGCGTCGGCCGGCACGGTCCGGTCCAGCAGCGCGCCGGCCGAGCGCAGTGCCTCGTCGAGCGCGCCGTCGGCGTGCAGGCCGGCCCACAGCGCGTCGGCCCGGAACTGGAGCTCGGCGCTGTAGGCGCCGTCGGCCGCGGCCGCCTCGGCCAGCTCGGCGGCGAGGTCGCCGGCCTCACCGACCCGGCCAAGATCCCGCAGCCCGGCGACCAGCGCCGCCCCGGCCAGCCGCTCGGCGACCCGGTCCCCGGCCGCCGCGGCGGCGTCCAGGGCGGCGCGGCCGGCGCTCTCCCAATCCTCCCGGCCGGCTGCCCGCAGCGCCGTGGCGTGCGCGGCGAGCAGCGCGGGCGGGGCGTCGGCACTGGCCGCGGCGACCGCGAAATCGGCCAGCGTGCACGCCACCTGGGGGTCGGTGGCGACCGCGGCACGGATCGAGGCGACGGCGTGCAGGCTGGCCACCGCGGGGGGCACGGCCGGCACGTCCGCGTCGACTGCCCGCAGCTCCGCCGCCGCGTCGTCGGGATGGCCGAGGTCGACCAGCGCGGCCGCCCGCAGCGCCGCCGCGGCGACCCGGGTCGTGGGCCCGTTCGTGACCGGCCCGGACAGCAGCCGGAGCGCTTCGCCGGCCAGCCCGGCCGACCCGCAGGCGGCCGCCGCCCGCAGCGCCAGGGCAGGGTCGGCGGTCACCGCGACCAGCAGCGCCGCGGCCCGCTCCCGGGGGGTCTCCGCCGCCTCGGCCGCCGCCTCGGCCTTGGCCGCCGCGGCCGCCGGCGAGCCGGCGGCGAGCAGGTGCCGGGCCGCCTCCACGCCGTCGGTCAGGGCGGCGCCCAGTCGCCTGTGCAGCGCCCGCCGCTCGGCCGGGGCGAGCACCCCCGCCGCGAGCTCGGCCAGGTCCGCCGGCCGCGGCGCGATCCCGTCGGCCTCCTGCTCGGCCAGCCCGGCATGCAGCAGCCAGTCGACGCCGGGACCGAGCAGGCCCGCCGCCGCCGGCCGACCGAGCAGCCCGAGCGCGGCCAGCGCGGTCCGGGCCGCGACCGGCATCCCGACCAGCGTGCGCACGCTCGACCCGACCGCAGCCGAAGGGGGCGGAGTGTCCAGCCAGAGCCGGGAGACGGCCCGCAGCCGGTCGGCGAGAGGCGACGGCGTGCGCAGCGTCACGACGATCGGGACGGCCGGCGCCACCGAGGCCAGCACCGCGAGCGTGTACGCGTCGGCGTGCTGCACGTCCTCCACCAGCAGCGCCCGGCCGCCGAGCCGGATCCGTACCGCCTCGGCCGCCAGCGCGACGTCGTCGACCGGGATCGCCGTCCTGATCGCCCGGGCGAGCGGGAGCCCGGCCCGGTGCCGCAACGGCGCCAGCGCCCGGGCGGCGAGCAGCGGCACCCCCGCCGCCCGTACCATCGCAGTCTTGCCGCTCCCGCGCGGTCCGGCGATCACGACCAGCCCAGGGTGGGTAAGGGCATCCCCGAGCACGCGTGATCGGTCGCTGCCCCGACAGTCCAGCACCCCAGGAGGATAGACGATATTCGGCCGAAAGGTCATGATCGCCTAGCCTGAGCGGGCGACATGCGATACGGCGAACAGGAGGAGTGGCGATGACCGAACCGGGTTCGCCCGAGACGGATCAGCGGGCGCCGGCGGGGTGGCTGGACGGCACCGATCCGGCCGGCTGGGCCGACACCGCCGGCATGACCGACCCGTACCCGCCGCCGCTCGACTCCGACGCCCGACCGGCGGACGGGCCCTGGACCGACGCCCGGCTGCTGGCCAGGGTCGAGGGTGCCGGCGAGCAGTCCACCGATCCGCCGGAGGCACTGCTGGCCGACCTCGCCGCCGCCGCGGGTGACCCGCACGCCGACTGGACGACCCTGTCCGAGTCGGACGACCCGGCCGTGCGCGCGCTCGCGCTCCGCTGGCGTCCTTAGCCCGTGACCGGGCCCGGACGGGCGCGTGACCGGGCCCTTACCAGGGCGCTGACCGGGCCCTGACCGGCCTCTGACCGGTCGCCGAATCAGGTTGGGCGGCCGGACTAGGGTTTCGGCGAGGGGCCAGAGCGGAGGAGGAGCCCGTGCCCGAGATCGATCCGGAGTTCCTGGCACTGCCGATGCGCAGGCTGGCCGACGCCGCGCTGTCCCGAGCCCGCGAGCTCGGCGTGCAGCACGCCGACTTCCGGTTGGAGCGGATCCGCGGCCAGGACCTGATGCTGCGCGACGGCCGGGTCGACTCGGCCGCCGACAGCGTGACGCAGGGGTTCGCGGTCCGGGTGGTGCACGAGGGGACGTGGGGCTTCGCGGCCGGCGTCGACCTCACCCCGGAGGCCGCGGTGCGGGTCGCCGAGCAGGCGGTCGAGGTGGCCGCGGTCTCCCGACCGGTCAACTCAGACCCGGTGGAGCTCGCCGACGAGCCGGTCCACGCCGACGTCACCTGGGTCGCCCCCTACGGGGTGGATCCGTTCTCGGTGCCCGACGCGGACAAGATCGGCCTGCTGGCCGAGTGGTCCGAGCGCCTGCTGGCCGCCGATGGCGTCGACCACGTGCAGGCGTCGCTGCTGCAGGTGCTGGAAAACAAGTTCTATGCCGACCTCGCCGGCACGGTCACCACCCAGCAGCGGGTACGGATGCACCCCGAGCTCGAGGCCACCGCGGTCGACCGGTCCCGCGGCACGTTCGAGCAGATGCGGACCAACGCTCCGCCGACCGCCCGCGGCTGGGAATACATGACCGGCGACACCTGGGACTGGGCCGGCGAGCTGGCCCGGATCCCGGAGTGGCTGACCGAGAAGGCGAAGGCGCCGTCGATCGAGCCGGGCCGGTACGACCTGGTCGTCGACCCGACGAACCTGTGGCTGACGATCCACGAGTCGATCGGTCACGCGACCGAGCTCGACCGGGCGCTCGGCTACGAGGCGGCCTACGCGGGCACCAGCTTCGCCACGTTCGACAAGCTCGGCACGCTGAAGTACGGCTCGCCGGTGATGACCGTGACCGGTGACCGGGTTGCCGAGCACGGCCTGGCCACCATCGGCTACGACGACGACGGCGTGCAGACCCAGTCCTGGGATCTCATCCGCGACGGGATCCTCGTCGGCTACCAGCTGGACCGGCGGATGGCCAAGCTCAAGGGCCTGGGCCGGTCCAACGGGTGCGCGTTCGCCGACTCGCCCGGCCACATCCCGGTACAGCGGATGGCCAACGTCTCGCTGCAGCCGGCGCCGGGTGGCCCGTCGCTGGACGACCTGATCGGCGCCGTCGAGCGCGGGATCTACGTGGTTGGCGACAAGTCCTGGTCGATCGACATGCAGCGGTACAACTTCCAGTTCACCGGGCAGCGGTTCTTCCGGATCGAGAACGGCAAGCTGGCCGGCCAGCTGCGCGACGTGGCATACCAGGCCACCACGACCGATTTCTGGGGCTCCATGGAGGCGGTCGGCGGCCCGGAGACCTACCTGCTGCACGGTGCGTTCAACTGCGGCAAGGCGCAGCCGGGGCAGGTCGCCGCGGTGGGGCACGGCTGCCCGCCGGCGCTGTTCCGCAACGTGAACATCCTCAACACGGTCCGGGAGGGCGGCCGATGACCCCGCAGGAGACGGTCGAGCGGGCGCTGGCGCTGTCCAAGGCGGACGGCTGCGTCGTGCTCGCGACGGAACGGTCCGAGGTCAACCTTCGCTGGGCCAACAACACCTTGACCACCAACGGGTCGATGCGCTCCCGCGAGGTCGCGGTGATCAGCGTGGTCGGCGAGGCGGTCGCGGTGGCGCAGCGCAGCGCGGTGACCGCGGACGACCTGGAGGACCTGGTCCGGGCGAGCGAGCAGGCCGCCCGCGACGCGGGCCCCAACGAGGACGCGGCGCCGCTGTCCGAGCCGGACGGCGGATCGGAGGGCTGGGACGAGCCGCCGGCGGAGACCTCGATCGGCACGCTGGCGACCGTGTCCAGCGACCTGGGCGAGGCGTTCGGCCGGGCGGCCGGCCGCGACCGGCTGCTGTTCGGCTATGCCGAGCACGCCGTCGAGAGCCAATACCTCGGCTCCTCCACCGGCGTGCGGCTGCGGCACGTGCAGCCCACCGGCCGGATCGACATCAACGGCAAGTCGCGCGACTACGCCCGCTCGGCCTGGGTCGGCCAGGGTTCGCCGGACTTCGCCGACGTCGAGGTGGAGGCGCTCGACCGCGAGCTGGGCCGCCGGCTGGACTGGGCCGACCGGTCGGTCGAGCTGCCGGCGGGGCGATACGAGACGCTGCTGCCACCGTCCGCGGTCGGTGACCTGTTCCTGTTCCTCTACGCGATCGCGTCCGGGGCGCGGGCCGCCGACGAGGGCCGGACGGTGTTCTCCAAGCCCGGCGGCGGCAACCGGATCGGCGAGCGGCTGTCCCCCCTGCCGGTGACGCTGCGCAGCGACCCGCGGCTGCCCGGCCTGGAGTGCGCGCCGTTCCTCGCCACCACCCGGTCGGAGGAGGGCACGGTCTCGGTCTTCGACAACGGCCTGCCGCTGGGCTCGACCGAGTGGATCCGGGACGGCGTGCTGTCCGAGCTCATGCGGACCCGGGCCTACGCGACGAAGACCGACACGCGGGCGCGCCCGTACGTCGACAACCTCGTGCTGGAGGTGCCGGGCTCCACCGCCTCGACCGACGACATGGTCGCCCGCACCGAGCGGGGGTTGCTGCTGACCTGCGTCTGGTATGTGCGGCCGGTCGACCCGCAGACGATGCTGATGACCGGGCTCACCCGCGACGGGGTCTACCTGGTGGAGAACGGCGAGGTCACCGGTGCGGTGAACAACTTCCGCTGGAACGAGTCGCCGGTCGACCTGCTCGGGCGCGTCACCGAGGCCGGGACGACCGAGCGCTGCCTGGCCCGGGAGTTCGGCGACTACTTCAACCGCACCGCGATGCCGACCCTGCGCGTGCCCGACTTCAACATGAGCACGGTCAGCCAGGCGTCCTGACCCTGCCGGGCCGCGTCCCGGCGGGCGCGCCCCGGCCGGAGCCGTCAGGTCACGGCACCCGGACCACGGTGTAGGTGGTGTCCGGGGTCGGCGGCGTCGTCAGCCGTGCGTTCACCGCGTAGATGAACGGTCCGAAGAACGCGATCGTCGTCGGGGTGTCGAAGTTCGGGTCGGTGATCGTGCGGATCACGCGCGCCCGGGTGAAGTCGCGGCTGAGCGTCGCCTGCACCAGCTGGTTGTTCTGGTTGCGCATCACGTAGAGCGTGTTGCCGCGCCGGAGCAGCCCGTCGCCGTTGGTGAACGAGAACCCGCCGGCGTCGACACGGGTGGTCACCCCGGTGCGTGCGGAGACCCGGAACAGCAGGCCGGTGTTGGACTGCACCAGCACCAGCGTCCTGCCGTCGGGGCTGGCCACGATGCCGTTGGCGTTGAAGCCGGCGCCGTAGACGATGTCACCGGTCAGCGGCACCGTGCGTATCGCGCCGAGCCGGCCACCGTGCCCGAACGGCAGCACGTACATGACCTGGGCGGTCGAGTCGGTGTAGTACGCGGCGCTGCGCGTCACGACCACGTCGTTGACGAAGCTCGCGCCCGGGGCGCCCACCTGCTGGCGCAGTAGCAACCGGCCGGTGCGCACGTCGTACACCTTGACCGTGCCGCTGGGACCGCCGGCCGCGAACAGCCGGCCGCCGTCCACCTTGAGCCCGCGCACGGTGTCCCCGGGGGTGCCGGGGATGAAGACCTCGCCACGACCGGTGAGCAGGTTGCCGCGGTAGATCGCCCCGTCGACCTGGGAGCCGACGTAGAAGGTGGTGCCGCGGCCGGTCGCGATGCCCTCGGGCCGGAAGCCGTCCGGCAGCGAGATGACCTTCGGCAGCAGGGACGCGCTCGCCGGCGCAGCGGTAGCCGTGGTCGCCACGGTGGTGGTTCCCAGCGCGAGCACCGCGCCGGCGAACGCCGTCAGGGCCAGTCGTTTCCGCACGTTGTCGTGCCTCCTCCTGGTCGGTCGCGGACAGGCGACGGCCGGCCCAGGCGTGGAGCCCGGGCCGGCCGTCTTTGCGTGCTAGGGGATGCGGGAGATGTGGTACGTCGTGGTCGGCGTCGGCGGGGTGGTGAACCGCGCGTTGGCCGCGTACAGGAACGGGCCGAACGGCGCGATCGTCGCCGGCACGTCCAGCGTGGGGTCGGTGATCGTGCGGACCACCCGGCCGGTGCTGCCGGACCGGTTGAGCGCGAGCTGCACGATCAGGTTGTTGACGTTGCGCACCACGAACAGCGAGCTGCCGCGGCGCAGGATGCCGTCGCCGTTGGTGAGGTCGGCGCCGCCGACGTTCACCGGGGTCGCGACGCCGGTGCGCGGCGAGACCCGGAACAGCGTGCCGGTGTTGGACTGGATGACCAGCAGCGCCTTCCCGTCCGGCGTGGTCTCGATGCCGTTGGCGTTGAAGCCGGCACCGATCGTGATGCCCGGGGTGGGCAGCACCCTGACCTTGCCGAAGTTCGGCCCGTGGCCCTTGCCCCGGCTGCCGAACGGCAGCACGTACAGCTGGGCCTTGAGCGAGTCGGTGAAGTATGCGGCGTCCTTGATCACCGCGACGTCGTTGATGAAGCTCTCGCCCGCCGGTGCGACCCGCCGCTCGGCCAGCTTGCGGCCGGTGCGCAGGTCGTACGCCTTGAGCGTGCCGGTGGCGGCGCCCGCGGCGAACAGCAGGTTGCCGTGCACCTCGAGGCCCGCCGTGGAGTCACCCGCGGTGCCCGGGATGAACGGCGAGAGCCGGCCGGTCAGCACGCTGCCGCGCATGATCCGGCCGTCGACCAGTGATCCGACGTAGAAGGTCGGGCCGTTGGTGGCGATGCCTTCGGGTTGGTAGCCGTCCGGGAGCGCGATCGTCTTCGGAAGCAGTGTCGCGCTCGCCGGTGCGGCGGTGGCCGTGGTCACCACGGTCCCGCCGGCGAACGCCAGCACCGCAGCGCCGATCGCCGTCAGAGCAAGCCTTGTCCGCACCTCGATGCCCTCCTTGGTTGGTCCTGTGCGGGCATGGAACACAGCCCGTGGGGGCACACAGGCTTACTCGTCACACGGAGCAGCCGGCTGGGCGGTTCAGCGGCGCGGGTCGTCCACCACTCGGCCGAACAGGGCGAGTACGGCATCGCGGGAGTCGTTGCGCGCCGTCCGGTTGCGCCAGGTGTGCCCGCACTGCTGGCAACGCTGCACCACGACCGTGCGGCCACCCTCGTATAGGGCGCCGACGGGTTCCATCGCGCCGCCACAGGTCGACTCGCGATCGCCCGGGCTGTCCGCGTCGACGTGCCGGGACCACAGACACCGCGGGCAATGGTTGGTATAACCATCGCCTCGGACCCGCAGGCCGCAGTGCAGACAGTCGAAGTCCTCCGGCCGGCGGGTGAACGTCGCGGACTCCACCGAGTTCCTCCGTCGTCACCGGGTCGGGCGGTCGTGGTGCGGAAAGCCCAAGGCTACGCGCGAGTTGTGAGGCAGCCGACAGTCCGACCAGGTCGAGAGGCGTGTCGCCGGCGTTAGGCTCCGATCAATCCCCGAAGCACGGCCGGTGTGGCCGGACTTTGAGCATGTCCGGTCAACGGCGACCAGGAGGCGATGTTGCATGACGATCTCAGCGATCCCGGGTGCGGACGCTGACACGGCCCCGACCAGGCACGCCCGACTGCTCGACTGGATTCGCGAGGTCGCCGAGCTGACGACGCCCGACCGGATCGAATGGTGCGACGGCTCGCCTGAGGAATGGGTGCGGATAACCGACCTCCTGGTCGAGGCGGGGACGTTCCGGCGCCTGGACCCGGCGAAGAAGCCGAACTCGTTCTGGTGCGCGTCCGACCCGAGCGACGTGGCCCGGGTGGAGGGCCGGACGTTCATCTGCTCGGTCGACGAGCGGGACGCCGGCGCGACGAACAACTGGATGGCGCCGGCGGACATGAAGGCGATCATGACCGAGCTCTACGCCGGTTGCATGCGGGGCCGGACGATGTACGTCGTCCCGTACTGCATGGGCCCCCTTGACGCCGAGTCGCCGATGTTCGGGGTGGAGCTCACCGACTCGCCGTACGTCGTCGCGTCGATGCACATCATGACCCGGATGGGATCGAAGGCCCTCTCGCGAATGGGCGAGGACGCGGATTTCGTTCCCGGTCTGCACAGCGTGGGTGCGCCGCTCGACGAAGGCGAACGAGACGTCCCGTGGCCGTGCAACCCGACCAAGTACATCTCGCACTTTCCTGAGGAGCGGGTGATCTGGTCGTACGGGTCTGGGTACGGCGGCAATGCGCTGCTCGGCAAGAAGTGCTATTCGCTGCGGATCGCGACGGTGAAGGCGCGCGACGAGGGCTGGCTCGCCGAGCACATGCTGATCCTCAAGCTGACCTCGCCGGCGCAGAAGGTCTACTACATCGCGGCGGCATTCCCGTCGGCCTGCGGCAAGACCAACATGGCGATGCTCGAGCCGACGATCCCTGGCTGGAAGGTCGAGACGCTCGGCGACGACATCGCCTGGATGCGGTTCGGGGACGACGGGCGGCTCTACGCGCTCAACCCGGAGTACGGCTTCTTCGGCGTGGCGCCGGGGACCGGGTGGAAGACGAACGCCAACGCGATGCGCACCATCGAGCGCGGCAACTCGATCTTCACCAACGTCGCCCTCACCGACGACGGCGACGTCTGGTGGGAGGGGATGACCGAGCAGCCGCCGGCGCACCTGACCGACTGGAAGGGTCGCGACTGGACGCCGGCGTCGGACGAGCCGTCGTCCCACCCCAACTCGCGATTCTGCACGCCGGCCGGGCAGTGCCCGATCATCGCGCCGGAGTGGGAGGACCCGCGCGGGGTACCGATCTCCGCGATCTTCTTCGGCGGCCGTCGCCGGACGACGATCCCGTTGGTGACCGAGTCGCGCGACTGGCAGCACGGAGTCTTCCTCGGCGCCACCCTGTCGTCTGAGACGACGGCCGCGGCGACCGGCGCAGTGGGCGTCGTGCGGCGGGACCCGATGGCGATGCTGCCGTTCATCGGCTACAACGCCGGCGACTACTTCGGCCACTGGATCTCGGTCGGCAAGCACGCGGACGCGTCCAAGCTGCCGCGGATCTTCTACGTGAACTGGTTCCGCCGCTCTCCGGACGGCGCCTTCCTGTGGCCGGGCTTCGGGGAGAACATCCGGGTCCTCAAGTGGGCGATCGAGCGCATCGAAGGCACCGCCGCGGCGGTCGAGACCCCGATCGGCTACGTCCCCGCGGCCGGCGCCCTCGACGTGAACGGTCTCGACGTGTCCCCGTCCGACCTCTCGGCGGTCACCTCGGTCGACGTCGAGGAATGGCGGTCCGAACTGCCGCAGATCGAAGAATGGTTCGCCAAGATCGGCGACCAGCTCCCCACCGGCATGCGCGACGAGCTGGAAGCCCTCCGCCTCCGGCTCGGCTGATCTTCCCTTCGGGAAGGGCCCGGTTCCCTGCGGGTCGGGCCCTTCCCCCTCCTTGCTCGCCGGACGCACCTTGAGCTTGGTCACCTCGCCGACCAGGTCGCCGGCCAGCACGGTGGTGTTCTGCCATCCGGGCGTGGTCGGCGTGCTCGGCGTGGTCGGCGTGGTCGAGGCGAGGGCGCCGCGCTCGTGCGGGGAGTTGGATACCGGCGGCCCGACTGCGTCTCTGCTCGCGTGCCGGTGCAGAGACGGAGCTGCTGGGACCGTGATCGCGGGACGGTCCCGGGCGCCGGGGCTCGTGCGGGAGGGGTTGGGTACTGGCACCCCGGCTACGTCTCTGCTCCGCGTGCCGGTGCAGAGACGTAGCGTCCGCGCACCTCTACTTGCGCACCAGCACCGCGCGGGCGGTGATCGTGCTTCCGGACTTGACCCCGACGACCGCGCCCTTGGCCCCGACCTCGACCGCGCCCAGCGAATCGGCGCCGCCCCTGACCTTGGTGTCGGAGTTGGTCGCGAACGTCTCGGTGAAGCCGTCCTCCGCCTTGACCGTGAGCGTCGAGGACCCGACCGCGGTCACCGTGCCGCGGATCGTCTCCAAGGTGACCGGCTTCCCGTCCTTGCCCTTGACGACCCACTCACCGTGCATCCCGCGGCCGATCAGCGCCCGCTTGGCCCGCTTGGCCTTGCGGTGATCCGCCTTGTCCCCAGGTGTGGCAGGACTGCTCGGCGCCGCCGACGCGCTGGGTGCCGGCGTGCTGTCGTTCGACGTGGCGGCAGCGACCCCGGCCGTGCCGAGCACCCCGGCAGCGGCCACCCCGGCCACGCCCAGCGCGATCTTCCTGGTCAGGATCATCTCGTCCTACCTCCCGGTGTCCATCTGACACCGCCCACCCTGCCCACCCCGCATTGCCACTCCGCCCCCTTTCTGTTCGAGCAATGCAAGACCTCCGTCCCTCGGGTTGTCCAAGGGGCTGCCGTCGCTCCGCGTCCGGCGCAAGCTCCCTTGTAGGCGTCGCTTGCAGGCAACCCGGGCGCGTGCACGCCAGTCGGCGTCGCCCAGCCTGGCGGCGAGTGGAGTGTGGTCGGGAGGTGCCGAGACGGGTGCCGCCGGCGGCGCCCACCCCCCGTTGGTGGGCGACGCCGGCGGCGGGAGGCTCGCCTCCGCGGGTGCCGCGTAAAGCCCGCGACCGGCGAGCGGGGCCGGCGGGATCAGCGGTGACGAGGCGGCAGATGGACGCTGAGCGGATCGCCTTCGGGCTCGGGGTTCTGCCGGTTCCGCGGTCGGCCGCGCAGCGCCTTGATCACCTCGGATGCATCCGCGCCCATGGTCGTCGCAATGTGGGCGTACGACAGTGTCTCCCGGTGTTGCTCGGTCGCCGCCCGGGTGCGGATCCGCGCCAGGAGCAGCAAGCTGCCTAGCATCACGCCGATCGTCCCCGCTGCGATCCAGGTGTGTCCGGTTGCCACCATCGCCGTGGTCGGCACCATCGCCGCCGCTACTACTGTCGTCGCCTCGAATGCCGCTCCCTTGCTCATGTCGACCCTCCCTGCATCCCGTCTCGTAGGTATACCTACGAGCCCGTAGGTAGCGTCGCTCACGAAGAGGCGTGATCACAAGGCATCGTTGCCGAATTGCAGCTGATCGCGCCGCAACACGTACGTGACGGTGCTAGCCTTCGGCGGTAACTCCAGGGCTGCCCTTGTGGAGGACCGCCCTACGTACGTACATTCAAAGGATGTCCGGGGTGACCCCGCGATGACGACACCTCTCACCGACCGCGAGGAGCAGGTCCGCTCCCTCGCCGCCGGCGGGCTGCAGACCGACGAGATCGCGAGCCGGCTCGCCATCTCAAAGCGCACCGTTGAAGCTCATCTTCGCAATGTTTTTCAGAAGCTTGGCGTCAGCCGGCGCGATCAACTCTTGGCCCCGGCACACCAGGCTCCGTCCGCGGAGAGGGCTGAGACGCCGCGAGATCTCCAAGCTGAGAACGAGCGCCTTGCCCGACAGGTCAGGTCGTACGACGCCGCCATGCGGCAGCTGATAGAGCGTCAGTTCCCGCTGTTCGAGGAGAGCGTCGAGATCACTGTGACGGTCGGTGCGTCCGGCGGCGAGGACATGGTCGTCGAGCGGCATCGAACGAGGCCCAAGCCGTACCTGATCTATCGCGTCGCTCGGCCGATCCTGGTGCCGCGCAGCCCGATACCGCCGTTCGACGATCTAGGTCTGACATGTGAGGTTGTCGGGCAGGACATGGGCGTCGCGGTTCAGCCGGTGCTCGAGCCTCACGGCCGGTTGCTCGTGATCGTGTTCTTCCAGCCTGGGCTGAAGGAAACGACAGACTGGGTGCTGCGTTACCGCACGCCGGGGCGATGGGACAGGCTGCGCGCCGACGGCGAGGAAACGCTCATCTGGTCGACCAGCACGCTGGACAGCGCCAGCACGCCCGGAATCGGCGATGTGACGTTCTACTTCGACCTGCCGGTGAAGGACGTGACCGTGAGCCAACTCCGTCAGACTGGCGACCTCAAGGAGGATCAGCTGCCTGGCGGGGGCACCCGCATCACCTGGCACAACTTCCTGCCTGGTCGCCATGAGTGGATTCTCCGCACGCCGCCCGTACGCCCTCGATGACCCTAGGCGACGGGCAGAAAGTCCAGATTATCCGCCTGCCGAACCCTCGCCTCCGCGAACGGTTCTCGTCACGAGACCGGACATCGGCTTCCTTTCGACGAAGCTAATGCATCGGTGCAATGAGTTGATTGTAGACGCACCAAGTCCATGCAGCACGCTTGATTCTGCAAGATCTTTCAGTGAGCAGGTTTCATGCAGCGGCGACCGCCGTCCGGTAGGTACGGCTCGGCAGTGGTGACGCGGAGCTACGATCCCGTTGTCTCGCGGGAGGGAACCTAGGTGGCACCGGCGGAGCTGAGCGCGCGGGAGGCTCAAGTGGCCAGTCTCGCCGCGGATGACCTCACCAACGAGGAGATCGCCGCCCGTTTGGGCCTGTCCCGGCGCACCGTAGAGGCGCACCTACGTATGGTCTTCCGGAAGACCGGCGTCTCGCGGCGTAGCCAGTTGGGCGGTGGCGCTCGATCGGTCGACGCCCCGGTGTCCTCGTCCGGTGGTGCCCCCAGTGCGATACGCGTGCTCGAACGGCGGCTGGCTCGGCGTGAGCGGCAACTGGACACGTACGAGAAGGCGATGACGCGCATCGTCGACCGTCAGTTTCCGCTATACGACGAGAACGTCGAGATGACGATCAAGATCGGATCCAACGCGCTTGAGGATGTCGTGATCGAACGGCACTGGACCGATCCGAACCCCTACCTCGTCTATCGCGTCGTCCGGCCGATCACCCCCGTGGGACGCCCCGAGGACGAGGACATCGTCGGAGCGTTGGCGATCACCTGCGAGGTCGACGGAGCAGATGTAGGCGTGGCCGTGGAGGCGGTGGAGGACCGAGGCGGGAGTCCGCTAGCCGTGATTCTCTTCCAGCCCGGGTTGGCCCGCCCCGCGGAGTGGGTTCTGCGCTACCGGACACCGGGCCTCTGGGAGCCGCTGCGGCATGAAGGCGTCGATCACCTCAAGTGGGCAGCAGGCACTCTCGACCGGCGCTATGCCGATGGCATCGGCAAGTTGCGCATGCACTTCGACTTTCCCTCCACCGCGCTGGAGGTCGATGTTTCGGAAGCTCGAGGAGCAGGCCGCGTCGACCGGCCAAGTACAACCGACATCGTGTACGTCGACGAGTCGCGGACGGGGGGGCTCTACGATTGGACGCTGCGAATGAAGCTGAGCGCGGAAAATGAAGTTGGCGGGCCCTGATGGGCCCGCCGATACAGCGCGACTATTGGCAAGTGAACCAAACCTGCAGGTCAGCCGCCACTTGAGCCCTCGCCTCCGAGCATTTTCCCTCCCTTCGGGGCTAATTCTTCGCCCGAGGCGAAGGATCTGGCGCGTCATGATCGTCGTCGTCGTGCACGCGCGCAAGACCCTGACTCGACTAATTTGCCGTGTCGGGCTGTCCACTCGAATAGACTATGTCGACAAATGGCTCGGGTCCCGGTTCTCGGCTCGAGTAAGGATCGGATCCGCCCTCGCCTCGGGGTGCGGTGTGCGAGGGTGTGGGGATGCGGGCGGTCAGTCGGTTCGGGGTGCCGGGGCTGGATGAGCTACCGGAGGATGTCCGGGGGCGGATCGAGGCGGTTGCGGAGCGGACCGGGTTCGTGCCGAACGTGTTCCTGGCGCTCGCGCGGCGGCCGGCGGAGTTCCGGGCGTTCCTGGCGTACCACGACGCGTTGATGGACAAGGAGACGCCGGGGCTGTCCAAGGC
>Ga0079222_10000080_pt1 | contig 16441 bp, 16 predicted proteins | sample GAPlitter_FD_75070 | JGI IMG/M metagenome (GOLD analysis project Ga0079222, IMG submission 75070) | Agricultural soil microbial communities from Georgia to study Nitrogen management - GA Plitter | ecosystem: Environmental > Terrestrial > Soil > Agricultural land | place: USA: Georgia...
AGAAAGCCCGGTAGTCCTCGATCTTGCCGTCGGTCGTGGGATACTGCAGCAGGGCGCCGATCACGCCGGCCCGGAACTCGAAATCGTGCGGGTCGGCCACTACCGTTTGGACGCCGCGCGCCTCCGCCCGCGTGCGCACCACCGCGATCGTCTGGGGATGGCATCCCTCGGCGATCAGGAACATGGGGGTCGTGCCCGGCGGCACGTCCGCGACGGCCTCCGTCAGATGCATCGCCTCGGCGGCGGCCGTGGCCTCGTCGAGGAGCGAGGCGTTCGCGATCGGCAGGCCGGTCAGGTCGGCGACCATCGTCTGGAAGTTGAGCAGCGCCTCCAGCCGGCCTTGCGCGATCTCGGGCTGGTACGGCGTATAGGCGGTGTACCAGCCCGGGTTCTCGACGATGTTGCGCTGGATCACCTGCGGCGTGAAGGAGTGGTAGTACCCCATCCCGATGTAGGAGCGATACAGCTGATTCTGGGCGGCCAGGCCGCGCAGCGCCTGCAGCACCTCGCGCTCGGTGCGCCCCGGGGGGAGCGCCAGCGGCCGCCGCAAGCGGATCTCCGCGGGCACCACCGCTTCGATGAACGCATCGAGCGACTCGTATCCCAGCGTCGCCAGCATGCCGCGCGTCTCGTCCGGACTCGGCCCGATGTGACGCGTCACGAAACGATCGGCGGGAGTGAGTGAAGCGCGTACCGTGGACATAGTCGGTGTGCCCCCCATCGGCGTCAGGAGAGGGTGTACGACTGCCCCGGCGCGAGCACCACGACCTGCGCCCGGCTGCCGACCTGACGCTTGAAGTCCTGCGGATCTGCCCTGATCAGGTCGAACGTATTGTAGTGCATAGGGATCACGGCCCGCGGCTGGACGAAGTCCACCGCCCGCACGGCGTCGGCGATACCCATCGTGTAGTTGTCCCCAATCGGGACCAGCATCGCATCGACCTGCCCCGTGAGCAGCTGCATCTCCATGGTGAGGCCCGTGTCGCCGCAATGGTACAGCGTTCGCCCGCCGAGCGTAACGAGCAGGCCGCAAGGGTTGGTGGTGAAGTGACCGGTCTCGTCTCCTTCGATCTGCCCACCATGCAGGGCGGGGACGAGCTTCACGCGGCCGAACGGAAACTGGTGCCCGCCGCCGATGTGCATCCCGTGCGTCGCGACACCGCGCTGCTCGCAGAACTTGGCGAGCTCGTAGGTGGCGACGACCAACGCCCGATCCCGCTGGGCGATCGGAATCGCGTCTCCGAGATGATCACCATGCCCGTGAGAGAGCAGCACGGCGTCGACCTTGGGGAGACGGCCCGCTGGGATGTCGGCGGCCGGATTGCCGGTGAGGAACGGGTCGACGACGACCCGGTGCCCATCGGCTTCGAACGTGAAGCACGCGTGACCGTGAAAGGTGATCGTGACCATGGACCGCCCGACTTACTCGCCGACGTGCTTGCGGTATGCAGCGCCGTCCAGCAATTGGTCGATGTCTTTGGCGTTTTTCACGCGCAACTTGATCATCCACCCGGCGCCGTAGGGGTCGCGGTTCACCAGCGCGGGGTCGCCCTCCAGCGCCGCGTTCACCTCGGTCACCGTTCCGGCCACCGGCGCGTACAGCTCGGAGACCGCCTTCACGGCCTCGATCGTGCCGAAGACGTCCTTGCGACCGAAGCTCGCGCCTACCTTGGGAAGCTCGACGAACACCACGTCGCCGAGCTGGCTCTGCGCATAGTCGGTAATCCCGACCTGGACGACCGAGTCGCCTCCCGCCCCGCGCTTGACGTACTCGTGGTCTTCACTGTAGCGCAGATCGGACGGCACGTTGGTCATGCGGGGTCTCGCTTGCGGGGGGCGTGAGGTCGCGGCGAAGGTTATCGGAGCGCGAAACTGCTGTCAAGCCAACGGGTTGGCGGATGGAAACAGATCGGGCCGCGGCGTCAAACCGGCGGCTCCGGGCTCCACCAGGCGCAGCCGCTCGTAGCCCCACGGGCGCAGGTCGAGGCGGACTGCCACCGGGTCCGGGTCTTCCGACAGCGACGCGAGCACTCCTGGTCGACCGGCGCGGGCCCACGCCTCCTCTACCAGCGGCGCCGCGGATGCCGACGCGACGAGCGCGTCCGGTCGGGTGTCGGGACGCTCCAGCGCGCGCTGAATCGCGCCGCCGCTCGCCCCGATGCGACGCACGGCGAGCCCGGCATCGGCGTAGCGCGCGCCGATGGCAATGATGGCCGGGTGCTTCGCTTCGTCGGCCACGAGCAACAGGGTCCGAGCGGGGCGCCCGAGGGCGGCGTGCGCGGCGCGGCGGCGCAGCTCCTCGAACAGCTTGCGGGCGCGGCGCTCCAGCGTCTTGAGCGAGCCCTCGTTCTCGATCGTGAAGTGGCTCCGGGCCCGTTTCCGCTCCGCGGGCATCTGGGCGGCGATCATCCGGTCGGCTGCTTCGTTCGAGAGGCCCCGCATGGCGCGCAACCGGGTGCGCCGCAGCGCGACGCTCGCGTCCACGAGCACCACCACGTCGAACTGCTCGGGGTCGAGCACTTCGAAGAGCAGCGGGATGTCGTTCACGACCAGCACGTCGCCGCGCTCGGCGGCCTCGCGCAGCAGCTGATCGCGGCGCCGCCGCACGGCCGGGTGCACGATGGCGTTGAGCGCGTCGAGCGCTGCCTGGTCGCCCATCACCTTGGCCCGCAGCGCCGCTCGGTCGAGTCCCCCGCCGGCGGCGAGCACGTCGGCGCCGAAGCGGCTCGCGATCGCCGCCAGCACCTCGCCGCCGGGCGCCTGCGCCTCGCGCGCCAGCTCGTCCGCGTCGATGATCGTGGCGCCCCAGCCCCGAAACAGCTGAACGACGGTGGACTTGCCGGCGGCGATGTTGCCGGTGAGGCCGACGTTCAGCACGGAGGCCATTCACAGCAACGCTGTCTGGTCCTCATCCGCCCTTGGCACTCGGTGACAATGCCGGCACCTCGCCTCATAGGATTCCCGGCCCCCGACCATGATCGTGGGACTGTCCCACAGCGCCGGCTGGCCGTTGACGAGTCGCTGATTGCGATTCGCGGGCCCCCCACACACCACACAGATCGCCTGCAGCTTGTCCACGATCTCGGCGATCGCGAGGAGCGTCGGCATCGGTCCGAAGGGCAGTCCTCGAAAGTCCATGTCGATCCCCGCCAGCACGACCCGGACGCCGCGATCAGCGAGGTCGTTCGCCACGGAGACGATGCCGTCGTCCAGGAACTGCACCTCATCGACCGCCACTACCTCCGTCTGGGGACGGAGGGCTCGTATCACGGCTTCGGCCGAGTCCACCGGCTCGGCGTCCACGAGGCCGCCATCGTGCGTGCTGACGGTATACAGGCCGGCGTAGCGGGCGTCGAGGTGGGACTTGAACACCTGGACCTGCTTGCGCGCGATCACGGCGCGCCGCACCCGGCGCACCAACTCTTCGCTCTTCCCCGAAAACATCACGCCGGCGATGACTTCGATCCAGCCGGGACGGGTGGCGTGAAACACGCAAGGCTCCAGGGGACAGGGTACCGCGAGCAGACGACAGGGTAGTGGCCAGACACAAGTTGTCAGGTTCGTCAACACTGGCAACTGGTGACTGCGAACCGCGTGCGACTTGGCGTTTGGCAACAGCCGGCTTATGCCCTGACAACGGGGACGGGGAGGTGTGTCTCGAAAACCCAGCCATCTTGCGGACTTTCGGGGGGGGACCCAATATTGTGGCGGTTTTATGCGGGTTTTCGCGTGCCGCCGGCCAAAAGCGGCCGGATTGCAAGGGTTTTCGACTGCCCTAGACCCTCACAAGGAGACACCGTGAATAAAGCCGAGCTGACGAGTGCATTGGCCATGCGGACGAAGATGTCCAAGGCCGACGCCGGTCGGGCGATCGAGGCCCTGTTCGACGACAAGGGCATCATCGCCGGCGAGCTCAAGAAGGGCGCAAAGGTCCAGATCACCGGGTTCGGGAACTTCGAGGCACGCAAGCGCGCCGCGCGGATGGGTCGCAATCCCAAAACCGGCGGCGTGATTCAGATCAAGGCGTCGATCGCCCCGGCGTTCCGCGCGGGCAAGCAGCTGAAAATGGTGGTGAACAAGAAGTAGGGCGTCACCAGACGCACGTCACAAGCCGCAAGTCACGGGTCGCCCCGCTGGGCGGCCCGTCGGCTTTTCCAGAGGAGGCCTTCGTGCTCGTTCGGTCATGGTCCGCCGTGCTTGTCGCCGCGGCGCTGGTCGGGGGTGCACGGGCCGCGCCGGCACCCATCCGCGGCGCGGTCCGCTTCGCGCGCTTCTTCAGCGCCGCGCTGGGCGTGGAGAAACGCTACGTCATTTACCTGCCGCCGTCGTATTCCAGCGCGCCCCAGCGCCGCTACCCGGTCGCCTACTATCTCCATGGCCTCTGGGGCCAGGAGTCCGACTGGGTATCGCAGGGCGACATCGATGCGGTGGCCGATTCGCTGATCGCGGGCGGCATGCACGAGCTGATCCTGGTCATGCCCGACGGCGACGACGCCTGGTACACCAATTGGGAAGAGCCGAGGAGCTACGCCGAGTGCGCCGCCGATTCTATCACGCGGCGCTCGCCTCCCGGGTATTGCGTGGTGCACGCGCACTATGCGGACTACGTCGCGGGCGATCTGGTGCGACACATCGATTCGACCTATCGCACGCTCGCCGATCGCCAGCATCGTGGCATCGCGGGGCTCAGCATGGGAGGGTACGGAGCGATCTCACTCGCCCTGACGCATCCGGACGTCTTCGCGGCGGCCGCGAGCCACTCGGGCGTCCTGGCCCCGCTCTATGCCGGTCCGCATCCGTTCACGGCGCCCGCTCGCTACCAGACGTCGGTCGATTCGCTGCGGGCCGCATTCGGAGGTGTGTGGAACCTGATCGCCCCGGCGTTCGGCCACACGATCGAGTCGTGGAGCGCGCGCGACCCGGCGCAGCTGGCGCGTCATCTCGCCGCGGGGGGGGCCGGGCCGATGCCGGCGCTGTTCATGGACGTGGGCGCACAGGACAACCTGGTGGATGAGGCGCGGGCCTTCCGTGCGGATCTGGCCGCCCTCAACGTCCCCGTCCAGTATGCAGAATGGCCCGGGAAGCACGACTGGCGCTACTGGCACGAGCACGTGGGGGAGAGCCTGCGCTGGCTCGCGGAGCGCATCGCCCGTTGACGGGCTAGGGCGGCAGCACGAGCTGCAGCCCGCGGCGACAGTGGCGGCAGGTCACGGGCTGGGGCGCGCGCCAGCGAGGCGCCAGGTCGAGCGGCTGCTCAGCGCCGCAGTCGGGACACGTGCCCCGGGCGTCGCTCGCGAGCTCGACCGTGCCCAGTCGCTGGAAGAACTGCCACACCCCATACATCAGGAACGAGGGCACGAGCACGAAGTGGGCGACGGGGATGAACACGGCCAGTACGGCCACGCCCCACCAGGTGCCGAGCCCGGCCAGGGCCCGGCGCACGCGCTGCTCGCGGGTGAACGTACGAATCGAAACGGTGCCGGCGGTCGGCGAGCCGCTGTATCCTTTCAACAGCACTTTCTGGACGCGAACGGCGGTTGACGGGGCGGTACTGATGGCGCTCATGGGACGCGCATTGTACCGCGGCGGCGGCGCGGTCGTTCCAGCGCGCTAGCGTTCCCGGTCGAGGCGAGCCAGCACGCGGCGCCCGCGGATGGTCGCGCCGGCCAGCCCGCGCACCGCGCGCTCCCCCGCGACCGCCGCCAGGTCCACCAGACTGAACGTCTCCCGCACCTCAACCCGACCGATGTCCCCTTTCGCCACGCCGGCTTCGCGGATCAGCGCTCCCACCAGATCCTTTGCGGCGGCGCGGTCTTTCTTGCCGATGTTGACGAAGAGCTTGACGCGAGCGGCCTCGGTGGAGAGGGGCGGTGGGGCGTCGTCCCCTTTCCCTCGTCCCTCTTCCCCCAGCATGGCGAGCAGCGCGCCGGCCACTTCCGCGGGGTCGAATCGCTCGAACAACGGATCGAGCAGGGCGAGCTCGGCGTCGACCCCGCGCGTCGCCAGCACCTGAGCGACGCGGTCACGCACCGTTGCGGCGCGGTCCCGAGCGCGATCGGGTGCTCCCGGTAGCGCGAGCGGCACGAGGCTGGCGATGGACCGCAGATAAGGCAATTGCGCGGCAGTGGTGAGGACCACCGGCTCGGCGAGCCGGGCCAATGCAGCGAGCTCGTCACGCGACGGGAGGGCGGTGCACACCACCGCATCTACCGCCGGTGCGGGTTGGGGAATTGACCCGCCTTCCCATACAAGCGGCGCAACCGGATGGAGGGCGTCGAGCGCATCCCGCGCGGCGACCGCTCGCCGGCTTGCCGGGACGACGCAAAACCGCGCCCGTGCCACAGGAGGCAGCTGGGCGCCCGTATCGTCGACCGGTGGGGCTCCCACGATGAGTGCGCGGCGCGCGTGCCGCTCGAGAAAGTCCGTCAGCAGGGCGGGATTCCAGGACAGGACCACGCGGCGCGCTTGCCGGGCCTCACCGAGGAGTGCGTCGAGAGCGGCGGCGCCCTCGCCGCGGACCAGCGCTTCGGGCCATGCCACCACGACGCAATCAACCTGCTCGAGCTTGAGGGCCGCCTGTTGCACGAGTGCGGCGAGATCAGCGACGGCGCCGGTGACGACGTCGGGGGTGCTGGCCTTGAGTCGCCGGGCGCTGCGGGCGAGGCCGGTGACCGCGTGCACACGGAGCGCGGTGGGGGGGGACGCCGCGGCGGGCCATTCGGCTGCGGCCGCGGGGTCGCCGCAGATGATCACCGTCAGACGACCGAGCAGCTCCCAGAGCTGCGCCGCTCGCTCCGGCGCCGGAGGACAGACCAGCACGACCGGCCTGCCGCGCTCCAGCGCGACCTTCGCATCCACTCCCGTCACACGGTCCTCGATTGTCAAAGGGCGTCTCAGGCAGCCGGATGGTATCGCGCTGCGCGGGGAAAGGCAATCTCCTGGGACATTGCGCCCCCCGGGCGAGGGCGGCTATCCTCTCGCGATGACGCCGGCACCCGGTTTCTCGCCCAACCTGCAGCACCTCGAGACCTCGGCCACGATCGCGATCTCGCAGGAAGCCAAGCGTCGCAAGGCCGTTGGCGAGGACGTGATCGACCTGGGGGCGGGCGAGCCCGACTTCCCCACGCCGCCCATCCCCTCGGACGCCGGGATCCGGGCGATTCGGGAGGGGAAGACCCACTACCCAGCGAATGAGGGGATTCTCGAGCTGCGCGCCGCCGCCGCCAAGCATCTCTCGCTGCTTTCGGCCGGGCGGCCGGTCAACGCCGACCATATCGTCGTGTCCAACGGGTCGAAGCAGTCGTTGTTCAACGTTTGCTTCACGCTGTTCGGCCCGGGCGACGTCGTCGCCATTCCGGCTCCGGCTTGGGTGTCGTATCCCCAGATCGTGTACCTGTCCCGTGCCCGTCCGGTGCTGGTGCCAGGCGACCCCGAATGGAGCCTGAAAGTGAGCGTCCGGGATCTGGATCGCGTGGTCCCGGGCACCAAGGGGCTCATCCTGTGCTCCCCCTGCAACCCCACGGGGGCGGTGTACACCCACGCCGAGATCAAGGCGATCGCGCAGTGGGCGAGGGACCGCAAGGTGTGGGTGATCGCGGACGAGATCTATCGCCGCATCCACTACGGTACCGGCCCTGCCCCCTCGTTTCTCGACCTGCCCGACGAAATGCTCGAGCGGGTGGTGGTGATCTACGGTGTGAGCAAGGCGTATGCGATGACGGGATGGCGGATCGGGCTCGCGCTGGCGCCCGGGCCCGTGGCGAAGGCGATGGCGGCGCTGCAGTCACACACCACGACCGGGGCCAATCATCCCGCGCAGGTCGCCGCGGCGGCGGCGCTGGGGGAAGACCGCGTGGAGCAGGACGTCGGCCGCATGGTGGCGGAGTTCCGCAAGCGCCGTGATCTCGTGGTCACCCGGTTTCGTCAGGACCTCCCGGGCGTAGAGTTCGTGGAGCCGCTCGGCGCGTTCTACTTCTTCTTCCGCGTGGATTCCTTCGGAGGGATCGGCGGGAGCGAATTCTGCACCCGACTGATCACCACGACCGGCGTGGCGCTGGTCCCGGGTGCCGCGTTCGGCGACGATCGCTATGTGCGACTGTCGTACGCGGCCGCCACGGAGAGCATCGGGAAGGCGCTGGACCGGATCATCGGGTTTGCGAAGAAGGTCGGCGACTGACGGGATGGGGGACGAGGGAGGGGGGACGGGTGTCGCGATAATACATCCCAGCGTGCGTGTGAACAATGATGCAAGACGGTACCCTCCACACACATTCCCTCCATCCGAAAGCTGGACTCTCTTCAAGCTTGGACGTGTGGTCGGGACGTAGCCAGGGTGGCGTCCCGGCTCACGCTCAACCCACCGCTTAAGCGCCACTTCGGACTTGCAGATCAGATTCGCCGGGCGGCAGCCGCGATTCCCGCAAACATCGCCGCCTTTGCACACATCTGGAACTGGTTCGGGACCTCGACTTGGCTCCCGCGCGGGCTGTTGGTGACGCGCTGGCACTCAGCAACAGGGTCGTCGGGCTATTGATCGGGCTGATCTACAGTTTGCGACGCCGTTGGGATTCCCCGTCCCCCGTCCCCCGTCCCTCGTCCCCTTAAATCCTCGTCGCCCTTTGACTCAGAACTTCCACTCCCCGGTCCGTCATGACCGCATCGTCCTCGATCCGCAGTCCGAACTTCCCCAGCTGATAGATCCCCGGCTCGATCGTGAACACCATCCCGGGCTCGAGCGGTGTCGCGTTCCCCTCGACGAGGTACGCCGGCTCGTGGCCGTCCATGCCGAGCCCGTGGCCGAGGCGGTGCGTGAAGAGGGCGCCGTAGCCGGCGGCGGTGATCACTTTGCGGGCCGCCCGATCCATCTCCTGACACGGCGTGCCGGGGTGACCCAGCTCGATCGCGGCCGTCTGGGCGTCATGCACGACGTTGAACACCTTGCGGAACTCTTCCGTCGGGTGGTCGCCAAACCAGATGGTGCGCGTGATGTCCGACTCATAGCCACCGACGCGGCAGCCGCAGTCGATCAGCACGACCGTCTCGCGCTCGAGCGTCGGACCCGCGGGGCCGCCATGGGGCAGGGCGCTCGATGGTCCGAACTGTACCAGCCCGCCTCCGGGGGCGCCGCGCTGCTGCATCTCCCGCGAGAGGAGCTGTGCCACCTGCGTCTCGGTGGCGCCGACGGTGAGCTGCGCGAAGGTGGCGGCCATGGCGTCCTGCGTGATCGCGATCGCGCGCCGGATGAGGGCCACCTCCTCCGGTGACTTGATCACGCGCAACCGCTCGGTGACGGGTGCGGCGTCCACGAACTTCCAGCCCCGGAGCACGTCCGCGAGCCGCAGGGCCGTCTGATACGCGGTACTCGGCTCGAGCGCGACGGTCCCCCCGGACTTGAGGTGGCGCACCGTGCCGCCCACCAGCACGTAGGGGTCGTCCTGCTCCTCCCACCCGTGCAGCTCGGTGATCACGCTGTGGCGCTTGATGCGCTCGACCTCGAACGACGGGCAAACGATCGCGGGCGTCCCCGCCGCGGGAAGGAGCAGGGCGATCAGTCGCTCGCTGCGCCCGGGGTTGTAGCCCGTGAGGTACTCGTAGTTCGTCCCCGGCGTGGCGATCAGCAGGTCGAGGTTCCGGGCGGTGAGCTCGGCCTGCGCGCGCGCGAGGCGGCGCTGGAACACCTCCGGAGAGAGGGAGGGCTGCTGGGTGGATTGCGGATTGGCGATTGTGGATTGCGGATTAGTCGGTCCGGACCTCGCCTGCGGCCAATCCGCAATCCGCAATCCGAAATCCGCAATGGCGCCGGCGCCCGCCGCCGCGATGAACTCTCTCCGCTCCATCGTGCTGGCCCCCCCCAAAGGTGCGGCCTATATTATGCCCCCTCCCGAGACGCTGGAAGGCGCCGTTTCGATGCATTTCGAAGCGCGAATCGAGCCGCTCGACGGCAAGCTTCCCAAAGTCACCTATCACTGGGATCCCGAGACCGACATTCTCTCCGTCGCCTGTAAGGGCACGGGGAAGGCCAACGGGTTCAACGGCACGGTGGACCTCGAAGGGGGAGACGGGTCGTTCGTCGTGATCGACGTGGCCGCCGGCTGCCTGCGGGGCGTGGACATCGTCACCTGGCCCGACGACATCCGCACCCACGATCAGCTGACGGTGCCGGAGGTCGCGAAGGACGCGCGCGTCGTGTTCCCCACCCGCAAGTCGCAGCCGGCCGTGGCCGCCGTGGAGGTCGACACGGCCCTCACGGTGGAGAAGAACCAGAGCGAGTCGGTGCTCCACGTCCGTGTGGGGCGCCAGCGGGCGGCGACCGTGGTCCGGGTCGGCGACCTGCTCCTGGTCGAGGTGGACAAGAACTCGCGGCTGGCCGGCCTGTGGTTCCTCGAGGTGCCGCCGTTCCCCAACGTCGAGGCGACGGGCTGACCCTCTAAGGAGGATGGTGGAGGGCGATCGAGGACGGTGGAGGTCCTTGCGTTGTAATGGCCGGCTCCGCGTCGGAATGATGTCAGCACACCGCCGCACGCGCCTAGGATCTGGTGCATGGCACCGTATGAAAGACTGCACGCTTGGCGGGAGTGCCACGCACTCGCGCTCGCAGTCTACCGGGCGACGAAACGCTTCCCGAGCGAAGAACGTTACGGTCTCACATCGCAGGCCCGCCGAGCAGCGTTCTCGGCCGCAGTCGATATCGTAGAAGGCTCCTCGCGGCGCGGTCCAAGGGAGTTTCGTCGCTTCCTGGACATCGCACTCGCGTCGCTCACTGAGGTGGGATACGCGCTGCGGTTTTCGACCGAAGCCGGGTTGCTCCCCGACGATGAATGGTCAACGCTGAACGATCACCAGTGTCGTGCCCGATACCTGACCTGGCAGCTCTATCGTTCTCTCGGACGCTAGCCGCTTGCACCAACCTCCGCCGACTTCCACCGTCCTCCACCGTCCTCCCAGCCTGTAGATTGTCTCTCATGTCCGACCTCCCCCGCCTCGGCGGGTTGCCCGAGCCCGCGAAGTACGACCGTCTCGTGGAGCGGGTGCCCGGCCTGTGGTGGAGCGACGCCGGGCCGTTTGCCGGGCTGCACGAGCTCAACGTCGTCCGCGTGGAGTACTTCCGCGCGGTGTTCGGCGGCTTCGGTGGCAAGCGCGTGCTGGACGTGGGCTGCGGCGGCGGGATCCTCGCCGAGGCACTCGCGGCGGAAGGCGCCGTGGTCACCGGCATCGATCCATCCGAGCAGTCGCTCGGGGCGGCGCGCGATCATGCGCGGCGCGCGGGGCCGACGATCGACTATCGACACGGGACCGCCGAAGAACTGGTCGCCGCCGGTCTCGACGGGACGTTCGACCTCGTGTTCGCGGTGGACGTGCTCGAGCATGTGGACGATCTCGATCGCACGCTCGCCGCCGTCGCCGCGGTCCTGGCGCCCGGAGGAGGATTCGGCTTTCTCACCCACAACCGGACCATCGCGGGGTTTCTGCAGCTCGTCTGGACCGAGGAGTACGTGGAACACACGATGCCGGAGGGCTTCCACGACTTCCGGCGCTTCATCACGCCCGACGAGCTGACCGACAAACTCGCACGCAACGGGATGGTGGTGCAGGAAGTGAAGGGGATCGCGCGGGCGGAGGATGGCGGCGGCCGCCGCGTGCTGGTCGAGGATTTGAGCGTCACCTATCTTGGCTGGGCGTTGCGGACGCGATGACCGGCCGCCCCACCTCACGCTCGTGGGTGGAGGCGATCGTCGCCGCGGGCGCCGTGCCGGCGTCGCACGTGCCCGAAGCGAGTGTCGGTCGGAGCGACACCGAAGCATTCGCCGGCGCCGATCCCGTCGAGGACAGCGACCTCCAGGTCCATCCCATCCGTGACGCACGCCCCCTCGCCCCCGCGGCCGTGTGCTTTCTGGACGGCATCGAGCAGTGGCGCGTGGTGGGATATGCGGGGGTCACGCCGATCATATCCGCCTACGTGGCAGCGGCGATCCGCCGGCGGGGGCCGGACCGCCGCCCGCGCACCGTGGCCGAAGGCGCGGAGCCATTTGCGGTCACGCGCCTCGATCACCTGACACCGGCGGTACGCGCCGCGCTCGAGTCCGCCCGAGTGCCGGTCCTCGAGTTCTCAGCGGACGACGCCGCCCAGCCGGCGCAGGCGTTGCCGGCGGCTCGCGTCGAGGTGCAGAAGGCGCGCGCCGCCCTCGAGCGTCGCCTCGCCGAGCACCGGCTGGCGAGCCTCGGACCCGAAGAGTGGCTCGTGGTGGATGGTGTGCTCTCGGACTCCGCGGCGCTCTCGGCGCACCCCCGGACGCTGGGCGTGGTCAAGAGCCACGGCGCCGAGTACTTCGCGGGGGCCGAGCTCGAGCGCGCGCTCACGCTGCCGGACGGGCATCGCACCAGCGTGTTCCAGCCCCGGAGCCGTGGCGCCCGGCGCGACATCCACTCTTGGTACCTGCGGCTCTGGCCCTGGGAGGGAAACGACTTGCTGTACGGACTGCTGCGGGTCGAGGCCCGCGCCCATGCCGCGACGGTCGCGCTGGCGTCGGCCATCTCGGCGTGGCTCGTGGCCGAGCGGGCTCCGCTCGCGACCCCCGACCGGCGCTGGGACCGGTTACTTTATCCTATCCATGACGTCGAGACGTACTTGAGGGCACGCGCGCCGCGCCACCTCATCCCGCACGCCGCCTCCCGCCTCCCGCGGACCGGATCGTGACCGAGCCACGCGATCCGCTTTCCCTTCCCGTGGGCCGCGTCGTCGCCACCGAGCAGAAGCCCGCGACGCCGCACCAGTTTCACTTCTGGACCGCGAACGAGACCACGATCGGGATCGGAGCGATCGTGCGGGTCCAGGGGCTCGGGGCTGGGGACTCGGAGCGGGTCGTCTATGGCGTGGTGACCGACGGGTTGGCGTACTCCGACCTCCCCACGCCGCTCCACGATGTCGTGGGCGCGGAGGGAGATCCCGCGCGGGCGGCCGAGAGTCCCACGCTGCGCCAGGAGATTCGGCTGTGGACGGCGGCCGTGCTGCGCCAGCACCCCGAAGAGCCCCTGCAGCCGGTGCCCCTCGGCGAGGTGCACGTCGCGACCGATGCCGACGTGGCCCAGGCCCTGCGCATGGACGCGTACCTCGGTGGCGCGGAGCCCACCGCGATTCCGGTGGGTCTCTACACGTCCGGCGGGCTCGAGGCGCCCGTCTACCTGGACGCGGACTTTCTGCTCGGTCCCGAAGCCGCCCATCTCAATATCTCCGGTGTCTCGGGACTCGCCACCAAGACGAGCGCGGTGGAGTTCCTGCTGGCGTCGATTTTTCAGCACTTTCCGCCCCACAGGGGCCGCGTCGAGGACGTGTGCTTCAATGTGAAGGGTCCGGACCTCTGCTTTCTCGATCAGCGCGGAGAGCTCGGCGCCGAAGACCAGCGGCGCTATGAGCGGCTCGGCGTCGCGGCGCAGCCGTTCGAGCGGGTCCGCTACTACGCGCCGTTCAAGGCCGACGGCGTCAACCTGAACACGCTGCGCACGCATCCCGACCTCGTGGGCGATGTGGAGCCGCTCGTCTGGGGCTTGCGCGAGGTGCTCGACTACGCCGAGGTGTTGCTCAACCGCGACGACATCGACGCCAAGGCCGATGCCTTCATCGATTTCCTGTCTGACCGGGTGGTGGACAAGCCGTTCGAGGATGGGTTCGGCGGATCGCATCGCGTGATCACGTTCGCCGATCTGGAGCGGCTGTTCCGATCGATTTTCGACGGCCTCGAGCTCGCCGCGCGAGGCGACACATGGCGCACCCACCACATCGCGACGATTCGCAAGGTGCGCAATCGCCTGGCGAACATCTCCACCCGCTGCAAGGGTCTCGTGACCGACGACGGTCCCTCGAACGACCTGCCGTGGGGCCGGTTCGAGGACCGGACGGTATACGTGGTCGACGTGGCGAACGTCGATCCGCTGGGACAGGACCTCGTATTCGCGCGCGTCGTGTCGCAGCTGCGGGAGCGCCTGGAGCGCCGTGACCTGGGCGTGGAAGCGGTCGTCGTCTTCGTGGACGAGCTGAACAAGTACGCGCCGGCCGACGGGCCGGAGACGTACGTGAAAAAAATGCTGCTCGATATCTCCGAGCGAGGGCGCTACCTGGGCCTAGTGCTGTTCGGCGCCGAGCAGTTCCGCTCGCAGGTGCACCGGCGCGTGGTCGGGAACGCGGGGACGGCGGTGTTCGGCCGCATGGATTCGGACGAGCTGGCGACCCCCGGCTATCAGGTGCTCTCGCCGGCCACCAAGATCAAGCTCGCCACCCTGCCGATCGGCGAGCTGATGGTGCGTCACCCGCACTTCACCCAGCCGATCTTCGTGCGCTTCCCCCGGCCCGCCGTGCTGCGGGGGCGGGACGGCGTGGAGCGCTTCCCGCCGGCCGCCGATCTGCCGTTCGAAGACGCCGTGGTGCGGCAGCTGGTGCGTCTGGACCGCCGGGTGCGCCCCAACCTGGTGAAGGACGTGATCGCCGATCGGCGGGAAGAGGACGTACGCCGCGCCCTCGCGCACACGCGCCGTGCGCGGCCTCAGGACGCGTTCGCCCACTTCAAGAAGCTGCTCGGCGGGCGGGTCGCGGCGGCTCCCGCAATCGCCCACGAGAGCGTGCCGCCCTTGAGCGGGATCTCCGACGAGCCCTACTGAGTGACGCTCAGGCTCGCGCACCTCGCCGACCTGCACCTCGGCTTCCGCCAGTACGATCGGCAGACGCCGCGGGGCGGCAATCAGCGCGAGGCCGACGTCGCGCAGGCGTTCGAGCACGCGGTGGACGACATGCTCGAGCAACGGCCCGACCTGATCATGGTGGCCGGCGATGTGTTCCACTCCGTGCGACCCACCAACGCGGCGATCCTGTTCCTGTTTCAGCAGCTGCAACGGCTCCGAGTGGGGCTGCCGGAGACGCCGATCGTAATGATCGCGGGCAACCACGATACCCCGCGCTCCACGGAGACGGGCACGATCCTGCGACTCTACGATGCCCTCGGTGTCGAGGTCATCATCGAAGAGGCGCGCTCGCTTACGCTTTCTCGGCTGGACTGCTCGCTGCTGGCGGTCCCCCATCAAGCGCTGATGCAGCCGGAGCGCCCGGCGCTGCGGCCGCAGCGCGGAACGACGCACAACGTGCTGCTGGTGCACGGACAGCTTCCGGGCCTGGGGGAGCAGCGCGGGACCATGGAGTACGGTGGAGCGCCGGTGCAACTCGAGGAGCTGGCCCCGGCTCAGTGGGACTACGTCGCGCTCGGCCACTATCACGTCGCGCGCGAAATTCAGAAGAACGCCTGGTACGCGGGGAGCCTCGAGTACGTGGCGCCCAATCCGTGGGGCCAGCTGGACGATGAACGGGAATTCGGCGTGCAGGGGAAGGGCTATCTGCTGGTGCACCTGCCGGGCTCCCGCGTGGAGTTCCGGCCGGTTGCCCGGACGCGTCGTCACATCGAGCTGCCGTCGATCGACGGCAAGGGACTCACGCCCCGGGAGCTCGACGAACGGATCGCTGCGAACGTCGCGGCCGCCAAGCCGGCGATCGACGATCAAGTCGTCCGGCAGCTCGTGCACGACGTCTCGCGCGCGGTGGCACGGGACCTGGATCACGCGGCGATCCGCGGGTACAAGGCGCGCGCGCTGCACTTCCAGCTCGATGTGCGCCGGCCCGAGGCGCTCCGCGTGCAATCGGGCGTGGCGGAGCCGGGACGCCGGCAGGCGCTTCCCGAGACGGTGCGCGACTTCCTCGAGCACCGCCCCCTGGACGCGGACCTCGATCGCTCCGAGGTCGTCAGGCTCGGGCTCGAGTACCTCGCGCGCGTGGGCAAGGAAGGGGAGGCCTGATGCAGCTGCACCGGCTGCGGCTCGCGAACTTCCGGCAACACGCGAATACCGAGCTCGAGTTCGGCCCGGGGATCACCGGCATCTTCGGGCCCAACGGCTCCGGCAAGACGACCCTGCTCGAAGCCATCGCGTGGGCGATCTACGGCGCGCAAGCGGTCCGCGGAGACAAGGACTCGGTCCGGCGCCTCGGCGCCAAGGGGCGGGCTGCCGTGGAAGTCGAGCTCGACTTCCGGCTGGGCGCGCACGAGTATCGCGTGACCCGCGGGCTCTCCGGGGCGACGCTGTTGCAGGATGGCCAGCTGGTCGCCAACTCGCTGAAGGCGGTCACCGACAAGCTGGAGCGTGCGCTCGGCATGACGCACCAGGAGTTCTTCAACACCTACTTCACCGGGCAGAAGGAGCTGGACGTGATGGCGGCGATGGCGCCGTCGGAGCGGGCGCAGTTCCTCAGCCGCGTGCTCGGCTACGAGCGGCTGCGGATCGCGCAGCGGCTGGTGAAGGACCAGGCGCGCATGATCGCCGCCGAGGCGGCCGGCGTGCGCTCCACGATGCCGGACATCGCGAGCATCGAGCGGGTGCTGGCGGATGCGAGCGAGCGGCTCGCGCAGGC
>Ga0079222_10000081_pt1 | contig 16430 bp, 28 predicted proteins | sample GAPlitter_FD_75070 | JGI IMG/M metagenome (GOLD analysis project Ga0079222, IMG submission 75070) | Agricultural soil microbial communities from Georgia to study Nitrogen management - GA Plitter | ecosystem: Environmental > Terrestrial > Soil > Agricultural land | place: USA: Georgia...
GCACCACCAGAGATGGCACGAGAGATGCCTGCCATGCAAACGTTGACCACGACCTTACCGGTCGCGACGTCTGCGGCGTCGGCGTCTTCCTGGAACACACCTAGGAACATCTCGCTGCCTGTCGCGACGATGTTCGCCGCAACTGCTGTCTTGCAGAACCTGCCGTCCTTGGTTCGGTCCAGTGAGGCCGCGAGACCGAACGTGACGGTGGAACCCGTGTTGACCAAGTAACCCTTGTCGAGGCCTTGGTAGTTGGGACCAGCCATACTAGCTTACCTCCCGTCAGTCGTTCTCGCCGGCCATGGTGGCCGCCTGGTAGTCAGTGAACAGCTTCGGCTCGGTGCGAGCGACGTGCTCGACGGCGTCGACATAGGAGAGCTTCTTCTCGCTCATCGCCTTGTCGACAGCGTCCGTGAAGGCCTTGGTGGCATTGCTACCGTTGCCGTTGCCTCCCTGCATCCCCCCGACCTCGCCGAGCTGCACCGTGGCCTTGCCCTGCGTGACCGTCGTCAACTGCTCCAGGTACTTCCGGCCCTGCTCGGCCGGCAGTGCGAGGAGGATCTCCCTGGCCACCTCCCTCTGTGCGGGAGCCAGAACGATCTTCGCGCCGTTGACGTCGTCGGAGAGCTGCAGCAACTTGGCGTCAACGTCTGCCATCCTGTTGGCCGTGCTGAGGACCTGGATGGTCTTCGTCGCCTCAGCCAACTGCTTGGCCTGCGTGTCGGCAACCTCAGCCAGCTTGACCAGGAACGGATCCTTTCTCTGGTCGTCGGACAGCCGCGCCGACAGGGTCTCAGGCTCCGGCGTCTTGACAGGCTCGGTCACCGGCGGATCCGTCTTGGTCTTGTCGTCGTCGGGAGGCTCGGCCGTCTTGGCCGCTTCGACGGCTGCGACGATCTCTTCCGGCGTGGCCGTCTCAGGATCCAGACCATGCTTCTTGGCCAGTTCCTTCATGGCGTCGTCGGCCGACAGCTTCTTCAGTCCCGCGGGCATGGAACCACCCTCTTTGTGCGCATTCTCGAACACCTCGGAAAGGTTGATGGGCAAGATGTCCTTGAGGAAAGGACGGTTTGTCAAAGCCCCACCCAGCAGTACGTCCTGGTGAACGGCCTGTGACTTGGGGTGCTTCCACTCATCGATGAACTCGGGACTGAAGTACTTGTACTCCTTGTCCTTGAGCATCTGTCGGGCCTTCGGGGTCCAGTCGACCTGGATCCAGAGCCCGTCAGGACGAGCCTCAGCAGCCTCGACCCAACCTGCGGCATGGTCAGTCCGCTTCTTGTGGTCGTAGTCGATATCAGGCTGCTTGTCGATCACCTTCGCAGTCACGTTTGCTGCGAACTTCTGAACGCGATCGGGCGTGATCTTGATCTCGCCGTAGACTGGGTGCAGATACGTACCAAGCGGCAAGGCCTGGATCCACGTAGGACCACTGTCAGCCAGAGCGATGCCCGACAAGTCGACCAAGAACCCTACCGTCTGGGACATGATAGCACCTCTCTCCTATCGTTATTGTACAGCATGCAATACTAGGTACACAACTAATCGGTATCATACGGTAACATTCACCGTGGTCGTTTTGCCTGGGCTTACATGGATCAGCCCACTAGTACTCCCTGCGACGGACGCTCCAGTCAACGTCTTACCAGCCCTCACAGCTATCACCGACACTTGCGTCCCTGCGATGATAGTAAAAATGGATGTGGCAAGTAGAGTGATGGCTCCTACCTGCAGCTGTTGAGCCGTAAGCATCAGCACAGATGTTGCGAGGAAGTTAAGTGCCGCCAGCCTCTGTGCTGTAGCAGCCAGAGTCAGACCAGAGCTCGCAGAGAAGGTGATTTGCCCAACCCTTATAGGTAGACCACCTACTGTGAAGGTAGAATCGCCTGCGAACGTTACCGTGGCAGGAACCTGACCTCCTGCCGAGACTGTAAATATAGATGTGCCAGCCATCGTGAAAGCGGCTGACACTACGAGTCGACCTGTCAGCGTCAAGGCTGAGTCAGCCGCAAACGTCAGCACACCCACTCTGATGGGTGTAGCAGCTAGAGTTAACGTAGAGTCCGCTGCGAAGGTGACCTGTGCTGACTTCTGTACGGTTGCACCGAAGGTGGCCGTAGAGGTCGCTGCAAAGGTTGCCTGAGCGGTTCGTACTGGGGTAGCTCCGAAGGTAGCTGTCGAGTCGGCTGCAAATGTGACAGCTGCTTGGACGTTTGTGCCTGCAGAGATATTGAATGTCGATGTACTAGGGAACGTTATCCCTGCAAGAGCTTGTAGCAGCCCACCAAAGGTGGCCGTCGACGTTGCAGAGAAGGTGATTGCTGCCAGCGCTTGTAGTAGGCTTGTGAGTGTGAATGAAGAATCGGCCGATAGTATAAGGGCTGCGACACGTACTGGAGTGCCTGCGATGGTGAACGTGGAGTCGGCGGAGAAGGTAACCCCACCCACCTTAACGATCGTACCTGTGACACTAAAGGTAGAATCAGCCGAGAAGGTGATGGCACCTGTGACCGTCGACCCGCCTGCGAGCTTGAACTCAATGGCGAGGATGACATATTTCTGTCCAGTCGGTGCTGAGTAGCCGACGGCATAAGTACCTGCAGCGCCTGCATTCACGTGATGTGCAACGTACCAACCATACTGACTGGCACTGAAGCCTACTTCATCCTCAGTGAGAGTGCCTGCGTTGGTCCTACCTGTACGAGAGGTATTGCTAGTAGCGTTCCAGTCACCTGCACCAAAAGCAATGGCACTGTTGGCTTGTGTGGTGGTCTCGTTCAGCGTGCTGCCACCTGTACCGTTACCAGTAGCAGTGTTGCCCACGCCTGACGATCCTGAGACGACGACAGCGCTGCAGCCCCACTGGTTGGATGTTGCGGACCGAGCCACGCTCAATGTAGTGATCGTCTGTGCTGCACCGGTGGCATACCATCCAGAGATCCAGCAGTTCGATCCAATACTAACAGGGCCGACCTGAGTCCACGTAAGACCTGTTCCACCTGTTGGCTGCGTGACAGTCGTCGTCTGGTCTGCAGTGACAGCCACGACCCAGAGGATGTCACCTGTACCTAGAACGACGTTGGAGAAGGTTTTCGGCGTGGTCGTCGTGTTGAAGGCTGCCGATGGCGAATACTTCGTAAACGTGATGGCCACGCCGAATCACCTCCTGCCTAGGGGCCGACGACCTTCGACGCATCGACGGTGAGCTTGTCGCCCTCGGTGAAGAGTGCACCCAGAGTGCTGTTCACCGTCAGCTTGAACAAGGCACCAGGGTCACCGAAAGCCCAGCCCGAGTTGTCGGCCTCCGGATCAGGAATGAAGATGAGAAGCGAATGGTCCCCCTCTTCGGCATCGGCCTTGTGGTCGAGGACCAGGAATGCCTGAATGTCCGCCATCAGCACCTCTCAGGTGAGTTGAAGTGTGATCTGCCCCGACGGGAACTGCAGCGTGTCGCCCGCGCCCGTCGTCTTGCTCGCCGCCAGTGCGCCATAATACGCCCGACGAGGAGTGCCGTTCGAGTCGTACACTTCAGCACCAGTAACGGTCGCAGCAGGCATCCCGGTGAAGTTGACAGCTGCGTTACTGGTGATCGTACCGTTCGTACCGGTTGACGGAAGTGCTGCCGAGAGATCCTGCCGAGCGTACGAACCACCCGTGACCTCGGTGCCTGCCGCAGATGCTGTACCGTTGGCTGTGTCGAGAGCCAGCTTCATTGGCGTGGTCGGAGCGGTGTACGTGCTCTTGCCGAGAGACGCTTCGAGGAGACGGTTCGCCTCAGCCTGGACGAGAGCAGCCATCACGCACCACCTTCCTGCATCTCGTTCTGGTGGTTGTAGTACGCAACCAGCAACCCACGGAACTCGTCGCCGACAACACCCGGCTCATAGCCAGGCACCTTCGACAGCTCATCGGCACACGTCTCGCAGCCGACGTTCGCATGACAATCCTTGTGCCACGAGATCCACGGCCTGTTGGGATCGGCTGTGTAGACGTGACACTTCGGGTGGTCGTCTTCCTGCCCACAGCCTGTACACCTGTCGACAGGCTTGGGTCCTAGCTCGGTCATTTGCCACCTACCTCGTAGTGTCAGGCGATACAAGTACGTCGCCCTCCAACATTCTGATCAACTGACCTGCTGGGCCAGTGAGTAGTACGTCGTACTTCGCCTCGACAGCGATCCAGGTCCAAGCCAAAGAGGTCGCACCGGGAATCTTGAATGTGACCTTACCATCTGCCCCAAGGAGAATAGTACCTCCGGCGGAGGTCAGCTCGTGTAGAAGGGTAGCCGAGTCCGTGGTCGGCCTAATCTGTGCCTTTGCAGTCCAACCAGTCAGGTTGACTGGTGCGTCTGTGTCAGGATCAGTAACCAGATTCACGCGGATGAAGTCAGCACCCTGATCGATGTTCCAGTTCTCAACTCGGACGGCCATGTCTGTCAGCCTCCGGATCGATCTTGACCGGCATTTGCTGAGCCAGCGTTTGCCTGCGGTAAGGGTTGCTGCCTCGGCGGACGAGCAGGCGAGGGTTGAGGTAACTGGGGACCTCCGCCAGCAGCACCTGGTCCACCCTGCGGTGTAGCGACGACGCGTACCGTATCAGGGTCGGCTTTGGGTAGATCCATCTCGTCACGAATGTTCTCTTCCAGCTTGTCATCGGGACGAATGATTCCAGCGCCTACCATGTTACGGATGGCAAAGCTCATCGTACGCCAGTCAGCTTGTTCGCCGATACGACGTGCGCAAAGTGTGGGATAGCCAACACGTGTATAGTTGTAGTCAACAAGCTGCTCGATGCAGTACTTGTTGATAACATCGGCAACGATATCGGCGATGTAGCGCGACGCCTTCAGGAACATGATCCTGTCGTCGTCTTTACCTGACCCGGCGCCACCGTCCATGAACGGTGCAAGTACGTTCTTCTGCAGCGACAGATCGTGATACCTGATGCTCTCAAGGGCATTGACGGGTTGGCCCTCGAGCTTTGCGAACATGATCTCCCAACCCGGCGGCAGCACAACATGTGCGCGCTCATTGGTTCGGAGGTTCCGTCCAAGGTCTTCAGCAAGCAGCTTATCGCCCTTGGAGAAGTTCATCGGCAGCTTGATGATCGGAACGCCGATACCGTGACGCTCCTTCTGGATAGCGTCGATCTTCTCCAGGTTTGACTTGAAGTGCCAGGCCTTGTATGCTGACCGGAGAACGGATATACCCTGCATGTCTCCACCCTCTTTATCGAAGGTGAAGATCAGTAGCTTCTCGATCGGAATCGGTACGTCCCTCTGCGTCATCGGATCGTAGACCATAACACCCGCAGGACCGCCCTTGGAGTCCCAGAGCCAGTCTATGATGTCCATAGAGTGACGCGGCGCCAGCTTCTGCCAAACGATCTTGCCTGCATACTCCTTGCCAGGCTCCTGGACCTTGAAGACCTTCTCGAAGCAGTAGTAGCCGAAGTCCAACATCAGCAGGCACTCATGGAGGAACTGTGGCCAGGAAGTCGTCATACCCTTGGTCAGGTTCCACCAGATGAACTTCGCGACGTTGACATCCCGCGCTGAGTCACTAGCAGGCTCGATAAACCACCGCGCAGAGAGGACCGGAGTCTTCAGCAGTCGCAGCGAGCCTCGAACCGTGGCGTCACTCTTGCGCATCTCGTTGTACTTGCGCAAGCCCTGTATACCACGAAGGTCACTATTGTACTCTTCACGCATCCACCCCGTGAACGGTGAAGGTGAAGTCATTCCGATCTCTCGGAAGTCGACTTCGCTAGGATCGGCGGCCTGAACACGCTCGGCCATGATCACAGCGCCGCTATCACTGACTCCAAGCAGCTCATATCGCCGGAGGGCTTCCTTGAAGTCAACGATCGGGTACTGAGGCTCTCGCTCAGACAACTCGACCTTAGACTCCACCTTAGACACGGGCTGTGCGTCTGACACCGCCTCCCCAGGCCCGATCTGGTGTGTTGTGCCGTCGTCACTCATATGTCACCTGTAGCTGTAAGTGTTGGGGCCGACGCCTTTGGGGACAACGGCATAACGCTTCTCGCTCGGAATCCAGATACGGGCATCGCCCGCCAAGGCTGTGGGTGCAGCTCCAACTGAAGCTGCTCCCGTGTCGATGTAGACGTTGGACGCCTGTTCGACCAGCAGTCCCTCCGAGCCGCCAACGCGACCGTAGAAGCGGTAGGCCGTCGCACCAGTTACGACAGGTGCCGTGATGGTGTTGCTGCTGGTCGTACCGGTCGTAACCTGGGTGGCAGCTGGACTGGCAGGCCTAGGGACGCCGTCAACGACAGCAGCAGTCTTGTAGGAATAAGTAGCAGCTGCGAGAGTTCCACCTGACGTGCTGGTCGCGAGCCCTGGCGCAGCCGATGCCGCCCCTTGTACGCCCACGACGACCGCGTTCCGCGACTTGCCTTGTGCGTTCTCATACTTGACCGTTTGCTTCTTCTTCCAAGCGGCTTGTGCTGGCATTTCAGAACCGCCCCTCCATAGTAAAGATCCCCGCGAGGGGGTCGATGTCTGCTCCACCATCGGGGTTGTAGCTGCTGCCTGTAGCGCCTGCAAGTGCATTCAGCCGCGCCAATGCTTCTGCCTGCAGCCCCAACCCGTTCACATCCGCAACGTCATCCAGGTGGTACGTACACCCGACAACGAAGAGGTGCATCAGTCCATACCGAAGCGCGTCGAGGGTGTGGTTTTCCTTCTTCTCATCGCCCTCGGGTGCATTGTTACCCTTGGGCATCTTCTTGGTCTTGTAGTTGTTTGCTTCGTGGATGAACCAGGTACAGTCGTGGTCAGCAACCAAACCAGGCCGCATGAGCGGTGTACCATGCTCATCAGCCACTAGACCCGTGTCACGGAGCTTCATGAACTTCTTGACCAGCATCACACCTTCGCGCCAGTTCTCCTTGGCGCGTGGGTCGCCGATGCAAGGAGCGAACTCCTGGTTCACAGTCTCGATGGCCGAAGGGTCCGCAGCATCGCCAAAGCACAGGTCGATCTTGTAACCCTCGGGCTGCTCCCGTGCCTTCATCTGTGCCAGGAACTCGTTGAGGGTTGTATACGTTTTGTAGTGCTCTCGCCAGATCCTGATCTCGTCCCGAGGGGTAACTTGGAACTCGACAGCGGCCATCGGGTTCACGAAGCCCCAGTCAAACGCTATATAATTAGGTAGACTCGGGTCGTACTCTACCTGCTCGACGTGAGTTTCCTCGTCGAACTCGCCGTAGATCTTACCGACAAACGCCGTGAAGAGAGCTGCGATCTCCTGGTCAAACCAGTCAGGGATCGTGGTGCTCTCGATCTCCAGGATCTCAGGGTCCTGCCTGCCACCAGGGTAGATGACAGTGTTAGCCCAACTCGGGAAGCGCCAGGACTCCCAGTTCTTGTGGTCCGGATGCTTACCTTGTTGGTAGAGCTTGTGCACCCAGTTGAAGCCCTCAGGCGTCGTTGGGAACGTAGCGAAGCCTCGGTTGTCGCTCAGCGCCGGCCGCAAAAACCGTTCCCACGTCTCGGTCTTCTGCTTCGCGGCTTCCGACACAATCACACCGTCTAAGGCCTCACCAACCAGGTTCTCCGGATGGTCTGCAGAACGCGCCTCTAGCCTCGTACCCCAAGGGAACTCGATATACATGTCCCCTTGCTTCTTGTTGTACGCCTTCTTCACCTTACGGTTCCGGCCCAGCTGCTTTCCGATGATCAGGTCATCCCAGATAACGCGGAACTCTTTCTCCGCCAAATCATAGGTCGGCCCAACAATCCAGAATCTCTTCTTCGGCGCGAACAGATGAGGTTCGAGGTCCCGCGCTGCCATCGTCGACTTTCCAAAGCGGCGGCCACAGACAGCAACGCGGAACCTCGCTAGACTACAGTGGAACTTCATCTGCTCAGCATGCGGGACGTAGCCGATCTCCGCAAAGAATCGGTCCTTGTCGATGGCTACGCCCGCATTGCTCACGGTGCCTTCACTCCTGTGATCTTCTCGTAGAAGGACAGAAGCTCGTCGCGCTCTCCGGCTTCGTTCTTGCCTGCGGGTCCGAGTGCACGCTCGAGAACATACTTCGACGCCTCGAGGCGAATTCGGTCAGTACCGCCACTCTTGCAGAGCTGGATGACCGACATCGCCGCGCTGATGGCAGCCTCGTCGAGTAGTCGCTTAGCTGCCGCGACTGGCGTCTCGCCGTCAGGACCGCGTGTGAAGACGTTCTGCTCCATCGCAGCCAACTCGTCGTCGCTGGGCTCCCAGTCACCGCCCGTCATTTGTCTCACCACCACCGTCGTATACGCACTGTGCCCCTATCGTTATTGTATAGCTGGCCTGCTGCTGAAGGCCCGCTACACGTATATACAGGTAACACATGGTGATTGCTTACGACACCACACCCCAGGTCCCGAGGGTGATGTGCGTTGTGAGGTGTGTTCTGACGGCGTCGATGAGCTTGATCTTTTAGGAGCTCGTGAGTCGTGATTGTCTAAACAACTGTCTAAGCTGTCTATATAGAGTCTACTGAGAGTGAATGCGCTAGCATATAGAGTGAGCTCGGGGCACTATAGACAAAGGTTAGACTTTAAACGTAACATACAGTAACACATGGTTTGCTCTCTACTTAACGAGATCCGTACGGGCCCTGTAAGAAACCAAGATCCTATATTATAATATAGTTACAAATAAAAAATAAAGCAGAATAAAAAATAAGAATAGTTCTGTAATATAAATCTGCTTAGGAACAGAAAGGATCATGATGAGTACGTATAGGACCGTAGACGGAGCCGTACGAACGGACTTCAGTTACAGTAGGAACGGAACGTACAGACGTCCGATGCCGTCCGATCATCCGTACAGGAGGAAGGCACGTACGGACCGTACGGACCTAAGAGGGAAGGTATGTCCGGGCTGTGGGCTTACTAGGTCCATGATGAACCTATGTGATTGCAATAGCTGAGGGAGGATACGTAGGATGAAGAAGTATCTGTACTACCCCTGGACTATCATCTGTCTACTCTACGTAGCCACCATCTCTATCGTACAGATAGTCCACAACATCCTGTACTAGTAGTCTGGTATAGGTACATAGATATCCTTAGGGGGCTCTATGTACCTACCTCACACTACTGAAAGGTGACTGTCATGATGACTCCCTACGCTGCCGCGAAGATCGTCAACACCGAGCTCAAGCAGCGAGGTGTCGAGAAGGAGATCCCGCCGCAGATGATGTACACCTACGTCAAGAAGGGCTACATCCCCTCGACGGACAAGAAGATCAAGCTCGCCGACCTGGAGACCTGGTTTGCGGCCTACTTCGCGAAGCTCACGAAGCAGGAGCAGGCGCCGAAGCAGGAAGAGATCGTCCCCGACAACGACGGCACCGTCGGCGAGTGGGCTGAGTGAGTCAGGTGATGTAGGGCCTCGGCCCTACATTGCCTAACCTACTTAGGAGGTTCGCTACCGTGCAGTACACCCTTACCCTCACCGATGAGACCGGGTCCCCCATCACCGAACCCATCGAAGCCTCGAACGTGGAAGGCTATCACAGGATCGAGTTCGTTCACGATGGGATCGTCTACACGGTCGACATCGAGCCCGGCGACTGACAACGCACACCGACACGAAAGGATACCTCACCTACCATGACTCGGCTGAAGCGTTGGCATCTGGTCACGGGGGCTCTGCTATGCCTCGGCCTCGGGTTCGGGGCCGGTCACAGCGACTCACAGAGTGACACCACTACGATTCACGATCTCCGTCGCACTGTCTCACACCTGCAGGATCAGGTCGACACTTGCGTCACAGGCGTCAAGACCCGGACTCTGCCCCCGATCATACTGTGCATGTACGATGACAGTGACTGCAGTAAGTAGTCACATAGTCACGCGGTATAATGTCCTTAACGTCCTCGTGTACAACATTCCCTACGGCGTACTATAAAAAGTATAGGCATACTAACATTGAGGAAATTGAGACTTGAGGGCTTGAGGAAAAAAACGCGCGGTATATAACTAACACATGAATTCATCACCATATTCATATATACACTTCTATACTTTCATAAATTTTTATTAGAACATGAACATAAATGCCTATGTCGACGAAGGGTACCCTTCGTACACTCGATTTGGTGTAGCGTTTTCTATATAGAACTTGAGTCTAATTGAGTTCTAGGAAAATTACTGAACGTATACAATTTACCTTACCCTAAAGTCTTAACATACGGTATTAGATACCGTATCACTATTGCTAAGCGCTATCTATGCTGCTCAATAAGTATTATACGGGATCAGTGATCCTCGTATATAATGATCCTCAAATGCCCGCAATTGCCTAGTGCCAACATCACACCACTCCATCCACCACTTCGTCTACCACTACCATCATTCTGACTACAACAGTGACTACCAACCCATCACCACCACCATAAAAGTTGCCTCTTGTGGACCTCGTATGTACCGATATATAATTAAAAGAAAAGCTCTCTCCAACACTACAACCCTATCCCCACCACATACGTATCGGTACGTTCGAGGTTCTCATGAACAACCTATAGCCCAAGGGTGTGCTAAACCATGAGTACCATCTACGATCCCACTCTCCTCAGCATCGAGGGGACTCTCGCCACCGATCCCACTGCGGGATTCAGAGTGGTGTTGCACAACCCACTCGACACTCACTCCCCCTACCTTACCATCTGTTACCACACTACCTGGATTCGTGCATGGGAGTGTGCACGACTGGGCAAATGTTCGAGAGGATACCATGACCAACACACTCAAAAGGGTGGCGGCGGTGGCTACGTGCCTCCTCCTCAGCCCTACGCTGACGGCATGCCCTAACCACCCCACCGGCACGCGGACTGTTGCAGTGAAGCGAAGCCCGTGCAGCACCAAGCCCAGACCCTGCTCACGTGACCCCAAGACGGGTAAGATCAACGAGAACAACTGCTGGCAGTTGCAGTACGTCATCACTCCCGGAAACAAGCAGGAGTTCGAGTGCGTCTCCAAGGAAGTTTGGGACCACACCAAGATCGGCGACCGAGGGTAAACACGTCACATGAATCCTACTCGTTGGCGAGACACACCTATAGGAGCCTTCAGCCTCACCATGATGAGGGCCTTCCTGGTCTCTCCCGCCACCTTAACAGGTCTGGCTTTGTGCTTCACACTGATCGGTATCCCACTAGGCTTCCCCCTCATCGTAGCTGTGAATGCCTGGGCCACACGTCCACTACGTAACCTGCCAACACTCAACATTCAAGGAGATGCAGAGTAACCATGCATGAAGCAATCATCACCATCAACAAGATCGAGTTCGCCCACGACGACTCCGAGACCGGACAGGGACAGGGACAGGGACAGGGACAGCCGTACATCAGCTCTACCGTGTACCGACTGGAGTTCGAAGGCGAGCCGGACTTCACCGCCGATCCTGTCACCAACACCGACGCCGTGATCACGTTCCCCGGTCTCGTGAACATCGAGCAACTGTGCGGACAGCCTGACAACGAGAGGTGAGCAACGAACATGCCCATGTACGCAACGCCCATCCCCAGATCTCACGCATCTCGCAACTACAGAGCTGCGGCGTTCATCGAGATACGGCTCTGGGAGCTGAACGACGACCTTCTGAGCGGGCGGATTCCTGTCGACAACGCTGCCGCGAAGATCAACGGCACACGACGTCTCGCGGAGTCCAGCAACACAGGTTACATCTTCAGTTAGGTTTCTGACTTCACGAAGTCCCGTAAGTTCAAGTTGCGGCTGAGCTGCACAAACATCCTCAGCCGCTTCTTGGGATTATAGGGAGGTGAAAATGAAGACCTGTTACGTAGACTACACTTCGCGCGCGATCGCTGACCTAGTGCAACCAGGTGAGCTGACTGAGTTCTGGACGATCACGAGAATCAACGTCCCCGTACAGCATCGCGGTCAAGGCTTGGGCACCAGACTTTTGAGGCAAATCCTAGCCGACGCAGATGTCAACGGCATCACCTTGGCCTTAGAGCCTTCGCCTGAGAATCTCGATGACTACGACCGCCTCGTAGCATGGTATCGACGTCACGGCTTCAAGATGCGTCACACTGGCTACATGGTGCGGCGTCCGCTTAAGTCGTGACGCTACCAGAACACAACTTGCCCAAACCAGCCCTAACAGCTACGTGGGGCCCTGGGGTGCAGTGAAGAACTCAAACGCCCGTTTGCCAGAGAAGGTGAACATGCTCAACAACGATAAGGACACCAAAGCCTTCACGGAGGAGTTCTTCAGCGGACTCTCGGATGAAGCGATGCGAACAATCAGGTACAGTCTCGAAGCGTACCTGAAGGACATCGAGACCAAGATTCGTGGAGCCATGACTCGTGGCAAGTACGACGGGATCGGTGGGCCTGGCTGGACCGGCTGGGAAGAGCCTGGCGATCGTGATGAGGTCAAGCACGAAGAGCTGATGTACCTCTACACGATCGCGTCGCAGTTGAGCACGATGCTGTTCAACTGGAAGGGTCTGCAGAACCGGCACCAGGTCGACTTCTGACAGAGAGGAACAGAACCATGGCCAGGAGACCCCTGTTCGAACTGGAGAAATGGCCCGACGGTCGACCCTCAGGCCTGAGCCCCGAGCTGTATGTGATTCGTCACGTACCTTCGAAGAAGCTGTGCCGAGTTCGTACGGCAGGCAAAGACACAGGTCTCACCAAGAACTACTGCGACCTGGGCGCCGCAACCCGGATGCTGAACCGACTCAACAACGGCGAAGAGCCTCCGACGGTGGTGATCCCCTACAAGCCGCAGCCACACATGGACTACAAGGTCAAAGGCTGCGAGTCATGTGAAGAGGTGAGTTGAGATGACCAACAACGACGCTCACGTTGAGCCTGCACAGTCACAGTACGGTGTGCTCAACCCGACACGACAGCCGGACCGTTCCTACCTTGAAGACGAGTGGGGCGTTCGGTTCTTCGAGTGGATACTGGAAGAGGGTGTGAAGGGCCACAACATCGCCGTCGACTACCTCCGGGAAGACGGGACGTGGGCACACACTCGGTCGCTGCACCAAGTGTCCCCTGAAGCCTGGATCAAGGCCGAGATCGCCAAGATGAAGGCTGAGTGGCAGGAGGTCGTCGACAGGTACAACATCGAGGGCGACGAGCCGAGTCGTGTGCGAGCCGGTCACGTTACGTACAGGATCGGCGAAGAGCCGAACCCTGAGAAGCTGCGTCGTGACGCGTCGTTCTACGGCTACGGTGGTCAAGGATGGACTGTGCACTGGCTCGACGGTCGCACACCGTCTACCACTACGACGCACAACCTGTGGCACGGCGGCACCATCCCGCCTGCGCTGTGGGAAGAGCTGCCTGACAATGCAACACTCGAACAACACACAACCCGATTCCTGAGGATGTCGTAGCTCAGGTCATAACATAGGTTTATGACAAAAAAGTTCCCAAAAGATCTTGCGCTTGGGGCCTAGCTTTCCCAAAGCGAACCGCTGTAAAATAAAAAGAAAAGAGCAAAAGCAAAACCACCAAGCCCGAAAAGGAAGGACGGACATCATGTCCGAGCAGAGCACCTACGACGAGCTCCTGGCGGAGACGCAGGCTGTGAACGAGCACGACGGCACGCACGCGTTCGACGAGGACCCGGACGTCGAGGTCGTCGACACGGACGAGGACGTCGAGGAGGTCGACGAGCCGGCCGTCGCTGAAGGCAAGGCCGAGGCCAGCAAGACCACCAAGGCGGCGCAGAAGAAGGCGAACGCGCGCGGCGACCTGCCGGAGGGCTACGTCACGCCGGTTGGCCTGGCGAAGCTCGTCAACGAGAACAAGCTGCACACCAACCGCGACGGCGAGGTCGTCGACTGCCCGCCGCAGGTCGTGTACAGCTACATCAAGAACGCGCCGAAGGACCACCCGTTCCCGCTCGAGGAGATCCTGGACTCCAACGGCCAGAAGCGTGCGGTCGTGAAGATCGACGCCGGCCTCGCGTGGTGGCGGGAGAAGAACGAGCGCACCGCCGAGCGCCGGAAGAACGCCGCCGAGAAGGCCCGGAAGCAGCTCGAGGCCGCCGAGAAGAAGGCTGCCGGCACCACCACCGACACCGCCCCCGTCGCGGTCGAAGAGGCGGAGGACGCCGTCGAGGCGGAGTGACCTACCCCTGACCACCATGCGGGGGTGGATGGTTGACCGGTTCGTGCACAAGCCGAGCTACAGGGACTGCAACGCGTCCTACCGGTCGCAAGGTGAAGGTTCTTGGAAACCCAAGTCCACCGCGTACGGATCACCCTCGTTCCGTCTTCGAGTGGCGAGTCCGGGACTTCCAACAACCATCACCCAGGAGAGCTCCGGGATCCTCCCCCCTCTCTCGGAGCTCTCCGTCTCACCCTCGTGGTGTAATTGGACAGCACCTCTGCCTAGGTAGCCTTGCGCGCGGAAGGTCTAGGGCGAAACAGAGAGTCCAGGATCGAGGCCTGGCGAGGGTACGTCGACTGGTTGGTTCGAGTAAACCACCAACTGCACACCGGCTCTGCGGCGATCCTAGGCAGCCATCCGGCTTGGGTGTTAGTGTAAGGTGCATACCGACACTTGACGAGTGACCACATGACGAATCACCGTGTCGGAGGAAGTGGTTCGATTCCACTCACACCCTCCAGGGAGGTCACGGAGTGGTTACCGTGACATGTGGGGAGTTTTAACCACCTTCCCACACTCCCGTTAGCTGGGAGGGAACAGAAACAGATCTGGCGGTCTTGTTCCCTTCCACCCAACGAAGCCGCCTGAGTCGCGACGTGGTGCTCCGGTTCAGGCGGCTTCCTCCATACCTCAAAATTGAAGCGTGATATCAAGAGCTGACCCGCTATATAATAGGAGTAGAGGAAGGAGGCGTAATGAACGATAACGACGTGACGCCTGTCATGTTCGACCACTGTCAGCGAGTCTACCAGGTCATGTCCAACGAGGCTCAGGTCAAGGAGGTCGAAGGCGGCGTCAAGATGGTCGTGTGGGAAGGCTTCCTTACACGGCTTATCCAGGAGCGGTTGGGTTTGGCAGTGCCTTACTACAGCTCGATCCGAGGACACCTCACCCGGATGAACTGTATCAGGCAGATGCGTCGTGGTGGGGGCAATAGTCCCTCGCAGTGGGAAATGCTCAAGCCGCCCACCAAGGAGCTCTTCGCGAACGCTGAAGCGACTGGCAACGTACGTCAGCGTCAGCGTGAGTCGCACACCCAGCAGATCGCCGACCTCACTCGACGTGTCAGCAAGCTCGAGAAGAACGAACAGACTCTAATCAGTACGATCGTCGAGCTTCAGAGGACGCTCGAGGAGCACGTCACGGGCAAGAGTCACCCTGACACGGGCGCGGGGGCCGCTTGATGGCTTCCGACGAAGTACACCCGGTTGTCGAGATACATGGGAAGCACGACCTTGTAGTAGTCGGCCCCCACGCACACGGCATCGCACTCACCGAGGACCCGTACACACTGATGCACCAGCCTGAAGACCGTGACGTCGATCGAACGTTCGAGAACGAAGTTCGACTGTGGCCGCCGACCGATATGGACCGATGGGTCGGCATCGACTACGGCTACATCGATGGTGATCCTGCCAACGAGCGGATGATCGACGTCGCTGTGGACCGGTGGATTGATCGACACAAAGAAGGAGCACCCTGGACATGACCAGCCCGTTCATCGACGTTCCGGAAGTACCAGACCTCGACAGACGATACTGGGACGAGATCGGACACAAGTCGAACTGTCCCGTCTTCGGTGACGAGGAGATGATCGAGAAGTGCGAATGCGGTCCTCGCCCGCAGATCAAGGTCTACATCAATCCTACCTGGACGCACGACTCGTACGAGGAGATGGTCGACCAGCCTGAAGGTTGGGAGAACTGGTCCGACTTCCAGAAGGATGCCTGGGCCGAAGAGTACCTCAACGACTTCATCGCCGACCGCGGCTTCGTCGATCCCAGCGAAGACAAGGGCGAGGAGGGAGACGGCTGATGGCAACCTGGGAAGAAGCTCGGCACTGTCCGAAGTGTAGCGAGGCTGGTGAAGCTGGTGGCGCGCGTGCGTCGGCCAAGCCAGGTGTGAAGGCTGTCACCGTCTACTGTCGAAACGAACGGTGCAACTGGTTCAACACCGGCTGGATCGTCCAGATCAACCCTGACGGTTCGATCCCCGACGCCGCTCCGGTCGGAAGCGCTCGTGGTGAGAAGCTGTACGGTGAGGACAGTCGACTGACCGCCGGCGTCACCGACGCGATGGTGGAGAAGATCAACAGAGAAGCGGCTGGCACATCCACGCCCGGTCGCAGAGAGCTGGGATGATGAGCACGATTCAGTTCCGCAAGGTCTATCCGGTCAGCCTCTCGCTTGACGGGAGCGGACCGGCACCGACAGCCCTAGTCACTGACCAGGACGCACTCAAGCAGTTCGAC
>Ga0079222_10000083_pt1 | contig 16374 bp, 18 predicted proteins | sample GAPlitter_FD_75070 | JGI IMG/M metagenome (GOLD analysis project Ga0079222, IMG submission 75070) | Agricultural soil microbial communities from Georgia to study Nitrogen management - GA Plitter | ecosystem: Environmental > Terrestrial > Soil > Agricultural land | place: USA: Georgia...
AAAGCGTCCGCCGCGCAGATCAGGGAGGGTTTTTTGCAAAGCGCCGTGGAGCTGATTTTGCAGTTGCGGGGTACGCTCCGGCGGCGCCAGCACGCGGGCGTCCACCTGGTAGACTTGCTCGCCGCCGCGATCTCCACTGACCAAACGAATGTGCGAGGCCGCGGCGGGATCTCCGACCGACGGCTGGTCGCGAAACCATTCACTGGGAGTCAGCAGAACGAACGCCACGATGACGACGACCGCGACGTCGTACTGCCACGAACCGCGCTCGTGCGTCCAAAGGAAGATCCGCGAAAGCATACGGCCGATTTCCGCCATTTCAGTCCGCCGGCACACCGTCGACGATCACGCCATCCCTCATGTGCACCACGCGGTCGAAGTAGGTCACCGCTTCCGGATTGTGAGTAATCATCACGATGGTCTGCCCCAAATCCTTGTTGAGTTGCCGAAGCATCTGCAGCACCACCTCGGAATTCTTGGTGTCCAGATTGCCGGTGGGCTCATCCGCCAGAAGAATCTTGGGCTCGTTGATAATTGCCCTGGCGATTGCCACGCGTTGTTGCTCGCCTCCGGACATTTCGGAAGGTTTGTGCGTTAGCCGCCCTTGGAGCCCGAGCATTTTCGTCACGACGTCAAAGCGGTGCGGATCGAACCCGTTCCCGTGAATGTACTGTGCGATGGCGATGTTACCCTTGGCAGTCAGTGTCGGCAGGAGATTGAATCTTTGGAATACAAAACCGATCTTGTGACGCCGCAGCTTGGTCCTTTCGGAGTCCGTCATGGCGGTCAGTTCATTTCCGTCCACGAGGACTTTTCCACGTGAAGCCTGCGCCAGCCCTCCAATCACGTACAGGAGCGACGATTTTCCGCAGCCGGAAGGGCCCATTACCGCCACGGATTCGCCCGGCAGAACTTCGAAATTGACGCCGCGAAGCGCGGGCACTTCCATTTTGCCCGCCCGGTACAGCTTCCATAGTCCATCGGTCTTGAGTATCGGTTCCAAGCTCTTTTGTCCTGGCTTTGGCGCGCCGGCTAAGTCTTGCTCCACTTCCAGCGCCGCCATTCTAGCCGTGATTTCCATCGGTGCCTAGCGACCTCGTTTCAGCCGTTTCGCCGCCGGCTGCCGCAGCCGTTTCAATCAGTCGAAAGATAGCGCTTCGACGGCATCCTTTCGGCTTGCCACCCACGCCGGGTAGCTGGCGCCCACGAACGTGGCAAAAAGGGCGATAGCCGCCGCGCGAACGATCCAGCCGGGCGTAATCAGGATCGACAATGTGGGAAAGCCCGCCAGGAAAGCCGCGCGCGCTCCGTAGCTCAATCCGATGCCGGCGGCGATCCCGATAAGGCACAACAGCGCGGATTCCATCAGCAGAGCCCTGACGATAAAGCGCCGGCTCGCTCCTAGAGACTTGAGCACGCCGATGTCTCGCGTCCGCTCGATCACGGTTGTGTACATCGTCAGGAAAATAACCAGCAGGCCGATGGAAACGGCCAGTGCGATCATCGCGTCGATGAACGCTTGGAGACCCGGAATATTCGTTGAGGTCATCAAGGACAGAAAATCTTGCAACGGACGAACGGTGTAGCCGGGAAGGACGTGGCGCATCTGCTCCATGACGTCCGGAGTGTGCTCTGGTCGTGTGCATTTGATCAGGAAAATCGAGGCCTTGTCGCGCGCGCCGACCAGGCTTTGCAAAGTACCAATAGGCACGAAAAGCCGCGCGCCCTTCCCATGCTCGACAATTCCGGCCACGTTCCAATCGTTGTTCAGCAGGTTGTAGGTGTCGCCCACCTTAAGATGTTTTGCTTTGGCGGCCCAGTCGTCCACGAGAAGGTCGTTAGGTCCCTGCAAGTCATGTCCCGTAAGGAAAACAAATCCCCCCGAAACCGCTCGGAAGCTTTCCGGATCGATTCCGTAGACGATTTCCACGCCGCCGGTCGCATTGAACTGCAGCAACGCGGGAGCTACCGCCTCGACGTACTTCAGCTCTTTCAGCCGGTCCTGGATTTTAACGGGCATCGGCGAGCCGCTGAAGCCCAGAAAAACGGAAGCCGCCGGCGGCTGCAGCATGATATCGGCGCCGATTCCTTCGATGCGTTTCGCCGTTTCCGTCAGCAAGCCCGACGTCAGCCCCACGATCAGCACCACCAGCGCAACCTCCACCGCGATGGCAATCACTCCGATGAGCGTGCGCACCGGTCTGTGCAGCAGGTTCCGCGAAAGAAGCTCGCCCATCATGGCTTCTGGTTCTCGCTCGGTTTCGAGGTGTTATCGTTCTGGTCCACCTGCACAAGCTCCGATCCCGCGGGCTGCTCGAGCTGGAAGCGATCCGCGGGAATTTCCTGGTTCAAAGCGAGTTTCGTGAAATCCAAGGTCAGTTGGTAATCGTCATGTGGCCGCTCGATGCGGATCGATTGCGGAAACGCGGGCGCCGCCGCCGTCGCGGGTTGTTGTTCCCCCTGGTCGCTCGTCACCGGCTGCCAGTTTGAGAAATGAATGTCCGAGAGAAGGATCCCTTTTGGCCCGTAATGCTGCAAGCGGACGACATTCAAGTCCGTGCGGCTGAACCAGATCTTGCGCAAAATCTCCATCTGGTAACCGCCCCGCAAGACCGTGAGAACGTAGTAGCGTCCCGTTTCGTCGTTGAATTCCTCGAAAAGCACCTGTTCCTGCTTCTGAATCTCGGGCCACAGGAGGGCCTCGAGCAAATGCTGCGGCCTGAGGTTTTCCAGCGGCTTCGCGCTGTTCCGCTCGACGCCGACTTGTCCCACCAGGAACTTATTCTTCGACGGAATCCATACGTGAAATTGCTGGCCATCGCTGGTCATATCGAAGACGGTCTTGCCGACCAGAGGCGCCTGCCCGATCATACGAATCGAAGTGGGGCGCTGCGCCAGCAGGAACGCCTTCACTTCGTGGTATTCCTCAATCAAGCCGCTGTATTTGGAGCCGGCCGTAGGCTTCAGCTCGACCGTGGCGTTCAGGCTGTTCACGCTCTTGGCGATGGCGTTGTATTTCTCCAGCAACTCTTCACGGGTCGCATTCAGCACCACGGGTTGCTCCGACGCCGGAACCTGGTGCTTGGTGCTGACCGCGCCGTGGCAACCGCCGGAAATTGCCGCCAGTGTCGCTGCTGCCATCCACATCCACACACGTTTTCTCAACGCTTTTACACCCTCTTGACTCAAATAGAGCAATCTAGCAACCAGCCGAAAGCACGTCAATCAAATCGCCCGGGAAAACGCTTAGCGTAGCGACGGCTCATTGAGGTCTGGCAATATGCACGTCAAAGGGCTGAACCGCAGGCCGTATGCGCCGGATGATTTCGCTTGGCCAAAGCGTGGAGCTCAATATAGTCGCCCAACCGTCTTCCAGCTCGCAGATCGCGCAGAAGGCGTAACGCCCGTAAGCGCGGTGATAGGCGTCCAGCCCGCGCTTGGACAGCTCTCCCTCCAATGCAGGATCCTCGTGAGCCGTCGCGGAACCTGCCCGCACGCCGAAAGTCTCCCGCTCGAATCGCTCCACGAGTTGCTGTAACTGCTGCTTTGCGGGCTTGGGCAGAACTAGGCAGCGCTGGGCCGCTTCGCGGAAAGCGATCTCCTTGGCGGCGCAGAATTCCCTGATGCGGTCCACATGGCTGAAGAAGTCCAGAACGAAGGGATCATTGCCCGCCAGCGCCGGAATGACATTTGCCCACAGCTCCGCGGCTTCTGCTCCGCGAACGGGTTCACGGCTCTCCGTTTCGAGAAGTTGCAGGCCCACCGCGCTTACGTCCGCGCCAAGATCGAGAGCCTGTACGTCCAGGGAAAATGGCGGCAGGTCCGGCGTGCTCATTCTTCGACTTCCGCTTCCGGGAATCGCGACCGGAACTCCGGCGACTGCTTGCGCAAATCCACCCAGTTGAAAAACGTGTCCGGCGTCTCCAGCCAGATGCGGAACCAGGTGGCGATCTCCTCTTTTTCCGCGCGTTTGTGCGCTTCCACTTTGTGATTACGTGCGATCATTTCCGCCCGGCGCTTGCCGAGCCGCGCCACATCCAACACGCGCTCCACCGCCGCCCTCTCGCCATGCGCCTGAAACCTGCGCATCAGTTCATCGAGCCGCATGAGGCTGACTTCGGCGTCCTGCAGCGTCTTGAAATGCAGCAGGTCCTCGAATTCTTCTTCAAACTGGTCTTCAGCTTCTTCCTGCTGAGTGAGAAGAATTTTCATTCCCGCGCCTTTTAATACGTCAACGATGTATTCGGAAGTGACTTTGCCTGCTTCCTGATGCTCAGCAAAAAGTTTTCGCCGCAATTGGTCGATTTCCGCCGGGGTCCACCTTGGCGCGCGAATCGCCTCCGCGGCTTCCAGGATCAAGGCTTTCTTGCTCTTGATGTCGCTCACTGCACTCCCCGGTGATGCCTGGTTGCGACGTTCCTTTTTCGTGTGTGGTGCGCGGGTTTTTTCTGCCCGGCCTTCTTCCGGGCCGTGACGGGAGGAGGAGGCGGATCCGCGGGCAACCCCGCCAACAGCCTGCGATAACGTGCCACGTTGCGATTGTGTTCTTCGAGCGTCGCGCTGAAAAAGTGTCCGCCCTGTGTGTTGGCGACGAAGTACAAGTAATCCGTCTTCGCGGGCTCGATCGCGGCTTTGAGCGAAACTGCTCCCGGATTCCCGATCGGGCCGGGGGGCAAGCCTCCGTGTTCGTAAGTGTTGTAAGGAGAATCCAACTTAAGATCCTTGCTGCTTAATGAATCATTGTACGCGCCTACTCTCTGCAACGCATAGATCACCGTAGGATCGCATTGCAACAGCATGCGCCTCTTCAGGCGGTTCTCGAAAACGCCCGCAACCAGCGGCCTTTCCTCCGGTTTGGGGGTCTCGCGCTCCACGAGCGAAGCCAGCGTGACGATCGAGAGCACCGGACGGCCCTGTGCAAGCCCTGCAGGGTCGCCGGCCGGCGAGTCCAATTGATGCCACTCTTCGCGGAACTTTTCAACCATCCGCGCGGTCAGCTCGGTGGGTGCCGGGCGCCGGGGCAGCTGATAAGTCGCGGGATAGAGGAAACCTTCGAGCGTCTGGGCAGTTGGCGCAAGATCGTGAACGAGTCCAGGATTATTGGCGGCGCGCAGAAATTCGTCTGCAGTCATGAACTTTGCTTGTTCCAGGTTACGCGCGATGTCAAACATCGTATCGCCTTCACGCACGGTGAACGGCTGCACGTACACCTGGCCGTTGGCCAGCTTCCAGAAAACATCCTTGCCGCTGACCGCACGATCGAAATAATAGTCTCCTGCTTCGAGCGTGCGCTTGGGATGACGCCGCGCGTAGAACTCGAACGCCCACGCACTGCGAATCACACCGTTCTTGCGGAGAATGCGCGCGGCACCGCGCTGCGACGCTCCTTTTGGGATGGTCACGAACACGCCCTCATTCGCGAAACCCTGATACGGCTTCTCGATGGCGTACCACCCGTAGAGCGCTGCGCTGCCGGCGGCGAACAGCAGCAGCAACGGAAGAAAGCCGTATTTGATCAAGCTTTTCACTTCGATGTTCCTTCGGCGGATGCTTTCTCCGGGGGCTGAAGAGAGCTTTGGTTCAAGAACTCCCGGAGAATCACTGTGGCGGCGACGGCGTCCACGGAAACTCGTTCCGGCTTCTTGTTCCTGATCGCATCCTCGCGGCGCGTCCTTCCAAATTCTTCTTCAAGCAGACGCTCCGCTTCCCAACTGCTAAGCCGCTCGTCCACCATCTCGACCGGCACGCCAATCTGCTTTCGCAAGCGATTGGCGAATCGCTCCGCTTCTTCGGCCATTTCGCCGCGGGTGCCGTCGAGGCGGAGGGGCAGGCCCACCACTACTTGTTTGATGCCATACTCACGCACCAGTTCACGCAAGCGCCGCATGTCCTCATTACGATTGATGCGCTCGAGTGTCGTCAGGGGTTGCGCGATGCCCGTTTCAGGGCTGCCGAGTGCCAGGCCCATGCGGACCTTTCCATAGTCCACCGCCAATATCTTTCCTACAGCGCTCACTTCTCCAGTATAGGGGAAAGCCGGCGGGCGGGTTGGCTACCCGGCGCGACGAGTGTTCTAGGTGTGGTGATGTTGTTTTGGACAAACTGTCATTTGTGGTAGGGCCGTCTTCCGCGCAGGGAGCTCCGAACGCCGGTGAGCCGGACGACGCCCGGAAAGCGCCTCACGAAAAAGTGCTCATGGCGCTCTGCCGCGGCGGCCCGATTGCCAATCATCCCAATAGCCGAGGAGCTTCATCTGCTGATCCAGGCCGGTATCCTTCACGACTTGGTCGAGTTCCGCCCGGGAGAGACGTTTGCCGGCGGGTTCGGCGCGGTCGGCGAGCCCCCAGGCCGTGAGCGCGGCGATCGCGGTATTTAGCTTTAGCTCCCGGATATCGACCTTGTCGAAAGTGTCCGACGCGGCGTGATAGTTGAGCAGATAGTTGGAAATTTCCTGATTCGCGACAAAGGTGGGAACGCCCTCGAGAAGAAAATCGAAATTGTCCGTTCCGAAGGAGGCGTCAAAGGTGTCGTGATTGGCGTCCCAGGAGTCGAGCGGCTTGAGAACTTCGCGAATCGCGGCTTCGGTGTCGCTGCGGCCGCCGAGCGAATAGCCCGTGACCCGGCCCGTTCCCGTGTCGAAGATAATCACGCCGCGAATCTTGTCCATTTCCGCGCGATGGGCCTTCACGTAGGCATAAGAACCCAGCGTACCTTGCTCCTCTCCGCTGAAAAGAATGAAGCGAATCGTGCGGCGGGGAATCAGCACCATGGACTTGATGGCACGAGCCGCTTCAATGACGAGGGCGGCATTGCAGCCATTGTCGAGCGCGCCGGTGCCGAGTTCCCAGGAATCTAGATGCGCGCCAAGAATAACGACTTCGTCGGGTTTCTCTCGGCCCCGAATTTCGCCCACAACGTTCTCCTGCTGCATCGGACCGCCCACCTTGTTTGGCATGACGAGGCGCACGCGAACTCTTGCGGAATTGGCCGCCGCCAGCCGGGCGAGGCGCATGGCATCTTCGCGCGCGACCACAGCTTGCGGTATTTTGTCGATTCCGCCCTTGAGGGAATTCGTGTGCCGGTAGAGAAGCAGGCGCTCGCGCGCGCCCATCCACAGAATTGCGCTCGCGCCACCTTCCCTTGCTCGCGTGATGATTCCGGGCGGTTTGAGGTATTCGTCGAAAAGATCGGCCCACGTGGAGCCAATCTTGCTGTGAACCAGCAGGATCGTCCCTTTTATGCTGCCGGCCCGCGTGAATTCTGCTTCCGAGCCGAAGCCCACGTCGACCAGGTTTGCTTCAATGCCGCCGGCTGGGGTCGGGGGAGACCAGCCGGTGCTGACGAGCCGAACCGGAAACTGAATAGGGCCTTCGAGTTCCAGACGCGTGTCGCCCTCGCTCCAGGAAACGGGGATCGTGTATCTCTCGGTATGAACATCCACGCCTGCGGCGCGAAAAGCCGCGACGCCCCAGAGGACCGCCTTGGCCATTTGCGGTGTACCCGTAACCCGGCCGCCGATTTCGTCGGTCAGGCGCCGCAGATTCTCTTCCATGGGCGAAGCACCAAGAATTTGCGGAATGAGCTTCGAGGCGGCGGCTGCACAGTCGGAATCTTCCGTGGCGGAACAGGCGCCGGTACCCTGCGGCGGCCGTATCTTGGAGAGGGCGTCCGGATTCGACGGTTGCAGCTGTGCGAACGAAGGAAACAGGCAGCCCAGCAGACAAGGAAGCAGCGAATAAGCAAAACGGCGCAGGACGCGGCGAGTCATCACACGCACTCCAAAAAAGAACAACTTTGAACGCGACAAGAAGATCGCGGGCAAGTATAGCGCGGGACCGACCGGCAATTGAACAAAGCGGGTCTGATTGACAGGGGAACGCGGCGGTGGTTCAGTAGCTCGCCACAGCATGGCTCGGAGGAGCTTTGAAGAGAAACGCACTGGCGCTGGTCCTGGCATTGGTGATTGGGTTTCCAGTCGGCTGGATTGCCGCGATGGCCGCCACGCCGCTGCTCTGGAAGCTCGAGCCGGCGCTCGGAATGGAACTGGCGGGACACTCCGGTCCGTCAGACTGGATTTTTTGTGTGGTTTGGGCGATTGTGTTGCCACTCATCTTCATGCTGGCCCGCGCGGTATTGCGGAGAGCCGGATGAAGAATTTGGTGGATCGGCAGCATCTTATGTCGGGGGCGCGACGAACGCAGGGAGCGACGTCAAGGGAGTAACTTGTGGGAACCACGCCGAAGTGCGAATTTGCCTCTAAGAACCTCATCCTGCGGCTCGATGCGACGATCGACGGCAAAATCGAATCCATCAGGCCCCTGGTGGACAGCATCATGCAAATGGTACGGGCCATGGGATGCGCTGCCGGCAAAGAGATGCAGGTGGAGATCGCGCTCCTCGAAGCTCTGGCAAATGCGGTGGTGCACGGCTGCAAGAAAGATCCGCACAAGAAAGTAGAGTGCTGCGTCGCGTGCGACGAAGAGCGCGGAATGCTGATCATCATCCGCGACCCCGGCCAGGGGTTTGATCCGAAGTCCATTCCCAGCCCGGTTCACGGGCAGAATGTTTTTTCACTCCATGGCCGGGGAATCTTCCTGATCAACCAGCTTGCCGATGATGTTCGCTACGAAAAGGGCGGAACGGAAATCCACATCCGAATTGACTGAATCCCGCTAGTCCCCCGACAGCTTAATAGAAAAACACTAGCAGCCTTGTGGAAAATGGCGCACCGTTCCGACTGCGTGCGGGAAGTGGCCCACGTCACCAAAAGATAAAGCTGTCCGTTTTGGGCATTCAGCTGAGCGAACAAGACTTAGGGCGGGGTCTCAGCTCCACTTTTTGGAACCACGCCTGCCTCTTGGGATGGTGGAGGTAACCCCATGGCACCGTCCGCCATTGTGGATGTACTCACTCCGCAAACGAAGATTCCCGTAACCGGACCATCTCGTCCGGAGCGAGGAAGCCCGGCGCGGCCGCACCGTCCCGCCTTGTTTGACGAAGCCCTGTTGGAAGATAGCCGGATCAAAAGCAGTTCGAAAACCCTGGATCTGCTGATCGCATTTTCGGTGCACGCCGTGTTGATCGGCGTGCCGATTCTCGCCGGCCTCTACTACACAGACACACTCAACTTGAAGGACTTCACGTCAACATTCCTGGTGGCCCCGGCGCCGCCTCCGCCGCCTCCCCCTCCGCCCGCGGCGAGCGTCATGCGGACGCAGGCGCCGCGGCGCGTGTTCATCCAACAGGGGAAACTCATGGCGCCCTCGGTGATTCCGCAAAGGGTGGCGGAAATCAAAGAAGCACCAATCGCGCCTGATGCATTTGAGGGAGTCGCGGGCGGCGTGCCGGGAGGAGTTCCCGGCGGTCAAATGGGCGGCGTTATTGGCGGCGTAATTGGAGGCGTTCCCGGAGCAGGTGGCGTTGCCCCGCCGAAGGAGCCGGTCAAGCTGGTCGTACGCGTAGGTGGCAAGGTGCGTCCACCACGCGCGGTTTACCGGCCGGCGCCGGCTTATCCTCCCCTGGCACGGCAGGCACGCGTGTCGGGCGACGTAGTGGTGGATACGACCCTGGATGAAAACGGAAACGTGACAAACATGAAGATTCTCTCGGGACCGCCCCTTTTGTACGAGGCGGCCCTGGAAGCGCTCAAACAGTGGCGCTATCAGCCTACCTACTTGAACGACCAGCCTGTGTCTGTGGAACTGATCGTCACCATCAACTTCCAACTGAGCAACTAGCGGAAGCGTTTTTGGACGGAGGGGCGGGGCGCGGATGTTTGGGCGCGCTCCGCCTTTATTTCAATGGTTGCTTCGATTGATCGTGCTGTGAATCAAGGTTCGATCCTCGTCCCCAGAACGCCGAGGAATTTTGCGAGCCAAGCAGGATGCGCGGGCCAAGCCGGAGCGGTCACCAGGTTTCCGTCCACCACGGCTTCGGTCATCCCCACCTCAGCGTAGGTGCCTCCGGCGAGGGCGATGTCGGCTGAGACGGCAGGGTAGCAACTGCACTTCTTGCCCTTCAGAACGCCCGCTGCCGCTAGGACCTGCGCTCCATGACAAATCGCAGCGATCGGTTTGCCGGCTTGCGCGAAGTGGCGCACGACTTCCAGGACACGCGGATTCAGGCGAATGTATTCTGGCGCTCTGCCGCCCGGGATGACGAGAGCGTCGTAAGACTCCGGCTTCACCTGTTCGAACGTGGCGTTCAGCGAGAAATTATGGCCGCGCTTTTCAGAGTACGTTTGATCGCCCTCGAAATCGTGGATGGCCGTACGCACGAATTCGCCGGATTTCTTGCCGGGGCAGACAGCATGGACACTATGGCCGGCCATGATCAGCGCCTGGAAGGGAACCATAACTTCGTAATCCTCAACGTAATCGCCGACGAGCATGAGAATGGATTTCTTGGACATGGAGCCTCCCGCGCTCGACAAGAATAACAAATCGAGTCTCAGCTGCGTGTCCCGAGACGGCCGAACGGTCCAGTTAGCCTTTAGCGCGGTATCGCGGCTCCTGAAGTTGCAAGGTCACGTGGTTGTGACCGGCTCCGACGCGGAGGCAGTAGTCCCTTCCGCCTGCGTGGGCACCACCTCTCCCGGATTCTCCTGGATTGTCAGCAGGTCTGTACGCGTCTTGCCCCATTCACGCAGCATCAAGCCGTTTGAGTTGAAGAAACGCCGGATTTTGGCGGAATCCCAGCGGAGCACTTCCTCCAGCACAGGAATGAGCACGCTCATCGCGTTGTCACTGAGCACCGTGCGGCGCGCAACTCGCGTGATGAATTCGGCCTCACTGACAGCAATGGTCAGACCGTCGTACTGGTTGACGTGCATCATCACCGGCAAGTCGGAGCTGCCGTCGCCGACGTAGACAATATGGTCGTGGCTGATGCCGAGCGAGGAACGAATCTCTTCGATGGCGGTGATTTTGCCCCAGCCGGCCGTGGCGCGGACAATGGCCTGCACTTCACCGCTCGACGGGTTGTAGTAGAACCGCGTTCCCCGGATATTTTCCGGCGGAACGATCCCCTCGAGCGCGGACTGAATGATTTCCTCCGGCGCGGCGGATACCACGTAGAACGAGAATTTGTATCCCTCAGCTAGACTTTCCAGAGCACGCGCGAAAAGAGCCACGTTGTGCTTCAGTCGGATGCGTCTGCCGGTTTCGACAAGGTGCTCTCGCCGCACGCGGCGAAACTCGGGATCGTGCAGAATCAAATACGCGAGTTCTGCTCCCTGCTGGACAAGGTTGATCTCGGAAAGTCCCTTAACGCGGTCGCGGAAATTGCCGATACCGATCAATTCGGCAAGAACTACTCCGGAGTCGTTGAAACTCAGGGTTTGGTCAAAATCACTGGCCAAAAGGTACTGCACCATGGACTTGGGAACCGTTCCTTTCTATGGCTCGGGCTGTGAGCCGGGGCCGCGCGGGCCCGATTTGTATCGCAAGTACACCCTAAACCTCGCAGACCGAGACAGCCGCACGAATTATTTTGATGGTTTCCATGCGGAGAAACGTGAATGCTTGTTTGCTCACTCATTTAGATGCTGTGGCCCCCTAAAAGGTTAGAAGGTAAGAGGTTACGGGCGGACGGGCTATGGCAAGCGCGTCCGCCATCCTCATCATCGGGCTGGGAACTCATGACGGACCGTGGGTTGCCGCGCTTACGAGCCCTTTATCGAGAACCGACCTTCCGCTGGCGCGAGCTCTCCCTGCCCATGGTGGCGAGAGCGTTGGCATACTCGGCGATGGTTTTCGGGACGGCACAACTACGGACGAACTGGCCTTCCCTGCGACACGCGATAAGGCCGGCGTCATTCAAGACTTTCAGATGGTGAGTAACCGTCGCCGGGGTCACGCCCTCGAGCTCTACAATGGCGCCGCAGGTCACGTTACCGCCGGAGGAGATGGCTTCGTAGATGCGGAATCGCGTTTCGTCGCCCAGAGCTTTCGAGATTTTCTCGATTTGCGCGCGGTTCATTTCAGCCGTCTCGCATCCCGCTAGCAGGATAGCAATTCTTGCCGGACGGAGACAGCGGCAGGTGTTGCGCGGAGCACCGTGAATCTGATGTGATACTGCCCATGTCGCCTCGGAGGCTTCTGCGCGGGTTCGTGTCCCTGCGATGGCAGTTGAAAGCCGTGATTCCGGTAGTGGCCGTGTTGTTGCTCGGGCTGGTTGCTTTCCAGTTCGTGGTGCTGTCGTTGAACGTTCCAAAAGGGCACTGGATTCTGATTGTCGCGGCCTCCGGCGCAGTGCTTATCTGCGGCGTGCTGCTGACCGTCTTGGTTGTGCTGATCGAACATCCGTTGAATGAGCTGAAAGAAACCATCGAGCGGATCCGGCGCGAGGATCTTTCAGCGCGCGTGACCTTTGCTCGGCGGCGCGACGACATCGGCGAACTGGGCCGGCAGTTCAACGATATGGTGCAAAAACTCGAAAACAGCCGGGCGGAGATCGAACGCCTGCACCAGCGCGAACTCGTGCGCGCCGAGCATTTGGCCAGCCTCGGCGAACTCGCGGCCGGCCTGGCCCATGAAATTCGCAACCCCCTGGCCGGCATCGCTGGAGTCATCGATATCATCGGCAGGGAATTGCCCCAACAGAGTCCCAGCCGCTCGGTGCTTCCCGAGCTGCAGAAAGAAATCAAACACATCCAGTCGATCCTGAGCGACCTCCTTGCCTACGCGCGTCCGAGACAGCCGTCGTTCCTGGTGGCGGACCTGAATGAAACGGCGGCGCAGGCGGTGCAGCTCGCGCGCGAACAAGTTCGCACGCGGCCGGTCGCCATCGACTTCAGGCCGGCGAAGCCTCTGCGAGTGGCTCACGATCCCGCTTTGATTCAGCAGGTTGTTTTGAATCTGCTTCTCAACGCGATTCAAGCCATTCCGGATGAAGGAAAGATCGAAGTCACCGTGGAGCCCGCCACCGATTCGGCTGCGATTCGCGTGCGCGACACGGGCCGCGGGATGAGCCAGGAAATCCTGGCGAAAATCTTCAAACCGTTTTTCACCACGCGGAGTGAAGGGACCGGGCTTGGGCTATCGCTGGCGAAAAGCGTGGTGGACTCGCACGGCGGCCGTATCGACGTCATGAGCGAGCCGGGTCGAGGCTCCACATTCGCGGTTGTTTTGCCGAGCCGGGTCGCGGTTGCCGGCCTGCGCACAGGCGAGCGGGGGTGATAGAGTATTTTCAATGGCACAGCGGAAAGTCCTAATCGTTGATGACGAAAAACTCGTGCGATGGGCCATCGCGCGTAAGTGCGCGGAATGGCGCTACGAGACCCTCGAAGCCGAGACGGCCGACCAGGCTCTGCGCGCAATACAGTCCGAATCGCCCGACGCCGTTCTTCTGGACGTCCACCTGCCCGACCAGAGCGGCATCGCCGTCCTCGAAAGGCTCAAGCACGGGGCCGAAATTCCTCCGGTCATCATGATGACCGCGGATCCGCAACTCGAAGACGTCAAAGCCGCGCTGCGCCTGGGCGCTTATGATTTCGTCAGCAAGCCCATTCAATTCGAAGAACTGGGCGTAACCCTCCAGAACGCCATGGAGACCAGTTCCCTCCGCACCGAAGTCGAATCGCTGCGCGGAGAAATGCGCAAAAGAGCCGGCTATCACGAAGTCATCGGCGTTTCACGAAAAATGACGGAGCTGATGAAGTTCGTTCACAAGGTGTCAGCAAGCGAAGCGTCAACGGTTTTGATTCAAGGCGAAAGCGGCACCGGCAAGGATCTGATCGCCAAAGCCATTCATTACAACAGCTCGCGCAAAGACAAACCCTTCGTTGCCATCAACTGTTCGGCAATCCCTGAAACGCTGATGGAAGCGGAGCTCTTCGGGCACGAGCGGGGCGCATTCACGGACGCCAAGGCCATGAAAAAAGGTCTGTTTGAAGTGGCCGACGCAGGCACCCTCTTTCTTGACGAAATTGGCGAGCTTTCTCCGTTGCTCCAGGCCAAGCTGCTCCGGGTGCTGGAAGACCAGATCATCCGTCGCGTGGGCGGCGTGCGCGACATCCAGGTGGACGTGCGCGTCATCGCGGCCTCCAATCGCGACCTCGAACGCGCCGTCCGGGAAGGCCATTTCCGGCAGGATCTCTACTACCGGCTGGCTATCATTTCTGTTTTTCTGCCCAGCTTGCGCGAGCGCAAGGAAGATATCCCTCCGCTTGTGGACTTCTTCATCGCGCACTACAACCGCAAGTTTCGCAAGGCTGTCCAGGGGCTTGCGGATGAGACGCGACGCCTCATTGCGGAATACAATTGGCCGGGCAACGTCCGCGAGCTGAAAAACGCGTTGGAGCGCGCCATGATCTTGGCCGAAGGACCTTTTCTGGAGGCCGGCGATTTGCCGTTTGCCGTGGTCGGCGGCTCCATTGGGGGAACGGCAGAATCGGCGGCTTCCGCTGCGGCCCCATCGGGCTGGAAGCCCAAGCATGCCCTGCCGTCGCTTTCCATTCCCGAAGGGGGCACCTCACTCGAGGAAATGGAACGAGCCATGGTGGAAATGGCGCTCCGCCAATCGCACGGAAACCAGATCAAGGCCGCCAAGCTGTTGGACATCAGTCGGGACGCGCTGCGTTACAAGATGAAGAAGTTCGGCTTGAGCCATTCCGAAGAACCTTCAACTGCCCATTCTTGAGCTCGCTTCTTCTTTACCCGAGAGGCTGCATAGCCACCCCGCGCGCCAATTTGTGTTATTTCCCACCTTGAACCGCAAAAAAACCCCATTTGGAATGGACCACCGTGTGAAGGCGAGATGCCTATTTTGTTAACTGTAGTCATATCAAGTAGTTGTGGTCCATGGCCTGTTGGACCGATTGGCCAATAATTTGCACTCTCTCGCATTGCCGGCAGGAAATTCAATGGAGCGATTGGACTCTTGCTCGGCGGTGGGCGTTTCTTCCTGCGACGGCTGGGTTGACGGTGAAAAGCCCGGAAGGATACGGCGCAAGAAGGAACGCCCACAAAACTCAAATTCCATATTGCACAGCAACCATATTGAATTTGACTTAGGCAGCGGCCATCTACGAATCGTGCAGGGGCGTCGAGGTTCCTGACGCGATGGCCTGAACCACAGGCCGCCAATCGTATAGGTCGCTGCCTTTTCTTTACTATTCGGTGCTTTCCTTCTTCCCTGGCCTCGCGCTCCGCATGCATTCCGGTCAAGACTCGCCAAATCTCTCTGTTCTGCGCCAACTGACACAATCATTTCCGCCGCGCGATTCTCGTCCCTCCGGTATCCGGCTTGTTTTCAGCAGCTAGCGCGCATCCCACAACGGCACGCGATATGCCCTCTTCTCATTTGAAAACCGAAGAACCGTTCATGGGATGGGCTTTGAAGCACCAAACGAAGGAGGACGTCATGGCCGGAGTTAAAGAGATCGTTCTTTCCCAGCAGAGCCAACGCGTGGACACCCAGAAGAAAATCAAGCTCAGCAATGTTCTTGCGCTCACGGACTTTTCGAAAGACTCGGATCGCGCGCTGGATTATGCCCTTGCGATGGCCCGTGCGTACGACGCGAAGATCTATCTGGCTCACGTGATTACGCCGGACCCGTTCGCCTATGCCGAGCCGGGCTACGCGGAGATTACCTATGAGAAGCTTCGCCAGTCGGCCGAGCAGGGAATGGCAGATATTCTCATCTCCGGCCGACTGCGCGGAGTTCCACACGAAGTGCTTCTTGAGGAAGGCAATATCTGGCAGGTGATCCAGCAACTCACCCGCAAGAACGATATTGACCTGGTTGTTGCCGGCACGCACGGCCGCGGTGAAATGAAGAAATTCTTCCTCGGCTCCGTAGCCGAGGAAATCTTCCGTCAGGCGAACTGCCCGGTGTTAACGGTAGGTCCCGCGGTGCCGGAAGAGACTGCCAAAAAGGTCGACTTCAAAAACGTTCTGTTCGCTACCAATTTTGGCAGGGCGGACCGCGTCGCCCTGGATTACGCCTTGTCTCTCGCTCAGGAACATGCGGCGAAGCTCACTCTGCTGCACGTCATCGAGGACGCCGCTGCGCATACCGATGAAGGGCTCCGGCGTCAGCGCGACCTCTTCCTGCAGCGCATGCGCGACATGGTTCCTCAGGAAGCGGGGAACTGGTGCAGGCTCGAATTTCGCGTCACTTACGGAGCCGCGCCGGAAGAAATCGTCAACATGGTCGACGAGACCAAGGCCGACTTGCTGGTGATGGGCGCGAAAACCAGCGCCAGTTTTGCGGGCCACGCGCCTCTTACGGTTGCCTACACGGTGGCCGCCCACTCGCGCTGTCCGGTGTTCACCGTCCGTAGCTGACCCCTTTGTCCGTTCGAGGAATGCTCGGAGCGGTTGGATGGAAGTGATGCGGAGCGGAACCCCTCCCCAAGTGGGGTCTGCATC
>Ga0079222_10000085_pt1 | contig 16257 bp, 11 predicted proteins | sample GAPlitter_FD_75070 | JGI IMG/M metagenome (GOLD analysis project Ga0079222, IMG submission 75070) | Agricultural soil microbial communities from Georgia to study Nitrogen management - GA Plitter | ecosystem: Environmental > Terrestrial > Soil > Agricultural land | place: USA: Georgia...
AAAAACCTCGACGCCAACGACATCCTCTATCAGGTCGCCTCTTCGCGGAATTACGATCCCTCCGCCCAACTCGCCAAAATCCAGGCGCCGGTCATGTGGATCAATTCCGCCGACGACTTCATCAATCCCCCCGACCTCGGCATCGCCGAACGCGAAGTAAAAAAGATCCCCCAGGCCAAATACATCCTGATCCCCGCCAGCGAACACACCTACGGCCACGGCACCCACACCCACGCCGCTGTCTGGAGGCAATACCTCGCCGCACTGCTGAAAGAGAGCGCCCATTGACCAGCACTCAATCGAAACCCAATCAGGGTATTAGGCGATGACAGAGCGTCCGCAGAGGCGGCAACGCCGCCGGGCGTGGTAAACTGGCTCCATGGAATTGATTCTGCACATTCCGGACGAAGTAGCGGAACGGCTCGCGACGGCGGGAAGCGACTTGTCGCGGCGGGCTCTGGAGGCGTTCGCGCTGGAAGAGCACAAGGCTGGACGGCTGAACGAAGCGCAGTTGAAGCAATTGCTCGGATTTACCACGAGAAATACGCTGGATGGATTCTTGAAGGCGCACGAGGTCTGGCTGAACTATTCGGAGAGCGACTTGGAGCGCGAGCGCGCCGCCCTGCGGCGGTTGCGATTTGAGAAATAGATGCAAATCGTTGTCGCCGATGCGACGCCGCTGAATTACCTGATCCTCATCGAAGCTGTCGAACTCCTCCCGAAATTATTCGAAAAAATCTACCTGCCCCAGGAAGTTGCGGACGAGTTAGGCACGGCCGACGCCCCGGAACCGGTGAGCTCGTGGATGGCGCGGCCGCCCAGTTGGATAAAGGTTCGCAAGAGCGAGCCGTCGCGAGGGGCGGATTCTTCTTTGAATACACTGGATTTCGGCGAGCGAGCGGCGATTCAGCTTGCGGAAATGTTGCGCGCCGATCTGCTGTTGATTGACGAGCGCGAAGGGGCAGCGATTGCCGAACAGCGAGGTCTGGCCGTAACAGGAACCCTTGGCGTGCTGGATCTCGCGGATCGCACCGGTCTAATTGACCTGCGCGAAGCGTTTGCGCGATTGCAGCGAACAAACTTCCGCTACCCGCCCTCGCTAATGGAAAAGATTCTCAAGGAATCGGAAAGGCGGAAGAAGAACAAACCCTAGAGTTTTCTGCCCGGGTGGACGGCGCTTCTCTTGAGGCGTGGACTTCTTGCCGGCGGACGGCGTCAGGTAACGGAGAGGCCTCCGGCGAGGTATTTGAGGCCGCTGCCCACGGCGCCCGTCCAGACGGTTTTGACCGGGAAAGCCAGCGGCGATGCCTTCCACGCGGTGTGCGGAGGCGCGGCCTCACGGGCGGCCGCGTCTACCACGCTCTCCTCTTGCAGTGCGCCAGGAGGAGCGCGCCGAAGTCATTTACATGTGGAACCTCAAGCACTTTCCATTGCTCGCGCCCAATCTTGCGAAGCGCATAAAAACGCCTTAGACCAATCCGGCCGCGTGGGCCGCTCACTACAATCCGGAACCGATTATTCCCGGGCCGGTTTCTCACAGCTCATTCGAACGCTACTCGAGGGGTAATTGACGTTCATGATATAATAGTTCATGCGTCTCCAAAGCTACCCTGTCAGTCATCCTGTGGGACCCTCGTCTGACGCCCCTTCCGCTGACGTTTTCTTCACTTTCTTCACTCTTTTCAAGATAAGTCCTTTGCTTGCTACTCTTAGCCGAAAACACCCGGGGTACGCGGGCATCGAGCTTCCGGCAAGTCGCCGCGCTCAATCCCATTCTTTTCATATCCTTATGCAGACCCCGCACAATAACTCCCGTGGAATCACATCGTTCCAAAAACAGGGTAGGGGGGACCCTCCTGAATTCCCAATCCGGGAATCTCACAAGCCCTGGGGGCGTCACGAAGCATGGAGTCGCAAAGCCAATGACGACTCGATGGGTTATTGGGCTTCCTGGCTGGCGCGGATTTCCTGCCACCGCCGCGGCCGCTTATTCGATGGCAGCACCTTCTTCCGTAGACGGATGGTTTTTGGCGTGATTTCCACGTACTCGTCGTCGGCGATGAACTCGATGGCCTGCTCCAGGCTGAGTTCCTTGTGCGGGATCAACCGGATCGCTTCATCGGCCGTCGAAGACCGCATGTTCGTGAGCTTCTTTTCCTTCGTGACGTTCACATCCATATCCTGCTCGCGCGTATTTTCGCCCACGATCATGCCTTCGTACACATCCCTGGCCGGCCCGATGAAAAGCTCCCCGCGCTCCTGCAGGTTCCACAGCGCAAAAGCGGTGGACACCCCGGCGCGGTCCGCCACCAGCGCGCCCGTCGGCCGCAGCGCCATTTCGCCGCCGTACTCGATCCATCCGTCAAAAATGGAATGGATCAGCGCGGTGCCCCGCGTATCCGTCAGCAGTTGCCCGCGCAGGCCGATCAGCCCACGCGAAGGAATCCGGAAATCCATGCGCACCCGGCCGGAATTGTGGTTGCTCATTTTCAGCATTTCGCCGCGCCGCGCGCCCAGCGTTTCCAGGATGATGCCGATGAAATTTTCCGGGATGTCGATGACCAGGCGCTCCACTGGCTCGAGTTTCTTGCCCTTTTCCGAGCGCACCACGATTTCCGGCTTGCCCACCATCAGCTCAAAACCTTCCCGCCGCATCGTCTCGATCAGGATGGCCAGCTGCAATTCGCCGCGGCCCAGCACGCGGAAGGATTCCGGCGTATCCGTATCTTCCACGCGGATGGAAACGTTGGTGAGCAATTCTTTTTGCAACCGGTCGCGCAGATCGCGCGAAGTGAGATAGCTGCCGTCGCGGCCGGAAAGCGGCCCGGAGTTGACCGTGAAAATCATCGCCAGAGTCGGTTCATCAATCACCAGGGGATCGAGCGGCGCGGGCGATTCCAGCGAAGTGATGGTCTCGCCGAGCTGGATGCCTTCCACTCCGGCGATGGCCACGATGTCTCCGGCTTCGACTTTGTCGGCTTCGTCGCGCTCCAGACCGCGGAAGGTGAAGAGTTTGGTGATTTTGGTGGGCTGAATCTTGCCGTCCAGCTTGGCGATGCCCACTTCCGAGCCGCGCACCAGCGTGCCATTGAAAACGCGGCCGATGGCGATGCGACCGAGGAATTCGCTGTAGTCCAGATTCATTACCTGAATCTGCAGCGTGGCGGCCGGATCCCCCGTGGGAGCGGAAATTTTTTCGACGATCGCTTCAAAAAGCGGCAGCAGATCTCTCGAAGAATCACCCGGCTGCCGGTGCGCCACACCTTCACGCGCGTTCGTGTAAATGACGGGAAAATCGAGCTGGTCTTCGGTGGCGTCCAGGTCGATGAAAAGGTCGTAGATTTCGTTGAGGACTTCCTTGGGGCGGGCGTCGGCGCGGTCGATCTTGTTCAGCACCACGACGGGAGGTAGCTTGGCAGCCAGCGCTTTCTGCAGCACGTAGCGCGTTTGCGGCAGCGGGCCTTCGCTGGCGTCGACCAGCAGCACCACGCCGTCCACCATGCGCAGCGCGCGCTCCACTTCGCCGCCGAAATCGGAGTGCCCCGGCGTATCCACGATGTTGATTTTGGTGTCGTGGAAAAACAGCGCGGTGTTCTTCGCCAGGATGGTAATACCGCGCTCGCGCTCCAGATCGTTCGAGTCCATCACCCGCTCGACGACGGCTTGATTCGCGCGGAAAATGCCGGACTGCTTGAGCATGGCGTCGACCAGTGTCGTTTTGCCGTGGTCCACGTGGGCGATGATGGCGATGTTGCGGATATTGGACATAGCGAGCGTCGGCTTGCAGAAACAAAAATAGCTGCTGAAACAACCAGCAGCCCGGACGAATCTCCTTTTGGCAATGCGTCGGTGCGGTCGAGCAGGAATAGTTTAGCAGATGCGAGGGGATTTACCACCAAGGCCGCAAAGAGCGACACGCAGGCACGGAGGCGCCGTGAAAGAAACGCTGTGATATGCTCGCGGCGGAATTTCGGAGGAGAGCGTGATGCGAGGGAGTTGGCGTTCGATAAAACTTTGGTGCGGAACGGCCGCGTGCGCGGCGGCGATAACCGCGGCGGGCCTGCTGCCGCTGGCGGCGCAGCAGGAGCGGCCGGACCTGGCGAAGATGTTCAACAAGCGCGAGGTGATGATTCCCGCACGCGACGGCGTGAAACTGCACACGGAAATCTACACACCGAAAAATGCCAAAGAGCCGCTGCCGATTCTGCTGGAGAGGACGCCCTACGGAATCTCTGCGGAAGACAAGGGAATGAGCCCGAAGCTGTATCGCTACACGAATCTTTTCGCGGACGGGTACATTTTCGTGTTCCAGGATATTCGCGGGCGCTACGGTTCGCAGGGGAAATTCGAGATGCTGCACACCGCGCCCGATCCCGGCGATCCGCACGGCGTGGATGAGAGCACGGACACGTACGATACGATCGACTGGCTGATCAAAAACGTGCCGGGGAACAACGGGCGCGTCGGCATGAACGGGATTTCGTATCCCGGCTATTTGGTGACCATGGGAATGGTGAATCCGCATCCGGCGCTCAAAGCTGTTTCCGAGCAGGCGTGCATGGGCGACACGTGGCTCGGCGATGATTTTTTCCACAACGGAGCGTTCCGGCTGAGCTATGCCTTCGAGTACACGGCGTTGCTGGAAACCTCGAATGAGAATTTCAGTTTTCCTTTCGACCGCTTCGATATGTACGAATTTTATCTGCGGCTCGGCGCGCTATCGAATGCGAACGCCAAATATTTTCACGGGAAGATTCCCACGTGGAATGACTTCGTGGCGCACTCGAGCTACGACGCCTTCTGGAAACGCCACGCGGTGGCCTACACGTTGAAAAACGCGACGGTGCCGAACCTGAACGTGGGCGGCTGGTGGGATCAGGAGGATCTGTTTGGCCCGCTGATGACCTACCAGCGTTTGGAAAAAACGGACACGAAGAACCTGAACTTCTTTGTCGCGGGGCCGTGGAATCACGGCGGGTGGGCGCACGGTCCCGGAAACACGTTGGGAGAAATTCCGTTTCACAACAACACCGGCGAATACTTCCGCGACAAAGTGGAAGCGCCGTGGTTCGCGTATTGGCTGCACGACAAAGGCTCGCTGCCGCTGAAAGAAACGCTGCTTTTCCAGACCGGCAGCGACACCTGGACGAAGTTCGACGCCTGGCCGCCGAAAGAGGCGCAAACCAAGAATCTGTATTTTCAGCCGGACGGCAAATTGTCGTTCGACAAACCGGAGAGTGCGGCGGCGGATTCGTTCGACAGTTACGTAAGCGATCCGGCGCATCCCGTGCCCTACCGGCACCGGCCCGTGGATATGACCTATCCCGAGGACCATCCGGGAAGCTGGTACACGTGGCTGGTGCAGGACCAGCGGTTCGTAGACAACCGGCCGGACGTCCTGACGTGGCAGACGGACGAACTCAAGCAGGACGTCACCGTGGCGGGCGAGGTGACGGCCAAGCTGTTTGCCTCGACGACTGGGAGCGACTCGGACTGGATCGTCAAGCTGATCGACGTGTATCCGGAGAAATATGCCGACGACTGGAAGCTTTCAGGATACGAATTGATGATCGCGGATGAAATTTACCGCGGGAGATATCGCAATTCATTTGAAAAAGCTGAGCCGATTACACCGGATCAGGTGATGCCGATTATGTTCAGCTTGCACACGGCGGATCACGTGTTCAAGAAGGGCCACCGCATCATGGTGCAGGTACAGAGCACGTGGTTCCCGCTGTACGACCGCAATCCGCAGAAATTCGTGCCGAATATTTTTGAAGCAAAAGACAGCGACTATCAGAAAGCGACGCAGCGCATCTACCGCTCGGAAAAATATCCTTCGAGCGTGGAAATCATGGTCGTGCCGGAGAACGCGGGTCGAAGCGAGTAGCGCTATTTCCGGCGGTCGTAGGTGAAATCGTATTCGACGTGCCAGGTTTTGCCGCCATCGGTGGAGCCCTGGCTAAATTGGCGGACTTTGTCGGGGCCGAGTTTGAAGAACTGAAGATGGCGCCGAAGTTTTGTGCCGTCCGGCTGGGGGATATCCTCGGTCCAGTAATCCATCGCGCCGTCCTTCAGGCCGCCGTAAAAGAAAATGTTGCCCCCTGAATTGTCGACCCAGTATTGCTCCCAGCGCTTCAGAGCGGCGTTGTAAGTGTTGTAGCTCTTTCCGGCGTAGGGATTTCCGGCGCTCTGCCAGTTTTCCTGGATGACGCAGCCGCCGAGAATCGCCTCGATTTTGCTCTGCCCCGCGGGAACGCTTCCCTGCGTGGTGGAAACATTCCATTCACCGAGCCAGAAATCGAACTGGCGGTTTTCCGGAGCGAAGGCGCAGGGAGTGAGATTGCGTTTGGCCTGCTCGAGAATTGCCGGGAAACGGGAATCGCTGCGAAGCGGGGCAAGGTGGGGATCGGATTCGAGCTGCTCCGGCCGGTTGTAGCCGTTCTGGACCGCTTTCTGCAGGTGTTCGAAGGCTTTCACCAGGTCGCCTTTTTGCGCGAATACGGAAGCGATCGAGTACTCGACGTAGAGCGCCGGAGCGCCGGCGGCCAATGCCTTCTGGTAGACATCGAGCGCGCGGTCATACTGCCCCAACTCCTGCAGAGAAGCGCCCAGGCGGAACCACAAGCGCGGCGTTTCCGGATGCGCCTGCGCGAGCGCGTCGTAGAGACTGGCGGCTTTGGCCCAATCCTTGGCGTCGTAGGCGGCGCTTGCTTCCGCTGCCTGGTCCGCAGGAGATTGCCGCGCGAAGGAAAACGAAACGGGCAAGGCCGAGAGCCCGGCAAGAACAAACGCAACCGGGAGGATTTTAAGCATGAACCACCTCAGGGAAACGAAACGGATTGCAAAATTAGACGGGCAAGAAACAAAAAAGGCGGGGGAATCCGTGAAGAATTCCCCCGCAGGACGAAATCAGGCTGATGGTTCCCGGCCTACCAGGAGAGGCGGAGACCAAGCTGCATGGTGCGGTTGCCGCCGTTGAACTGGTGATTGTTGAGGAACAAGTTTCCGGAGGTGACAAAAATGTATCCGGCGCTGAGAGGATTGGGATTGCTGACCTGATCGAGCGTGCCGTTGTTGGTCGGCAGGCCGAGGCTGAAGTTGCGATGGTTGAAAGTGTTGTAGGTTTCCCAGCGAAGCTGCAACGAGAAACGCTCGGTCAGCTTGGTGGTCTTGTAAAGGGACATATTCCAGACATTGAGGCCGGGGGTGGTGACGGTGTCGCGTCCCGCGTTGGCCTTGGCACCCGGCCCGGCTTGAATAAAGCGAGCGGTCGGATCGATGGCCACATAGCCGACGATGTTGGCATCGTTGCCGGAGCCGCAAGTGGAACTATCCGAAACAATGCGAGTCGCTCCGCCGGCGCCGTCGTTGCAAATGAAGTTGACGGCGCTTCCGGTCAATCCGGAACCAGCCGGATTGATGATGGTGCGATCGCCGGCCGCATCGCCGTTGAAGTTGGAGTCGACGCCGGAAAGAGGTGTAACGGGCTGGCCGGTCTGCGCCAGGTAGCTGCCGCCCCACTGCCAACCGTGAGCAACGGCGCGGAGAAAACCGTTTTCCGTGCCGATGTTCGGCAATTCATAGAGGAACGCGATGGCGAACTTGTGGTTCAGATCGAGCGCCGAACGTCCGCGCTCGCCGGCAAAGTCGAAGCCATCCTGGGCGCGGCGAGGATTGACGCGGCTGCTGAACAGTTCGTTGGTGGAATTATCGATGTTCTTGGAGAAGGTGTAGTTGGTGCGGAAGAACAGCCCCTTCGCGAAGCGATGGACGAAGTCCGCCGAGGCTCCGTGATAGATGCCGGAACCTACCGGCGGGAAGGTGGTGACGCTGCCAAAGAAGCCATCTCCTGAAAGCGGGAGGGGATTGAAGTTATCGAAATCCGCGAGAGTGCTGGCAGGGCTGGCAACCACGCCAGGAACGTCGCTGGAATTGATAAAGGTCGGGAGCGGAGCGATGCCGCCACCGGCGAAATTCGGATCGAAGGCCGAAGCGGAGTTGAGGCGCTGCTGCACGGGAAGTTCGAGGCTGCGCGTGCCAACATAACGGACTTCGAGGCTCGAATCCTTGAAGAGTTCGTGCTGAACGCCGAGCGTCCAGGTGATGACTTTAGGAGCGACGTGATCGGGGATGAGAGACTGCGTGGCGGCCCGGGCGTCGGCTTGCGTGATGGGAGGAACGTTGACTTGCAGGAGACCTCCGGCCTGCAGGAAGTTCTGTCCCTGCGCAGGATTCGAAGGGTTCTGCGGATTGAAGGTGGCGCACCAGGAAGGAGCGCCTGCGAGAGCGCAGGTGAGCACGGGATTCTGCTCACTTTGAAGCTGCGGCGGCAGGCTGTTGATGGCGAAATTGTTGGGAACGACGTCGTAGGCAATACCGGCGCCGCCGCGGACGGCCCATTTTCCATGTCCGGTGGGATCCCAGGCAAAACCGATGCGGGGCATGAAGTTGTTGGTGTCGGGCTTGGGAGCGCGGAAGAAGAGGCCAAGAGCCGGGTCATCGGAAACAGCGTTGATGGCCTGAAGATTCTCGTCGCGCGGAACGCCGTTGTACTCGTAGCGAAGGCCAAGATTCAGCGTAAGGCGCGGGGTGATTTTCCAGTCGTCCTGAACGAACCAGTAGAAGGCGTTGTAGTTGTCGGCGACGCTGCCGGAGCCTGCGCCACGGAGAGCGCCGTTAGCGCCCGTCGGCACGAAGTCATTGATGAACTGACTGAGTGTGGCGTAGTCCCACTCGCCGCGGGCGCGAGGCAGGGTGTTGGTCGGAGCAATGTACTTGCGGACCTCGGCGCCGAACTTGAAGGTGTGCTTGCCGCGGATGTAGGTGACGCTGTCCAGCCATTGATAAACGTTCTGCGTGTAGCCCTGGGGGGCCAGGCCGTTGGGGCCGAGATTGCTGCCGAGTTCATCGATTTCGACGTTCGGGAAGTTCTCGAAGCCGCCGGGGACAATGAGATTCGGGCCGTTCAGGCGCGAATAGGAGGCCCGGAAGTCGTTGACCACGGTCGGGGAGATGGCCCATGCGTCGGTGAAGATGATCTTGCGCGCGTCGGAACTGTTGGTGCCGAGGAACTGCGCCTGCGGCTGCGAGGGGTTGAAATCGGGAGCGCGGAAACGGTCATAAAGGAAGCGGCCGCGGAGCTGATGCTTGCCGAGGCTGGCGTCGGTATTGACGATGAAATCGTGCTGATTGGAGAAATTGGGAGCGATGGACTGGATGGTGCCCACCGGGATGGCGGTGCCGTTAACAACGACGGAAGAGTCCGCCGAGGGAGCGACGGGGAACTGGGCGAGGATATCCTTGACCGCCTGGTCGTGGGCCATAGCGGTGAGAGTAGTCAAGCCGTCAGCCGTCGGTGAGCTGAAGGTGGGGCTCGAAGAGGCCAGACCGTTGTTCTGGAATTCGTAGGCGCCATAGACGAAGAGCTTATTGCGGATGATTTTGCCGCCGGCACTGGCGCCCGCGCGGTTGTAATCGAAACGGTCCTGGACGCCGCGATCCTTTTGAAGATTGTCCCAGGCGTCGTAATTGCGATTGCGATTGAAACCCCAGGCGGCGCCGTGCCAGTCGTTGGTGCCGGACTTGGTGACGATGTTGAATTGGCCGCCAGCCGAATGGCCGTTTTCGGCGCTGAACTGGTTGGTGAGGAGAGTGAATTCGGCGACGGACTCCTGAATGACGGCCTGAGTGGGTCCGTTGGTATCGAGCTTGTTGTCGTCAACGCCGTCGATAGAGAAGCCATTAAAGCGGGGGCGGGTGCCGCCGATGGAACCGCCGGAGCCGAGAACGCCGCCCTGTTGCGTTGTGGTGCCGGGAGCAAAGACGGCGAATTCCTTAACGTCGCCACCCAAAGTGCCGATGGGGAGATCATGAACTTCATTGCCGCTGAAAGTGGCTTCGAGGGTGGAAGATTCGGTCTTGACCAGGTCCGCGCCCGCTTCGACCTGGACGACGGAGGAGATGGAGCCGATTTCGAGCTCGACTTTCGATTCGGCGACCTGGTTGGAAGCGACGATGATGCCGTTCTGGACCGACTTTTTGAAGCCTTCTTTTTCAACGGTCACGTTGTAGGTGCCCACAAGAAGATTGGGAAAAACGTAGGTGCCGGCGCTGGACGCGGTGGTCACGGAAGAAACACCGGTGGCCTGGTTGGTGACAGTGACCCGGGCGTCTTCGATGCTGGCCGCGCTCTTATCGGTGACGGTGACGCGAAGCGTGCCGTCGAGGCGCTGGGCAAAAGAGACGCCGGCAACAAGCAAAGAAAGCAATGCCGCCAGGGAGATATTTGTAAGTCTGCGCATTCTTAACACTCCTAAGAAATTCCTTGCGCGGCGAACGCCTTCCCAGCAGACGCACCGAGGCGGCGGACTACCGCACAAATTGGTTGGCGAAGGAATGGCAGATTAGTGACCAGCGGGGACAATTTGTCTCTCAAACGGGTGTGGATGTTCGATGAAGAGCCAAACCAAAGGAAACAGGGGTGTTAAGCGCGGGGAAAAGAGTCGCCGGCGCGGCGGGGAGGAATTGGTGACGTAAATTTGATGTTTTGCGGGAGATGGTGAGGAGTGAGTTCTACGGGTATCTCAAGATTCGTCCAATTCTTCATAAGGTCAAGTGAGACGAAAATCCCGATAAGAAAGATAGGATTTTTTTCGAACTGTTTGAGGAGCTGTTGCGTCTATCAGAGAAAGAGGGTGTGGTCTATGAGTTCGGAACTGGCACCGGCAGAGGACCGTGAAGTGGAACCCGGAGGGAGAGCAGAGGAACTTCGGGGGCTGCGCTATATCCGGTTCGGGCCGTTTCAGATCGATCAGCAGAGACAGCAGGTGTACCAGAACGGTTCGCGGATCAAGCTGCAGGGGAAGGTGTACCAGGTGCTGCTGACGCTGGTGTTGCGGCACGGGGACATCGTGACGCGGGAGGAATTGAAACAGGCGCTGTGGCCGGCGGACACGTATGTGAACTACGACGCGAATGTGAACACGACGGTGAACAAGCTGCGGCAGGTGTTAGGAGACTCGACGGACAAGCCCGTTTACATCGAGACAATTCCGCGGAAAGGGTACTTGTTTGTGGGACACGCGGAATTTTCGGCGACGCCGTTTCCGGCGAATAAACCGGTAAGTGGGACGGAAGAAAAAACGAGTTCCAAGGGTGAGGCAGACCGCGGCGGATTTTCGAGGAAATGGATCACCGTGGGAGTGGGCGTGCTGATTTTGACGGGGATCCTGCTGGGTGCGGGAATCGCGATGCTGCTGATCTCGCATTTTGGGCCGAAGCATCTTTAGCCGACGGCGCGGCTGAGACTCACTGAACCCTCCTTCCGAGCTGAAGAATTAACCGCAAATAAGGAACAAGCCTCGCGACATCAAGCGAGGCGAGTCTGCTACATTGTGTTGCCATGCTGACGGCGATCACACGGCAGGTAAGCCCGGGGCTGGCGAACTGCGAGTTGAGCTACATCAAGCGAAAGCCAATCGATATCGCGACAGCGCGCGCGCAACACCGCGAATACGAACGGCTGCTTGAGAAGCACGGAGCGCGGGTGATTTCGCTGACCGCGGAGCCGGACTTGCCGGATGCGATGTTCGTCGAAGATCCGGCGATGGTGCTGGACGAAGCGGCAGTGATGCTGCAGCCGGGAGCGGCTTCGCGCCGAGGAGAAATCAGATCGTTGGCGAAAGCGATCGGGCAATTCCGCAAGCTGGAGTATGTGAAGCTGCCGGGGACGGTTGAAGGCGGAGACGTGTTGACGATCGGGCGGAAGATTTATGTGGGCAGAAGCAAGCGGACGAACGCGGAGGGGATGCGGCAGCTGGCAGGAATTGTGGAGCCGCTGGGGTATGAAGTGAGACCGGTGGGCGTGAGCGGATGCCTGCATTTGAAGTCGGCGGTGACGTATCTGGGAGAGAATACGCTGCTGGCGAATCGTGAGTGGTTCCGTGCGGAAGGCTTTTCTGGGTATGCGTGGATCGACGTCGATGCCGCTGAAGCGCATGGGGCCAATGCGCTGGCTCTTGGAGAGACGGTTGTGCTGCCTGCCTCGTTTCCGAAAACGCGAGCGCGCGTTGAGGAGCGCGGATTTCGCGTAACGACAATCGATATTTCGGAACTGCAGAAGGCGGAATCGGGATTGACGTGTTCGTGCCTGCTGTTTGAAACGTAGTCCGAATTTCGCTGCGCTTCGCGCTTATTCGCTCTCAGGCTGGCGGATGAGCGAGCCAGCCTGTTCGATGCTGCCTTTGACGAGCTCGGTTTTCAGCTCGGATTTCTGATTGGGCAGAAGATTCACTTCGGTTTCAAAGACCTGATAGCCGGGGAGCTCGATTTTGACACGGTGGGTGCCGGCGCTCATGAGCAGGGGGCTGGACTTGCCGTCGAATTCGTCGACGTGGCCGACGTAGCGGCCGTCAAGGAAGACGGCGGCGCGGCGCGGCTCAATGTCCAGGCGAAGAGACGAAGTGACCTTGGGCACGGTGGAGCCGGGGAGCAGATGAAGAACAACGGCGACGAGCTCTTTCTGGCCGGGCTCAACGACGATTTTCTTGGTGAAATCTTCGTAGCCGGAGAAGCGGGCGGTGATTTCATGGGTTCCGGGAAGCAGAAGAACCTTTTTCTTACCCTTTAGCTCCTTGAGGTAGCCGACGTAGGTGCCGTCGATCCAGACGCCGGCGTTCTTTTCCACGCGGGTCTTGCCATTGAAGGAGACCTCGCCCATGACTTGACTCTGGGCGAAGAGTCCAGCGGGACCAAGGAGCAGCGCGAAAAGAAGCGACGGAAGGGCAAAACGAAAACAAACGTGCAAAAGCTGAGATTTCTGCAAACGCATATTTCCCCCCAAACCGAAACAAGTAAAGTAAACCGAGGGCAAGAAAGTAGCCATCCGGGGAAGTATTTATATCCATTATAAGTCGCTGATAATTAAGATGTTAGCAGCTGTAATTTGTGGCCGCGAAAGGCCCGCCAAATCTGCAGCCGTGCAATTTTTTCAAGCCAGCGGACTTACTTGCTGGAAGGACGCAAGAAGAAGGGCGGCGGTTCCCGGAAGGGAAAAGCCGCCCGAGATTGCGCAGGTGCCGCGGCTTAGTTGGACAGCTCTTCGACACCACGGGCGACGAAGACGGGCTGGCCGCTGATGGGATCCTTGAGAACCAAGCCGACGACGCGCAACTTCAGGGGCGACGTGCCGGAGAGATCGGCGAGGCTGTTGAGGCCGCCGCGCCAGCGAGTGAAGGGCGTGGTGTAGACGGTGATCGGGCCGTTGAAGAGGACGCCGGCAAGGCCGTTGGAATCGAACTGGAAAGTTCCGGCGCCGACATTGGTGCTGCCGACAACCCACGTGCCGGTGTGGCCTTCGTGACGGAGGACGACGCGCTTGACGGTGACGGATCCGTTCGCGAACGGGCCGCCGATGCTGACGTGCTGGCCGGGAACCAACAGAGCGGAGTTGAAGAACATGTTGGAGATGCGGTTGTGCCACCAGTAGATGAAAAAGTTTTCGTTGCCGGTCAGGTTGATGGTGGAAATCTGGCCGGACTGGAAGCCAGTGCCGGAAGGCAGAACGCTGCGGACGAAGAGGTCGAAGTCCGCGGCGGTGTTCGTGGGAGGATCGACAAAGGTGATGAGGCCGCCGGCGAAGAATCTGTCTTGGGAGACGATGCAGACGGAATCGGCGAGGATGGCTGCGGAAGTGCGGTCGAGAGTGCCGGAAATCTGCACGACGGAACTGGTGGTGAGGCTGTTGATGGTGTCGGTGCCTTCCCATTCGGTCTGGTCATTGACGTTAACTGTGAATTGACGGCCGCGCGGGCCCTGAACGACGAAGGAATTGCCGGAAGCGTTGACGCTGACGACGCCGCCGATGAATTCGTCGATGAAGGCGTCGGAGTCCGCGGGAGTGATGGTCTTGAGGTTGATGGTGGGGTTGACGACGCCGGTGATTTGATTGTTGGCGTCGACTTGGATGGATTTGCGGAGATTGAACTCGAAGCCGAGGCCGATGATGTCGTTGGCCTTGACGACCAGCGGCTGAGCAAGGGTTATGGTGACGCTGGACTGCGTGAGCGTGACGGGAGGATTGCTTTGCGAATTCAGTGTGGTGACCGCCGGGCGGGTGGGCGGATTGGTTTGCGGATTGGGAACGTTGAGATAGCCGATTTGCGGATTGGCAAGAGTGACGGTAACTGTCGTGTAGGTGCCGGCAGGAATGGTGTTGAGATCAAGAAGCGTGTGCAGGCCGTTGAGGCGGGCGAAGTCGACGGTCTGCGGGTTGGTAAGGACGGACACGGGCGGGTTGGTGCCGTCGGAAACCGAAAGACCGGTGATGTCCACCTGGAAAGAGAGGACGCTCTGAAGAGGAGCATCCGTGCCGGTGACGAAGACCATGCCGGACTGGGGCGACGTGGAGTTCGAGGTCATGACGGCGCCGCCGCCACAACCGATGAGAAGGACAGCGAACAGCGAAAACACTACTGCGGTAAACCACTTCTTGGGGTGCATGGACGTGCTTCCTTTCGTAGAACTTCCCCCGGAGGCGCAGGGCGCCTGACCGACCCGGGGTTCTAAACCCAAGCGATCGGGAGAAGTTGTTAGCGCCAAGCAGCCTGTTTTCAGCGGGTGGGAGACCAACCGGGACGGTGTGCACAATAATGCCTTGACTGGGGGCGGGGCTATGCTAGGCTTTGAAGCGGAATGATGTCACTCGCCACCAAGCGAACCCGCCCGACGTCGACGTCGAAGAAGACGATGTCGATTAGCATTATTAAGATTAAGACTACGGGCGCTTCGGGCGAGTGGAGAAACAGCTAGGCAACTAGAAAAAGTTTCGAACCCACCGCCGGAAGCGAACCTGGCGGTGGGTTTCCTCTTTTAAGCCCCCTCCAGAGACGCTCCGGCGGAAACGACCAAGGAGCGCGGTCCCATGATCCCGGAAAACGTGCAGGAAGATTTAGCCGGCGAGGCGGCGGCGAGCCAAGCGGCTGAGGCAGGCCGATTGGCTTCGCAAGCGAACGGCACGTGCGAGAAGGAAGAGCGGCAGAGCGTGGCGTTCAAGTTCGGCGGAAGCTCGCTGCTGGGCGCGGAGCGCATGCTGCACGCGGCAGGCCTGGTGAGGAGCGCAGCGGCGAAGAATCAAGTCGCCGTGGTGGTATCGGCGATGAAGGGCGTGACGGACCGGTTGCTGGGACTGGCGCGGTCGATGGAGGCGGGCAGGACGCAACGCGCGCGGATGGAAGCGGAAGGAGTGCTGCACGCGCACGTAGACGTGCTGCGCGAACTTGAACTCGAAGAAAATGACGAGCTGCGAGTGCGGCGGGAACTGGAATTGCTCGGGCGGGACTTGCTGCACGAAGCATCGACGGCGCGGGCTGGCGGCGCGCTGGATTCAGCGGTGCGCGACCGGCTGGCGTCGTTCGGGGAACGATTCTGCGCGAGGCTTTTTGCGGCGGCGTTGGAAAAGAGCGGAGTGCCTGCGGTGCCGGTGAGTTCGTCGGATTTTGTGGTTACGTGCGACACGTTTCAGAACGCCAAGCCGGATTTGCAGGAGACGTACCGGCGCGGGCGTGAAATCCTGCTGCCGCTGTTCGTGGACGGCATCGTGCCGGTGGTGACGGGATTTCTGGGAACGACGCGGGACGGGCGGGTGACCACGCTGGGACGGAACAGTTCGGATTATTCGGGTGCGATCATTGCGTACGTGATCGATGCCGACGAACTGGTGATCTGGACCGATGTGGACGGCGTGTACACGGCGAATCCAAACGAATCGGAGGAGGCGATGCTGCTGCACGAGCTTTCTTACGACGAGGCGCACGCGCTGGCGAGTTCTGGAGCGAAAGTGCTGCACGCGAGCGTGCTGCCGCTGGCGGCGGAGAATGGGATGGTGGTGTGGGTGCGGAATACGTTCCGGCCGGAGTTCCGGGGGACAAAGATCGGGCCGGCGGCGGAGAAATCGAACGGGCGAGGTGCGGCGTGAGCAGCCAGGATGCGGCGAGTGGAGAAGAGCGAATGAGCGGGAAGCGCTTCGAGAAGAAATTTCGCGCGGGCGTGCTGGGCGCGACGGGAATGGTCGGCCAGCGGCTGGTGCAACTGCTGGCGGAGCATCCGTGGTTTGAATTGACGGAAGTGGCGGCTTCGGAGCGGTCGGAGGGAAAAACGTACGCGGAAGCGGTGCGCTGGCACGGGGAAACGGCGATTCCGGAAGCGGCGCGCGGGTTGCTGGTGAAGGGGTTGGAACCGTCGATCGAGTGCGATTTT
>Ga0079222_10000086_pt1 | contig 16223 bp, 16 predicted proteins | sample GAPlitter_FD_75070 | JGI IMG/M metagenome (GOLD analysis project Ga0079222, IMG submission 75070) | Agricultural soil microbial communities from Georgia to study Nitrogen management - GA Plitter | ecosystem: Environmental > Terrestrial > Soil > Agricultural land | place: USA: Georgia...
TCACCCTCACCTACGGCCTCGGGCTGAACGACGTCCTCCGCGCGCTCGGCATGCCGTCGGCGTTCTGCACCGCCCCGAGCCCGGACTTCACACGCATGAACCCGAGCGGGGCGCTGTGCATCTCGGACGTCCGTCACAAGGCCTTCGTGGACGTGAACGAGGAGGGCACGGAGGCAGCGGCCGCCACGTCGGTCCAGATCGGCTTCACGAGCGTGCAGGCACCGCTCATGGTGGATCGCCCGTTCGTGTTCGCGATCCGCGAACGGCTCTCCGGAACGATTCTCTTCCTCGGCCGCGTGATGAACCCTGTGCAGAACTGAAAGGGCGGGAGGGAGGGGGGGCTCAGCCGCTCGTCGCGGCCAACACCGACGGCCTGCGGGTCGCCGGGCGCTCCGGCCTCGCAGGCCGGCCCAGCACCCGCTCATACACCGCGAGCTCCTCGCGCGCGATGCGCGACCACGCGAACCGCGTCGCCTTCTCGACGCCGGCGCGCGACATCGCCTCACGCCGCGACGGATCGGAGAGCAAAGCGAGCGTCGTGTCCGCCCACGCGGCCACATCGTCGCTGGGGATGAGCACCGCCTCGTCGCCGCCGTCGATCACGGAGCGGAACCCCACGTTGTCCGAGACGATCATCGGCGCGCCGCAGGCCATCGCCTCGAGCAGCGTCACGCCGAACGATGCGATGGTGGTCGGACAGAGGTACAAGTCAGCGTCATTGTAGTACGCAGGCCGATCCTCGAACACCTGCCCGACGAACCGCACGCTCCCGCCGAGCGGCCGTGCCCGCCGCTCGTAGTAGCGGCGCCACGGCCCGTCGCCCGCGACGGTGAGGACTGCGTCCGGGTAGCGCGCGAGGATCTGCGGCAGCGCGGTGAGCAGCGTGCCCAACCCGTTGCGCGGCTCGATGCGTCCCAAGAACAGGAGGCGGGGACCGTCGGCGGCGGCGTCTGCCGGCCGACGGCGGTCGGGCCGGAAGAAGTGCGTATCGACGCCGTTGGGAATGATGTCCCAGTCGGCGCGGAAGTAGCGCGCGGTGGCGTCCACGACCGGCTGGCTCACGGCGATCGTCGCGGCGTGCCGATCGAGCATCTTCTGGAGCGGTCGCCGCAACACGCGATAACCGAGTGAGCGCGTGAACCACGAGTGAAAGGTGGCCACGACCGGAATGCCGACCCGCCATGCCGCGAACGGCGCCGCCAGTCCGAGGGTCGGCGCGAGACCCCCATGGATGTGCACGAGGTCGTAGCGACCCGCCCGGAACACGTGCTCGAGCTTGCGCCGCAGCTGCCACCCGGTCGTGACGCGCGAGACACCGCCGTTCGCGTAGATCACCCGGCTCGTGCCCACCCGGCGCACGAACGGAGCGTCTGGATAGTCGCCCATGTGCGAGCTGACCACGGTCGCGGTGTGGCCCCGGCGATTGAGCTGCAAGGCGAGATTGTGCACGTGCTCGGGGACGCCCCCGAGCTGCGGATAGTAGTCCTCGGCGACCAGCGCTACGCGCATCGCGACCCTGTCAGACGGACGGTGGATGGACGGACGGCACTGTCACTGTGACCCTGAGGCCCGCCGCTCGGTCACGCTGGCCGCGAGCCGCGTGATGGCCGCCAGGACCGCGGCGGGCTGCTCTTCATAAATGAAGTGACCCGCCCCGGCCACCGAATCGAGTGCGAACGACCGGACGGTGCGCGCGAGCAGCTGCACTTCCTGACCGCTGACGTCACCGTCGTGCCGCACCCCGCCCACCACCAGCCGCACGGGGCAGCGCAGCTCCGCGAGATGCGGGGCGAGCTTCTCGGGCTCGCGCGCGTCAGCCATGGCCAGGTAGGCGCGCAGGGTGGCGTCGAGATCGCGCGCCGCGCCGGCCGTGTACCCCTCGACCACGGCATCGGTCACCCAGGTCGTGTCGCCCGACGAGTCGATCAGCAGGCCGTGGATCTTGCGCCGGATGAGCCGGATGCCGCCGAACAGCTTGATCCAGGGCGCGAACCGGAGCGCGCGCTTGAAGGCAGGGGTGACGGCCGTCTCCGTGGGCCCGCCCTCGATCGACAACAGGCCCCGGACGAGATCCGGACGATGGTACGCGAGGCGGAACGCCTCCGAGCCGCCGATCGAGTGCGCGATGAGCAGGGCGTCCCGCACGCCCAGCGTGTCGAGCACCGCGGCGATGCGGCCCGCCTGTGCCGTGAGCGAATAGTTCGCCTTGCGCGGCCGGCTGGACGAGCCGATGCCGAGCGGCTCGATCACGATCGCCCGGTATCCCGCCCCGGTCAGGAGCGGCAGCAGCTTGCGGAAGCCGAACGCCGAGCCGAACAACCCCGGCACCAGTACCACTGGCGTCCCCCCGAGCCGGCCCGCGGCCTCCACCGCGAGCGATTCCGCGGGTGCCACGGGGACCTTGAAGTCCCGCGGTGGGGGTCCCGTGTCGGCGAGCAGCAGCGCGGCGAGGAGGAGCACGACCGGATCGTCTCCGGGCAAGGGTGCACGAAAGAAACGAACGGAGGGAGACCCGCGCTAGCGCTGCGGCGTCACGCCGTTCGCGCACGAGTTGGCCCGACGCCGCCGGCTGCCCGGCGCGGTTCCGATTTGGCCTCGCTAGGGTGGGGGTTCAATGGCCAGGGGCAGAATCGAACTGCCGACACGCGGATTTTCAGTCCGCTGCTCTACCAACTGAGCTACCTGGCCGAATCAAGCAGGACAACAACTTACCAAGCTCCGGGCAGCGGGGGGAGTGGCGAACGCTGCACACGACGTCCGTCCGACGGTTGCGCCGTGAGGAGGTCGGCGCAGAATCATGCATCGACGAAATCGGCACATCATCTCAGCGCCGGGGGGAAGCAATGGATCGCCGTCCGACAGGAACGCGCGCGTTTCTCCGGTTCGGCGTCGCGCCCGGTTCGCCAACCGGAAGGATTTCGTCGCGTTCCGTTGACACCGGGCGAGACCAGGACTCTCCGGTTCCCCTTGCGGCAGGACGAGCGGCGATTCTGGAGTCCCCAAACGCAGCGTTGGGTCGTTGAGACCAGCATCTTTGACGTCTGGGTGGGAGAAGAGTCCGCGGCGGACTTGCACGCGGAGCTCACGATCGAGCCCTAAGGCGCCGGTCGTCGCCGCCTACGACCCGAAGCGCGCCTTGAAGGTCGCTCCGTACGGCGTGGCCGTGCCGTCGTAACTGCGGATCAGGTCCATCGGCGATCCCCACACGTCCCACACCCACGCGAGGTAGCTCCCCTGCCGCGCGTCCATCCAGTCCATCAGCGACGTCACGAACGCGCTGCCCCTGTCGCTCTCCCCCAGCTCGCCGAGCACCAGCGGGACCTGTCGGCTCACGGAGTCCGCTGCGCCGTCCCAGCACGTCCGCGTGTTGCACCAGCTGAAGTTGTAGACGTGCCAGGACGCCGCCAGGTTGCCAAGGGGATCGTGGGGTTCGTTAGCGAGCCATTGGGACAACCGGGCGGCGTACTGCACGCCCCCCACCACAATTACGTTCGTCGCTCCGGTGCTGCGGACCGAATCCACCAGCTCCTGCATCCCGGCGGCTTGGAAGCCGACGCCGCGGCATGTCCCGCCGTCGCGCCAGCAGCGCCACGCCTCGGGCGTATCCGCGTTCGAGTCGGGGTATGGCTCGTTGAACAGATCGAACAGGACCGCGCCGTTCTGCCCGTACGCGGCCGCGACTTGCCGCCAGAACTCCGGCGTGTGATCCCGATCGGGCATCGGCTGCTGCGAAAGCGCGACGGCTCCACCGGACGCGGTCCAGTGCAGGTCCAGGATCACGAGGAGCCCTGCGGCATTGAGCGCCGCGACGAAATCGGCGATCGCCTTCTGGTAGCTCGCCCCAGAATAGGCGGCCTTCACCCCGTTGATCCCCAGCCAGCAGGTCTCGTTGAGGGGCACGCGCACCACATTGGTCTTCCAGGACACGATCGCCTGCACGGCGGCCGAATCGGATGGCCCATCGAAGATCCCCCACCCCTGCGCGCAAGCGTACTCGGTGCCGGAGCGGTTCACGCCCCGCAGGCGCACGCGCCGGCCCGCCGCGTCGACGAGCGCAGTCGCCTGCACGTGCACCGCGGGTGCTGGCATCGGGTTCGGAGGGAGTCGAACGCCGGCCGCTCCGTCGCGGCACGCCGCGACGAACAGCAGCGCCGCTACGGACAGCGGTGCGTGGCGTACCTTCCGGTGGGGCCGTAGCTTCCCGCGCATGGTCCACCCCGAGTTCCCCAACCTAACGGTCCTCGATCATCCGCTGATCCAGCACAAGCTGTCCATCCTCCGGGACAAGAATACCACGACCCGTGACTTCAAGCAGCTCGTGAACGAAATCGCCATGCTGATGGCGTACGAGGTGACGAAAGACCTGCCGCTCGAGCCGGTAGAGCTCGACACGCCCCTCGAGCGCATGCGGGGGGCCCGCGTGGCCGGCAAGAAGCTGGCGCTCGTCCCGATCCTGCGGGCCGGCCTCGGCATGGTCGAGGGGATCGCCCAGCTGATCCCCTCGGCGCGGGTGGGGCACATCGGCATCTACCGCGAGCACGACACCCTGCAGCCGGTGGACTACTACTTTAAGATCCCCGAGGGGCGCGACGCGCGCGATTTCTTCGTGCTGGATCCCATGCTCGCCACCGGCGGATCGGCGGTGGACGCCGTGAGCGCGCTCAAGCACGCCGGTGCGCAGCGGATCCGCTTTCTGTGCCTGGTGGCGGCCCCGGAAGGGGTGCGCCGCATGCGCGCGGCGCACCCCGACGTCCTCATCTTCGCCGCGGCGCTGGACCGCGAGCTCAACGCGCACGGCTACATCCTGCCCGGCCTGGGGGACGCGGGCGACCGGCTGTTCGGCACGCGTTGACAGTTTACGTCACTTCCTTAGATTATGACGTAATTCGTCATTCCTGAGAGATGTGACGGAAAATGGCTTCCCGCCTCTACGTCGCCTTGATCGCCGACGCGACCGCCTCGCGCCTGCTCCCCCCCGCCCGGCGCGCCCGCCTCCAGGCTGGGCTGCGCAGCTCGCTCGCCGAGTTCAATCGCCGCTTTCGCCCCGCCCTCGCCGCGCGCTTTGGCGTCACGCAGGGCGACGAGCTGCAGTGCCTGCTCAACTCCGCCACGCCCCTGTGGGACGTGGCGCACGCGATTCGCGCGCGGTTCGCCGACGTCGATTGGGTGATCGGCTGCGGCCTGGGGCCCGTCACGACGTCCCTCGCCGGTGGCAGACTCGCCGCGCCCGAGGTCGACGGGCCCTGCTTTCACCACGCGCGGGCGGCGGTCGAAGCGGCCAAGGCCGATCGCCAGCTGTTCGCCTTCCAGGGGTTCGGCGCCGCGGACCGGACCCTGGCCGGCTTCGCGGCCTATTACTCCGCCGTCTACTGGAGCTGGACCCGCCGGCAGCGCCAGGTGGCCACCGCGTGGCGCTTCGCCTGGGATCCGCACGACGCCAGGCGGCCCGAGGCGCGGCTCGAGGTCGTGCCGAGCGCTGTCTCCCATCTCCGGCGCCGCATGGCCTGGCCACTGGTCGTCACCGGGGATAAGATGTTCCGAACCTTGCTCGAGACCGCGTGAACCCGCTGTTCGTCGTGCCCTTGCTCGCGTACACGCTGGCGGCCACGCTGTGGCCCGCGCAGGTGGACGGGCACCGCCGGGGCCGGGCGCAACTCCTCGTGGAGGCCGTGTTCGTGGTGGCGGCGCTGGTCGTGGGCACGCTGCTCGCCCCACTGGCGCGCCCCAGCGCCGCCGGCCTCTGGTGGGGCCGGGTCGGCCTGCTCGCGACTGGCTACCTCTACGTCTCCGGCCGCGGCGTCGTGCTCATCCGCAGCGTGCTCGAGCTGTCGTCCCTGCAAATGCGCCGCGACGAGGACCGCAACGCGGGTGCCATCGACGTCGCCCGAGGACGCGCCATCGGGGCCCTCGAGCGAGCCCTCGCGCTCACGCTCGTGCTGCTCGGGGAATACGGCGCCGTCGGCTGGATCATCGCCGCCAAGTCCCTGGCCCGCTTCAAGGCCCTCGAAGAACGCGAGTTCGCGGAATACTTCCTGATCGGCACCCTCGCCTCCTTCCTGCTCGCCGTGGTGGCGGGGGTAGGCCTGCGCTTCCTGCTCAACCGGGGCTGAAACTCCTCCTCTACGCAACCCTTCCATACCCCGCCGTGTCAGAGGGTTAACCGTCGCTCCGGAGCCCGGTGGACGAACGCGACCTGATTGCCAGAGTCCGTGCCGGGGATGGCGCGGCGGAGCGCGCGCTGTATGACGCGCACGTCGACCGGGTCTATCGGCTGGCCTACCGGCTCGCCGGGGACGACGAGCTGGCGCGGGAGTTCACCCAGGACACGTTCGTGCGGGCGTTCGAGCGGCTGGGCTCGTTCCGGGGGGACGCTAAGCTGTCCACCTGGCTGCACGCGATCACCACGTCGGTGGTCTTGAACGGGCTGCGCAAGAGGCAGCGGTTCCGGCGCCGCGAGACGGACTTGGACGATGCGGCCGGTGTCTCGAGCGGGCGGCAGGCGGCGGAGCCAGATCTGAAGCGGCGCCTCGCGCAGGCGATCGATGCGTTGCCGCAGGGCTATCGCACCGTGTTCGTGATGCACGACGTGGAGGGCTATACACACGAAGAGATCGGTGCGGCCCTGGGTGTCGAGACGGGGACGTCGAAGGCGCAGCTGTCGCGGGCGCGTGCCAGGCTGCGGGAATCGTTGGCGGACTTTGCGGGAGAGTGGGTGACATGATGGATGATCGGTTCGACAGGCTGCTTGAGCAGGCGGCACAGGATTATCACCGCCCGCCGGCCACGCCGCGGGAGGAGATGTGGCAGCGCATCGTGGCGCGGCGCGCGGAGCGGCGGCGGCGCGCGATCGTCTTGCGGCCGGTGCTCCGCTGGGGCGTGGGCATCGCGGCGGTGCTCGCGCTCGGCGTTGCCATCGGGCGCTGGACCGTGACCATCGAGACTTCCCAGCCGCGCCAACCCTCCACACTCGCCTACCGCGTCGCCGCGGCGCAGTACCTGACGCGCACCGAAGCCCTCCTTACGGGATTCCGCTCCGAAGCGCGCCCCGGGCAGCCCCACATGCAGTTCGCGCAACAGGCCCGCGATCTCCTCGGCACGACGCGTTTGATGCTCGACTGTCCGGCGGGAAAGGATCCTCGACTGAAGGGCCTGCTCGAGGACCTCGAGGCGGTGCTGGCCCAGATCGCCCAGCTGCCGTCGGGCGGAGACCAGGAAGATGTGCAGCTGATCAACCAGGGACTGGAACAGCGCAATGTGCTGCTGCGGCTCAGGACGGCGAACCCCTCCGGCCCCGGCCCGGTGCGCACACAAGGAGCACTCTGATGCAGACGATGCTGCTCGTGGTGGCCGTCATGGCAATGCAGCAGCCCGCGTCGCCGCGCAGGACCTTCGAGGTCCTCCTCGCGCCGCAACTCAACGCCCTGACGATCGCGTCCGACCGGCTCGAGGGGCTGCAGGGGCTCGCCGGGCTGGAAGGGTTAGCGGGGCTGGCGGGGCTGGAGGGGCTGGAGGGGCTACAGGGACTTTCGGAACTCGATGGATACGACATGCTCGACGCCGTGTCTCCGCCGGCATTCCAGGACGCGCAGGATCCGACCGACTCGCTGTGGCGCGCGGCCCGCCAGGCGTTCAACCGTGGCGATTACACCAGCGCAGCCAACTTGTATGGCGACCTGATGCGGCGCTACCCGAACGCGACTCGCGCCGGGGACGCCCTCTACTGGGCCGCGTTCGCGCTCTACAAGAACGACAACCTCGACCGGGCGCGCAGCCTGCTCGTGGACCAGGCTCGACAGTACCCCAAGGCCGCCACATTGCGGGACGCGGCTGCGCTGCTCGCACGCGTCCAAACCGCGCTCGCGAGGCAGGGAGACGAGGACGCGGCGCGCTGGGTGCGCAACCACGCCCAGCCGGCGGATACGACGCGCGCCGCCAGCTGCCCCACCGAAGACGATGAAGACGACATGCGCGTCGCGGCCCTCAATGGCCTGCTGCAGATGGACGCCGCCAACGCCCTGCCGATCCTTAAGAAGGTCCTGGCGCGGCGCGACGCCTGCTCAGCCGGCTTGCGCCGCAAGGCGGTGTTCCTCGTGTCGCAGAAGCGGTCGGCCGAAACCGAAGATATCCTGCTCGATGTGGCGCAGCACGATCCCGATTCCGAGGTGCGGCAACAGGCCGTGTTCTGGCTCTCCCAGGTGCCCACCGACCGGGCCGTGGGGATGCTCGATTCGATCCTCAAGACCGCGACCGATCAGGAGCTCCAGGAGAAGGCGATCTTCGCCCTGTCGCAGCAGCACAGTCCCCGGGCCGGCGCCATCCTCCGGGCCTACGCCGAGCGCGCCGACGCCCCGTCCGAAACGCGCGAGAAAGCGATCTTCTGGCTCGGCCAGCAACACTCGACCGATAACGCGGAATTCCTCCGCGCGTTGTACCCAAAGCTGACCGAAGAGGACCTCAAGGAGAAGGTGATCTTCTCCCTGGCGCAGATGGGGGGCGCCGAGAACATGCGCTGGATGATGGACCTCGCGGTGAACGAGCGCGAGCCCGTCGAAATGCGGAAGAAGGCGCTCTTTTGGGCCGGCCAAAGCGGCGCTGATCTCGGGCAGCTCGCGACGCTCTACGACCGGATGCAGAACCGGGAAATGAAGGAGCAACTCATCTTCGTCTATTCGCAGCGCCACGAAGCGGCCGCGCTGGACGCACTCATCAAGATCGCGAAGACCGAGCAAGACCGAGAGCTCCGCAAGAAAGCGATCTTCTGGCTCGGACAGTCGCATGACCCGCGGGCCGCGCAGGTGTTGCTGGAGATCATCAACCAATGATCGCGCCCCTCGTGCTCGCGCTCGCGCTGCAAGGTGGCCTCGCCGATCGCGTGGCCGCCGCGCCCGACGGCGACGTGCGGTTCTCGTTCGCCACGCGGCCGGGCGTGTGCGGCGACGGTCGCAGCAACATCTCTCTGGAGTGCGACGACGGGAACTGCGGCCGGCACCGGATCAGCTCCGGCCGCTACGACGACGACGATCGCGGCTGCCCCTGCGAGCCGGGCCCGGCGCGCGTGGCGCTTCGCAAGCGCGGCGCTCGGATCGAGCGGTTGCGGGCGTACGTGGGCGGGGCGTGGCGGCCCGGCGCGGATGCTCGCGTCACCGACCTCGGAGCCGTCTCCACCGCCGCCGCGACGCGCTATCTCCTTGACCTCGCCGCACGCGGCGAAGGGGACGTCGGACACGAGGCCGTTTTCCCCGCGGTGCTGGCGGATAGCGTCACCGTATGGCCGGACCTGCTGCGGCTCGCTCGAGGGGCCGCGGTCCCACACGAGACACGGCGCGCAGCGGTCTTCTGGCTGGGCCAGGCCGCGGGCCAAGCCGCAACCCGGGGGCTCAGCGATATCGTGGACGACTCGAGCGTCGACCTCGAGGTGAAGGAGACGGCCGTGTTCGCGCTGTCCCAGGAGCCCCGCGACGAAGGCGTCCCGGCCCTGATTCGCATCGTGAAGAGCAACCGCAGTCCCGGCGTCCGGAAGAAGGCGCTGTTCTGGCTGGGCCAGTCGGAGGATCCGAGGGCGCTGGCGCTGTTCGAGGAGATTCTGACGGGGAGGTGAGGGGGGTTGGGGAGGTCGGGGAGGTCGGGACGGCCCTCGAACACCCCCTCTAGCTTCTTCACCGTCCCAAACCTCCGCAACCTGCCTTTCTATATTCCCCCCCATGCCATTCTGGACTCTGCGTCGCAAGCTTGCGGCCGCGGGGGCGGTCATCGTGCTGCTGGTGCTTGGCTGGGCGTCCGTCGTGGTCGCCGTGGCGCTCGCGGGCGCTCACGATCAGGCGACCAGCGCCGACGCGATTGCCGTGCTGGGGGCGGCCCAGTACAACGGTCGCCCGTCACCGGTGTTCCGGGCCCGGTTGGACCACGCCGCCACGCTGTATCAACGGGGCTATGCGCCGGTCATTCTGGTCACGGGGGGCGTCGGGACCGGCGACACCGTTAGCGAATCTGAAGTCGGGCGCCGCTACCTCACCAAGGCGGGCTTGCCGGAGAACGCCGTGGTCGCCTTGGCGGCCGGCTCGAGCACAGCGTCCTCGATCTCGAGCGTGGCACACTGGCTCGCGGCCCGCGACAGCCACCGCGTCCTGCTCGTCTCCGACGGATTCCACATGCTGCGGTTGCGCATCCTCGCCACCCGGCACGGCCTGCTGCCGTTCACCTCACCCGCTCCCGGTTCTCCAATCCGTTCCAACCCCCGGCGCAATGCGGCGTATTTCCTGGCCGAGGGATTCAAGGTCCCCATCACCTGGCTCTTTAACCGCTGAGCGATGCCATGCAGCTCGACAGCCGCCGCATCCATACCGGCCGGGTCATTCGGCTCGATGTGGACACGGTCCGCTTCCCTGACGGCTCGACGGGCCAGCTCGAGCTGATCCGTCACCCTGGCGCCGCCGGGATCGTGCCGTGCGCGTCGGACCCGCCCGGGTCGGACCCCACCATTCTGCTCATCCGGCAGTACCGCTACGCGACCGGGGGCCCCTTGTGGGAAATCCCCGCCGGCACCCTCGACCCGGGAGAGGAGCCGGAGGCATGCGCCCGCCGCGAGCTGCTCGAGGAGACGGGCGTCACAGCGGCGCGCATGCAGCGACTCACATCCATTTGGACAACGCCCGGGTTCACCACGGAGGTGATCCACCTCTACGCCGCGATGGGACTTACGACCGGGGCGCCGTCGCGCGAACGCGACGAGTTCATCGAGGTGGTGCCACAGCCGTTGTCTCGCGTGCTGGGCCTCATTAAAGACGGAGAAGTCCGTGACGCAAAGACCGTTGTAGCTATCCTTTATATGGCAAGGTTCGTCCTCGGGATGTAGCGCCGCGCTGTCCCCCGACGAGGACGGAGCGTGTCGCGCGGACCCGGCGCGGCGCGGACAACACGGGGGCGGGAGGCTGGCGCACCGCTGGCGCGACGGGTACGGTTCCTGCGGCATCTAATGGGCGGTAACTCGCCGGGCAGGGGTAGTCATCCTGAGCGAGGAGCGGTTCATGGGAGCAACTCTCAATCGGAAGAGCGAAGGCGTCGTCACCGCCCGCGCCCTCGAGCGCCAGGCGCTGCATGAGCTTGATGACGGCCGGCTGGTACTGGAGCATCTGGGGGGCGACCCCCAGGCGTTCGGCACCCTGGTCGACCGCTATCAGACGCGCCTCCTCAACTTCATCAATCGCACGATCGGAGACCGGGAGCGGGCAGAAGACCTGGTGCAGGAGGTGTTCATCCGGGTGTTCCGCCACCTGCATCGGTTCGACCAGACGAAGAAGTTCTCGACCTGGATATACACCATCGCCTCGAACCTGGCGAAGAACGAGTTGCGGAACCGCTCCCGCAACCCTCTGGTGCTGTTCCAGACCATCAAGAAGCACTGGGAGGCGGATCATCGGCCGCTGCAGTTCGAGGACGCCACGGCGCGGCCCGACGACCTGTACCGGAAGCGCTTCCTGAAGGAAGCGGTTGACCAGTGCGTGGACCAGCTCCCGACCCACCATCGGGCGGTGTTCGTGCTGCGCGAACTCGAGGGGAAGAGCTACGCCGAGATCGCGGAGATTACCGGCTGTAACCTGGGCACGGTCAAGAGTCGCCTCAACCGGGCACGTAACAGCTTCGCGCAGCTGATCGAGCCGCTCCTCGAGTAGGACGGCGGGGCGGGTTGCCGGGGGCAGGGGGTGAGGGGGGGTTGGGGCGGAACCCGTCGGAGCTGGGATGGTACTAGATTCTCGCCATGACGTGCGCCGAATTCCTGGGCCATTACACCGACTTCCGCGACGGGTTGATCACCGCCCCGCGTGAGCTGCGGCGTTTCACTCGACACCTGGCGCAGTGCGCCGCTTGCCGCCGCTACGACGTCGCGGTGCGGCGCGGCGTACTCGCCCTGCAGGCTGCCGAGACGATCGAGCCATCCCGTGACTTCCGACGCCGGCTCGATGCCCGCCTCGCGCGCGAGCGCGTGGCGCGCAGCCAAGTGCCGGCGCGGGCGGGCATCGCGGCCGCGCTGTTCGTCGCCGCTGCTCTTGCGCTGGTCGTGCTTGAGGGCGTGCGCCGTCCGCCGATCGCACACGCGCCCACGCTTCCCCCGGTTCCGTTCCCCCGGCCCGTCGTCCAGGCGGGCGTGCCCTTCGTTTCCTTCCAGGACCCGCGCGCGAGCGTGTTCGCGGGCAACCCGACCCCCGACGGCTCGCCGATGGTCGAGCCTGTGTCTGCGGGGCGGTAGGCTTTCTCTCGTCTCGAGCCGGCGGTAACTTCCGCCCCGTATGGGGGCTCTCACCTTCGACGCGCTGCTGCGGAGCCTCAAGCAGGGCGTGCCTGATGCCGTTTACTATCTCCACGGGGACGAGGACGTCCTGAAGGACGAGGCGGTGCGCGCCCTCGTGGGGCGGGCCGTGGACCCCGCAGCCCGTGACTTCAATGTCGACCAGGCCAGCGCGGCAGACCTCGATGCCGAGGCGTTCCACGCGCTCGTGAACACCCCCCCCATGCTCGTGGCCACTCGCGCCGTCGTTATCCGGGGGCTCGAGCAGGTAAGGAAAACCGCCAAGCTGCGCCAGGAGCTGTTGCGCTACCTCGAGTCCCCGAGCTCCACCACCGTTCTGATCCTGATCCAGGGGGCCGGCGAGGCGCCCGACCCGGAGCTGGTCCGTCACACGACGTCCGTGGCGGTGGACCCGCTGCCGCCGGCACGGGTGGAGCGGTGGATGGCGCACCGCGCCGGGCAGCTCGGCCTCACGCTGGAGCCGGAGGCCGGGACCCTGCTCCGCGCCGCAGTGGGGAGCGATCTGGGAACCCTGTCCCGCGAGCTCGAGAAGCTCGCAGCCCTCGCTGGCTCACGACCCGCCCGCCCCGAAGATGTCGCGGCCCTGGTCGGTGTGCGGGGTGGAGAGACCCTGCAGGACCTGGTCGACGCCGCGCTCGAGCGGCGGGCGGCGGTCGCCGCACGGCTGGTCGAGCCGGTGCTCGAGCAAGGCGGGATGAGCGGCGTCCGGATCCTCAACGCCCTGGGCACTCACCTGGTGGGCACGGCGTTGGCGCGTGCTGAGCTCGACGCCGGGACTCCCGTGGGCCGGCTCCCGGCGCGCCTGTTGTCCCACCTGCGCGCGGCCCGCCCCTTCGGTTTGGGCAGCTGGGAAGCGACGGCGACGCGCTGGAGCACCTGGGCCGCGCAGTGGAACGCGAGCGAGCTGGACCAAGCGCTGCGCCGGGCGCTCGCGGCCGACCGGGCGCTCAAGACGACCGCGCTCAGCGACGACGCGGGCACGCTGGAGCAGCTGGTGTTGTCGTTCGCCGTACTGCAGCGGGAGGCGGCATGAAGGGCGGACGGGCGGACTGGCGGACGGGCGGAATGGCCGCAGCCGCGCTGCTCCTATCCGCCAGTCCGCCGGTGCGCCTGTCCGCCCAATCAGACACCCTCCGTGCCGCTGCGATGCGCATCGCCCAGACCCGCCCGGACTCGGCGCGCGCCATGATGCGGCGCCTGCTCGCCGGCCTGTCGCCTCAGGATTCCCTCTACCCAGGCGCGCTCTTCACGGCGGGCATGCTGGCGCCCGATGCGGGCGTGATCGCGACCAACCTGCAGCGGGTGGTAGTCGAGTACGGACGCTCGGTCTGGGCCGACTCGGCGCTCGTCGCGCTCGCCAAACTGTACTTTGCTCAAGGGGATCCGGCTGCGACGATCCAGACCGTGGAGCGCCTGCGGCGCGATTACCCGGATTCACCGCTGCGGGCGCGCGCCGATCTGACGGGGGCCCGCGCCTACTTCGACATGAAGGACGAGACGCACGGGTGTGAGCTCGTGCGCGAGGCGCTGGACAGCTCCGGCAGCGACGTCGAGTTCAAGAATCAGGTCAGCTTTTACACCCCACGCTGCGCGGCCGCGCCGGTGGTGGCATCGAGCAGCACGTCGCCAGCGAGCGACAGCCAGCCCAAGCCCGCCACGTCCGCGTACGCGGTGCAGGTGCTCGCTGTCAAGAGCGCCGCGCAAGTCGACGAGATGCTCACGCGCCTCAAGGTCATGGGCTTCGATGCCCGGGTCGTGCGCGACACGAGCGGCCTGTTCAAGATTCGCGTGGGACGCTACGCCACCCACGAGGAGGCGGCGCAGGTGCAGCGACGCCTGAAGACGCGGCTCGGCGGGCAGCCATTCGTGGTGGAGGAGCCGTGACGCCGCGCGTCGAGACAGACACGCCGCTGATGCAGCAGTACCGCGAGATCAAGGCGCGGCACCCAGACACGATCTTGTTCTTCAGGATGGGCGACTTCTACGAGATGTTCGAAGACGACGCCCGCCTCGCCGCGCGGGAGCTGGGCCTCACCCTCACCTCGCGGAATAACGGCGGTGCGGCCGACGTTCCGCTCGCCGGCGTTCCCGTCAAGGCCGGGACCGAATACCTGCGGCGCCTCATCGCCCAGGGGCACCGAGTCGCGATCTGCGAACAGGTCGAAGATCCCAAACTCGCCAAGGGGCTGGTGCGCCGCGAGGTGGTGGAGACGGTCACCCCGGGCACCGTCCTCGCCGACGACTGGCTCGAGCGGCGTCGCAACAATTTTCTCGTTGCGGTGGATCCGCGCGCGTCTCCCGCCGGCCTTGCCGCACTCGACCTGTCAACGGGCGAGTTGCTGCTCGAGACGGCGGCGACGGAGGACCTTCCGGCCGCGCTCGCCCGCTATGAGGCCCCCGAGATCGTGCTGCCCGCGGGGGCGCAGCTCGAGCTCGCGGGGGGAGAGGCGGTGCTGCGGACCGAGCGCGAGGCGTGGGAGTTCGACGCCGAGCTCGCCCGCGAAGACCTGATCCGCGCCTTCCGCGTCGCCTCGCTGGACGGGCTGGGGATCGAGCCAGGCGACCGCGCCGCCCTCGGGGCGGCGGGCGCGCTGCTGCGGTACGCACGCGAGCTGAAGCCCGGCGGCCTGCCCCACGTCGCGCGCCCCCGCGTGCTGCGGCGCGGTGACGTGCTGCCGCTGGACGAGATGACACGGCGTAACCTGGAGCTGGTGGAGCCGCTGCGTGCTGGACAGGCGGGAGCAACGCCGCTGGAGGCGCTGGACCGCACGATGACCCCGATGGGGGCGCGCCTGCTGCGGCGCTGGCTGCTGGCCCCGCTCGTCGACCCGGTGGCGATCAACGCACGGCTGGATGCCGTCGAGGTGCTCGCGAGCGACGGGCGGGGGCGTGATCGCTTGCGCGAAGCGCTCGATGGCGTGCGCGATCTCGAGCGCCTGGCGGGGCGCGCGGCGCTGGGGCGCGCCACGCCGCGCGAGCTGGGGCACCTGCGCGACTCGATCCTCCGCCTCCCCGATGCGCGCGGCGCGCTGGACGGCATCGACGCCCGGGGGAGCGCGGCACTGCTCGAGGCGGCAGCCGACGGGTTCGACTTGCTGCAGGATCTGGGGGACGAGCTGGCACGAGCGCTGGTGGAGCACCCGCCCGCCCAGGCTTCCGATGGCGACGCGATCCGCGCAGGGTACGACCGCGAGCTCGACGAATTGAAAGACGCTCGCGACGGCGGCAAGCAGTACATCGCCGGCCTGCAGGCACGCGAGCGGGAGCGCACGGGTATCGGCTCGCTCAAGGTAGGGTTCAACAAGGTGTTCGGGTATTACATCGAGATCACCAACCCCCACCGCGACCGGGTGCCCCCGGACTACGAGCGGCGCCAGACGCTGTCCGGTGCGGAGCGCTACGTCACCCCGGAGCTCAAGCAATACGAGGCCAAGGTGCTCGGCGCCGAGGAGCGGATCGGGGTGCGGGAGGCCGAGCTGGTAGACGGGCTGCGGCATCGGGTAGCGGACCTGATCGGGCGGCTGCAGCAGACGGCCGGCGTGCTGTCCCGGCTCGACGTGTGGTGCGCGGTCGCCGACGTGGCACACCACGACGGCCACGTCCGTCCGGAGGTGAACGACGGCTTCACGATCGCCCTCGAGGGCAGCCGCCACCCCGTCGTCGAGCGCATGATGGCGCGCGAGGCGTTCATTCCCAACGATGTGGTGCTCGACGCGCCGGGCCGGGTGATCGTGCTCACCGGCCCCAACATGGCGGGAAAGTCGACGTTGCTGCGGCAAGTCGGGCTGAGCGTGCTGTTGGCCCAGATGGGTGCGTTCGTCCCCGCGCGCCGGGCGGTCGTTGGCGTAGTCGACCGGCTGTTCACGCGCGTCGGCGCGTCTGACAACCTGGCGCGCGGCCAGTCGACCTTCATGGTGGA